>WNFX01000186.1_pt1 | contig 53936 bp, 52 predicted proteins | sample 5400111 | NCBI WGS metagenome assembly WNFX01 (sample SAMN13153363, study PRJNA577476) | soil metagenome | isolation source: 40 cm soil or saprolite under grassland replicate 1 | place: USA:California | collected 2016-06-15
CGTTGGCAAGGCAGGGAGATGCTACAGGTCAGTTACCACGTCCCCTAGAATGGGACGGGCTTGTGTCTGAACTCCACCGCAACTCTGAGTACCTTTGCAGGCGCTCAGCTTTGGCTTCTTCGTTCGACACATCAGGGGCAACTGACAATTGCCCCGTACTCATCCAGTCTTGCCGAATGAGCAACGTTCTCAGTGCAATATTTCTGGCCCCAACCAGGTCAGCATGGAGGGTATAATGGCACCTCTGGCAGACGAACAAGAGTCCCTTCTGAGGGCGATTGTCCGATGCAGTGTATCCGCACATGGGGCAAGATTGCGAGGTATAGTGAGCATCGACTTTAATAGCCATGCTCTCATGCAACGCAGCTTTATAGGCGATCATGCCATGCAGTTCAGCAAAGGCCCACTTCGCTTGTCGAGTGTTGGCCTTTCGCTGCTTTTTCGTTGCTTTCTTGCCCTTCTTGCGCCGGGTGCGTTCACGGATATCTGTCAGGTTTTCCAGTCCAATCAACGCCTGTGGGTGATGTTCCACAATGCGTTTACTCACGATATGGTTAGCGTCCTGCTTCAACCGTCTCTCTCGTCTGCTAATCGCTACCAAACGGCGCGTAGCTGCACGAGTGCCTTTCTTCTGAAGACGCTTTCTCAGACGTGCAGAATGATTCGACTTGGAAACCACGGATTTGCCAGAATGGAAGGTAGGTTCTCCTTTCATGGAGCTACTGACGGCCAAGTAGCGCATCCCGACATCGATGCCGACTACACTCGTATGAGTCTCTGGTGTAGGATCTGCTACTTCAATCTCAAGAGAGACGAGCAAGTAGAACTGCTTACGTGGCTTGTCGTACCAGAGTTTGGCCGCTGCAAGAGAAACTCCTTGTTGGATAAGAGCGACGTGTTTGTCATATCCGCTATAGGGCATGACCACACGTCCATCAAGAGCAAGGACACTGACCCGTTGCTCGGTCTTAAAGCTGTAGTCACGCTGATAGTTGTAGGTCAAGGTGGGAGAGACATACTTGGGGGCTTGATCAAGTCCCTTATAGCGTTTCTTGGTGAGTCCGGCTTTGCGTGCCGCCGCATTCTGCTTGCTCTTCGTCCAAAGTGTTTTGTAAGTGGCTCCGACCTGACGAGGGACGTTACAGGCCATTTGGGCGGGCAAGCGATACGCCGTGCGGATCTCGGTATACATCTCGCGTTGCAAGGCTTGCTGATTACTCATCTTGCCATGCTCAAACGCAAAACGAGACACGGCATTCAGGGCATCTCGGTAAGCCAGTTGGGCTTCTCGCAGGGCCCTGAACTGCTCAGGCGTCGTCTTCAGTTTGAGCTTGGCGGTGATGATCTGTTTCATGGCTCTATTCTCGCACATCTTCACAAAAAAGTCAAGGGGTATGTACGTGTGAAGAATTGCCCTTCCCCCATCCCGCCCCAAAAGGAACGCTCATTCCTCCCCCGCCATGAATGGACCGGGGGCTCCTGAGCGGTGTTATTGAAAGGACATGTTGGGTCGCCTCATGATATACTACGGTTAAAGGCTTTTGAATGTTCAAAGCGTGAGGAGGTGCATGTATGGGTCACGTTTTCCAGGTTCCCGATGATATCTATACTGAGATTGCCGCTTATGCGGCACAACGTGGACAAACTCCTGAAGAGCTATTGATAGCACTGCTGACAGGAAGTGTGGAGCTACTAAAGCGGGTAGAGGCAACCCCATCAACACCAGAAGTAGCTTATGATCCTGCACACGATCCGCTAGCTCCTTTTATTGGTGCATTTGATAGTGGTGATGATGATGGCTGGATTGAGCGACACGATATGTATTTGGCTGAAAAATGGAAATTCTAGAGGTTAGGTTATATAATTCTAAATGACCTTTATTTTTCTACGTTAACTGTCATAGTTGCTCAGCCTATTGTACCCAAAGAAGGTGAGTAGCTGAGTAGTTGAAGAGAGGAGACGGTATGTCTACAGAAATTACCACTACTGGCGTCCATCATATCCGGCTCATAGTGACTGATCCTGTGCGTTCTCGTGACTTCTACACCAGCCTGCTAAACTTTACTGTGGCGGCAGAATTGCCACCGGGGTTTGTGCTGACCAATGGCAACATGCTTTTAGGAGTCACCTCTGCATGGGATGAGAGCCAGGCTATTCCCAATGATCGTTTCAGTCCTAACCGTGTAGGTCTGGATCATCTCAGCCTTGGCGTCGCGAACCGTGCTGAGCTTGAGAGAGCGGCGGCCCTTTTCGAGGTGCATGGCGTGGAACACGGAGAGGTGAGAGATCTGCCGCCCTTTGGGATTACTATTTTGAGTTTTAGCGATCCTGATGGGATCCAGTTGGAACTGACGGCACCAATGGAAAAACAGTAATCCATCTGCTACTGAAAAGAACACTGATCTTTAAATTGACGAACGTATTAAGGCATCTCATATCCCCTCCTGGATGTGAGATGCCTTATTTATCTCCCCTTCAAAAATGATATACTCCTATCAAAACACCCTTTACTGTTCAGGAGTACAGGCCTATGTCCAAACCAATTCGTATCCTTACTGTAGATGTCGGCACCGGCACCCAGGACATCCTTTTCTTCGAGAGTGGCAAAATTATTGAGAACAATTTCAAAATGGTTATGCCATCGCCTACCGTCATCATTGCTGAGCGTATCAAACGGGCAACTGAGCGTGGTCAGCCTATCTTGTTGACGGGTGTTACTATGGGTGGTGGACCCTGTCATTGGGCGGCGCGGGATCATGCACTGGCGGGCTATAAGGTAGCAGTCACGCCAGAAGCGGGGCGAACGTTTGATGATGATTTGACAATGGTGGAGAAGATGGGCTTTGAGATTGTAGGTGAGCAGGATGCTATAGGTCGAATTGCCAATTCGGATGTAGTACATATTGAGTTGCAGGATTTTGATGCTCACGCCATTATTAGTGCTTTGGAGGCGTTTGATGTCGAGGTGTGTGTGGATGCGCTGGCGATTGCGGCGTTTGATCATGGAGCGGCACCACCGGGAGTGAGCGATCGCAGGTTTCGCTTTGATTTTATTGCAGAGACGGTACGCCGCAACCCGATACCCAGTGCATTTGCTTATGCGGCGCGAGATACACCAGCAGATTTGACTCGTTTACGGGCAATTGCGAAAAGTGCGGAACGCTATAAAGAACTGAGCGGTTCGGCTGCCGACATTCCGTTGTTATTGATGGATACAGGCTCGGCAGCGGTGTTGGGGGCGTTGGAAGACCCGCTGGTGAGGAAGCAAGAAAATAGTCTCTTGTGCAATATCGGCAATTTTCATACGCTTGCTTTTCATATAGTCCGTGGATATATTCGAGGGATTTTTGAGCACCATACGGGAGAGATTCGCCAGGAGCAGCTAGAGGATATGCTGGTGAAACTGGCGCAGGGGACGCTGACGAATAAGGAAGTGTTTGAGACGAGTGGACATGGAGCGTTGATACTTGAACCGGCTGAACCTACCAGTCCTGATAAGAGCTTTCCGTTTTTGGCGGTAACAGGACCACGCCGGGAGATGTTGCGGGGATCACGGCTGCATCCCTATGAGGCAGTGCCGCATGGGGATATGATGCTGGCGGGAGATTTTGGTTTGTTGCGTGCGCTGGCCGATCATTATCCACAGATGGCCTCGATAATTGAGCCATCGTTGCTATCTGAGTAGAGCTGATGGTGGGTGTCAAGCGGAAGGTGGTTTTTTGCGTGTGCGGCGGGGAGTTTCTGGTGCGCTGTGATCGTTGGGAGCATCATTGGAGTTGAGCGGCCTGGTGATACGGGTGACTTTTTCGCGGATGAGGGTGATTTGTGAGTGAACTGCTTGACGGGATTGTTGGAGTTTACGGGCGATTTGGGAGGGTCTTTCACTATTGATGAGGTAACGGCAAATGGTTTCTTGTTTTTCTGTCAGGCCTACACCTGGATGTTCGAGGGCTGTCTTTGCCATATCTTCGAGTTCGCCATACTTGCTGCGTTTGTACTCATCAAGATCGACCGGAGAGAAGAGCCATCGGTCAACAACACGTATACCCGGTATACGTCCTTTTTCAACTAGATGCATGAAATGCCAGTAACTGAGGTCGAGCTTACGAGCCGCTTCATGAGTGGTTAACATATCATTAAGGTGCTGCAGGTTGTAGTGTAGTTCATCGCTCCTAAGGGCCATGTTGAGTGCCTTTCTACGGATTGCGCCGTCTTTCATATAAGAGTGCCGGGCAAAGGCATAGTTAGTCACTCTGAGTATATCATAGCGGGTGCTATGAGCGCAAGTACGAAAAAGCACCCAGAGCAAAAGCAGGGTACTTCCTCATAGTATCGCTCCCTTGTCCATCACCTACGCATACTCCCAACTCATCGCCTGTAACATGTGCTGCAAAGCCTGGGAGGCGCGACGAAACAGATCAGGTCCGCTGAAACCCTGATACTGCCCAGCGAGAGCAAGGTGGGGCTCGAGTGAGAGGAAGCCATCATAGCCGTCAGTTCGCAACCGTTGCAAAAGTTCGGGCCAGCGTGCCGCACCTTCTCCTGCGGCAACCACGCTGCCATCCAAGCGTGCATCTTTCACATGGACGTACCGTAACCAGGGGTGCATCGCCTCATAAGCATCGGGATAGGGCGTTTGTCCGCACTGAATGAAGTTGGCGGGATCAAGAATAGCTTGAAACTGTGCATCATCGCAGCTTTGCAGGAGATCGACACAGCGAGCGATAGTATCACCGTAGATGTCTTTCTCGTTCTCATGGAGCAGGAGTACATTGGCTGCACGCGCCCGTGCCGTCATTTCCTGCTGTCGTCTCAGCACCTCGTCGCGGTACTCTGCTGGATTGACAGCACTGCTGTCATCTCTCTGTTGCGGAGGATAGACAGTCAGCTACAGCAACCAGTTGCGCATCGAAGAAGCGGTATGGATCATGCACATCCCAGAGTACCCCTACATGAGGGCTGTATGCACCTCTTTATGCCATTCACAAAAATCTATCTGTCTAAGATGATGAACACCCCTCAGCCCCAGGATGATCGCAAGGGTCATCACTCCTATACGACGGCTTCGCAGGCCGAGGCATTCGTGTAAAGGAGTGATGACCCTTGCAGTTATTTAAACCATGCCTTAAGAGAAATTATCGTCGGTTCGGGAAGAGATTGGGTACTTTCATGCCGAGCATTATATCTCCGGCGACTTTGAGTTTGCCGGTCATGAAGGCGTTCATAGCATCCAGTTTGCCTTCAGTAATGGCAAGCCAGTCTTTATCGCTAACGGTGAAGGTGATGTCAGGTTTTTCGACGCCATTGGGTATGAGTGTGCCCTTGCCGTCATCGATCTTTAAGGCCCACACACCAGCCTGGTCACCAGTGATATTCCATTGGAGGGTTTTGTGCATACCTGCTGCTGCGGCTGGGTTGAGTACACTGGGCATTTCTTCGAATACCTCGGCAACTGTCATGGATGTTTTCTCCTCAATCTTCATTAAAGTGCAGGAAAGGCTCCTGCTAGCACTTTTACAGTATAGCAGCCAGTAACAAGCAATGTCCAGTTAGCCAGTTTACGTTTTTGCGTGATACTTCCACAATCAATTTCATATGATATGCTGAATAATAACACGTTACGGATAGGAGACAGAAGTATCAAGTCTCGAGTTTTCGTGTAGGATGGGAGCTTACATATGACCAATGAACAAATTTTGCGTAAGGTAAAGGTTGAGGGCGGTTATCTACGTTTTAGCTCAGCACACTTTATCACCTTTGGCGGTAAATGCGAGCGACTGCACGGACATAACTATGGTGTCCTGGTTGAGGTTGAAGGCACACTGAATGAGGATAAGTTAGTAATTGATTTTACGGTGTTGAAGCGACTGACCAGGGAGATTTGCCATACACTGAATCACCGTTTTTTGTTGCCTTTACATAACCCACATTTGCGACTAACTGAACTGCCTGATGCGTGGCAGATTGAATTTCAGGGAAAGCGCTATGTTTTTCCACGTAGCGACGTAATAGAACTGCCCATTGACAATTCGTCGGCTGAGCGTTTGGCCGAGTATATTTGCGGTGAGCTATGTCGTATGCTGACGGAGGGAGATTACGATACGTCGCACCTGCAAACGATTATGGTAGGTGTAGAGGAGGCTCCGACGCAGATGGCATATTATCGTAGACCGTTCCATATGCAGGAGTGATGTGGGCAAGCACCCCTTCAGGGCGAGGAAGATGTTCATGCCTCCTAGCACAATTGGAACTCCACTCTGTTCTCTTCCCCATGATGACCGCCCCATCGCCGCATGATGGCCGCCCCATCAATCCATTTCAAAGAAACAAATCAGGGGAGAGGCAAGCTCTCCCCTCCAGAGAGTGGGGACATCACTGCGCTCGTCAGACCCATTGGACTCATGAGACCTATTGGACTCATCGGACTCATCAGACTCATAGGACTCATGAGACCCAAGTGACCTATTGGACTCGTCAGACCCATTGGACTCATGAGACTCATGAGACTCATCGGACTCATGAGACTCATAGGACTCATAGGACTCATCAGACCCATTGGACTCATGAGACCCAAGTGACCTATTGGACTCATGAGACCCAACTGACCTCCTGATGAAGAAACGGCGAGCGAAGTCAGCCACCCCTCTGTCGGGGTCGAGCTTGCCTCGACCCTCTTCCCTCACCTCTTTGAAATGTCTTGCTCACAAGGGCCCCACACAATCCACCGGATTGCGTCCCTACGCGAGAGCCCGATTGTTCCGTGAGGTTGATCCCACATTCCGCAGTTTGGCACAAACTTTTTTAGAAAATGGTAATTCGCCAGTGGAACGGTGATCTTATGCACGAACTACATGTGTTGCCCGACCAACATAGCGAGTTTCCCTGTTCCAAAGGTCAACCTGATGCTATAATAAAGCCAGGACATACAAACAACAGCAGGAGGAAAACATGGCAACCACGGCAGAAGAAATTCATACGCTTGTCGAGCAGCTCTCACCCGCATATCAGCAGAAGGTCTTAAAGCTTGCTCAAGAACTGGCTCAAATGCAAGAGTTCGTCAACTCTTTGCCTGAAGCAAAACTACCTCCTGGTACACCAGGAAAAGCCTTGCGACACATTGAGCTACCGTTAGAGGTTGCAAAAGAAATGGAACGTGCAATAGAAGAAGACTGTGAGAGGATTGACCCCGATGAGCACTGGCTATCTGCTTGACTCAAGCATATTAGTACTATTTTTGCAAAAAGAGCAGATAATCCGTCAACGTGTTGATCAAACTGAAAGGCTCTACGTTTGTGTCATTGCCCTTGGTGAGCTTTACTATGGAGCAGAACACTCCAGCAAAGTTCAAGAAGGACTCAACGCAGTGAATGCTTTGACCAATACCATGACTGTTCTACCCGTTGACATCACAACGGCCAAAATCTATGGCACACTCAAGCACATGCAGCGTAGCAAGGGACAAATGCTTCCCGATAACGACCTCTGGATCGCTGCAACAGCAATGCGGCATAAGTTTACCCTGGCCGCACGCGATCAACACTTCACCTGGATTGATGGACTTACCCTTGAGCAATGGTAAGCCGCTTCTAATTGCTCAACTCATCGCAGACAATTGCTACAGAAATGGAGGTTATCATGACCCCACCTGTAATCTGGCCAACTGGAGGAGTAGTCGGCACCATTATCTTCGTGGTGCTTTTTCTGGCAGCACTGGCCCTCTTCATTGTCCGTGTGGGCAAGCTGATTACACTACTCATTCGGGCGCGGCCCGAGGATCGCACGGACCACATCGACGACCGCATCGGTGAATTTTTTCTAGTCGTGCTTGGGCAGAGCGGTGTGCTGCGCGATCCCCTCCCCGGTATTGCCCATTTCTTCACCTTCTGGGGCTTTATTGTCGTCCAGCTTGGCCTGCTCAACCTGATCTTTGAAGCCTTCAATGCAACCTTGCCCGTGCTTGGTACGAGCTACGTCTTTGCAATCATCCTGGATGCCTTCATTATCTTTGTCTTTGTAGCCCTTATCTTCTTCGCTTTTCGTCGTGCTGTCCTGCATCCAAAGCAACTGCAAAGCTTTCTGCATGGCCCTTGGGATGGCTACATCATCCTGGGGCTGATTTTAGCCGTCATCTTCACGCTGGCTCTTGTCGAAGGTTTCCAGTACGCGGCTTATGCCACAGCTAACGGAGTAGCGGCAGCGAACACTAGTATTGTATGGACACCGATTGGCGCATGGTTATACCCCTTATTCAGGGGAATGGGAACGAATGATAATACCATCCTGTTCCGTATCTTCTGGTGGACACATGTGGGTATCGTGATGTTCTTCCTTATCTACCTGCCGCGTTCCAAGCACCTGCACCTCATGGCAACGCCTTTCAACGTCTTCTTCCACAGCTACAAGCCCAAAGGCGCGTTGCCCCTCATGGAAAACCTTGAGGAGCGCGAGGACTACGGCGTCTCTCAACCGGAGCAGTTCACCTGGAAGCAGCTCCTCGATGGCTATGCCTGTACCGAATGTGGACGCTGCAATACCGTCTGTCCGGCCACCAATACCAACAAGCCGCTTTTCCCCAAAGAGATCATCCTGGGAGTCAAAGAGGCTCTCCTTGTGGAGAGTGACCGCATCCTGGGCGAAAACTCACTGTATAACAGGCTGGGAGTGGCTGGCGTGCCAGCCGACAAGACGCAGGATGAGAAAGCAGCCCACCACGAACCAATGGTAGGCGGTATTATTAGCAACGAGGCTTTGTGGGCCTGCACGACCTGTCGCGCTTGCATGGAGATATGTCCTGTCTCCATCGAGCATGTGCCGAAGATCGTCGATATGCGCCGTCACCTCGTAATGGAGGAAAGCGAGTTTCCTCCCGAGGTTACTTCACTCTTCAACAACATCGAGCGTAACGCCAATCCTTGGGAGATCAGCAACGATAAGCGGGCCGAGTGGGCTGCTGAACTGGGTATCCCCCTGATGGCCGAGCATCCCGACGCTGATGTCCTTTACTGGGTTGGTTGCATGGGTTCCTTTGACAAACGCAACCAGCAGGTTGCTACCGCCGTAGCGAAAATTCTGCTAGCTGCCAAAGTCAACTTTGCTATTCTCGGCCCCGAAGAGTCCTGTACCGGCGACCCCGCTCGTCGCATTGGCAATGAATATCTCTGGCAGATGATGGCCCAGCAAAACATCGAAGTGCTGAATGGCTATGGCTTCAATACTGCTGCCACCAGCAATGGTCATGCAGCTAATAACGGTCACACAGCCAGCAATGGGCATACAGAAGGAACAGCGAAACATCGCACCATTATTACGGCCTGCCCACACTGCTTCAATACCATCAAGAACGAATATACGCAACTTGGTGGGAACTATGATGTAGTGCATCACACAGTCTTTATCAATAAGCTGCTGAGCGAGGAAAAGATTAAGCTGCTCGAAGGCTTCGATCAGCGCAAGTTGACCTATCACGATCCTTGTTATATCGGACGCTACAACGATGTGTACGATGAGCCACGCCAGGTGCTAACCGTCCTGAATAGCAACGGTGTGACAGAGATGCGCCGCAACCGCAATAAGAGCTTCTGCTGCGGCGGCGGTGGTGGTCGCGCCTGGATGGAGGAGAAGATCGGTAAGCGCGTCAACCAGACCCGTGTGACGGAGGCTCTGAATACGGGTGCCGAAGTACTCGCCGCCGCCTGCCCCTTCTGCATTACTATGTTCGACGATGGCTTGAAGGGAGTAGATGCAGAAGACAAGATGAAGGTGGAGGATATCTCGGAGATTGTAGTGAAAGCCATGGAGTCAAGGTAGTCTCAAGCAGACAAAAATGCTGATGGGATAGCATACCCACCAGCATTTTTGTCTGCTTGAAATTCTCTACATGCTCTCTACCTCTTGACGCACGGTTTTGGTCGTTTCCCAACTGGCTACGTGCATCTCTTGCGGATGCAAGCCACGCTCCTGTAACCATGCAGTGACATCTGTACCGGCGGAGGCAGAGCCGGGGCATTTGACTTGCCCACCGAGTGCATTGACAATGCGCTCCCAGGCACTGCCAATATCGCGGTTATCCGTTAAAGTCAGCTTATCCCAACAATGCAGAAAGAAGCCGCCCGGACGCAACAGACTGTCCACGTTACTTCAACAACTCCCGTGCAATCACCAACCTCTGAATCTGGTTGGTACCTTCGTATATCTGTGTGATCTTGGCGTCGCGCATCATGCGCTCGGCGGGATATTCTTTCATGTACCCGTAGCCGCCCAGTATCTGGATGGCATCGCTGGTGACTTCCATGGCCCTATCGGAGGCATACATCTTTGCCATGGCCGAATACTTGCCGAAGTTCGCATCGCCGAGATCAACCATCTCCGCTGCGTTATACACCAGCAAACGAGAAGCTTCGACCTTCGTCGCCATATCCGCCAACATAAATTGAATGCCCTGATTCTCGGCAATCGGCTTGCCGAATTGGATACGCTGCTTGGCATATGCTATGGCCAGATCAAGTGCGCCTTGCGCAATACCCAGAGCCTGCGCTCCTATCCCAATACGTGTGCGATCTAGCGTCGTCAGGGCCAGTTTGAAGCCACCGCCCTCCTGACCGAGTAAGTTCTCTGCGGGAACTTCACAGTCGGTGAAGATCAGTTCAGCCGTCTGCGAGCCTTTGATGCCCATTTTATCTTCGATGCGCCCCACCGAAAAGCCAGGGAAGTCCTTTTCAACGATAAAGCCACTGATACCGTGTGACGGCCTCTGGCTTGAATCGGTCATTGCAAAGACTGAGTTGACCTGGGCCAAGCCACCATTCGTGATAAAGCGTTTCGAGCCATTGAGAATGTACTTATCACCTTTGCGAACTGCTCGTGTCTGCATGGCGCCAGCATCAGAGCCAGAACCAGCCTCAGTCAAGGCAAAGGCGGCCAGCCATTCGCCACTTGCCAGAGGCGGCAGGTACTTACTCTTCTGCTCTTCATTGCCTGCCAGCAGGATAGGCATGGCACCCAACTGCTGCACGGCCAGTATCACGCCGGTAGTGGCACAGTGGCGCGAAAGTTCCTCAATCGCCATAACGATCGCCAGTTCGCTTGCGCCGATACCACCATACTCAACCGGAAAGCACATAGCATAAATATCCTGTTGCGCCAACAGTTCCTTCATGTCCCACGGAAACTGCCCTGTATGGTCAATCTCCGCCGCACGAGGAGCCACCCGCTCTAGAGCTATCTCGTGTATAGCTTCTATTAATGATTGCTCTTCCTCACTTATGTGGGAGACAGCCATGAGCCTTCTCCTTTGCGTATGCTCATCTGGACAAAAATACTCTATCTCTTAGGAGTATATCACACGAACTATGTGCTTTAATGGGAAAGCTTGGTGTGAGAAGCGCGTAAGATTTTTGCAATGAGCGTGGTGGGCGAACCTGACCCCCACAAAGGGGTCACTACATATCCTTTCGGCCCAAGTGTGCAAGATGTAGTGACCCCCCCCTTGTGGGGGTCAGGCGCCCACACCCCATGCTTTCCACTACAACGAAAATAAAACACCTTGTGTACAAATGACACACATTCCCCCTAGCCAAATGGACAAGGACATGATATAATATGCACAGAATTGAGGAAACCTTTTTGAGAAAAGTGGGTACCACCCACTTTTCTGTTTGCCAGGGACTTTTTGTACTTGAAAAAATGATGAAAGAGCCAACTGGACACCTGCGGGAGGAGCAAGGCAGATGAGAAGCGAATTTCAAGCGGCTATCGCCCAATTAATTGCCGAGAAGGGACTACCCCGCGAAGTGGTCATGGAAACCGTTGCCAATGCCCTACTCGCGGCCTATCGGAAAAGCTTTGGAAGCGGTGAGAATGTCCGTATTGAGGTGGACAAAAACGGCGAGGTGCATGTCTGGGCCGCCAAAAAAGTTGTGGCCCAGGTTACTGAGCCTAATGAAGAGATTTCCCTGGCGGAGGCTCAGCGTCTGGTAGCAAGAGCCGCTCTTGGACAAACCATCGACGTGGATTCATCATCCACTTTTTTCACTCACATTCCTACACAAACCGCCAAGCAGGTGATTCTGCAACGCATCCGCGAGGCAGAACACGAACACCTCTATGACCAGATCAAAAATTGGGTCGGTGAAATTCGGCTCGGTACCCTCACCCGCAAAGACCCGGTGCGTGGCTGGCTGATCGACTTCGATCTGGTAGATAAGGCCGACAAGGTAGAGGGTGTGATGCCCACAACTGAGGAAGTGCCCCAGGAACGCTACCGCACAGGTCAGCGTCTACGTGTCTATGTCTACGACGTGCGCCGCATTCAGGGACGTATGCTCCAGATTCTGGTTTCGCGCACTCACCGTGACCTGGTACGCCGCTTGTTTGAGGCAGAAGTACCTGAAATCTATGAAGGCACGGTGGAGATTAAAGCCATCGCCCGGGAGCCAGGGAGCCGTTCCAAAGTAGCAGTAGTAGCACGGCAAGAGGGATTAGATCCGATAGGTTCCTGTGTTGGGGTGCGCGGTTCACGTATCAACAACATCGTACACGAACTCAACGATGAGAAAATAGATATCATCCAGTGGAGTGCCGACCCCGCTACCTTTGTGGCGAACTCGCTCAGTCCGGTCAAGCCGTTACGGGTTCAACTGCGCGATACTGATCATACAGCTCTCGTGACGGTACTGGAACGGCAACTTTCACTTGCCATCGGGAAAGACGGCCAGAATGCGCGGCTCGCAGCCAAGCTCACCGGCTGGCGCGTAGATGTCATTAAGCCTGTTGAGGGCGAGATCTACGAAGAGCCATCTAATAACGGGCGCGAAGTGGCTGTTCCACCCTCAATACGCCGGGATCGTGGAGATCGCTCACAGCATGGTCATGGGCGTTACGAGCGAGGTGAGCGTGGGGAGGGAGGTTCACGTCGCAGAAGTGGTGGCAACAGGCATAACACATCCTATACATATGATGAGGAATAGGACGACCAATGGCAAAAACCAGCATTAAGCAACCAAAACAACCTAAGCACATTCCATTGCGTACCTGTGTTTCCTGTCACGAAACCAAACCGAAGCGCGAATTGTTGCGTATAGTACGAACGCCAGACAATCACGTGATGATTGATGCCACCGGCAAGAAATCTGGGCGTGGTGCCTATCTCTGCGCCTGTCTCCCTTGTTGGGAAAACGCCATCAAGAAAAAACGGCTCGAACACGAGTTTGAGCTAACTCTCTCCGATGAGGATCGAGCCAGTCTGGATGCCTTTATCGCAACGTTACCTAAAGACTAAATCTGTAGGCACAACCAATAGTTGTGTAATATTGCAAGAACGAGTTCAGTAAGCTATACTGAGATAGCACTGTATATTGTCCAACCCTTCCCATTAGGAAGGGTTGGAAGTATTCAATATTGGCATTTAGCTTCGATGCTAAATGAGGATTGAAAGAAAGAAAGAAACGATAAAAGAGACACAGCCCCTCGTCAACAGGGCCGTTGTGGCTAGCGAATGTTTGCGGAGCGATAGCTATGCACAATTAACCATAGCAACTACGTCATAGGGCGCAGACTGAAACATGCCTGGCACTGCACCAGCGAGGGACTGTCACCTTCTCATCTCATCATAATTAAGTGGAGAGGGTGACAGTCCTTCCTTATGGCTGTGAAGAGATTTCTGTCGCCACTTGTGGCACATTGTTCAAAAGAAGGGAGTCTTCTTCATGAAAAATATATCTGAGTCTTCAGATGGAAACGAGCAGGCAAGTAGGCCAACATCAACACGCAATCGTAACCCAGCCCGCTCAAGGTCAGAGGATGCTACAGCAGGCAGTCAGGCAGCAGAAAACAAAACTGGGGTACGACGGCGCACTCCACCATCTACGCCTACCGCCAACACGCCAGCGCCTTCAGCTCAGCATAGCAGAGCGAACACCGTTGCATCACCTCAGACGCAGCGCCCAAACGGAACGCCGCTCCCGACACAAACGCGCCGTGTAGGCAACACCGCTACACCAGTTCAGCGTAACGGGACAGCAGGCGCGACGCCACATGCTCAACGTCCAGCTTCCACCGGCCATCCGACGCCGGGAACTGGACATCGCCCGAGCAGCCCTGGTAGCTATGCCCAGCGTACAGGAGGTCCGGCTACTCCTGCGCCAAAACCTTCTACCGGTTCGCTTCAGCAGCGCCCTGCTAGTCCTACGCACTCATCAAAAACAGTGAGCAGACCCGGTAGCAGCACTGGTGGTACACCTCGCCCTACCTCTCCGGCTCGCCCAGCGACTCCGGCACCGCGTCCACAAGAACGACGAGTGACAGCCGTCAAAGAGAAGCCCACCGGTCCGATCTCTATTCCACCACAAATCATCGTTAAAGATCTGGCCGAACTGCTACAAGCGACGCCAAATGAAGTGATTCGTAGCCTGATCAAACACGGCGTTTTTGCCAGCATCAACCAGGTGGTCGAGTATGAAAAAGCGGCCATCATTGCGAAAGAATTGGGATTTGAGCCAAGCTTGAGTACGGTGACAGCACCAGCGGTAACACGCGGAACACATGGACTGTCCGCGAATGAAGCGATGATGGCTTCCCGCAATGAAGAAAACATGGTTGTCATTCCGCCTGTCGTCACCATTATGGGCCACGTCGACCATGGGAAAACCTCTCTGCTGGATACTATTCGCAAAACAAAGGTGGCAGCAGGGGAAGCAGGTGGTATCACCCAGCACATTGGGGCCTATCAGGTTGAGGTCAATGGGAAGAAAATCACTTTCCTGGATACCCCCGGTCACGAGGCATTTACCGCTATGCGTGCGCGTGGAGCGCAGGTTACGCATATTGCGATCATCGTAGTGGCCGCCGACGATGGCGTGATGCCTCAAACCCGCGAGGCCATTGACCATGCACGAGCAGCCAAAGTGCCGATCATTATTGCCTTGAACAAGATTGACAAAGCGAATGCCAACCCTGATCTGGTGAAGCAGCAATTGGCAGAAATTGGGGTTGTCGTGGAAGAATACGGCGGCGATGTTGTCTGCGTACCAGTCTCGGCACGCAGAGGTACAGGTATTGATGAACTACTAGAAATGATCCTGCTGGTCGCTGAACTGCAGGATATCAAGGCCAATCCAAATCGTCCGGCTATCGGCACCATCATCGAAGCCAAGCTTGAAAAGAATACTGGCCCCACAGCTACCGTGCTGATTCAACAGGGGACGCTCAAAATGGGCGATAACATTGTCGTCGGCTCTCTATCCGGTAAAGTGCGAGCTATGTTCAACGATCGTGGTAAGCGCATTCAGAAAGCCCCACCCAGCACACCGGTCAGTATTCTTGGTCTGCCAGAAGTTCCCAACGCCGGTGACCGTCTTGAGGTAGTTGCCGACGACCGCACAGCCAAACAAATGGCCGTGCAGAACGCGGAGCAACGACGGAGTGAAATAGGGCCACTGGGTCAGGTCAGCCTGGACACCCTTTACATGCAGATGCAAGAGGGTAAGGTGAAAGAGTTGAACGTCGTACTCAAGTGTGACGTTCAAGGTAGTGCCGAGGCCATTAAGAATGCCCTCTCCAAAGTTGGTGAAGACAACATCAAGGTGCGCCTGATCCACGAGGGTATCGGCAACATCAACGAGACCGATGTCCACCTGGCAGCAGCCTCTGGAGCTATTGTGATCGGCTTTAACGTCAAGGCCGATGGCGCGGCTCTGCGTCAGGCACAAAAAGAGGGCGTCGATATTCGCTACTATGAAGTTATCTATAACCTCATCGAGGACATTGAAGCCGCACTGACAGGCATGCTAGAGCCAACCTATCATGAAGTAGTTGAAGGCCATGCCGAGGTAATACAGATCTTCAAGGCTGGAAAAAATACAGTCATTGCTGGTTGCCGTATCACCGATGGAAAAATTACTCGCTCTGCCCAGGCACGCATTCTACGCAAAAACGAGAAGGTTTACGACGGTAAAATCTCCTCGCTCCGTCGTGGCAAAGACGATGTGCGCGAGGTCGCCACCGGCTACGAGTGTGGTATCGTACTCGATGATTTCACTGAATTTGAGATCGGTGATATCATCGAAGCCTTCGTACAAGAGCGCGTCAAACCAGGAGCGTAAGTATAGTATCGGCAGGGAACCCAATCCCCTTGAAAGGGGAGAGGCTTGTATCTGTTAGGCGCATTGGCCTAGGCTGGCAAGCTCACGAGCCTTCCCAGCTCACCCGGCAACGGGTAAACGTTATGCGCAAGTGTTGCCGTTCAGACGTTGGGGTGCGTGGTTGCCAGCTCCAACCTCTCTAACTCGTAGGTTAAACAGTGTAGCGGGTTTAGAGCAGTGCTTACGAGAAAGTACCGGCGCATAACCGAGCGAGGCCCACCACACAGTCCCCCAGACTGCGTCCCGGGAAACCGGAGGGGTTTGGAGCCGTTCCCACACAAAACGGCTCCCCCGCAAGGGGACCACCCGCAAAGGAGGACGCCTGCGGGCGCTTTCGTTTCCTCCCGCCCCGTCAACGGTGGCGGGTCTCCACGAAAGGATTTTTATGAATAAGCTCGAACCAGATTCAATGGAGAACTGAAGATCCATGCCACATATACATAGACAAGAGAAACTTGGAGAATTAATTGCGGTAGAGCTAAGCGAGCTATTGCGTAATCGTGTCAAAGATCCGCGTGTTGGTTTCGCCAGCATCACACACGTAGAGGTAAGTGGAGACCTACGCCACGCCAAAGTCTTCGTCAGTGTCATGGGCACTCCTGAAGAGCAAGCACAGACCATGAAGGGACTTAAAAATGCCACAGGTTTTCTTCGCCATGAGCTTGCAAGCCGCCTTGTGCTACGCTTTATGCCCGAACTCGTCTTCAAGCTGGATACCTCTATAGCTGAAGGCGCACGAGTCCTCGACCTCATTCACAAACTTGAAGAGGAAGAAAAACAGAAAACGAATTAATAGTATGATGGATAGTAAGACCGCACTTCATTCACAACTGAATCCCCCCCTGGTTTCACAGGCTATGGCTCTGATAGAGTCGGCAGAGCGCATCATATTGATCGCGCACGAACATCCTGACGGCGATTGTCTCGGCTCAGCTCTAGGTCTGGCCTCTATACTCTCGCACATGGGCAAAACATGTGCCGTTGCTTGCGCCGATCCCGTGCCAGGCAACCTGGCCTTTCTTCCCAATGCAGATACGCTGCAGCATACCTTAGACCCTGAAGACTTCGATCTCGTGATTGCGCTTGACGCGAGTGAATTGCATCGTTTTGGCTCGCTCTACACCCAGCACCGCTCCTTCCTGGAGCAGGCTCGTATTTTAAATTTCGATCATCACATCACTAGCGACGGTTGTGGACAGGTCAACATCATCGATCCTATTTCGGCGGCCACGGCTGAACTACTGGTGCTCTTCCAACAACAGGCGGGGCTTGCTCTCAATAAAGACGCAGCCCTCTGTCTGCTCGCCGGCATTATCACCGACACCGGTTCTTTTGCCTTCACCAACACCACTCCACGTACTATGGAGGTGACAGCACTGCTCATGCGTCAAGGAGTTATTCCTGAAACTGTTGTGCAGTCTGTCTATCGCACACGTCCCCTGGCACAGGTACGCCTGCAAGCACTGATTATCGCTAATGCCCAGACTTCGTGCAACGGTCGCTTGATCTGGTCACAAGCCACCGATGCGACCTTGCGAGCGGCGGAAGCCAGCCCTGACATGGACGATGGCATATCTGGTATCATGCGTGATATCGAGGGTATAGAGGTTTCGGTCTTCTTCAAAAGCTACGACGATCCCAATATCACACGCATCAGCATGCGCAGTGCAGAACCCTATAACGCGGCTGAAATCTGTCAGAGGGTTGCCAATGGTGGTGGCCACGCCCGTGCAGCCGGGGGTACGCTCCACATGCCCATTGATGAGGCAACAAAGCTGGTTATTGCTGAATTAGAGAGAGTCATGGGTGGTGAGCCCAAAGACTCCAGATAGATATATGGATGGCCTACTCAACATTAACAAAGCAACAGGCATGACCTCGCATGACGTCGTTGCCAAAGTACGCAAAATACTGAAACAGAAGCGCGTTGGACATGCAGGGACGCTTGACCCAGCAGCCAGTGGTGTGCTGCCAATTTGTCTTGGGCAAGGGACGCGGGTTGCCGAATATCTGAGTGACAGCGGCAAAGCATATCGAGGCGAGATCGTATTTGGAACGGTCACCGATACCTACGATACGGAAGGGACTATTCTGCGTACCACCAACGTTGAACAGCTCACCCTGGCACAGATTGAAGAGGTTTTGCCCCGCTTTCTTGGCCTCCAAATGCAGGTGCCTCCGCGCTATTCAGCCATTAAGCTGCAAGGTCAGCCAGCCTACAAGCGGATGCGTGCAGGAGAGAATATTGAGTTAGAGCAACGTCCTATCGAGATTACCTCTCTGGAAGTTCTGGCCTGGCACGCACCTCGCCTCACGCTTGCTATTGAATGTAGCAAAGGAACGTATATTCGTTCGTTGGCCTATGATCTCGGCGAGCAATTAGGTTGTGGAGCATATCTTGGTGGGCTGATCCGCACCCGTAGTGGACCTTTCACGCTATCCGGCAGTATCACACTCAGTCAGCTTGAGGAAGCTGTCACAGCAAGTAAGGTGCAAGACTATCTTCATCCAGTCGATTCCGCGTTACAGAATTATCCCGCCATCCACCTGGACACACCGACCGCTGAGAGTGTACTACATGGTAACGCCTTCCGCTATAGGCTGAATCTCACCATAGCCACACCCGTATTGGCACGAGTCTATAGTTCTAATGGACATTTTGTGGCTATTGCTGAGTGGAAGGAAGAAGACGAAATGTGGCAACCAAAAAAGGTCTTTTCTACTGATTGCGTCTAATCTGTGGCTGTGGTACTATAGTCGAAAGAAAACTAAGGGCGGATGCCTGAGCAAGACATCTCTATCAACCATGGAATATTCAACAACACTAGCAGCAAACGAAACTATTGCAATCACGCTTGGCAACTTTGATGGCGTCCATCGGGGACACCAGCACCTGATGCATGAACTGCAAGAAACAGCGCAAGCACTTCAATGTAAACCGGTTCTGGTGGCGTTCTCACCCCACACCTTAATGGTCGTACGACCTGATCTGGAGGTGTCCTATTTAACGACGTTAGAAGAGAAGTTGGCTCTGACACAAAGCTACGGAGGCATTGCTGATAACATTGTCATTCACTTTACGCCAGCCGTAGCTGCTATGAGCGCCGCTGAATTTCTGGACCGTCTCTGTGAACAGTTTACCATCAAAGCATTGGTAGTAGGAGCAAATTTTAGTTTTGGACATAAGCGACAGGGAAATGTGGCCTTCCTGGAACAATATGGCCAGCAGCATGGTATAGTGATACGTGCTATTCCACTGGAAGAGGCCGAGCAGATACGCATTAGTAGTACGCATATCCGCACTCTAGTAAGCGAGGGACGGATTATGGAAGCGAACGAACTGCTCGGTCATCCCGTGATGATACGCGATGTGGTGCGACATGGCGATCACCGCGGGAGGTTGCTGGGTTTTCCAACGGCGAATCTCATTCCCGAAGCACACAAACTTTTGCCAGCCAACGGCGTATATGTTGTAAGAGTGAGTACACAGGATAGCATCCTTAGTGACGGCGAGCATAGACCTCCCGTTTATAACGGTGTAGCCAATATTGGCATACGACCAACGTTTAATGGAAAGGAACGCATTGTAGAGATACACTTGCTTGACGTTTCTCCTGACCTCTATGACCAACGTTTAACGGTTAACTTCATTGCACGTTTGCGCGATGAACAACGTTTTTCTGGCCTTGAGGCGTTGAAGTCACAAATTCAGTCTGATGTGCAACAAGCACGGCAGATTTTACATACAGGGGGAGAGCTAGAGTGAAAGCTCGCCAGAATCCACTCTCAAGATTCGAAAAATGGATGGAGCGCGTGGTACAAGCTCCATTTGCTATGATATTCCCATCGCAGCTTGAGCCAGCCGAAGTGGCACGTAAGCTAGAGCTGGCTATGGAGGATGGTGCGCTCTTGCAGGGTGCCAATCATTGGCTGGTGCCCAACGTCTATGACATCTATGTGAGCGTGGCTGATCACCAGCATTTATCTCCGGCTCAAGCTACCCTGATCGCACAGTGGCAGGATTCACTGATCACCTATGCGCGTCACCACCACTATACCCTGAAAATCCGCCCAATCTTGCGCCTGCATACAGATAGCAATCTGCGCCTCGGCACCATGCGTATTGATGCCAAACTCGAAGATGCACGGCAGATAGGTAATGGCTCTAGCGGTGTGGAATCTACACAAGCCTTGAGCGCCGAACAGCTGGCACAGCTACGCTCACAAATGCTACCTGGACAGGAGCTTCCTGGTATTCCCAATGCAAGCCCTTCGTCTCCTAACCAGAGCAGTGGTTCAGCAATACCTCCTGTACCATCGCCGTCAAGGATTACCATACCACCTGCACGGCTCACTATTCAATTGCCACAAAACGGGCAACAAGTCTATCGCATCGAGAAGCCCGTTGTTAACATCGGTCGCCAGCTTAGTAACGATATTATCGTTGAGGACAAGCGTGTCTCGCGCAACCATGCCCAGATCAAGTATCAAGCGGATGGACAATTCGCCATTTTTGATCTTGGCAGTACCAATGGCATCACCATCAATGGCACACCGCATATGCGTCAGCATATCTTGCATCATGGTGATCGCTTTACCATTGGCAGTTATGACTTCTACTTCCAGAGAGGGTGAGGTCACCAATTTATGCCACTACAATTAGATGTCTTTTTATTAATCTTACGGCTCTTATTAATTGTGCTTCTCTACCTCTTTCTGATGCAGGTAGTTATCGCCATTACGCGAGACTTACGTAAATCGACCGCCGCGAGTACTGATATGGAAAACAGAGTACTGCCTGTAATTGGTCATTTAGTGGTAGTCGACAGTGGACCTAGTAGTATTCTACCGGGGACAAGCTATAATCTAGAGCCGCAGACGAGCATTGGACGTGGCCCTACCAATACCATTCTGATCGGCGACAACTTCATCTCAGGGGAACATACTCGCCTCTGGAATCGCAACGGCACCTGGTACGTCCAAGATGCAGGCAGCACCAATGGTACGTATGTTAATAACCAGCCCGCCCGTGATCCTATAGCTGCGAAGCCTGGAGATATTATTCAGGTGGGCTTCATTCGCTTCAAGCTCACTGCATAGGGACAAAGTGTCTCCACTTAGCTTGAAGAGTCGCTCGTAGTCATCTATGTTAAGAAGAGGTTTTTCATGGCACAAAAACCTTCCATGCGTGCAATAAAAAACTATCGTTGGCAAGAATTGGGATTGTTTATCATACCTTTTCTGATTCTGCTGATGGAGATGCTTCAACTGCTCCTCGCCCGTTCAGTCCGTGAAGGAGTTGTAGCAACTTCATCGTTAAACCCCAAAAATTTCCCAACCATTCAGGCCCTTATCCCCATCCTTGGCCTGATTGCCCTCCTCCTGGCCGTCAACATCATTTTAAGTTTCTCGTTTCGCAAAGCCGACCAAATACTCCTCCCCCTGGTAGGTTTATTGAGCGGTATAGGCGTCCTCATGGTAACACGCCTGGGACCAAATCTACGCCCATTCCCCGATCCATCACTTGGCACACGTCAACTCATATGGGTCATCCTGGGACTGTTTGTCTTTCTGATCACCCTTTTTGGCTTACGCAATCTGAACTGGTTGAGTCGCTATAAATATACCTGGGCTATCCTGGGTATCCTCATGGTCGGCGTCACACTGATCAACGCCTTGCGCGTCAAGGACTTCAACAGTCCCAACCATGACCAGTTAAATATCGGCCCCCTCGCTCTCCAGCCATCGGAACTGCTGAAAATCTTCTTGGTCATCTTCTTTGCTGCTTATCTGACTGAGAACAGAGATGTAGTCGCGGCAGGTAATCTCCGCATTGGTCCCTTGCGCCTGCCACCTTTTCGGCAGCTCGGCCCCCTGATCCTTATGCTTGCTCTGGCTTTACTGCTCTTCTTCGGTATACGCGAACTCGGCCTCGCTCTCCTCATCTATGGCATTTTCCTCTGCATGATCTACCTGGGCAGTGGCAAAATTTCCTATGTCATCAGCAGCCTGGCAATCTTCTTTATCCTGGGCTTTATTGGCTACAGCCTCCTTGGCTACGTTCGTGACCGTTTTACAACTGTCGGTATAGACGTCGTTAACTGGTCAGCAGCGAGTGAGGCTATCTATAGTACTCCAGGAGGTGGATTCCAGGTCGTACAAGGGCTGATTGCCTTGTGTAGTGGCGGCATCATTGGAGCTGGGCTTGGCCTGGGCCATCCTACCGTTGTACCCGTTATCCAATCCGACATGATCTTCACTGCTCTGGGTGAGGAGTTAGGGCTGGCAGGGATGTTCGCCATCATCGGTATTTATCTGCTGATCATCTACCGCGGCTACCGCATTGCTGTAGAAGCGGGTGATCCCTTTAGTCAGTTACTGGCCGCCGGCCTCACTTCTATTTTCGCCATCCAGACCTTGATCATCTCTGCTGGCAATATGAAGCTTATTCCTCTCACAGGTATACCTTTGCCCTTCCTGAGCTACGGTGGGAGTTCGATCATCGCCAACTACATCATTATTGGCATTCTGCTCCGTATCTCATATAATACAGCACAACAACGTGAAGGACTCGCATAACTTGTCTCTTGACGTAACTCGTGATATACTTTCTCGAAGTATAATAGTGTCTCTTAAGCAAAAGCAGGAAGATCGTATGGGGCAATACCAGCAATGGTTGCATTATCGGGAAGCTGAACAACAGTTACAAGCACAATTAGAAGCACTCAAACAAGCACTCCTGGAACTTCAGGCCGAGGCTGAGTGCTTGGAGCGGCAAGAACGAGAAGCCTTCCCTGGTGAGCCAGCTAACCAAATTCTGTATGCACTCGCTACTCACTTCAGTGAACAATCAGTTCCTCTCAAGAGTACAAGTACACACACTGGGATACCCCAGCCTCCTTCATCATCAGAAACTGGGCCACCGATACCACTGACACCAACGCAAGCACCAGAGACCATGTCGTCAGCCCTTTTTGGATGGAGCAACTTACCGAACTTCGGGCCACCGGAGATGTCCACAGAGGCGACTACCAACGATATACCACTGGCACCTCCTTCCTCGAATTCGCCGCTAGCTTCCATCCCTCATTCTGATATGGGTCTGCTGCCACAAGACATGCCAGCCTTCTTTGATCAGCAGACCCCAACCGAAGCACGGATCGAGCTACCCCACTGGTTCCGTAATCTCACTTCAGCCTCCGGTTCAAACGGGCCGATCGATCAGGAAAGTGTACGCAATAATCGACTGGTGCAACGCTGGATTGAACGCTGGCGCAAACAGCCGCCTGATCCAGCAAACAATCGAGGGGAGCATCATGAGTAATTTTTCCCAGCAGGACAAGCAACTTTCTCCTCGCGAAGTCACTGACATCTACACTAGGCTCCATCCACAAGAGGTGGAACAGTTCTACACTGGCTATCAACTGTGGACTCTTCAGCAACGAATGGCCCGCTTACAGACAGATATTTCCGCCATTCAACGGCAGATTGCTGAGAATGCCGAGCATATCCAGCAAGTACAACCATCTTGCCGTGCCCTCGCTACCCTCAGTCGCCTTCAAGCAAGCGGAGTCAACAATAGTGATCTCCTGGATCAGCTCCTGGACCGTGGCGAAGATTGGCTTGAACAGACTATGCAGCACCTTACTTACTGCGAGGAGATCGATGTGATCCAGGGCAATTATACTGAATGGTGTCAACATGCCTTAGAAGGGGCCTACGACTGGATTGGCTCCATACAGCACACTGAAACTCCTGCCTCTACAGGTGAAACCCGGACAGTGGAAACAACCACCACTGAGACACCTCAGACTTCACCTCTAGATGAAGCCACCGAAGAAAGGTTCCTGCAAAAACTGCTCAGCGATGAGCCAGAGGATGATACAGAACTCCTCCTCGCCCCAACACTCAAACGTCCCAACGTATCTCGCCGAAATGAGCCGCTTCATGCCCCAAGTGAACAGATTACGTACGGAGAGCAACCAGCACGCAGTGCAGAGGCTGGGCCAGTAGAACACATAGAGCCAGAAGTAGTTACGCCAGAAGCTGAACCTTTACCTCTGCAGGCAACAGAAGATAGCCCTCCAGAGGAACAATTACCACTCTCTGAAGAAAATACATCTACCGCTCTTCAAGCTACACAAAAAGATACCACATCTAGCACGATTGAGTATATACCCATAGCGAGAATACACAGAAAACGTAGCTTCTTACAATGGTTCTTCTCACTTTTCTTCCGGTAAATAGTATGTGCGACATGACAATGAGGATCGTCACTACTATATACATTAAAACGGACAAAAGACGTAGTATAGTAGTGATGACCCTTGCGGTCATCACAAACCGAGCAGTCACCACGAGGCGATCCTACCTAATGGAGTGTCGGCATATCAGAGATATCAGGGGGCTTCTGAGACATACCGGGCATAGGTATCACTGGTGCATTAGCAGGCGAAACCTGTCCTTCCATAGGAGCCACAGGTACAGCAGGAGAGGGAACAGCTCTTCGCAAATTCTCCACCTCCAGACGTAAGCGTCTCAATTCACGGGAATCCCGCCATGCCCAGGCTGCCGACACAAAATAGAGCACCAATGCTCCCAAGCAAAAGGCAAATATCAGCAGCAGACCCACCGGTAGCGAGGGCGTATTCCACGTAAACAGTACCACGACTACATCAGTCTGCAGATTCTGAAACGTTAGCGCAGCCAAAACAACCACGACCACGGCAAACACTATAATTGCCACTAAAAGCATAGAGACCCCCTCTAAGGCTATTATTCCATGCACGCTAGTAAATACTCACCAGTCATATTCCTACACTTCCTTAATCCAAAGTTCAACTATCTCACCCAAAAGTATAGCACCTCAGCGGTATTTCAGAAAGGTATATCTTTTGATACATTTTCTTGACAAGAGTAAGCTTTCATCATACCATGGATTACAACATTTGTTCGTTTTCTCTTTTGAATTATGTATAAGTATAGGGTGAGGAATTTCAACATGGCAAATAACTTGCGAGCGGGACGAAATCGTACTATTACACTTTCACCACAAGAAAAATCCCTCTATGCTTCTCGTCTGCTCCACTTAGATGGATCCGTACCCAAGGATGCTCTCAATAACGTTACGCTTAACCAGGATATCTTTCATGTTTTACCGCTCTTACCAGACCAATGTATAGATTTGCTCTTTATTGATCCACCATACAACCTTACGAAATCATTTAACGGTACGGTCTTTCAACAAAGAGGGCTGGATGAATACGCATCCTGGTTTGATTCTTTGATAAAGCAATTCATAAGATTGCTTAAACCATACGCCTCTCTCTATGTATGTGGCGATTGGCGATCATCTGCAGCCATTCATTACATGTTAGAACGCTACTTCACGGTGCGTAATCGCATCACATGGGAACGCGAAAAGGGCAGAGGAGCTATGACCAACTGGAAAAATTGCTCCGAGGATATCTGGTTCTGTACCGTCTCAGATGAGTACGTCTTCAATGTCGAAGCTGTCAAACTCAAACGCAAAGTTATAGCTCCCTATAAAGATACCAATGGAAACCCGAAAGATTGGGAACAAACAGAAAATGGTGATTTTCGTTTGACATATCCCTCCAATATATGGACAGACCTGACTATCCCATTCTGGTCAATGGCAGAAAATACTGACCATCCTACACAGAAACCAGAAAAACTACTAGCGAAGATTATTTTAGCGAGCTCTCATCCTGGTCAACTTGTCTTTGATCCATTCCTTGGCTCAGGAACTACATCTGTTGTAGCAAAAAAACTGGGACGCCGATATGTTGGAGTTGAAATCGATGAAATGTATTCCTGTTTAGCCGAGAAAAGACTTGATTTGGCAGAGAAAGACAATTCCATTCAGGGATATTCGCAGGGAGTTTTCTGGGAACGAAATACCTTGCCTGAGCAACGTCTCATCCAGCAGAGCAATCCTCAAGAACAGTTACAGCTTTTTGGGGAGATAATTAGTTGAAAAGTAGTTTGTTTTATACAAATGAATACCTAAAAGTAGAGCAAAGCATCGTAGAGTTTCTTAATGCACGCCAGGACTACCTTTCAGCTACAACGGTGAAAAGCCCAAGGGCTGTTGGGGATGCTATGCAAGATATATTATCCGAAAATTTTAAAGATATTTTAGCCAATGAACATATCAAATACTCTACCACCTTTGCACGTCGTGCTATGGCAGACTTAGCATTTGAGGATGCCGAAGGCTTTTACTATGTAGTAGACGTTAAAACGCATCGTCTGTATGATACAAAGTTCAATATGCCCAACATTACTTCAGTTGAACGTCTTTCTCGCTTCTACGAAGATGATAAAAATTACTTTGTTTTATTGTTTATCAGTTATGCAGTGCAAGGCAACCAAGCGGTTGTTAAACAAGCGCACTTCACTCCAATAGAGTTCTTAAGTTGGGATTGTTTAACCCTAGGAGCTCTTGGCTGGGGGCAAATTCAAATTGCCAATTCTAATGTCATCACTATGAAACCAGGATATTCACGTAGGGCATGGATGATAGAACTATGTGATAACTTGCTTGAATTTTATCCAAAAGAAATTGAAAAAATTGGCAAACGCATTCAATATTTTGAGAAGGTTAAAGAATTCTGGAACAAACATCCTGAAGAGTGAAATCTCCAACATCATGAGCACGAGAAAGAATAGACAGTTGAAATCCATCTTTACAGCCCAATAGAGGTCATACTATGTTATTTCAAGACTCCGCAAAAGAACATCCCGTACATAGTCCGGTACGCTCCCAGTACTTACACATTAAGGGGCAACATCCTGACGCCATTTTGTTTTTTCGCATGGGGGACTTTTATGAAATGTTCGATGACGATGCCGAAATCGTAGCTCGTGAACTGGAAATAGCTCTCACACGGCGCGATTTTGGGCGTGGCGAAAAATCGCCGATGGCGGGTATACCACATCATGCTGCCGATGGCTATATTGCACGCCTCGTCAGCAAGGGCTATCGCGTGGCCGTGTGCGAACAGACCAGCGATCCGGCTCTTTCTAAAGGGCTGGTTGACCGAGAAGTTATTCGCATCGTCACCCCTGGCACCGTTATCGATCCGGCTATGTTGGCTGCCAAGCGCAACAATTTTCTGTCCGGCGTCGTCATAGGGCGAGATGCCGTGGGCATCGCTTACGTCGATATCACCACGGGCGAATTTGCCGTCACACAATTCAATACCCCCGAACCTGAATTGGCTCTTCAACAGGAGCTGGCCCGCGTCGGTCCTGCCGAAGTGCTTATCGCTGCCGACTATAGTCGCCTGGGTAGTCGCAAACGCCGCTGGTTGGCAACCGTGATGAACGAAAAAAAGGTCACCAAGGTTGGCAGCAATGGTAACGCCAACGCTGAAATACCCGATCTTGACGAGGACGAGGACGATGATATCGCGCCTCTTACCAAACTACTCACAGGCGTCGCCGGACACGTCACACCTTATGACGCTCGTTACTTTGCAGAGGATGATGCACGACACCGTTTACTCACCCACTTTGAGGTAGCCTCATTAGAAGGCTTCGGCTGTAATCACCTGCCATTGGCTACTCGCGCTGCCGGGGCCGTACTGGCCTATTTGCAAGAGACACAAAAGGGACTCTTGCAGCAACTTACCTCACTGGAAACCTACTACACGCACGGCTTCATGACCCTCGACATGCATACACGGCGCAATCTGGAACTCTTTGAAACAGGCCGTAGTGGCTCCGTCAAAGGTTCCCTCTTGTGGGTACTCGATAAGACCCGCAGTCCCATGGGCGGTCGCCTGATGCGTCGCTGGCTCAGCCAACCCTTGCTGGACATCAACATCTTGCAACAACGGCAACAGGTCATCAGTGAACTATTAGGTAATACGCTCCTACAGGCACGCTTGACCGAGGCATTGAAAAAAGCTGGCGATATTGAACGTCTCATCAATCGCGTGCGCCAGCGTATCGCCACGCCACGCGATATGGTCGCCCTTGCCAGTGGCTTGCGTGCCGCCGCCGAGATACGCTCCTGCATGCCCGATGATGCCGAGAAGACGCTACCTTCCCTCATGCGTATCATGCATCGCCTCTCCAACAACGAGGACATCATCCAGCTCATTGAGCGTGCCATCGTCGCTGAGCCACCCGTAAGTACATCTGAAGGCGGTGTGATCCGCCCAAGCTTCAGTGCCGAACTTGACCAGATGCAAGACGCAGCCCACAACGGACAACGCTGGATTGCCGAACTGGAGCAGAGAGAACGTCGGCGCACGGGCATTAACAACCTCAAAGTTGGCTATAGCAAAGGCCCCGGCTACTACATCGAAGTGACTAACACCAACGTCAGCCGCGTCCCTCAAGACTACATTCGTAAACAAACCCTCACCAACAGTGAACGCTACATCACACCAGACCTGAAAGAGTACGAAACGCTCATTCTCAACGCTCAGGAGCGCATCGGCAAACTGGAAAGCGAACTCTTTGCCCAACTGCGTGCCGATATCGCCATCTCTGCCGCCGAGCAGGTCCTTCACACGGCTCACGCTATCGCCGAAATCGATGTCTACCTCAGTCTGGCTCAGGTAGCTGCCCAGTACAACTACTGTCGCCCTCAGCTAAATGAAGGTGACACCATCCACATCGTGGCCGGTCGTCATGCTGTCGTCGAACAATCTCAGGCCGACACGCCCTTCATCCCTAACGACACCAACCTCTCTAACTCTGACGCTCAGATTATTATTATCACCGGCCCCAACATGGCCGGTAAATCAACCTATTTACGCCAAGTCGCCCTCATTACTCTGCTGGCCCAGATCGGCAGCTACGTCCCCGCCGAAGCAGCCACCATCGGATTGACAGACCGCATCTTTACCCGCATCGGTGCCCAGGACGACCTCGCCACTGGTCAGAGCACTTTCATGGTCGAAATGGTCGAAACCGCCAATATTCTCCATCACGCTACTCCGCGCAGTCTCGTCATCCTCGATGAAATTGGGCGCGGCACCAGCACCTATGATGGCCTCGCCATCGCTCGCGCCGTCGTCGAATATCTGCACAACAACAAGCGCTGTGGCGCACGTACCCTCTTCGCCACTCACTACCACGAACTCGTCGAGGTTGCTCAGATGCTGCCACGCATCCGTTGCATGAACGTCGCCGTGACCGAAGAAGGTGGCAAAGTCGTCTTCCTGCGTAAAATTGTCCCCGGCGGAGCAGATAAAAGCTACGGCGTCCATGTCGCTCAACTGGCTGGCATCCCCCGTCCCGTCATTCATCGCGCCCAGGAAATTCTCGAAGAGCTAGAGCGTAAAGGCGACGCCAAAGCCCGCCGCAAAGCCATGAAGGATATGACCATGCCCACCGCATGGCAAATGACACTGTTTGCCACAGAGCAACATCCAATTGTCGAGGAACTGAAAAAGCTGGCAATTGAGGAACTGACCCCAATTGAGGCAATTGGGAAGCTATATGAGTTGCAAAAGTGGGCGAAGAGGGGAATGTAGATCCTATTCCCCTCATCACCAAACCACCATTCAGGGCAATCGCATCTAATTTTTACAATTGGCTCTACAAGCCGCGTCATAACAAGCCAACTTTCAAAACTCTGCGGTATAAATGCGCTCTACAAGGCGCATGAAAATTTAGATGCGATTGCCCTGAACCACCATTGGCTGAATTTGTACTCTGAGCCAACAGGTGCTATGATGAGGATGAAATAGCAGAAGGCGTGTGTTTTGCGTATAATAAGTAGTAAAGAACTGTGTATTTAAAGAACGTTGGTCGTAGGATTGTTCCTACGCAACACACAAGCGCAACCTTACCTACCAGGTAAACTAAAGGAGACAACACATGACTACCAACCCATTACTTCAACTCAAGGACCACGGACAGAGCGTTTGGAACGATAACATCGACCGCGCACAACTGACCAACGGGCAGTTCCAGCGGTTGCTGAAGGAGGATGGTATCGTTGGCGTCACTGCCAACCCCACCATCTTTGAAAAGTCGATCAGTGCAGGCCATGCCTATGATGAGCAGATGGAGCAGCTCATTCGGGCAGGCAAGCAGAGCAACGAAATTTATGAAACCCTTGTCATCACAGACATCCAAACCGTGGCCGACTTCCTCCGCCCTATCTACGAGCAGACCAATGGCAAAGACGGCTACGTCAGCCTCGAAGTCTCACCTGACCTGGCGCATGACACCGAGGGAACCCTTTCAGAGGTACGCCGTTTCTGGAAAATGGTCGATCGCCCCAACCTGTTGATCAAGATTCCAGCCACATTCGAAGGCATTCCTGCGGTGCAACAGGCACTTACCGAGGGTATAAATGTCAACATTACCCTCATCTTCTCTATCGAGTTCTATAAGCAGGTAACCAACGCCTATATTAGTGCGCTAGAGACTCGTCATAACGAGGGTAAAGACATCAGCCGTATGGCCTCGGTTGCCAGCTTCTTCGTCAGCCGTGTAGATACTCTGGTAGACAAGCTGCTGGAAGATAAGGCCAAAGCCACCAGTAATAGTGATGAGCAACAGAAACTGAAATCGCTCGAAGGTAAGGCCGCCATTGCCAATGCACGTTTGGTCTATCAAGAGTTTAAGAGGATCTTTCACTCACCACGCTTCGAGAAGCTTCAGCAAGCTGGAGCGCATGTCCAACGACCGCTCTGGGCCAGCACCAGCACCAAGAACCCAGCCTATCGCGATGTCCTGTATGCCGAAGAACTCATCGGCCCTGACACTGTGGACACCATGCCCCACGAAACCATCGAGAACTTCCGTGACCACGGGCGGGTAAGCATGACTGTTGAGAACGATATTCCCCAGGCACACGCCGTACTCGCTACCCTTGAAGAGATCGGCATCCACTATGACCAGGTGACTCAGCAGCTTCTGGATGAAGGCGTGCAGAAATTTGCCGACTCCTTCCATCAATTGCTCGAGGGTATCGAGAGCAAGCGCAAAGCCCTGGAGGAGAGACAGGTGAAGAGTTAATGTACAGTTGCGTTCAAAGGTGAAAAGTGATAATGTAGGGGCGCAATTCATTGCGCCCAGCCTATGCATTGTATGGCGGATCCTGGGCGCAATGAATCGCGCCTCATTCCTAATCACAACTCAGGAGATTTTTCATGCCTCAGAAAAGCGTAGTCGAGGCTCCTAATCCCCTTCGAGAGGGGCTACGTATCAAACAAAGTCTTGAGCCGTGTGTTATGGTCATCTTTGGCGCAACCGGTGACCTGACACACCGTAAACTCTTGCCGGCGTTATACAATCTGGCCCTGGAGCATCCTTTGCCTGCTGGCTTTTCGGTGGTCGGTTTCGCCCGCCGTCCTTATACAGATGAAGCGTTCCGCGAGCAGGCTCTGGATTCTATTAACGCCTATTCGCGCCAGAAACCAGTCAATCCGCAGGTATGGGAAAGCTTCGCCTCTGGCATTCACTACCTGCAATCGGATTTCCACCACCCAGAAGGTTACGAAAAACTCGCGAATCTGCTGAATACGATTGATCAAGAGCGTAAAACTTCGGGTAATCGCATCTTTTACCTCTCAACTCCACCTAGCCAGTATCCTGAAATCATTCAACGGCTCGGTGCTGCGGGCTTAAATAAACAGCGCAAAGGATGGGTACGCATCATTATCGAAAAGCCCTTTGGACACGATCTGGCCTCGGCTCGTGAGCTAAACCGCCAGATAGCCAAGGTTTTCCGCGAGGAGCAGGTGTACCGCATCGACCACTATCTGGGCAAGGAAACGGTACAGAATATTCTGGTCTTCCGTCTGGCAAACGGCATCTTTGAACCGGTCTGGAATCGTCGCTATGTTGACCATGTGCAGATTACGGTGGCGGAAAACCTCGGCTTAGAAGGTCGGGGTGGCTACTATGAAGAGTCGGGAGCCATTCGTGACATGATCCAAAACCACATGTTGCAGTTGTTGATGCTCGTTGCCATGGAGCCGCCGATCGCCTTCGATGCCAATGCAGTACGCGATGAAAAGGTCAAGGTGTTACATGCTCTGCAACATTTGGTTGGTCGAGATGTAGTGACCAACACCATCCGCGCTCAATATGGCCCAGGCTGGGTAGGTGGCAAACAGGTTCCTAGCTATACCGAAGAGAAAGGGGTCTCGCCAACTTCCACCACTGAAACGTATGTTGCCCTGAAGGTGTTCATTGACAACTGGCGGTGGGCCGGTGTGCCATTCTACCTCCGTACCGGTAAACACCTGCCCAAACGTTTGACCGAAATCGCTATCCAGTTCAAACAGCCACCTCTCGTGATCTTCAAACACAGTGAAGCTCACGGGCAGGTTGAGGCCAACGTCCTCACTATGCGCGTGCAACCTGATGAAGGCATTTCGCTCAAGTTCGCCGCCAAAGTTCCTGGCACGGAGATGCAGATTCGCTCCGTCAACATGGATTTCTACTATGGCTCCTCTTTTCAGCGTGCGCAGCCCGAAGCCTATGAACGTTTGCTTCTGGACTGTATGGTGGGTGACTCGACCCTGTTCACCCGTAGCGACGAAGCGGAAGCTGCATGGAGCTTCATCCAGAGCATTCTTGATGAATGGCGCAATCAACCACGCGAGGCGATCCATACCTATGAATCCGGCTCATGGGGACCAGCAGCTGCTGACGAACTTGTGTGGCACGATGGGCGCAGATGGCGTCGTCCGTAGCTACGACACAAGAGGCTGCTCATCACTACGTAGAGACCATGGGCACGCCTCAACAAAAATTGAGAATAAAGAAGATTGAGCGTTTACGGTAAAAACAATGTCGTTTGTAGCGTAGGACATCGCCGTTCTTGACGCTGAAGGGATAAACTATGACCAGGGAAGCCACCAATAGTTCACGGCCACGCTTACCTTGGGCCGGGAAACCAGTTCTCATGGAGAACGTCGAGCAAGAACTCGCCCTTCTCTGGAGAATATCTGCTGACAATATGCGTATCGGGCAAAATATCCAGGTACGTACCAGTATACTCAACCTCGTGATCTGTGCGCCTGATATCGAATCTGCACAGCGAGCTACCGCTTTACTCCGCCACCTCTCCAGTACACATCTGGCACGAGTAACGGTGGTTATTCTCGATCGCAGCGAGGATATACCCGCTAGCATCTCTACATGGATCACTTTGCGCTGTTTTTCGATGATTTCGGATTTGATGCGCCACTGCTTCGAGCAAACAACACTCTTGGTCACAGGAGATGCCATTGGTTCAATAGCCCATATCCTCCAGCCATTACTCAAACCACATTTGCCCACCTATCTCCGGTGGCTTGGTGACCCACCAGACGACAAGGCGATCTTCACTAATCTAGTCAAGCTCAGCAATCGGATGATCGTTGACTCAACCAGTTTCTTCCAGCCTGAACAGGATATACAGACGCTTGCCATGCTCTTAGAGGCCGTCCCTGACTGTGCTATGAGCGACCTCAATTGGGGACGCATCACTCCCTGGCGACAGTTGATCATCCAGTTCTTCGATGTGCCAGAATATCGTCCCTATTTGGATGGGATTACTTCTATCGAAATCGAGCATGCTGCTGCCCCGTTGGCAACCCCGACACAAACCGAGCAGGGAGAGGTCTCACCTAATCCAGCACAAGCCTTACTACTGGCCGGCTGGCTAAAGGCACGGCTGGGCTGGTCACTAGTTGCCGATAGTACACAGCACGAGCAAGATACCGCTAGTGGCACCTACCATTGGACATTGGAACGTAGTGTACCCGTAAAGACCACTCGTGCGCTCAGTTCAACACGTACAAAAACAGGTAAGCTTACGGGCGTAAAAACCGCAAACATCGACATTCGACCACAGATACTCTCAGATATGCGTCCTGGTTCCGTCTGTCTGGTACGCCTTACCAGTAACATTGAAGGTAGGCAAGCAGTCTTTACGGTCAACCGTGAAGACGACCCGAATAACGTGCTTACCTCCGTCAAACTACCACAAGAGACACGGCCACAACGTACTGTACGTCTGCTAGCCTCCCAGCAAGAGAGCCAGCTACTCTATGACGAGCTAGAAATCATGGGTCACGATACCCCCTTTGAGCAAACGCTCCAGGAGGTAGCTGAACTACTCAGCTAAAGCAACAGTAGCTCTTCTGGCAAGTATGAGAGAGCCACATGGAGTGACCTTTTGTGGTAGTGGAGTTCAGCACTGACAAGATTATCTATGATTCAGGAGTATCCCTATGCATATCGCTATTTATCCTGACATCCAGACCTTGAGTACCGAGGCTGCACAGTTTATTGTGCGCCTCGCCAACGAGGCCATTGTCTCGCACGGACGTTTCACCATTGCCCTCTCCGGTGGCTCAACACCCAAGGCCACATACTCCCTGTTGGGTAGTGAACCATATCGCAGCCAGATCGACTGGACACAAGTCGAAATATTCTGGTCAGACGAACGATGCGTGCCACCCGACGATAAAGAGAGCAACTATGCGCTGGCCCAACAGGTTCTCCTCAGCAACATACCTATACCAACCAACCAGATACACCGCATGCCTGCCGATACATCCGACCGAGATGCCGCCTCACAAGCCTACGAACGCGAGATGCAGCGTACCTTCAGTACGGATAGTATCCCCAATTTCGATCTGATCCAGCTCGGCATGGGACCCGAAGGCCATACAGCATCACTGTTCCCCCATCAGGAATCGTTGCACGAACAACAACGCCTTGTCATGCCCGTAAATGTTCCCAAGCCACCCCCACCGCGCCTGACATTCACACCTCCCTTGCTCAATGCCGCCAAACACGTCTTGTTTCTGGTTGCGGGCAGTGAGAAAGCCGATGCTTTGAAAGCCGTACTCGAAGGGGAATATGAGCCGGATGAGTACCCGGCACAGATTGTGCGACCCGTGAATGGGGATGGGACGTGGATGTTAGACACGTCCGCCGCGGGAAAACTAAGGAAGGCAGATTAGTATGATTGGACTCGTTCCCTCTATTCTCTCTGCCGACTTCACACGTCTGGGTGAGCAGGTGCGAGAGGCGGAGTTCGCAGGTGCGCAACGCATCCAAATCGACGTCATGGATGGGCACTTCGTTCCCAACATCACTATGGGGCCGATAATTGTCGAGGCTGTGCGCCGCACAACTAAACTCCCCCTCGAAGCGCATCTCATGATCACCAACCCGGAAGCCTACATCGATGATTTTGCTAAAGCCGGAGCTGATGTGATTATCGTCCATCAAGAAGCCTGCGTACACCTCAATCGCGTTATCCAACAAATTCGGAAGGCAAGCAAACAAGTTGGCGTAGCGATCAATCCTGCCACACCTGTCTTTCTTTTACAAGAGGTACTTTCATTGATCGACCTCGTCCTCGTCATGACCATCAACCCCGGTTTTGGAGGACAGGACCTCCTTCCTGAAACCCTGCCAAAAATCTCACAGGTGCGCCAGCTTGTCAACCAACACCACCTGCACTGCGACATCGAAGTTGATGGTGGAGTTCACGAAGCTACTGTTCCCCAGGTCGTCAAAGCAGGGGCTAACCTGCTCGTCGCCGGCTCCGCCGTATTTAACGAACATGAAAGCGTGGCTCAGACAATGGACAGGCTCCGCAGAGCTATCGAGAAAGCATAGTAAAGCACAAGTAGGAATTAACAGCATGCATGACGACATAACCGACATCCCCGGCATCCGTGTAGGACACGACACCAATCTGGAAGCTGGCACCGGCTGCACCGTCATCCTCTGTGAAACACCAGCTGTTGGCGGGGTCGATGTGCGTGGCGGCGCACCAGCAACCCGCGAGACCGACCTGCTCCATCCGCTCTATATGGTTCAAGAAGTGCATGCCGTTGTCCTCACCGGCGGCAGTGCATACGGTCTCGATGCAGCTAGCGGGGTAATGCGCTACCTCGAAGAACACAACGTTGGCTTGGATACCGGCGTAGCACGTGTGCCAATTGTGCCAGCCGCCGCCATTTTCGATCTGGGCTTTGGCTCTCCTCATGTGCGACCTGATGCAACGGCAGGCTACCATGCCTGTACCCAGGCTACAGCCGAAGCGACACCACAAGGCAATGTTGGGGCCGGTACGGGAGCTACTGTGGGTAAAATGCTCGGTCCGGCCTTTCTCATGAAAGGTGGATTAGGGTCAGCAAGCATGCGCATGGACGATGGCACCCTGGTCGGAGCTATCGTTGTCGTCAATGCCGTAGGAGACGTGATCGATCCACAGACTCAGCAGACTATCGCAGGCGCACGTAATCCCCTCGGTGGCTTTATTCTGCCCAATCCCTTCGGTAATACAACCATAGCTGTCGTTGCTACTGATACTTCTCTCTCTAAAGAAAACGTGAATAAAGTGGCACAAATGGCGCATAACGGTCTGGCACAGGCCATTCGTCCGGCACATACCATGTTTGACGGCGATACAGTGTTTGCCTTGGCACTGGGGCCCAGAGGACAAACACCACCAGACCCAGCAACAAGCGGGTCACGGGTAAGTAGCATCGGCGCAGCAGCAGCTATAACTCTCGCTCGTGCAATCGTCAAAGCGGTTCGTGCGGCTACAGATTTATATGGAGTACCAGCAGCGCATGGCTAATATTTTTAGTGAGATGACAAAACTCCCTTACGAACTATGGCTGCAACATGACAAATAAAACAATGCTTCCACTGATGAGCATAATCACCAGACAGACTAAAATGATCAACAAGAACAGATAGTTGCGCGGAACGCTAGCCGAATCCAGCGTATGCGTCGATTTCGGCAATTGTTGTTCAAGCAGAGAGGGCAGTTCACGTTTGGCAGTTAAGGTCTTCAAACCACCTGTGGCTAGGTTCCAAGAATGCGAGGCAAAATCAATTGCCCGATCATCATGATCAAGCTCATCAGAGAGTCCTATCGGAGATAGAGGGGATGGCGGCATCGTAAATTGAGGATTTCTGCAGAGTTGAGCAGGAATAAAGGAAGTAGGGATAGCAGCAGGAGTTGGCGGAACAGGCTGAAGTTGTCGCGTGGGGTGGCGCGGTAGGAGTCTCGAAGATTGGGCATCAGATGGTGGCAATGTCACAGCTTTCCTCCGCTAGGGCTTGGGTCAGACCAACCGCTTTCAAATACAAACAATATACTTTGCACGCGCTACGATGAGACGATTAACCGTATCTATTCCTAATTGTAGCTAACAAACGCAAAGAATCAAGGTCACAGGGACTAATGGGTAGCAGGGCAAGCTTCGTGATCACCCTACTGAAGTACCTCTAACAGTCCATTGAGTATACGGGCAGTGGCTCCCCAAATGCGATATTGCCCATAGTCGTAGAAATAGACGATGCGGGTACGACCATCGCGACTCCATCTCTCAGTATGAAAGTGAGTAACGCTTGGATCAGTTAGTCCTGGTAAAGAGGCAAGAATAATCTCGGTGACTTCAGCAGCTTGCAATTGGAGTGTCCCCAGACCCTGCGGCAGATAGGCAACCACAGGGATGATCAAGTAATTGCTTACCACTGTAAAGACGGGGTGCAGTAGCCCTAACACTTCTACCCTGTCCGGTTCCAGACCGATCTCCTCCTGGGCTTCTCGTAGAGCAGCCATGATGACTGAACTGTCAGTAGCATCAACGCCCCCTCCGGGAAAGGCGATTTCACCCCTATGCGCTCGCAATGTGCTGGCTCGCCGGATGAACAGAATCGTTGTCGCTCCCTCATATTCGAAAAGGATCAGCAAGACCGCTGCCTTGCGTGCATGAGGAAGCTGCCCCTCAAGGGCATCTATTAAGGTGTCAGCAGTTTCAATCGACTCTAACCGATTTTCCAGGGTTGTCACGACATCCGATATGTTTGCTAAATCCATGAACATATTGTAACACAAACAGTGACTTGCATCATTGTGATACAATGTGATAAATAAAAACATATCGGAGAAATCTGCAAAAAAGCCTTTGTATTGTCTTGCATTCAAGGAATGCTTTTGGTATAATTAGAGGAGCATCGAGTAGGGGTATGCAAAGTTTTAGGCTTTCATCGTGTTCGTACTAAGGTTTTCCTGTCTGCGAGCAGCGTTTCGTATGACGTCCTGTATGTTATGTAGGGCTAGACTAGTTGCTCAGAAATACTATTTTTATCTGAGATATCACTGACCGAGACGATCAACCGCCTAAGCAGCCTCTCCGATACGCCAATATCCAAAAACGCACTCCCCAGGCCATAGTCTCGGCGCAATGTCCTTCGTTATCTTCCAGCAAGGTTGCGGTTTGTAAAGAAGCAAAACATAGCAGAACTATGGTACACGCCCACATGGCGACAAGAGCGAGTCAGTTAGTGGATAGATAGGCAATAACCGTGGATCGAAGGGGGTACTATACCCATGCATGACGAACAGCACGGCGACCTTTCGACTAAGCCAGCGGCAAATTTCAACAGCGGGCGGGTACAGACGATGATCGAAGAACATGACCAGGAAGGTCAAAACAGCAGCAACTCTGAAGAGATGGGTGAAATCAATGAGATGGCAGCACTGCTTGAGCAGTCTTCCAATCCCATCAGCATCAAACGCGGCGATGTGGTCGAGGGCGTGATCGTGCGTATTGATCAGGATGAGATTCTGGTCGATATCGGCCTCAAATCCGAAGGCGTCCTCTCAACAAAGGAATTACCGGCCACTGGCTACGGCTCCTTCAATGAACTTCACCTTAATGATAAAGTTTTGGTGTATGTCATTCAGCCGGAAACGCAAGATGGACACGCGCTTCTCTCACTCAAACGCGCTAATGCCGAACGGCAGTGGCGCATAGCCGAAGAACAGTACAAGAATGGTGAACTCCTCAAAGCCAGAGTCATCGATTATAACAAAGGCGGCTTGATTGTCGATGTTTCTGGCATTCGTGGATTTGTCCCCATTTCCCAGATTCTCAATCTCAAACGGGAAGAAGTCGCCTCTGGCGGCGAGAATCAGGAAACAGCTGCCAAGCTGCAAAGTATGAAGGACAAGGAACTACAACTCAAAATTATCGAGATCAATCGGGCACGCAATCGCCTCATTCTCTCTGAACGCTTAGCTGTCCAGGAATGGCGTCAGCGTCGCCGCGAAGAATTGCTCGATGAGTTGAAGCCTGGCGAAGTGCGCCCAGGCGTGGTCAGCAACCTTGCCAATTTTGGGGCCTTCGTTGATCTCGGTGGGGCTGACGGACTGGTGCATATCAGTCAGCTCGCCTGGAGCCGGGTCAACCATCCCAGCGAAGTGCTTCATGTTGGTCAACACGTCGAGGTGCAGGTCCTCAGCGTGGACAAAGAGAAAAAGAAGATTGCACTCTCGATCAAACGTGCCGAGGTTGATCCCTGGACGACAGTGGAGCAACGCTACACTCCAGGCCAAGTAGTTACGGGTGTCATCACAAAAATTGCACCCTTCGGCGCCTTTGCTCGCATCGAAGATGGTATTGAGGGACTCATTCACCTTTCCGAACTGACTCCTGGTGTTGATCCCAAGCAGATTCTCCACGAGGGGACACCACTTCAGCTCCGCATCTTGCGCATCGATCCCGAACGCCGCCGCCTGGGTCTTAGCTTGCGACAGGCCGACGAACTGGATGCACCCTCAGTACCGGTAGAGCTATCACCAAGTGGGGCACAGCCAGAAGCAGACAGTGCGACAACTCCTGCATCTGCACTGGAAGAGCTTCCCTCACGTCAAGAGCCTGCTCCTCCTACGCCTGCTCCACCCTCTCTTGAGACGGCAAGCACAAGTGGCACACCCAGGCGTGGCGAAGGGAGAGGTGAGCGACAACGCCGCGAGACAGAGAATCCGTTGCTAAGTGGCCTACCACCTAGCGACAGTGGCGAGACAACCGCTATGGCTGAAGCCTTCCGTGCCGCCGCACGCCAACGCTCGAAAGAAGACAACGAGCAGAACGTCAACTGATTTGGAAAGGCTGTCATAGAGCGAAACGTGGCAAACAGGTTTCATTCCGTCATACGTTCGTGAAGAGCGGGAATGCCAAGCGTATTCCCGCCTTTTCTCTCCTCTTTAGCTTCCACAGGATACTCGTGAAAGCCCTGTGAAAAGTCCCTTCATGTTAAAATTTTCACCTTGACTACCGTGAATGGGTAGTGTAATATGATGAGCATAGATAGGTAGTTGACACCATTTACAAGTATGAGTTTTTTTCTCTCGACGACTATGACGACTATAAAGAATTATCTAGGCAGGCTGACAAGCAAGCAAAAAGCTCGACACTTCGGAGGTATCTCAAAGAAGAGAAAACATTCCTGGCTTACTGAATAGAACGCACTTGAACAAATGATCGTCTGACCTCCCTCCTGCGTATACCCCTGTGTAGAGCAGCAAGGAGGTCGACTGTTTCAAGGGAAGGAGTTCGTGAGCATATCGTGATAGACGGGAGGCAACGGTTGTATTCCTTGACGCTGCATACTGTGTGTTGTATCATGAAGTACGTGGTTTACCTGAGCGACACAGAGGGCTCGGTTCCACCCTCTGCCACTGAAAGGGGGGTGACAAACAGGTGAATGATAGAGATAGGTTTGATAAGTTTACAGAGCGGGCACGCAAAGTTTTAAGTCTCGCTCAAGAGGAAGCACAACGCTTCCAGCACAATTATATTGGTACAGAGCATCTGCTCCTCGGTCTTGTACGTGAGGGAGAAGGTGTTGCCGCCAAAGTCTTAAGTAACCTCGGCGTCGAACTGAACAAGGTTCGTAGTGCCGTTGAATTTATAATTGGTCGTGGAGATCGCATCGTCCTCGGCGAGATTGGCCTCACTCCGCGAGCCAAAAAAGTGATCGAGCTGGCCGTCGACGAGGCTCGTCGCTTGAATCATCATTATATCGGTACAGAACATCTTCTGCTCGGTCTTGTCCGTGAAGGTGAAGGGATCGCGGCAGGTGTGCTTGAGAGCCTGGGTGTTAACCTGGAGAAGGTACGTACACAAACCATTCAGGTACTCAGTCAATCCGGCACACCACATGAGCGCGATGCCAAGCATTCAAAAACGCCTACCATTGACCAGATGGGTATTGACCTGACCGCCGCCGCTCGTGCAGGCACCCTTGATCCAGTTATTGGGCGTCATCAAGAGATCGAACGTGTTATTCAGATTCTCTCGCGGCGCAACAAGAACAATCCTGCACTGATCGGCGAACCCGGCGTTGGTAAAACCGCCATTGTCGAAGGTCTAGCACAACGCCTCATCTCCGGTGAGGTCCCGGAAACCCTGGCAGGTAAACGCCTGTTAACACTTGATGTCGGCTCACTTGTGGCGGGCACCAAGTATCGTGGTGAGTTTGAAGAGCGACTGAAGAAGATTATCGAAGAGATTCGCAGTAGCCGAGACTGCATCATCTTTATCGATGAAGTGCATACACTGGTTGGTGCTGGTGCCGCAGAGGGTGCAGTCGATGCGGCCAATATTCTCAAGCCGGCTCTCTCCCGTGGCGAGTTGCAGTGTATTGGCGCCACCACTCTCGATGAATACCGCAAGTATATCGAACGTGATGCCGCACTTCAACGCCGCTTCCAAGAAGTCATCGTACGTGAGCCAACCGTTGAGGAGACGATCGAAATCCTCAAAGGTATTCGCGAACGCTATGAACAGCACCACCGTCTGATTATCAGCGATGAGGCACTCAAAGCCGCAACTGATATGGCAAGCCGCTATATCACCGACCGCTTCATGCCTGACAAAGCCATCGACCTGATCGATGAGGCAGCCAGCCGTGTGCGTATGCAGAATTCGCTCGCGCCCCTCAACCTCAAAGAGGCTATGAAGGGCCTTGAGTCGGTACTTCGTGAAAAAGAAGCTGCTATCCAGCAGCAAGAATATGAACTGGCGGCAGAACTCCGCGACCGCGAAGTGAAATTACGTGACCGTATCGCCAAATTGGAATCGGGCTGGCATCGGGAGCGCGGGACGGACAAACCTGTCGTTGGTGAAGAGGAAATCGCCCAGATCGTTTCCATGTGGACGGGCATACCCGTCATGCGTATCGCTCAGGAAGAGTCACAACGCCTGCTCCAGATGGAAGACGCCCTGCACGCTCGTGTTATTGCCCAGAACGAAGCCATCGAAAAGATCGCCCGTGCTGTGCGCCGCGCTCGTGCCGGTCTGAAAGACCCCAAACGACCCATTGGTTCCTTCATCTTCATGGGGCCAACCGGTGTTGGTAAGTCCGAACTAGCGAAAACACTGGCCGAGTTCATGTTCGGTAGCGAAGATGCTCTCATCAAAATTGACATGTCCGAGTTTATGGAACGCCACGCGGCAGCTCGTCTGGTTGGTGCTCCTCCTGGTTATGTCGGCTATGAAGAGGGCGGTCAGCTTACCGAAGCTGTGCGCCGTAAGTCCTACAGCGTGATCCTGCTCGACGAAATCGAAAAGGCTCATCCCGATGTCTTCAACATGCTGCTCCAGATTCTGGAAGATGGTAAGTTGACCGATGCCAAGGGACGCACCGTGGACTTCCGCAACACCATCGTCATCATGACCTCCAACGTTGGTGCTGCCTTGTTGAACAAAGAAGCCAATATCGGCTTCAAACAGTCTAAGGACAAGGCCAAGGCCAACCAGAGCGAGTACGAGGCCATGAAGAGCAAAGTGCTGGGCGAGTTGAAGAATACCTTCAAACCGGAATTCCTCAACCGTATTGATGAGGTCATTGTCTTCCATTCCTTGAGAATAGAAGAAATGTACTCCATCGTCGATCTGCTCCTCAACCGTGTACGTAATCAGTTGACTGAGCAGCAAGTTGAACTGATAGTACCGCAAGCCTCGAAGGACTTCCTGATCGAGAAAGGCTTCGACGCGCAGTATGGCGCACGTCCACTCCGCCGCACCATTCAGCGTATGGTTGAAGACCCTCTCGCCGAAGGACTCCTGCAAGGCAAGTTCCACGCTGGTGACTTGGTAGAATCCGTTGTCGTTGACGATGATCTGGACCTCCAGGTACGCAACCGCATCGAGCAACTGCCTGCACCTGCCACACCCGAAGCCGCTCTACCAGCTGGCGGCGAAAGCAGTGCAAGTAGCGATGTTCTTCAAGGGTAAATAAAAATGTAGTAGTAAGGGCACCCCTGGTGGGTGCCCTGTTTTCCCATCTCACTTTTCTTCCCTTTTTTAGTGACAAGGTTGTTTCATGCCAAAAACACGCACAAAATACGTTTGTCAGCAATGCGGCGGCGAACAGAATAAATGGGTCGGCAAATGTCCCGATTGTGGCTCATGGAACACTATGGAAGAAGTGGCCGAAATAGCCCAGAACTCAGCCCAACAACGCCGCCAGATATTGCCTGAAAACTCCAGTATCGCTCAGGGAACGAAGATTCCCCTTGTCCTCCCTCACATCAAACCTTTGATCCAGGAACGTATTTCAGTTGGCTATGCGGAGATGGACCGTGTACTGGGTGGTGGCCTCGTAGCCGGTTCGTTGACCCTCATCGGTGGTGAACCCGGTATCGGTAAATCAACGCTCCTGCTTCAGGTCGCCGGTTCAATCGCTAAAAACGTTGGTCCCGTTCTCTACGTCTCCGGTGAAGAGTCCATCGAACAGGTTAAAATGCGTGCCGAACGCCTGGATATTACCGGAGAGCAACTCTACTTGCTAGCCTCGATTGAGCTTGATGTGATTGCCGAGGCCCTTGCACGTCTGAAACCAGCCCTGATGATCGTCGACTCCATCCAGACCGTCCTTTCCAGCCATCTGACAGCCGCCCCTGGTAGCATCAGTCAGGTACGTGAATGTACCCTGCAATTCATGCAACTGGCAAAAAGTACACACACGCCTATCTTCATTATTGGTCATGTTACCAAAGAAGGCACTGTTGCTGGACCGAAAGCCCTGGAACATATCGCCGATGCCGTACTCTACCTTGAAGGGGAACGCTACCATACCTATCGCCTCTTACGGGGCGTCAAAAATCGCTTCGGAGCCACACACGAGGTTGGTGTCTTTGAAATGCACGGTGAAGGGTTATTAGAGGTACCTAACCCATCCGCTGCCTTCCTGGCTGACCGCGCTGCAGGAGCCACGGGCTCCGTCGTTGTCGTGAGCATGGAAGGCACACGCCCTCTCTTAGTTGAGGTACAGGCCCTCGTCACTCCCAGCAACTTTGGCAACGCCCGTTGCACTACCAATGGTATCGAACACAACCGCCTCTTAATGTTGCTGGCCGTCCTCACGAAACGAGTCGGCCTCGCCATCGGCAACCATGATGTCTATGCCAACGTCGTCGGGGGCTTCACGCTGGAAGAGCCAGCTATCGATCTGGGAGTTGCCGCGGCCATTGCCTCAAGCTACCGTGAGAAACATATACCGCCTGACATGGTTCTGATCGGCGAAGTAGGGCTTTCAGGCGAACTACGGGCCGTCAGTCGCCTGGCCCTGCGTATACGCGAAGCAGCCAAACTCGGTTTCAAACGCTGCATTGTCCCCAGTGCTGGCAAGGGAGCACAGGTACGCGCCGAACTTGAACATGCTGGTCTCCCCGACGATTTTCGCGTCATCACTTCCAGTTCACTTGCAGTGGCATTGGAGATTGCGCTACATTAAACTTAGAACTAATTTTAGTTTGGTTGGATGAAATGTAACGATGCCTTCGTGAAGCTCAGGCCAACCTTATCGAAACTTTCAACCTTCGACTCAGCCTATTGATTCCTTCGTGATAAGGGTGTATACTCGATCATCGGTATAGAGCTTTTACGACTAAACAGGTGCGTTCCATGGTTCAATACAGCAGGCTCGACAATTTTATCTCGCTATTATTCTTTTTGTTTTTATCATCACTAGTCATGCCCGCATGTATTGCCTCACAACGCCCTTTACCAGTGTCTCTAAGCAGTTGTATGTCTACCATAACCTTTACTGACATATTTGAGCTTATGAGGCATAATTTTGGAGGAGGCAGGGATGTCTGCAAATACCATCTCCCGTTTCGTTGGGGCACTATTGGCCATCGCTATCATTATCGGTGCTTATTTTTTTGATCGAAGTTCACTACCACCGCTCAACCTTGCCTGGATTATTGGCGTTGCTGTAGGCACTGCTATCATAGCTTTTTTCATTTCACCTTATCTCAGCGTCGTTCCCTATCGCTGGATGCGTGAGGCCGCAGCCAGCGACTTAGTAGCTGCCATAATTGGATTGATCATCGGTCTGATCATTTCATTCCTGCTGGCTATTCCTTTAGCCAACTTGCCCGCCCTGTGGGGACATATTTTGCCTTTCGTAGGTACCGTTGTCTGTGGTGGGCTGGGAGTAGCCCTCGCTGTACAGCGCAAAAATGATCTGGCACATCTCTTTCAAAGCATCAATACCGCCCGCCGTACACGCGAACGGGAACGCGAAGAGGAGCGCGAAAAAGAAAAGGAAAAAGAACGCAACAAGGAACGCGACAAAGAGCAGGCCGCCCAGACTCATCAGGTCACGCAGATACTGCTGGATACCAGCGCGATTATCGATGGCCGTATCGCAGATATCAGTCAAACCGGCTTTGTCTCCGGTGCGCTTGTTGTACCACGCTTCGTACTCAACGAGCTTCAGCGCATTGCCGACTCCGCCGACACGATGCGCCGCAACCGTGGTCGGCGTGGCCTGGAAATGCTCAACCGTCTGCAAAAAGACACCACCGTCCCCATCGAAATCACCGATGCCGATGTAGAAGACGTGGCAGAGGTTGATGGAAAGCTCGTCAAGATGGCTCGCACACTGCACTGCCCCATCATCACCAATGACTTCAACCTCAACCGTGTAGCCGAGCTCCAGGGAGTGAAAGTCCTGAACATCAACGAACTTGCCAATGCCGTCAAACCTGTCCTGCTCCCTGGTGAAGATATCCACATCAAGATCATGCAGGATGGGAAAGAACTGGGGCAAGGTGTTGGCTACCTCGATGATGGCACGATGATCGTTGTCGAAGGGGGACGACACTACATGGGCATGACCATCGAGGTCACTGTGACCCGTGTCCTGCAAACCGTCGCTGGGCGTATGATTTTCGCCCACCCCAAATACGGTAGCAACGGCAATAACCCATCTAATCCATCAACAAATAAACTTAAATAAGTATGCAAGTCACATCTGCCGCTATCATTGTCGCTGCTGGTGCCAGCCAGCGTATGCAGGGACGCAACAAGCTCTGGATACCCTTGGCCGGACGCATCACTCTGGCTCGCACCATCGACGTTTTTGATGCATCACCGCGCATTGATAGAATCATCCTGGTACTCAATACCGCAAACCTGGATGATGCTCAGGCCCTCTGCCAGCATGAAGACTGGCACAAAATCGCTGCCATCGTCCCTGGCGGCCTACGCCGACAAGACTCGGTGCGTGTTGGACTCGATGCCCTTGCTCAAATCGCCCCCGGCACCTCATGGGTCATGATTCACGATGGTGCCCGCCCGCTCGTTACACCCGCCATCATCGAAGCAGGCTTGCAAGCTGCTCAACAACATCAAGCCGCCATCGCCGCTGTACCAGTCAAAGACACAATCAAGCTCGTCAGCGAAGATAAAGTACACTCCACCTTGGATCGCTCACAACTTTGGGCCATCCAGACACCCCAGGTCTTTTCCTTTCCCCTCATTTCTCAAGCACACCACAGCCCAGCAGCAGAGTCAGAAGTCACCGATGATGCCTCCCTACTGGAACAGCTCGGCCAGCCCGTCGCCATCTTCCCCGGCGCATACACCAATATCAAAATCACCACCCAGGAAGACATCGTTCTTGCGGAAGCATTTCTCCAAGGACACCTCCTATGAGCATGCGTATCGGCTTCGGCTACGACGTTCACGCCTTCACTCCCAACCGCCCCCTCATTCTGGGCGGCGTTCCCATCCCCTTTGACTCCGGCCTCTCCGGTCACTCCGACGCCGACACCGTCATCCATGCTATCGTCGACGCCTTGCTCGGAGCCGCCGCCCTCGGTGACATCGGTACCCATTTCCCCTCCAACGATCCTCGCTGGAAAGACCAACCCAGTACCCTCTTCCTCGACTATACCTATGCTTTATTATGTCAACATGACTACAAGATAAGTAACGTTGACGCAACTATTGTGGCTGAACGCCCGAAATTAGCTCCCTATATACAGGAGATACGTAGTCATATAGCTGAGCATTTACATCTGGAAGTTGGGCAGGTAAGTGTGAAGGCGACAACGACCGATGGGCTGGGGTTTGTGGGGAGGCGGGAGGGGATTGGGTGTTATGCGGTGGTGTTGATTGAGGGGTAAGTATCTGTCTCATTATTCATCAAGGTATCACCCAAAAGAATAAAGGGGTGTAAGTAACTGCTTACACCCCTTTACAACTCACGGACCCCACACCTTCAGGTTACCATACGCCACTTCTGTCGGGCTCCCACTGTTGACATAGGTATTAGCCATCAAGCCAAAGCGACCATGACTATACGTGCTATCGCTCACATTGATAAGCTGCTGGTGGTTCAAGTAGACTGTCATATTCGTCCCTTGGGCCACGATCCCAATCACATTGACATCATTTAAATTCGGCTTGACGGGCGCATTAGAACCGCTTGCCAGCGATTTACCTGCACTACCCACCAGTTCCAGCCCAAAGGCCCCATCACGAAAGATGTAAAAGACATAGTACTGGTTAACAGCAGTACTCGTCACGCGAAAGTTGACGCCCCCACCATCACCCTGAATAACCTGCATCTGCACCTCAAGAGTAAAGTTGACCAGATCGGCTGCCTCAGCGATACAGTAATCCCCATAGCGTGGATTTGGTGCAATGGCATGGTAAGTCCCCTCCTTGAAGGCACAATTTGGATCAACATCCCAATGATGATTTTTGCTGTTGTCACTCAAAGAGTCGGAGAACATTAATGTACCTGTATGAGTGTAGGGATTCTGGGCAGCAACAGTGGCTGTAGCGTTGAGCTGAGCCTGGACAGTCGCCTGCGCTTGAGCTGTTCCCGTTTGATGCACCATAGCGGTCGCGGTCGCCTGGGTATGTGCAAGATTGGGCTGATAGACAGTTGCATAGTAGATAAGCCCACTTCCGCCTATCAGCAGTAGAACGATGAGAACGAGTAGAACGACAAGCCATAGTGGAAAGCGGCGAGCTTGTTTTTGTCCTGGTGGGCTAGCAGAGGGAAACGGAGGAGGATAAGAAGGCGGATATGCACCTGCCTGCGGAGAACCATAGAGAGGTTGCTGAGCCCCATAGGGCATCTGCTGGCCACCAGGTGGAACCGCATAAGGTGATTGTTGATTCTGCTGACCACCAGGCGGAACCGCATAAGATGATTGCTGATCAGTAAAAGGAGGGTAAGCATTTGCACCATAACCCGTTGCTGGCCCCTGCCCCGGAGCATTCGATGGATATGCCGGAACTGTAGCATCATATGACGGTAATGAGTTTGATTGAGAGCCATAAGGATATGGTACAGTACTCGAGCCATACGGTGAATCTCCAGATTGAAAAGTGGAGGCGGAGATAGGTGTACCACAATTGGGACACACCTTTGCCTCAGGAGGAAGGGGAGCTCCGCAAGTACGGCAATTCATGATCACGTCTCCTCACTAGAACACAATTATAGATGGAAAGAGTACAACTATATTACGTATACAACTGATCCGTCTTCGCTGCCATAATGAAATCGTTCTTATGCAGCCCCCGAATCTTATGCGTCCACCACGATACTGTCACCTTCCCCCACTCTGTCAGCAGTGCCGGATGATGCTCCATCTCCTCAGCAATCGCCCCCACCTTATTCGTAAACGCCAGCGCATCCACAAAATTCTTGAACGGAAGCACACGTACCAGGCGCTTGATACCATCAACCTCTTGAATCTGCCAGTCCGGCACCTGCGGCTTAAACTGCGCCATCTCCTCATCCGTCACTGTTGGCGCACCAAAGCGACACGCCTCACAGACCATCTGTGTCAGTTCTTCTGCCATTGTTCTTTTACCAGCCTTTCATTCCGCTTTCGGTTCCTGAGCCTTTTCTACAGGCTTTTGAGTTGCCTCCTGTGTAATCAGCATATGCACTGCTTGTTGTGGACTCATTGGCACACGCGATATGTGGCGCGATACCTCCGAGAGCTCTTCCACAGGCAGCTCAGCCATCACTTTATCTTTCATTGCCTTTGCCTCCCTTACTCCCTTACCTGCACTGCGTGCTATCGATTGGAGAGCCTTGGGACCAAATAAGGCCAGCCCTATCAAGAGAACGACCACCAAGTCTAACATATGAAATCCCATTAATAGAGGCTCCTTTCACATAACTGGGCAATTCCTCATATCCATTCTATTGATTATACACCAACAAGCAACGTTGTCACGTTGTGACAATATGCCCCAAAAAAACTCAACTCAACGTTTTCTTTAACAGAGAGAGCACAAGAAGCCGTAAAAAGCTGGCTGACTCAATGTTATAAGGACTGAAGTAGCATCCGCATCCATTGAGCTAGCCAAGCTGGTTGCGACGGGAGGTACTCTGACACCCAGGACTTCCCCCACACACCCCTAATCTGGGTATACCGACCGTGTTTCCCCCCTAGGACAACGGTCGGTCTCTTTTTTTCTCCACAACATAGGGGCCAATTTGGGTCATATATCGTTTATTGAGACAGGAGAAAAACAGGAACTATGATATGATGAGGATACGATAGATGTACAATAGCATACGAAGAGAGCGATCATACAACATGCAAACCTTATCTGGACGAGGTTCTACCAACAATTTGAAAAACCAATCGCGTGCGATTGCCGTTATATCCATTGTCTTTTTCGCTATAGCTGGTCTCCTAAGCGGCTTTGCAGTTGGGGCCTTTACTCGCCCCACTCAGCAGCAGTTCAGCAGCACTACCACTACCTCACTTACGCCCCCTCAACAGAAACCGGGCCATACACCAACGGCAACTGTACACATGCAACAATCGGTCCCTTTGAATCCACCAACCGTTCAGCAAGTTGCATACGTCGAAACAGCTAATGGCAGTACCACATATACTGTTACAGCTCAAGCTGTTGACAAGACCAACCAACCTATTCATAGTCAGGGCATTACCTGTAAGCTCTGGCTGACAGCAGATAGCAAAGTTACTGCCAATATACCTCCAAGTCGACTGACAGCAGTGGAGACGCTTGCTCAACCTTTTCCCAAGGAAGCACAAGGAGTGTTGAACTTTGCAGCGACTACCCAGCAAACACAGCCATGCAATAGCAATGGTCAGGGGCAATGGAGTTATACCATCTCACCTTCCATTAAACACAGCACATATTCTTTAGTCGTATTGATGGATTGGGGGGGTATCCATTACAATTGGAGCTGGGCAACCATCACCATCAAAAAGGACGATTAAGAGGCTATTCCCCGTATAATTCCACGTACCAGAGCTGCAAACTTGGGGCGTGCTACATCTGCTACTGTCAATACTTCAGCGTGGTTGACTTCGGCTGTCTCCTCACCGGTAGCAGTGTTGGTGATCAGACTTAATCCTACGACACGCATACCGGCATGACGCGCTACCAGTACCTCTGGCACAGTGGACATCCCTACGGCATCTGTCCCTATCATGCGTAGAAAGCGTAACTCAGCCCCTGTTTCGTAATTCGGGCCACCTACCATCGTATACACACCCTCATGCAAGGTAACCTCTGACCAAGTAGCAGCTACCGAGCGAGCCAAGCTGCGTAGCTCAGCATCATAAGCCTGGACCAGAGGTGGAAACCGTGTACCGAAACGCTCATCATTTGGGCCTATCAGTGGATTACTACCCGCCAACCCCGGCATATTGATATGATCGCGAATGAGCATAAAGTCTCCTGCCTTATACGCTGCATTCACCCCCCCGGCGGCATTTGTTACAATGAGGGTGTGCGCCCCCAGCAGGCGCATCACCCGTACAGGCAAGGTGAGTAGGGATAAAGGATAGCCTTCATACATATGAAAACGTCCTTGCATGGCCACGACAGGGACATGCTCAAGCGTACCGAGCAACAGTCGTCCCGCATGTCCAACCACCGTCGAACGGGCAAAGTGCGGAATCTCCGTATAGGGAACAGCCACAGCGTTAGCAATTTCGTTTGCCAGGTTCCCCAATCCTGAGCCAAGAATTAAGGCCACTGCAGGTTTGAGAGGTGTGCGCCGCTGAATGGCCGTTGTCGCTTCTTGTACCTGGTCATAAAATGTCATTGGCATTCTCTTTAACGCTTTGCTTTAAGGAATCACAGATGTCGTTGTCCTGGCACGCACCAGTTGGTTATACACCTGCGTCGTCGAAATATGAGCGTGGCCAAGGCGTTCCTGCACCGAATGCAGTTCCATCCCACCTTTGAGCATTAATGCAGCAAACGAATGACGGAGCATATGTGGCGTGATGTTGGTAATCTCTGCTTGTTTGGCATAGCCCTTGATAATCAGCCAGAAACCCTGACGTGTCAATCGCTCACCATGATGATTCAGGAACAAGGACTCTTCCTCTGGATGACGCAACATCAGGCGCGGACGCACCGCCTGCAGATATTGCAGGGTTGCCTCGATAGCGATCGGCGGCAACGGCACCACTCGTTCACGTTTCTGTCGGCCACTTCGTCCTGGACAAAGCACGGTTGCCTTATCCGCATCAAAATCGGCTAGATTCAGCGAAACAAGCTCTGATACGCGCATACCTGTAGCATAGAGCATATGCAACATCGCCAGATCTCGCTGCCCCGCCGACGTCTCGACTTCCACCTGCTCAAACAGGCAGTTAATCTGCTCTGCGGTTAATACGCCGGGGAGTTCTTTTTGCACACGCGGTGCCTCCAGCTTCTCCACCAGATCAAGATCAATATATCCCATACTTCGCATGTAACGAAAAAATGATTTTAGAGCTGCGATTTTACGTGCAATCGTTGTCGAACGATACGCTTGACTTTCACGCATCTCTAATAAATAGCCATTGATATGTTCGCGGCTCACTTGAGGCCAGTTTTCAACCCCTTGCTGTTTCAAGTAGGCACAAAACTGGCCTAGATCATTACGATAGGCCGCTGTCGTATTGGCATTGCTACGCCCTCGTTCGTCTTTCCCCGAAAAGAGCGAGACAATATATTCATCCACAGCTTCTTGCAACATGGTGCATATCCCCACATTTAGCTAACAGTAGTCGTCAGCTATAAAATGTTTTTATGTATTGATGCACGCATTATAAGCGATGAGGCAAGCAGGGGCAAGTAGTACTACAGTGGTAAATATGGTAAGATAGGAGGAAAAAAGAGAAGAGAAAGAAGAAATCCCATGACAGTTGAATCCCCCTCATCATTGCTCTCGCCCGAAGAGCTGTGGACGAGCCTGTTTAAGAATGTGTGTGAACGTATAGGTCCCTCTTTTGCACGGTCAGAGACCCGAGAACGGGTGCAAGCGTACCTGCGAGGATTACTCAGTCCAGTCGAACGCAAAAATGGGTGGCAATTGGCAGAAGAGGCAGGAGAAACGACGCCGTATGCGATGCAGTACCTGCTCAACCGAGCGGTCTGGGAGAGCGACGAGGTGCGAGATCAGCTCCAAGCCTATGTGCGTGAGATGATTGCCGATGCCGATGGGATACTGGTTATTGATGAAACGGGCTTTCTCAAAAAGGGGAAGAAGTCGGTCGGGGTGCAGCGACAATACAGTGGGACGGCAGGACGCATTGAAAACTGCCAGATCGGGGTCTTTTTGACGTATGCCAGCCAGGGAAACCATACCCTTGTGGATCGCGAATTGTATTTGCCCAAGAGCTGGACCCAAGATCCCGAGCGGTGTCGAGCAGCCGATGTGCCAGAAGAGGTCGTCTTTGCCACCAAACCGGAACTGGCTGCACGCATGCTCTGGCGGACCCTGGACGCGGGACTCTGCGCCAAGTGGGTGACTGGTGATACCGTCTATGGGAGTCATCGTCCTCTGCGGGCAGGTTTGGAAGCGCGCAAGCAGGCCTATGCGTTGGCGGTCGCCTGCTCGGAGCAGGTGGAAGTGCAGGGTGAGCGCAAGCGGGTGGATCGCATCGCAGAGGGGCTCTCGCCAAACCAGTGGCAACGCCTCTCTGTCGGCGATGGGAGCAAGGGACCTCGCCAGTTTGATTGGGCCCGTGTCGAGCTCAGCAAGCCTGAGCAAGAGGGGTGGCAGAGATGGCTGATTGTTCGACGGAGTTTGGTCTCCGGAGAAAAACCCGCTGACTTGGCCTATGTGCTCGTCTTTGCACCCAGTGGGACGCCCCTTTCCCAGATGGCTCTCGCTATTGGAACGCGTTGGACCGTGGAGCAGTGTTTTGAAGAGGGCAAAGGAGAGGTGGGCTTGGATCAGTATGAGGTGCGATCGTGGCAGGGATGGTACCGTCACATCACCCTGTGTATGCTCGCTCACGCCTTTCTCGTGGTCTTGCGAACCAAGAGTCAGACCCAGATGCCCAATGAGCAGGAAGATGAGGGAAAAAAACGGTGGAAACCCTGCCTGCCACACTCCTCCTCTCAGACCATGAGCGCGTTCAAACACAAGCGGGGGCTGGCTTGCCCATGATGGTTCCTCTCAGTGTCCCCGAAATACGCCGACTCTTCTTTTACCTTCTTGAAAAACCTCCGCTCTCTCGTCTCTTCCGTCTCGGCTGGTCCTTTTTCCGCCGTACCCATCAGGCTATTGCTCGTCGCTGTCACTATCAACGTCGTCTCTCCGCTTCCCCTTAGTTACCACTGTAGTACTAGTTCTCCAACCAAGTCAATTATCCACTTCCGAGAGTCTGAGGTTCTCTCATCCGGTGGGTGTATCTGTATGATGAGTGAGATTTCCGAGGTTTTACTTCTTCTTAAAGCT
>WNFX01000882.1_pt1 | contig 53926 bp, 55 predicted proteins | sample 5400111 | NCBI WGS metagenome assembly WNFX01 (sample SAMN13153363, study PRJNA577476) | soil metagenome | isolation source: 40 cm soil or saprolite under grassland replicate 1 | place: USA:California | collected 2016-06-15
TACTGTGATTCCATCGATGGTGATGACCTCCTGAACTCTTCGGATTGTTCTCATGATCCTAGTCTAGTTCAGGAGAGTCTTTTTGCCTAGTCTCTGCTTTTCTCGAACACCCGTTCGGAAAATTCGGGATGACTCATGTTCGGGACGCAACTGTAAATGCAATTCCTGCAATTGTTTATCGTCAACAGGTGAAGGGGCACCCAGCAGCAGGTCCTGCGCGCTCTGCGTTTTCGGGAAGGCGATAACCTCGCGAATGCTCTCCTCGTCGGCAAGCAGCATCACCAGGCGATCTACGCCGAGGGCAATGCCTCCGTGTGGTGGAGCGCCATACTCGAACGCTTCAAGCATGTGGCCAAACTGCTCTTTGATCTGCTCATCGCTCATACCCATGAGTGAGAAGACCTTACGCTGGATCTCTGCCACATTAATACGCACGCTGCCGCCGCCTATCTCGTAGCCATTGCAGATGATGTCGTACTGTTTCGCTCGGATGTTCAGCGGGTTCGTATCGAGGCGATCGATGTGAGACTCATCCATGCCGGAGAATGGGTTGTGTTCGGCGTCATAGCGCTTCCCCTCCTCATCATAGTGCAAGAGAGGGAAATCGACGACCCAGCACAGGGCCAGTTCTTCGGAATCGATCAACCGCAGGCGCTCGGCGAGCCTGACGCGCAGGCGGAAGAGCACATCGTTCGCGACCCTGGCGTTATCGGCAACAAACAGGAGAAGGTCGCCGGGCCTGCCCTCCAGGCGCTCAATGATCGCCTGCACCTCACTGGCAGCCATAAACCTGGTCAGTGGAGACTTGATCTCGCCATCGCCATGGATAGCCAGCGAAACCAATCCCTTAGCGCCAAGGGAGCGCGCGTACTCAGTTAGCTCATCGACCTCTTTGCGGCTATACCCGCCCGCGCCGGGCACGCGAATACCTTTGACCATACCCTGATTGGCGAGGGCGCTATGGAACACGCCAAAGTTCCCGGCAGCCGCCAGATCGGAGATCTCGACCAGGGGGAGTTCGAAGCGCAGATCGGGATGATCCGTCCCATAGCGGTCCATCACATCCTTATAGCGCAGGCGAGGGAACGGGCGCTCTTTAATGCGCTTCCGTGTCGTCTTCTCGATCAGAAAGATCAGTAGATCTTCGATCAAAGATATCACATCATCTTCGGACACAAACGACATCTCCACATCCAGTTGCGTGAACTCCGGCTGGCGATCCGAGCGCTGGTCCTCGTCGCGGAAGCAGCGTGCAATCTGGAAGTAGCGATCCAGACCACCCATCATCAACAACTGCTTGAGCTGCTGCGGAGACTGTGGCAGGGCGTAGAACTCTCCGGCATAGAGGCGACTGGGCACGAGATAGTCGCGCGCGCCCTCCGGCGTGCTCTTCATCAGGATAGGGGTCTCAATCTCCAGGAATTCGCGCTCATCCAGATAGTCGCGCATGGCCTTGACGACGCGATGACGGAGCACGATATTATCGCGCATCTTTGGTCGACGCAGATCGAGATAGCGGTATTTCAAGCGGAGAGACTCATCGACCTGAATCGCTTCACTGTTGATAGGAAACGGCGTCGTACGAGAGGGATTGAGGATCGCGATATGCTCGGCGACCACCTCAATCTCGCCCGTACTCAAATGAGGATTCTCGGTTCCAGGCAGGCGGCGTACAACGGTACCAGTCACCTGCAGCACATACTCCGAACGTACTTCAGACGCGACGCTATGCGCCTCGGGAGAGCGCTCTGGATCACAGATAATTTGCGTAAGGCCATAGCGATCGCGGAGGTCTAGAAAGATCAGGCCGCCATGATCGCGACGACGATTTACCCATCCGGCCAGCGTCACATGCTGTCCGACAGCATTTTTATTAAGTTCACCACACGTATATGTGCGAAAGTGCACCGCAAGGCCCACGTTATTAAGCTCCTTACCCAAAAAGAATTATAACTCCCTACAAATTCCACCTGATGCAAACACAATTCGCTCACATCCTATCGTGCATTCACGCGATACTGGCGGAGCGATCAAGCGGATAACAATTGGAGGCGTCAGATGATTCCACCACTACGGCGTGCATGCATTTTGCGACACAAGGATAGTCCCATTCTGGCTCCCCTGAGTCAGGAGGTAAAAGCCATTGCCCTTTGGATCAACCATGATGCTTCTCACATTGGAGATCGTATTATCGGGAGCGTACTGCTGTGCAACATCCATATACATTGTAGACGCGTTTTGAGAGGCCACGCCACCACCGACAGCACCGGGTGTGCTGGACGCCGCCGGGGTAGATGCAGGCGTCGCCACTCCCGAAACGACCTTCAGATCCAGGATGCGTGCCCCGATAGTACTCATCGTCGGAGCTACCACATAGAGATGACCCGCTTCATTGCCCGCAAGGCCCACGGCCAACATTGTCGCCCCCGGAACGGAGAGGGCGGACGGTCCCGTTGACACCACCGGCATAGGCGTCGGAACAGGCGTCTGTGGACTCAGCACAAAGTTGTTAGCGCTGACCGAGAGAGGTGTGGGGATCGTGGCTTTTATCATGATATTGACGGGACTGGGACTGGCATTACCACCATTGATAAGTCGGAGGCTCTGAATACTGCCATCGCTAAATAAGAAAATCAGTTGCGCTTTCTGCGCAACCATCGACGCCGCAAGGCTGACAATATTTTTCGAGATCGAGATCGTCGCCTGTGCTGGCTTCGCCGTGAGGTGCTGTTTCGCCCCCGTCCCCGTGAGCGTATAGGTATCAATCAGCGTCGAGGAAGAGGCCGCCTGCGGGACCTGCACGAGGTACACGGCGGTATCCCAGGCCGTCAGAAACCGCGGTGTATAGCCCGGCAATGAGTCCACAGCAACTGAGCTCGCCTCCTGTAAAGCGCCATTCTGCTGTGGGTTGAACAGGCTCAAGCGATAGGTGAACGTATTGCCCGAACCGGGAACAGAGAGGAGCGCCAGGACACGTGAGCCAGTGCTCGCAATCGCCTCCACATGGGTCGTAGCGCCGACGTTCACTTTCGCACCCAGGCTGTGTTGCTGGGTCAACTCGTACAGGTTTTTATCATCGCCCAACGCATAGGAGAGCACGTTCTTCCCTGCCGTATCCTGGATCGCCGCGAGGTTTCTGGCCTGGGCCGTCGTGCTGCCACTGCTCAGGGTATTCTTCGCCGTCGTATTACAAGGCAGCGTGAGAATTCCCATCTGGCTATTGTACGTCTTGATCGCGTTGACGCCCAGCGAGGTAAAAGACTGTTGGAGGGTGGTGAACTGCGTACTCTCGGCGTTGCTCAGCGAAGCATTCTGCGCCTGGACAATGAGCAGACTGGTGCGAGCGTTCGCCAGCTTATTCAAAGCGGTCACAGGGTCAGCAGGCGTGCGTGCAAGGGCCGCCTTTGCCTGATTGATCGACCCGTTTGCCGCCTGCAAAGATGCATCGACCGTCGCAGTATCGTTATGGGATCGCACAAAATAATACGATCCACCACCAATCAGAGTAACGATGAGGAGAACCACCAAAACCATCGTTGGATAAAACAGGCGACCGCGCCGCTTCGTTCCCAGCACAGATTGTGGAGCGGTCACGCTATCGGGAGACACAAGTACTCCCGTGGAAACGCTCCTGGTGCCGCCTTGAGTGCGCAGATCATCGGGACGTAGGGAAACGCCCGCTTGTGAGCCAGACAGGCGCCCAAGAAGAGCCGTTTCATCACCTACCTCGCGCCCGCCAACACGCACGGGATAGCGCGCGTTGGGCGGCTCCCAGCCAGCCTCTTGCACATGTATGACGATGGCAGTAATATTATCGGGGCCGCCATTCTCATTGGCGCGTTCCACCAGATGATAGACGCTTTCCTGTGGAACATACTGATTAACGATCGTGTGCAGGTCGTTATCATCAACCAACCCGGAAAGTCCATCGGTACACAGAATAATCGTATCGCCATCCTCCAACTGCTCGGAAAAAACATCCACATCCACCTCGGCCTGTGTGCCCAGGCAGCGCGTAATCACGTTACGCTGCGCATGTGAACGGGCCTGATCTTCAGTCAGAAGGCCGGCACGCACCTGTTCGGCGACCCACGAGTGATCCTGCGATATCTGCTTCACCTGGTTGCCGTGGATCAGATAAGCGCGGCTATCGCCCACATTTGCGATATAGGCCACATTGCCACGCAACACGGCAGCAACACACGTCGTCCCCATTCCACTGCGCAGCATATTCTCTGCCGCGCGCTGGTGAATCAATGAATTTGCACGTCTAATCGCATACAACAATGAGACAGCCGCATCGTCGCTATCGCCTTGATAATACGCATTACTGACCGTATCCACAGCGATCTCACTCGCCACTTCTCCCGCCGCGTGTCCACCCATACCGTCAGCTACAATAAAGAGTGCGCCTTTTTGCGCCATCACCTGCGGGTCTTTTGGGATGACATAGGCCATATTATCTTCATTATGGGGGCGTTTACGGCCAACATCTGTTAGCTGTGCGACATCGAGCCGGAGTTGTTTGGACAACGCGATTCTCTCCCGTACTTCATAGCTCTCGATAAGTGCGCATTGCACACTAGGCAGTTGCTGGAACTTTAGGCTATAATACACCGATGCAGAGAAAAACGCAATGGACTATTCATTTTGCACATTGCGAACTCCTCTCCTTCGCATCCAATCTGTACCGCTTTGCACCTGAGTATACTCTTTCACAACTCAGCATGCAAGAGGTTTAGCTACCGGTACTAACAGAGTCATTCAAGAGGCGCACATTATATGGTACCTTCGGTGCAAAGAAAACTTTTTCAGTCTGTGGATGAGCAGATGGCCTTCTATGTGGATGCCTGGGAACAATTGCACGCGCAACTGAGCGACGCAACGCCTGAAACCGCCAGCCAGAACATACAGAACGCGCTTTTAAAGCATCGTGGGGTGAAGACGCAGGTATTGAGCGAGCACATGCCTCTCGTTTATGGAGAACTGGCGACCGGCGCTGACTCTACGCTCCTCTTTTATCAACGTTGTGATGCGCGCTTTCCTGCCCTGCAAGAGGTACAGGAGGTCGCGGCGCTACTGGCGGCAATAGAGGCTTGCCAGAAGGTTGCAGGTCGATTGCCGGTAAATATCAAATGGCTGCTCGATGGAGGCGGGAAACCGGATAATCCAGAACTGAGCCGTTGTCTGGAAGAACACGGACCGCTCCTGCAAGCCGATGCCGCTATCTGGAGCTACGCGGACGAAACAGGGATAGGCAAAGACAGCGCGCTCCTGGCCCTCGGCACTAAAGGTCTGCTGAGCGTGGAATTGGCGGTCCAGACAGGCAGCGCAGCAATAGACATTATGCACAGTGGGATCGTTCCGAACGCGCTCTGGCGACTGGTCTGGGCCTTGAACAGCCTGAAAGATGCACAGGAAGATGTGAAGATCGAGGGTTTTTACGACGCTCTTACACCGGTTCCTGATAACGTTACAGAGATGCTTGCTACGCTGCCGGACAACGCAGCACTGGCACGACGTTGGGGCATGCCACGCTTCCTGATGGACCTGCGAGGATTTCAACTGCATTACACCCATCTCTTGATGCCAACATGCACGGTTACTACTATCACGAGCAAACCAGCAGAGACCGGCGCGACACTCCCGACACAGGCAACGGCAAGCGTCGACTTTCAACTTGTACCAGAGCAAGATCCCTACACTATCTTTGTCAGGCTCAGGGAGCATCTAGACGAGCGTGGTTTTCACGATGTACAGGCGCGCACACTTTCTGCCAGTCGACCAACGGTCACCGCCAGCGATCACCCATTCGTACAAAGCGTCGCACATGCTACCGAAGCGGCTTACGAGCAGACGCCATATCTCTTGCCGATGACAGTTGGCAGCTACGCGCTGCATCCATTAAGGATGAGGTCCGACATGCCGATTGTTCTTGTGGCGAGAAACAGGCAAAGCGGTCGTGCCGCCTTCGCCGCAATCATCAAACAGCTCGCCGCCATTCTTCTAGAAGGGACTGCTTATAGTTGCTAAGAACCTGGCAAATAGGACATTTGCCAGGATTCCTCGCTTTGAGCTACGCCTGTTGAATGCACCTGTGAGCGCACCAACCAGGCGGCAGGTTGGACTACGACCAACCTTGTTGTTTACGCCACTGCTCATGTCGCTTCATGAGCAGTGCTTTGATCTCTTGCCTTTCCCGACAGGCGCAGTTCAGCATCCTCAAGGCGTCGTGCCAGATTGAGCGCCGCATTGTGATCGGCATGGGTACTAAAGCCACAGACGACACAGCAAAACGTTTGCTGGTCGGGGCGATTAGTACGGTCGGGATAGTGACACACACCGCACTCCTGCGAGGAGTACGCGCTCTTGACGGTGGTAGAAGGCTTATGGACACATTCCAATTTTACAGTTGTTTCCATGATGGATAACTTTCCATATTGCATAAACTTCCTACCATCGTCATCTTTTTCCTTCTGTTTTGATATAATGGCTCCGGGACCTAATATTTTTCCATAGGAGTTGTGATGAGTGGGCAAAAGGCGACCGTCCAGGTAATCGGTGTCGATGTGGGTATCGCCAACTTTCTGACGAGCAGTGATGGTAGACACTACGGCACCTTTCATGGTAAACTGCGAGAGCGACAAAAGCGCGACCGAGAGAAGCGAAGGCGCAAGGCCAAACTACGGGCGTGTTTGGAAAAGAAGGGCGTGAAGAAGCTCCCCTCCACCAGTAGCAAGAGTGGACAACGCCTCATGCGGCATGTGCGTCAGGAGATCAACCGTGCGGTCAATATCTGTCTGGACGAGCATCCCGAGGCGCAGATCGCCTATGAACAGCTTTCGGTGGCCTCTATGAAGTACAAGGCACGCGCGATGAATGCGTATCTACGTGCGTCCAATCTCGCACATATTCCGAAAAAGCTCTCCTGGGAGACAACCAAACGTGGTATGGCTGCAAGCAGTGTCAAGAGTGCTTACTCCTCGCAGGAGTGCGGTGTGTGCCACTACCCTGACCGTGCCAATCGCCCCAACCAGCAAACGTTTTGCTGTGTTGTGTGTAGGTACAGTACACATGCAGATCATAATGCCGCCACTAATCTTGCACAACGATGGGATGATGAGGAACTACGTGCCTGTAAGGACAGGAACGCTGTTAAGGCATTGCTTTTGAGGCGACATGGTACCTGGAAGAGACAAAACGGTTGGCCGTAGTCCAACCGCCCGCCTAGTTGGTGTGCTCAAGGGGTGCATTCAACGGGCGTAGGTTAAGGTTAAAGATGTGGGCAGATGAAATATTTGCCTAGATTTTTAGCAACTATACTGGAACAGGTACGTGCAGAGCTGGCGGATGGCACACCCCGCTCCCTTGCTGATATATTGGCGGCGGTCGCAAGCGCGCAAGGAGCAACGATCAGCACGCTTGCACAACATGTCCTATATCAGACAACCGTGCAATCTGCGCTCAGCACACTGTACACACGTGGAGAGGTCCACCCGCTCTTTCAGAACAATATCCTGTTGTGGAGTAGGGATGAAGGGTATGAAAGGGCGCAGGAGCAGAAATCTGTTACCTCGCGAGAGCGAGAGTCGTTATAGAGCCATAGGAGAAAGCTGTTGGTATGCAAATAGGTATTAATGCGCAATTGCTATCCTTCGGCCAGAATTATCGCAATGGCGGCGTCAGCCGGTATATTCGTTACCTGCTGACAGAGCTAGCTAAGCGTCCAGGAAGCCACGAATATACAGTGTTTGTCAATGGACAGGAGGTAGCCGAGCAGCTTCAAGCGCGGCACCCTCAGATCACCTATGTTTCTGCTTCCTGGCCCGAGTCGCAGCCAGCGGCGCGCGTTGCATGGGAACAATTTACTCTCCCAACGTTGTTACGTCAAAGACACATTGAGGTTCTACATTCGCCGGTGAATGTACTTCCGTCCTGGTTGCCACAAAGCTGTGCAACGGTAGTTACACTGCATGACCTGGCATTTTTGCGCTTCCCCGAAGTGCTAACGCGAGCGAAGCGCCTGTATCATCGTACATTCACCGTTCGTAGTCTCCGACGCGCGACGATGCTTATCACTGTTTCGGACAGCACGAAGCAAGATGCGCACGAGTTGGTAGGGATACCCGCTAATCAGATGCAAACCGTCTACCCTTGTATCAACGAACATTTCTCAAACGTTCTTGAAGAAGGACAGATAAAGGAGTTCCGAGCACAGAAGGGTCTTGCAGAAGGCTATTTTTTGTACCTGGGGACGTTGGAGCCGCGCAAAAACATTCCAACGCTCGTCGATGCGTACGCGCGGTTGCGACAAAAGTATAAAGTGCGCGAAAAGCTCGTACTGGCCGGCGGAAAAGGCTGGCTATATGATGAGATTTTCGAGAAAGTGCATCAGTCCGGCATGGAGTCAGAAGTAGTATTCCCCGGCTTTGTGAGCGAGGCCGAGCAAGCGCTCTGGTATGCTGCGGCATCGGCGTTTGTCTATCCGTCTTTGTATGAAGGTTTTGGCATACCAGTTGCAGAAGCACTCGCCTGTGGTACTCCGGTTGTAACCTCGAACAGCTCCAGCCTCCCAGAGGCGGGCGCTGGCGTAGCCCTATGCGTCGACCCGAACGATGCACAGGCAATCAGCGAGGCAATGCAGCGGACAATCAGTGACTCTGTATTGCGCGAGCGCTGCCGAACGAGCGCGCCTGTCGTAGCACAGCGTTTCTCGGCAGCAACTATGGCGGAGCAGACCGTGGCCGTTTATGAACAGGCGGCAAACTCACATGCGCAACAGAGGCATTCGCAACGTATATTGTTATAATACTACCACTAAAAGATATGGCTTGAGTCGTGAAAAGCAGTGAACTATCTCGAACAAATCCAATAGAGTTGGAGCAGACGGCCCCCCTCCAGCAAGTGTCGGGAGGCACCACTGGAGCTATTACCCGTATGCTCTCGAAACGACGCTCGTCCCGCCATCAATGGCGCATCTTCGAGTATATTGTCATGCTTATGCTCGACGTCGTTCTGATCATTGTTGCCTTCCACCTGGCACACTACATCCGCTATAACATCATCGGGCAGAGCAACGTCTTGAGTAACCTTGAGAAGAGTCTGACAGGCAACAACTCTAATAGCACCTTTTTCTATACTCCGATCGACAAGTTTATGTCGATCGAAATCAGTATAGTGATCGGATTGATCACCATTTTTGTCTTGCGTGGACTTTACAACATTCGTCTCACCGGAAGCTGGTTCCGGCAAGCATGGGCCATCATCAATGCTGCGACGCTCGGATTAACGCTGCTCATCGCCTACTACTTCGTCTTCCAGGCGGCCTCGCCGTCACGTCTGTTGGTCCCATTTGTCTGGGCAACGGTCATTGTTGTTCTTTGCGCCGGGCGACTCATCGTGTCGGGCATCATGGGCATTCTCTACCGATTGGGACTCGGAGAGACGCGCCTGATGGTGGTTGGTTCGGGTCGCCTTGGCAAGTTGGTCATGCAGCATATCGCGGCCAATCCCAGCCTGGGCTATTCTATCGTGGGCTTTCTGCATGACATGAACGAGGCGCCAAGTGACTTTGGACGCTTCAAGATGCTGGGAACATTAGACGACATCGGCATGGTTATCCGTTCCATGCAGATCGATGAGGTCATTATTGCGCTCCCCTCGCATCTCAACCAGCACGCCATTCGTAGTGTCAAGATGTGCGAGCGGTTGGGAACCTCGTTCAAGCTGATCCCCGACCTGTATGAGATGAGCCTGTCGCGCATCGACATGGAGACGATCGAGGGGATTCCGCTGATCGGCATTAAACAGGTCTCGCTGAACACCGTTCAGCGCATCGTCACCAGATCCGTCGACATTTCCATCTCTACACTGGTGCTGGTCATTGGCTCTCCGCTCTGGCTACTGATCGCCCTGCTTGTCAAGCTCAGTTCGCCCGGCCCGATTATCTACCGGCAGGAGCGCATTGGCTTTAAAGGTATGCCCTTTACCACCTACAAGTTCCGCTCTATGTACCAGGACGCGGACCAGCGCCTGGCGCTGCTCCTGGCCCAGAACGAGGCACAAGGGCCGCTCTTTAAAATGAAAGAGGACCCGCGCAAGACACCGATCGGAAACTTCCTGCGCCGCACCAGTCTGGACGAGATCCCTCAACTCTTCAATATACTGAAGGGCGATATGAGTCTGGTGGGGCCGCGACCGCCGCTCCGGCGCGAGGTCGAACAGTACGAGGAATGGCAGAAGGGACGTCTGGAGATGAAGCCGGGTCTGACCGGCCTCTGGCAGGTGCGTGGTCGTAGCGATATCAGTTTCGACGAGGGCGTGCTCATGGACCTGTACTATATCGAGAACTGGTCTATACGCCTCTACTTCCAGATTCTCTTCCGCACTATCCCGGCAGTATTATTCAGTCGAGGAGCGTATTAGTGTTATGAAAGTTGCGTTAGTGCACGATTACCTGAACCAGATGGGTGGCGCGGAACGGGTCGTGATGGCATTTCATAAGATCTTTCCTGATGCACCAGTCTATACCTCTATCTATGATCCAGAGCGCGTCGATCCCGCCTTTCAGAAAATGGATATTCGTACATCGTTTATGCAAAGGTTGCCATTGGTGACGAAACACCACCAGCCCTATCTACCCTTCTATCCCTTTGCGATGGAGAAACTCGACCTGCGCGGCTACGATCTTATTTTGAGCAGCTCCAGCGCCTTTGCGAAGGGCGTGATCACCCGACCGGAGACGATGCATATCTGCTATTGCCACACACCCATGCGCTGGTGCTGGAACTATGACGAGTATGTTGAGCGCGAACGGCTGGGCAGGGTTGCGCGCAGCCTCCTGCCATTTGTCATTACCGGGCTGCGCGTCTGGGACCAGACGAGTGCAACGCGCGTTGATCACTTTATCGCCAACTCGCCGGTCGTGGCGGAACGCATAAAAAAATACTACCGGCGCGACGCTGTGGTGATTCCACCCCCAGTCGAGGCCGAGCGCTTCTCCTTCGACGCCCGTACTGAGCCGGAGGACTACTTTCTGATCGTGAGCCGCTTGATCCCCTACAAGCGCATCGACCTGGCCATCGAGGCGTGTAACCGGCTTCAGCTCCCCCTGGTCATCATCGGCGGGGGGCGCGATCTCGAACGCCTGAAGCAGCTCGCAGGGCCGACGATCCGTTTTATGGGCCGCCTCTCCGACCAGGAGGTCCTGCACTACTACGCTCACTGTCGCGCGTTCCTCTTCCCCGGAGAAGAGGATTTCGGCATCACCCCATTAGAGGCCCAGGCTTCCGGGCGACCTGTAATCGCGTATGGAGCCGGTGGAGCGCTCGCCTCGGTCGTAGACGGTGTGACCGGCGTCTTTTTTCGCGAACAGAGTGTGGAGAGTCTCACTGCCGCTCTGGCTAACTTCAACGAGCGCCAGTTCAATCCAGAGAGCATCCGTAACCACGCGCTTGAGTTCGATATGCCACGTTTCCACCGCCGCATACTGCAATTTATCGAGGCCAGGCTACAGGGCAGAAATTCGCTACCAGCGCGTACGTCCAGCAGTGACCTGGTACGCTGATGGCGAGTATTTTCGGCGAGAAAGGATTCTGAAACGTGGAACTACGATCATATTGGGCCACTATCTGGCGGCGCATCTGGATTGTCGCGCTTGTTGTGGGCGTGGTGGCGCTGTACGTCGCATATGAGGCCAATCATCTCCGCACGACACCAGGGGCATTGAAGGGCTACCAATCAGAGGCGACGCTGCGCTTCGGCTTCCAGTCAGCGGGAACCGATCAGAACGTCAACGATTATGTCACGGCCTCAGAGTCGCTGGCAGATGCATTTACAACGAGTCCCATCCTGACCTCTAACGCGTTTATGGGACAGGTTGTGCAGCAGGTGCATACAGATGCGGGACAGATTGCGCAAAAATTTGGTCCAAACGCTGATCTGGGCAACCTGCAGGATACGGGTACGATGAGCAAGTCGCTGTCCTCTACGCATACCCACAACATAGTGACAATTACAGTAAACTGGGCAACCCCGGCAGGCTCCTGGGCCATTGCGAACGCCGCGAGCGAGATCCTCACGGCCCATCTGGATCAATATCTGGGCTATGTAGTCAGCTCTACCACGCCAAACGGTCCGACCCAGGTTGCCGCACAGGCAGTCGGCACACCGACCGATCCACAGGCCACCACCGGAGTTCAGTTTAGCCGGGCAATCCTGTTAGTGATACTCCTGCTTGTTGCACTCATTATCAGCATCGCACTGGCATTCCTCATCGAGTATCTCGACGATCATATCCGCAGCCAGGACGAAGTTGTGCAGTTGCTTCAACTGCCTGACTATGGAACGATACCACGAGCGCCCGCGCCCGGCAGCAGAAAGTTACGCGTATAACTTGTGAGCCGGTCATTCCCATGTTGACAGCCGCAAGCAGAGCCATTATAGTACAGGTAGCCCTGGTTAGAGAGGCGGAGAAAACTCTAAAACGTATCTCCGCCTATTTCCATGTATGGGCAAAAGTAAGGAGTTTTATCGTGGGCACACTTCCGCAAGAGCAGTTCACGCTGCTCACCGACTACGATCCAGACTCGCCCTACGTTGTAGCCTATCAAACCGTATATGCAAACATCCGCTCTAACTGGGATAGCGAACACAACAGGCAGCACGCTATCTCGCTGACTACGCCAGCAACGTACAAAGGGCAGGCGGCGGTCGCAGCAAATATCGCTATCACTGCGGCGCAGAGTGGCACACCGACGATTCTCGTCGATGCCGATCTGAATGCGCCGAGCCTGCAACAGCGCTTCAGTCCAGAAGATAGCACCGGTCTCAGCGAGCTTTTTAGCAGGGAAACGATTACATTACAGACGATTACGCCCTACCTGCACAAGGTGTTTATACCCGGCCTCTATCTCGTTTGCGGTGGAAAAGCGCTTCCCCAGGCACAGGAAAGAAATCGGCTGCTCACTACAAAGCTGCGGGATCTCCTGGTCAGTCTGCGCCAGTTTTTAGTGGACACGCAGAGCGCCCCTGGCATCATCATTCTGCATAGCCCACCCGTACTATCCGGCGCAGAAGCGAGCCTGATAGGAACGCTGGTTGATCAGACCTTTCTTGCCATCGTCTCTGGCCTGACAACGCGTACGCAGGCACTACAGGCTCTGGAGCAATTACAGAGAGCAAAGGTCCAGGTAGCCGGTACCATCACATTAGAAGCTTAACATTTCTCTACAAAGCGCATATAATTACTTAATACTAAGCGCAATACGTTTCACAACTGAGGAGAAACTTCATATGCAAGGACGACCGGATCAGGGCCGTGATCCCTGGGAGAGGCCCTCGGGTCGAAGAACAGCCTCGCTAAATGGGACGGGGAAACAACGCTCTGTGCCCCAGCGTCCTCCAGGGATGGCACGCGTCAAACAGCCACCAACGGTGCCACGGGTCGCACGTCCATCGCGCGAGGCACCGGAACCCAAAAGATCGCACAGACGCCTGCTCATTGTGGGAGGTCTCCTGCTAGTATGCGCGCTCTTAGCCTGTTTCGGCAGTTATGCGGTCTATAATTTCCTGAACGGCATCAACGCCAGCAATGGAGCCTCAACGGCAGCAGCAAATTTTCTTGGAGCTATCTCCAACCAGGATTATAATCAAGCATATCAATACCTGGGCCCGGCCATCACGCTTTCGCTCCAGAAAGAGCAGTTTGCACAGCAAGGGCAGACCGACGACCGCTGCTACGGCGTTGTGAAGGATTATAAAGAGGTCGCCGATAGCGCGACCAGTCAGGGCAATACGCTGAGCTACAGCTACACGATCACGCGTGCAAAGCTCAATAAGACGTACCAGCTTCGCATTACCTTACAGCAGGATCAATACAATCAGGCGACCTGGCGCGTTACAGATTACGGTGGTGATCTTGGTCCAGGACAGACTACAAGCACCTGTAAGTAGGCGCTCATTCGCATCTATGCTGCAAGGGCACTGGTTGATAGGGGGATACGCTTCATTTTATTGCATGAAGGGATCTGACCGAACGACCGCTGTAGGAGCAGCGGTTCGTTCATTACCAGGAGTTCAGGAAAAGGCATTCTGTCCCGTAATCGCCTGTCCGATAATCAGGGTATGAATGTCGTCGGTGCCTTCGTACGTGAAGACAGATTCCAGGTTATTCATATGACGACTGATGGGATACTCCAGGGTGATCCCGTTAGCGCCCAACACGGTACGCGCCGAGCGGGCCGTCTCGAGCGCTTCACGCACATTGTTGCGTTTAGCGACAGAGACCTGTACAGGGTGAAGGAGCCCTTCATCCTTTAATCTCCCCAGTTGCAAGGCCAGTAGTTGCGCCTTGACCAGTTCTGTCGCCATATCCACTAATTTCTGCTGGACGAGCTGGAAACTGGCAATAGAACGCTTGAACTGTATGCGCGACTTTGCATAGTCCAGAGCGACCTCATAGCAGGTCCGTGCTGCGCCGTTTGCGCCCCAGGCGATGCCGAAGCGCGCCTCGTTCAAGCAGGAGAGCGGGCCGCGCATGCCACGCACGCCAGGCAGTATATTCTCAGCCGGAATGCGACAATCCTCGAAGTGCAGTTCTGAAGTAATGGAGGCTCGCAGCGATAACTTATGGTGAATGTCGCTCGTAGTAAAGCCGGGCGTGCCACGTTCGACCAGGAAACCACGCACGCCCTCCTCAGTACGCGCCCAGACGACAGCGATATCCGCGATGCTCCCATTAGTGATCCACATCTTCGTCCCATTGAGAATATACGTATCCCCATCGCGGCGCGCATTCGTACTCATACTGGCGGGATCGCTGCCAGAGTCGGGCTCGGTCAGACCGAAGCAGCCGATAGCTTCGCCGTGCGCCATGCGTGGGAGCCAGTGCTGTTTCTGTGCCTCAGATCCGTAGGAGTAGATTGGAAACATCACCAGCGATCCCTGCACCGAGACAAACGAACGCAGACCACTATCGCCGGCCTCCAGTTCCTGACAGGCCAGACCGTAACTGACCGCGTTTAACCCTGCACAGCCGTAGCCCTCGAGGTGCATCCCTAATAAGCCAAGGTCGGCAACCTCGGGGATGAGAGTACGCGGAAACGTGCCAGCCTCAAAATGCTCACCGATGATGGGCAACACGCGCTCCTGCACAAACTTGCGCACGGTATCGCGCACCATACGCTCTTCCTCTGTCAGAAGATGATCTATATTATACAGGTCGGTGGCCGACGGTATCTGTCGTTCAACGGCTGATTGTGCCATAGCATCTGCTCCCCTTTGTAGTGAAACCGCTTCCAGAATGCGCTCTTCATCGAGCGCCACTCTGGTTATTATAGCGCAGTTCGGCACGTTACTGCCCAGGCAGATGATGGCACGATCCATTATTTTGCATGCATGTAACTCTCTTCTGAAAGCGACCGTTTTCATACCGGGTGGTGCCGCCCAGACATGAGCGTCTATTCAGGTCCTTTCGCCGCCTGCGGCGGCTCACCTTGGCGCTGATGAGTCCTGAACAGTTATATCCATGCTTAATGGGATAACAGGACATCGCCGCAGGCGATAGGATCATCGCCGGTCTGAGTCGTCAAATCTGTCGTCAGGTGGACGCTGATATACCAGCCAATGGCAGGCAGGGACGATACGCCAGAGATGACCGATGTAGAGCTCCCTTTGCCCGCAGCATTCCCGACAACAGGCTTGAGATCGTACAAAGCCTTGCCCCCGTTGCCACAGCTCCCACTATGAATATAGGCGGCATGGACGAGTCCAGGTGCCAGCCTTTGCAGAGAAAGCACAACCGTCAATTTCCCATCGGATAGGGAGAGTTGAGCGTTCCCAGTAACATCCTGATTCTGGGACGGCGTGGCACCTAGCAGGATCTGGAGCTTCTGAGCGCTCGTCGTTGTCGCCTTCGGATTAACAATATTACCGCAGCTTATCGGTAAAAACTGGGCATCGGGACTGAGGCCAGGACCGTTATGCACGTTGATATACCAGCCCGTTGCCGATATACCGCCCGTCACATTACTGATGATCGAGGTACTACTCCCGGCCCCGGTCTCATCGGCGACCACGTCCTGCAACGGATAGACGACATTGCCAGCCTTTGCACAGCTACCTGCATGAATATGAGCCGGGTGTTTGCTCCCAGGAGCCAGCCCGAGGAGCGAGATATTCACCGTGAGCGCGTGGGTGGACGGGTCCCACGCCAGATCGGCAGTGCCAGCAGGGCTGTGCTTGAGCATTGCATTCGCCGTGGTAATTGCATTTCCTGATGCAGAAGATGGAGTGTTGCTCGATGCCGTGTTAGCATTGCCACATGCGGTAAGCAGAACTCCTCCGAGCAGAGCTAACAGAGCTATACGAGTGACTTTACCTGTGATGAAAGACATGATGGTTTTGGCCTTCCTTTCCCGTCTTACTACGTAGCTACGTGTAGCATATATATCTAGTATAGCACGCAATGCAAGTGTATCACCTCTAAATCGTTATACATCTATACTTTTCATAAGTGTCTATTCTTTGATTTTATCGTCAACTTTGACCAGTCCCCTACTTGCGAGCAATGACCAAAGCGTGTATGATAGGGGGGCTGTCTATTTGCCATATCACGCACTCAGCGGGTACAATCTTCAACATGAAAAATTTCTGGCAAACATTAGAAAAACCCATTTTTATCCTCGCGCCTATGGAAGATGTGACGGATACGGTACTCAGGCAAGTTATTGCCCGATGTGGGAAGCCTGCCGTTTTTTTTACCGAATTTACCAACGTCGAAGGGATGTTCTCAAAAGGAGCAAGGCATATTACTCATCGATTGCAATATACTGAAGCAGAACGGCCTTTAGTCGCCCAAATATGGGGAACCCGTCCCGAAAACTTCTTCAAAGCAGCAAAAAAACTCATCGACATGGGTTTTGATGGCATCGACCTGAATATGGGCTGTCCCGCATCTGGCGTCATGCAAAAAGGAGCTTGTTCTGGACTTATTAATAACAGGTCACTTGCCAAAGAGATTATCGAGGCGACAAAAGCAGGAGCTGAAGGGTATATACCAGTCAGCGTCAAAACGCGACTTGGTTTTCGGGCCATTGACTTTGATTGGATCAACTTTGTCCTTGAACAAAAGCTAGATGTACTGACCGTTCATGCACGGACTGTTTCTGAAATGTCCAAAGTTCCTGCCCATTGGGACAAGCTGAAAACAGTCGTTAACATGAGAAATGCGATGAACAGCACAACGCTGATTATCGGGAATGGGGATGTAAAATCACTCTGCGATGCGAAGCAAAAAGCGGCAGAAACCGGAGTAGATGGAGTCATGATAGGCAGGGGCATTTTTGATAACCCCTACCTCTTTTCAGGAACTATCACGCTAAGCGATAAGACACCGGAAGAGAAAATGCACCTGTTGCTTGAGCATATGCGACTTTGGCAGGATACCTGGGGAAACACAAAGCATTTTCCGGTACTTCGTAAATTCTTTAAAGTCTACGTAAGCGGTTTTCCAGGAGCACAAGAATTACGAATACAACTGATGGAAACGCAAAACCCTGAAGAGACAGAGCATGTGGTTGCATCATTTTTACATGCTCTCTCTTCTTGATACCCTGTTTGTTATAATGCAGCAGCTTGACAGGGGCAGGCAAACAACCTATCATCCGAGCCATATGACTGCCTATGGCAATTATCGCAATGGGTCAGAGAAAACAGCCTACGAAGAAGCGAGCCGCCGCCAGGTGCAGGAGAAAAAAGAGAAACGGGCGAAGCAGCTTCAGCAAGTGCGAGAAAGACGCAAAATTATAGCGCAATTCGCTCGACCACACCGGTTCAATATTTCTTATACGTCATTATTGTTGTACTTGCCTACCTATCCGCCTGCGCAATCGGATACTATTTTGAGAAACCAAAACCGCAAAAAGAGGGTAAGAGAAAATAAATATGTATTTTATATCGTATTTATAATGAATATCATACATAATCGGTAACTATCCTTACCTTACCTTGACATAGCGGTACAGCGATGTCCGTGAAATATTGAGCACCCCAAAAAATAACACCCCTACCAAAGTACTATCTAACACCCTACAGATTCATTCAACAAGTCCGATACTTTTCTATGGAGGATAGTCAGGAGGATAGTTAAGAGAAGGAGGTGCGACATCTCGAACAGGCGGGTGTCAACAGGTTGCAGATGAAATGACCCGTTTGCACCGTGAGAAGGTGGCTTTGCGATTATGCATCCCAAACTGCCTGGCAGGCAAACGAGCACGACACCCGAAGACATTGATCTGCTCACCCCTCAACTAGTGAGCATACGGAACAAGCAAATACATGTAACACCTAGAATAGGAGATTGAAAATTTGAAGAACATTTTGAAGTTTAAACTGACCAGACATGTTTTGAGTGCAGCTATGGGCGTGGGAATGCTGGCTGTGCTGATTATGGGAAGTGCGGGGACGGCGTTGGCGGATACACCTGGAGTGACGTTCCCCCTTAATCAGGGCACATCAGGAATCACTACAGGGACTCTTGCTTTTAAAGTAGACAATGTCAGTCAAACTATCGATTCTAGTCATGGCATCCCATTAGATGGTAAGGATCATACTATAGCTATTACCATGCCGCTAACTATCGTCGATGCCAGTGGTACAGGAAATGGATGGTCAGCAACTCTCACTGCCACCCCGTTTCATGATGGGTCAACAGAATTACATCAAATGCCATCAGTAGGAGCGCTTGCCACTCCTACTCGTGTGGATAGTAGCTCAGCTCTTGATAGCGGTGATGGCAGCGCGGTCAAGTTGACGAGTAATCAACCAGTGCCCACATATGGAGGGACGGCGCTAGATTTATTGGATGTAGCAGGTAGCCATGGATATGGCATGGGTTCGTACACTGCGAGTTTGCAGTTGACCCTTAACATTCAGGCCAATGATTATAGCGACGGTGCTTATGCGAGTACCTTCCACATCGACTTTACCCCAGGAACCTAGCAATTTTCTAGTTCAGACACATGGAGAGCTACGTAATAAGCTCTCCATGTGATGAGATCAACAAATTAAAAATAAAAAAATCTAATATTTACTAGCAGTAAAATGCATCATAAGGAATTCTTTGTTGTTGAATAAGATGCGACTGAAAACACATATTGCGGTATCACCAGGAGGAACATATTATGTTATGCCTTTCTCTAAGAGAAAACTATCGATTTGTACAGCTTTTGGTTCTCCGGCTACTCAGTGTTTTTCTTATGGTCGTCTGCCTAGTAGCGACTCAGGTAGCTGCACATGCGCAGATAACGACGGGGCAACCAAACTTTTTCTTGCAGCCTACGACATACAATTCTGCAGTGCCTGCAACTAAATCACGTTTTGTACTCGCTACCAGTCTCGGCACTACTCTACAGAAGAGCGTACGTGTTACCAATAATGGTACAGCGGCAGGTAAGGTTGACATCTACCCGGTAAGTGCAACTACATCCATGAATGGAGGGATTGCCTATCTTCCCAAATCTGCGTTGCTGCGTGATGATGCTGCCTGGATAGCACTACACGATCGACAATTGACGCTCGCTCCAGGTCAGAGCCAGACGATCTCATTTCAAGTGGTCGTACCCAGCTCGGCTCGGGCCGGTCAGCACTTCGGGGGCATCGCCGCTGAGAATCTCACACCCTCAAGTTCTCCTGCTGGCGGCCAGATTCACATTAATATCCAGACCCGTTATATTGTACCAATTGAGATTGACCTTCCTGGTCCTACAGTTGAGCAAATGGCAGTCACAGGAGCAAAAGCGGGAGGCTCAAACGGATATCAAAGTCTACTTGTAGGCATGTCAAACACTGGCAATCAGATGCTCAAACCATATGGTAATTTGAGCGTCAGCAATGCTCAGGGCCAACTTTTGCAAGTTTTGAACTTAAAACTGAGTACCATCTTGCCTGACACCAGCATCGACTATCCCGTCTATGTACAGAAGCAGGCCCTTGCCGCTGGAGACTACCAGGTTTCACTGTATCTGAACTACGGTCATGGAAAAACCCTGGACTATACAACAAAGCTGACAATCACACAGGAGCAGGTCAACCAGGCATTCTCTAATAGCCCTCTGCAGGCGCCAACTGGCAATGCCATGCCGCTATGGCAGATCATCCTGGTGGCTCTCGCTGCGCTCATCGTACTCCTGCTGGGCGGACAGAAACTCTATGGGCTAATCTCTGCTCGTCGTCGCAAGCAGACAAAGGACCATACACCATCGACAGACGGTTCTAACCAGTCGATGGACACCTCTAAGAAGAGGGAGAAGGTAGCTAAGTAGTAATCTGCTTTGCCAATGCAGGTAATAGAGGGACTGGAAGTGAGCGTCCATCAACGGATATTCACTTCCAGTTTCACCCTTATAACTAATATGTCCAACAAATTGATGGGCCGATAAATTGTTATAGCAGATAAGGAGGTTTGTGTGGGAGGTTACGGTCATGGAACTGCGACACATCCTCGCAAATGGGCGCAGAGGGGTATACTCATACTGTTAACGTCTTTTGCTCTGCTGGCGCATATCGTGACTCACCCCGACAAAGCCTCTGCCACAGGAGTCAGTCCCGTGGCGATTACAGTCTATGGGCAAGGCGATTACACTTCCAGTAGTGCAGACGCCGGGACAGGCGGACTATCTGCTCCCCACGCGGTAGCAGTGGATAGCAGTGGAGATCTGTATGTCGCCGACACGGGCAATAACCGCGTTCTCTATTTTCCCACAGGGAGTACAACAGCTACACGCGTTTATGGACAGGGATCACTGGGCACCGATTTTACCGATCATTCGGCCAGCACTGGCAGCGCCGGTCTTAACCAACCGGGAGGTGTTGCACTCGATAGTAATGATAATCTCTACGTCGCCGATACGGGCAACAACCGTGTGCTCTATTTCCCTGCCAGACAAGCGACGGCCACGCGCGTTTACGGACAAGGGTCTGAGGGCACCGATTTCACCGATAACTCGGCCAGCGCTGGCAGCACCGGTCTTAATCAACCGGGAGGCGTTACACTTGATAGCAGCGGCGATCTGTACATCGCTGATAGGGGCAATAATCGCGTGCTCTATTTTCCTTCTGGGCAATTGACGGCTACAAGTGTTTATGGGCAGAGCGATTTTAGCGGCAACCAGGCTAATAGGAACGCCGGTACTCCAGACGATTCACGTCTGAACCAGCCGGGAGGGGTGGCGCTGGATAGCGATGGTAATCTCTACGTAACCGATACGGGCAATAATCGCGTTCTCTATTTTCCTTCCGGGGAAACTACAGCCACCAGCGTCTATGGGCAAGGCGGCAGCTTTACAGATGGTACAACTAATAATGGAGGTCTCAGCGCGAGCAGTCTCGATGCACCAGCCGGAGTGGCGTTGGATCTCAACGATAACCTTTATATATCCGACGCGGGGAATAATCGGGTGCTTTACTACCCATCGGGGCAGACAACGGCGACGCGCGTCTACGGCCAGGGTGGTGACTTTACAAACAACACAGCTAACAACAATGGCATCGGCTCGGCATCCCTGAGTGCGCCCGCTGGAGTGGCGCTGGACAGCAGCGGTGATATCTACGTTGCCGATGCACCAGACAACCGCGTACTGCAATACCAGGATAAATTACATGTGACCAGCCAGCCAGACAGCACAATTACCGTTGATGCTAACTTCAGCACTGCTTTCTCCCTGACCGACGTCGGATCGGGTCTCGCATTCGCGGACTTCGCGGGCTCCGTATCTATCCTCATCAAGTCGGGAACCGGAGCGCAAGGCGCAACCCTGGGCGGGACGACTACGGTTACAGCCACGAGTGGAGTAGCAACCTTTAGTAGCCTCTCAATTGACACGGCTGGAACGGGATATGTGTTAACCGGGAGCAGTAGCGGCGTGGGTCAGGTAGATACAAACTCGTTTGACGCGGTGGGCATGCTCTCGGAAACTATTACGTCTATCTCGTCGCCTTCGGTTACGCTGAATGGCACCGATCAGTCTATGACATGGCAGATGGTATTGGATGTCACCGACACACGAGGAACGGGAGCCGGCTGGAACCTGACCATTACTTCGACTCAGTTTAAGACGCTGACAGGCAAAACGCTGCCGACCACAGCCACGCGCATTACCGCCGTTGATGCCGCCTGCACTCCCGCTTCATCGTGCACCAGCGCCACCAACACTCTATCGTATCCCCTGGCAGTTCCGGCTGGTAGCACAGCGCCAACACCGGTCAGATTCTTTAACGCAGCCAGTGGAAGTGGGCAAGGACATCTTCAGCTCACGGTCATGCTTTCTACGACTGTCCCCGCCAATAGCTACAAAGGTACCTACACGAACACCATTACGCCTGCGATCAACAGCGGCTCGTAGGCGCACATGTCTCTCCAGGCATATCTCCCTTCTTCACAGCGCTTATCTGCTCATCATCACACACAAAAGGACCTCTCCGGGCAAAAGGAGGCATATGCTTAACAAGCCTCGACAAACAATTGTTACACCAGCACGTCGCTAATATCGCCCAAGAGCTTCTGAATCTCACGTAGGCGGCGCTCGGCCAGCTCTACATTCTCCAGCGCCTGTGCCAGGATACGTGCCTCTAATGAAGGATACGACTCAGCGATTTCAGGATCGATAGCGCCGCCAATCAGTTCAAGGGCGCGACTCAGATTCTCTTCAACGGTTGCAGTTGACATAGCGTGTACCCCTCCAGACTCCAAAACTCAGGACGCTTGCAAGAGAGACAATCCTTGCTATTGTGACGGACAATGAAACCAGCGCAAGCACTATGTAGACATCACTACTGCTCACTACGTCAGCAAGGTACCATAAGTTACAGTGAAAAGCACGGTATCCAATTTGTCTTCTATATCTACGTCCTATATTACACCAGACGCAAAAAACTCCCAACAGGAGGGTCCCAACATTCCTACCGTCTCATCTCTGAAGTACTACCATCAGATTTTCCTATGTATGGCAGGACCAGAGAATGATAGCTCTGCCACACATAATAATATAATTACTGTACTGTCACCGTCAAATTCATATTGGGGTGAATCGTGCAATATAACTGGAAAGTACCAGCCGTATTGAAGGGTCCGACCTGATGGGTATCGTTGCCCTGGAATTGCTGCTGTACAGTAGGCGCACCGTTCTCTTTGCCGGGTTTAGCGGTCCCGTTGTCCCAGGTGCCATTCTGGATAATATGTACCGTCGCCGTATCGTCAATCATATTGATACTACCACCTTTTTTGATAGTCACCGTTGATTGCACGAAGTTCGTGTCGCCCATGTGCACGTCAGAACTACTGGCGCCGGTCCCAGAGCTGCTACTAGAGGGTGTTCCGCTTCCGGTGCCTGCGGAGACAGTGCCGGGTCGTACACAAGCCGCCAGCGAGACACTGGCGAGAGCCATGAGCACTAAAACGAGGGCGAACAATTTCACCGATCTACTAAGCATGTTCCTACATACCTCTCTCTATGGGTCCTCCCACGCAGTTCTTTCGCAGGGCCTTTCAACAGTAGGGATGGGGGCAAGCCCCCATCCGGCTCGGGGCGCGTGTTCACCACGTGTGGGCACCAGATGGGGGCAAGCCCCACCCCTACGGGCTCCACCAGCGACTTTTGAATGGCCCTGATCCTTGCGCGCAGATATAGCAAATAAGAGTAGTCTCCCAACGAGAACCCATACAAAATACGCAAGTCTACCTCTCTATTCTATGTTATAGCATAAAAGCAGATGCAAGCGTTGTGAATAGGAATGCACAGGATATTGCATGAGGTAAACACCTGATTTTTCCCTTTTCTTTATCCCTGTCCACTCTACATCCTCCCAAAACGACGGCAACAAACGATCGCGATATCGCCGTTCTCTCACTGACACATTTTTTGAGCATCCATTGGGGTAGGGGGAATAAAATGTGTCAGTGAGAGAACGATATTGCCAGAGCCATCAACCGGGAATGGCCCCAGAAGCGCTTTTAAGCATACATATACGTTGATTTTAGCGCAAATCTCTCACGATTCTTCACCAAAAAGCATTGACTTTTCTAGAGGGACATGTTATACTCTAGGTGTTCCTGAAAATCAAGGAAACACCATACCAGGGAAGCAAAGAGACCCTGGCACTGGGCAACAGGCCCTGCATTGTAATCCGAGAGGAGGTACACAATGCTTCTGATGAAGAAACCAATTCGCCTTATAGGGGTGGTATTTCAAATTGACAAGTAGGGCCCGTGGAAGCGGGCATGCCGAGCCCCTGAGCGTCTGACACGCCGAGTATCTTGACTGCATCTCGAAGTACAGAGCTATGCAATGTCTTTATGACGACATCCGTCGCGAGGTTGTGCAGAGGTAAACAGGGGAAAGATTGCTGAAGCATATCAGTGAAATTCTTGACCTATGTGGATTAGGACTCGGTTGACGTAAACACGGGAGTTGTGTAAATAAAAGAGACACACGAGGGGACTGGATAACCGTGATTATCCGGTCCCTAGTGCTATTACTGGGACCTATCACCGCTTCTTTTCATCTGGCCTTCCTCAACTTCATCGATCCAGCCACGATATCTAATCACCTAATGAGAGCACCGCCATAAACGCTTCCTGTGGTATCTCCACGTTGCCCACCATCTTCATGCGCTTCTTACCTTCTTTCTGCTTCTCCAACAGTTTGCGCTTGCGCGAGATGTCGCCGCCATAACACTTCGCGAGCACATCCTTACGCATGGCCTTGACGGTCTCACGAGCGATCACGCGGGCACCTATAGCGGCCTGGACGGGCACCTCGAAGAGCTGGCGTGGAATAAGGCTACGCAACTTCTCGACCAACGCGCGACCCTGCCGCTGCGCATTTTGGCGGTGCAGAATCAGCGAGAGGGCATCGACGGGCACGCCGTTCACCAGGATATCCAGCTTCACCAGGTCGGAGTCGTAATAGCCGCCGAAGCTATAGTCGAGCGAGGCATAGCCCTGCGTGCGCGATTTGAGCTGGTCGTAGAAATCGATGATCAATTCGGCGAGCGGGATACTGTACATCAAGAGGACACGTTCGGCTTCGATATATTTCAGGTCTTTATAGGTGCCGCGCCTCGTCGTGACCAGATCCATGATGGTACCAATGTAGCGCGAGGGCGTAAAGATGGAGATATCCATCCACGGCTCCTCGATCCTCTCGATCTCGCCAAAAGAAGGCATATCCGAGGGATTATCCACCTCTACATACTCGCCATCCGTCTTCAGAACGTGATACTCCACGCTGGGAGCCGTCACCAGGATATCCAGGCCATACTCGCGTTCCAGCCGCTCCTGCACTATCTCCATATGTAACAGGCCAAGGAAGCCACAGCGAAATCCGAAGCCCAGCGCGTTGGAGGTCTCGGGCTCGTAGAAGAGCGAGGCGTCATTGAGTTTCAAGCGGTCGAGCGCATCACGCAACAACGGATAGTCGTTGCCTTCCACAGGATACAGGCCGGCGAAGACCATCGGCTTGGCAGGTGCGTAACCGGGCAGCGGCTCGACCTGACCGAGCGCGGCGGGCACCGTCACGGTGTCGCCGACGCGACAATCCTTGACGTTTTTAAAGCCGGTCGCGATATAGCCGACCTCGCCAGTGGTCAGTTCGCCGACGGAGGTGAGGCGCGGATGAAAGTAACCCGCCTCTAATATCTCGGTGGTGCTGCTGGCGGCAATCATAGAGACACGCTCGCCCTGGCGCAACTGTCCATCCACGACACGCACGTACGCGATGACGCCCTTGTAAGCATCGTAGTGGGAGTCGAAGACGAGCGCACGCAGCGGCTGATCTACCGCGCCGCTGGGAGGCGGAATCTGTTTGATGACCGCCTCCAGAATATCCTGAGTGCCGATCCCCTCCTTTGCCGAGGCGAGAATGCTGTCTTCTTTAGGCAGGCCGATAACGTCCTCGACCTCCTGCTTGACCTTCTCGGGCTCGGCGCTCGGTAGATCAATCTTATTAATCACAGGAATGATGTTGAGGTCGGCCTCCACGGCAAGGTACAGGTTCGCGAGCGTCTGCGCCTCGATGCCCTGTGTTGCGTCAATGACCAGCAGCGCGCCCTCGCAGGCGGCGAGGCTGCGCGACACCTCGTACGTAAAGTCGACGTGGCCGGGAGTGTCGATGAGGTTTAATTCGTACTCCTCGCCATCGAGCGCGGTGTAGCGCATGCGTACAGCCTGAGCCTTGATGGTAATGCCCTTCTCGCGTTCCAGTTCCATCTGGTCGAGCGTCTGCTCCACCAATTCGCGGCGCGAGACGGTGCCTGTAAACTCTAGCAGACGATCGGCGAGCGTCGACTTGCCATGATCGATATGGGCGATGATACAAAAATTGCGAATATGCGCAAGATCGGTCATTGAATAATTCCTCCGCACAAGACCTCTTCCCCATCTTCGCCACCATAAAAGACAGCGGCCTGACCGGGGGTAATGGAGCGCTGTGGATGGACGAGCGTTACCTGCACACGATCCCCTGCCACGGGCGTGACCAACGCAAGCTGTTCGGTTGCCTTATAGCGTACGCGTACCTTCGCCTCGAAGGGCGCCGTTGGTGCCTCGCCGCTCAGATAATGCATGCTGCCGACGACGAATTCTGTCTGCTCCAGCGCGGCTGCCGGTCCGACGACCAGCGCGTTCTGCCCGGCATCGATCTTCAAGACGTGCAACGGCTCACGAGATGTAAGACCGAGCCCTTTACGTTGGCCGATCGTGTAATAAGCCAGGCCGCGATGGCGTCCCAACGCATTGCCTTCCTGGTCGTAGATCGGTCCCGGACGGGGGATTGTAATCAACGGCGACGAACCCGCACCGACCGCCACGGGCTCAGCGACCTTCGCGGCGGCGTAGCGATCGATAAAGCCGCGATAATCGTTCTGGGCGACGAAACAGATCTCCTGGCTCTCGGCCTTCGCGGCGACCGTCATGCCACGCTCAGCAGCCATTGCGCGCACCTGCGGCTTGGTATAGCCACCGAGGGGGAAGCAGGCGTGCTGCAACTGGAACTGGTTGAGTACGTGCAGCACATACGACTGGTCCTTCTCGGGATCGACGGCGCGGCGCAATCGTCGCTTGCCAGTGACGGGATGGTCATCGACACGCACGTAGTGGCCTGTCGCCAGGTAGTCTGCGTCAAGGGTAAGTGCGCGGTTCAGCAGGACGGTGAAGCGAATGTGACGATTGCAGGTCAGGCACGGATTGGGTGTGCGCCCGGCCACATAGTCCTCGTAGAACGAATCTACGATCCTGTTCTTAAACTCCTCCTCGACGTTCACCAGGTAAAACGGGATATCGAGCATGCGTGCGACGCGCCTGGCATCGTCGACCGACTCCAGAGAGCAGCACTTATTCTGGGCGACGCGCTCAACGCCGTCATCCTCTGCCTCGATAACGCCGGGTTCCGACCACAGGCGCAGCATAATGCCGATGACCTCGTGCCCCTGTTCCTTGAGTAGCGCGGCGGCGACCGAGCTATCCACGCCGCCGCTCATTGCGACGACTATTCGTGCCATGATAGTGTTTCCATTCCTGTCCGCTATGTCTGTGCCTATTATGTAGAAAAAAGGACTAGCCGATGGGCTAGCCTTTGTACGGTCCTGTAATGCGCCTGCATATATTTGGGTATATGTGTGCCGGGATATCGCGCCCTTAAATGTCATGCTCAGAGTAGCATAGTTGATGCGAGTTGTCAATTATCGCCAGGGTTCGGCAATCAGGGCAATTCAAACGTCGCTTTCTCACTCATATCAGCCCGCAAGCAGGACTCTCAGTAGATAGTAATGGTCAATTAGTCATAGGGATTTGCCATGCCTCGGGGTGAAGCAGTATAACAACGGCAGAGATACCGTGATTCGTAGGAAGGAACCTCTAATGGAGCAGTTCAGTACGCAGAAAGTCATTCTCGCCGGCGTCTTTCTCCTGGCGCTCGTGGTTGCCACCGCTTTTCTCCAGATCAAGCTACACTTCGATACGCTGGTCGCGCTGGCTATTATGGTGATTGGGACAGTGGGGGCTGCATTGTTTCTTGGCGGATCGTAGATAGCCAAAGCCCGTTTTTTCGTGTATAATGTCGGCTTTATAGGCCCGTCAATCGGCCTGTAGAGCCAGTCAACGGCCCCTGAAGACATTACAAAAACCAAAAATAATGGCTGCAAAGGGCATGAAAAAAGGGCACAGCAAAGCAAACTGCACCCCAAAAACAGGCTAACTATTCCGGCTCTTCCGCCAGGAATTGTGACCAGCTTGTGAGCATACAGCAGCTCTTTGTGACAGCATCGTGAGATCACTCCTCTACCCTTAGATGGATTTAGGGAGGTATCAGTTTCACCCGGTAGCTAAGCCTCATCCACCTTGGAGGTATTCTCTCAAGTGAGAGGAAGGAGCAAGCTATGTATGCCTCGATACGCAAGTACTACATTATCCCAAGGACAGCAGAGGAGTTTATGCAGCGCGTTCAGCAGGGCTTTGTCCCCCTGATCAGCCAAGTGAAAGGATTTCGAGCCTACTATGTCCTACAAGTCCGAGACGACGAGGTGATCTCCGTCAGCATCTTTGACTCGCAAGCCGGAGCTGAGGAGTCGGTGCAGCGAGCAGCCGACTGGGTTGCCAAGAATATCAGCTCGTTTATACAAGGTCTGCCAGAGATTTCGGTGGGGTACGTGAAAATCGCCCAGATCGCGAGGGGGCGGACAGCAGGCATGTAATTTGGGGAAGAGCCACTATTCTTCCCAATAACCGCTGCCCAAAGACTCCCCATCATCTGAACTCTTCGCCCGCAAGGGGGAAAACTGATCATGCGACTCCCGCAACTGCTGGACTGAAAGAGATGCATAACGGTTCGTCATCGTCAGTGTCGTATGCCCCATCTGACGCTGAACATCCAGAGGACTCCGACCACCAGCAAGCTGGCTTGTCGCCATATAACGACGGCACTGGTGAGGAGATACCCGCTTGCCCTCTATATTGGCACGCCGTTTAATCCTATCGAACAGGCTCTTAATGCCAGCAGCGGTAAGAACCGAACCATCCTCATTCAAAAACACCGGATCATCTTTTCTCATCATAGGACTACCGCTCAATTTAGCAAGGTGAGGGCGGTGTTTTGTGAGATACTCATGTAGCGGCTTAAAACCTTCCCAGGATATGGGGACCTGCTGCCACTTATTACCCTTGCGATGAACGACAAGTACCCGCATATCACGATCGACATCGACCAATCTTAAACCAACCAACTCTCTCAACCGTATTCCAGTATCGATAAAAACCGCCACAATCGCGCGATTACGGGCAGACAAGGCCTTACGTATATGAGGATAATGCTTATATCGGATACCACCCTCATCACAAGCCTCAAACAGCTTCCGCACGTCATCAGGAGTAAAGGTGGGTATAAATTTCTGCTCAACCTTTGGCAGCCTGAAACGAGGTGTTATCAGCTTAACCAATATCTCTTCCCGCTCTAACCAGTGACAAAAAGCTTTAAGATTAACGGCGTAGTTATGGACGCTACTATCAAGACGGACAGCACCACGGCTTGAAGGAGTCTCCTGCAAGTACACAACCCACTCACGCAAATGATCTATCTTCAAGTCATCTGTATCAGTAACGCCATAGGTTGTCTTAAGCCACTCTGCAAAGGGAAACAAAGCAAACCAGATGTTACGCAAAGTAGTTTGACTACAATTCTCGACCTTATGAGCAGACAGAAAGTTCTTTATAGCTGTATTTATAAGCATAAGCCACCTCCTACTCCCACTAACAGCAAGCAAGCCATTTTAGCCTGCACGCGCCAACATACTCCGATGATAGGCCCACATGTTGATCACCCGCCGACACAACGGACGACCATCCTCTAACGCCTCCTGTAACACCCTCCTCTCTAACCGTCGACGTTCCTCACGCACCAACGACCGCACTTCTGCCGACACTTGCACCACGATATGCTGTTTTCGACGCTGATATGCTTGCTCATCCTCCCGTGGAACCTCCTGCAACTCCTGCGCTAACTCCGCATACCGCTCCCGCTTATACGCATTCACATCCACAAATTCTTCCGTCTGACGCTCCATTAACGCCCACTGTGACGGTTCCTCCTGCTCCTCTGCCTCTATTGGCTTGCCATTTTCCCCCTGTTCCGTGACTTCGTGCTCAATTCCTGCAAAGAGCCGCTTGCGGAGAGTGTTTTCATCAGGTACTTCGTGACATAACCAACCGTGCGGTTATCTTTCACGCGCCTGATATATGCAATCATCGCCCCTTGACCCTCGTCCTCGTCCGATCGTGGCCTATAATGCGTTGCCGACATCCAGAGCGGTTGAATCACCTCCTTATAGGGAATCTGATCTACTCCCTTGAGCAACACATGCCAGTGAAAGCCGTTCTGCTCAAAGTCTTCATGGCGCTCTAAGACCGCGAAGTACTCCACGGGATACGCCTCACGTCGCCCCTTCCGGTTCAGACCAAGCCCTTTCGACCCTCGACGCAATGCTTGTATAAAGGTGGTGAGTGCTCGACGCGCCTCCTCAACCGTCTTGCCTGCTTTACTCAGAGTTAAGAACAAGGTTGGTTCTGCCTGCTGTACCAGTTGTCGCCACAGCTGCACCTTGCGCGGCCCACAATGTCGACACTCCCACCGGTTGCATCGCGCTCGCTGATAATCCCCTGTCTGCTTGTTGACCCAATAATGACGCAGCGCCCACGGGTCCTTACAGTAGTGCAGCGTGTCGATCCCGTACTGTTCTGCTAGATCCATCTTCTCTTCCATTGTTGGCTCATGCCACCCTCGACGCGTCTCTATTCCAACAATCTCACCCATAGGCCACCTCCTCACCATCACTAAGAAATCACCATCCAGAACCCACATCCTACGATCCAGCGATTAATCACTCCATCAGCATGCGAACGAGCCGCAGCATACGCTACCTGCTTGAGATGATACTCTTCCATGAGCGAAAGAACCGCCTCGAATGGCAAGTCAGCTTCTACCGCTTCCGATGAATACGGGATCTCACCTGCCTGGAAACGCCGCCAGAGCGCCACATCATAGACACCCATATCACCGCCTTCCCACACCTACCTCAAACCCTTTGATCGACGAAATTTTCTCATCCGTCGATCATACTGAGATGCACGCCAGGAGAGTACCACCGCCAGCGTAAAATCCCTCCAACAGAACACCACCACATCCACCAGTCGCCACTCCGAATGACGACCAGCTAACCGATCACTCATCTCACAGCAGAGACAGTACCAACAATCACGAAGAAACCGCAGAAAGAGCCGAAGAACTGTTCCGACCATACGCATTACCTCCATTCAACCAACCTCAGAGAACGTGTGTGATATATTCCTTTCAGGGTCAAGGGAAGGCCCCCAGGCGGTTGTACGCCGTTCGGTGGGGCCCCTCCCCCACCGCCGCGTACAACCGCCGCCCCAGGACGACCCACACCCCACCCAACCACCACAAGGAACGCTACGCGAAATCTGAAGGCTAGCGCCAGCCCGACCATCCTGCACGCCGTTTGTGGGGGCGATGCCGCCCTTGACAGGGGTGTGTGAGCCCTACGGGCCGAGAGTGACCTGGTACTGCATCGCCGCCGCCCCGCCCAGGTCACTCTCGCTCTGGCGAGTCTACACACCCCTGTCAAGGGTCGGGCCTGGCGGCATCGCTTGTTCCCCACAAACGGCTTCGGGCAACATCGTGCATCCCGTCGAGCCTTGCCTCAAGCTCCCAAGGATGCTCGTCGCCGCCTTGCGGCCCTCTCCATCACCACCCTACCTCTCATGGCAAGCAAGCCAGCAGAGGCCAACATACTGGCTTGCAACCTCCTACACACTCCGCAGGCCAAAAAACGCCCGACATGCCGCACACATCCAGCCAGCCAGCTGCCGACCACCACCACCAGGAATCCGGACCACCGTCCACCAGCAGCGACGAGCACGATCACACCGACAGCAATACGCTACACACGACACCTCACTCAGGACACACCTCCCCCCTCGCTTCTCAATGATGAAGCAATAAACTCATTACCGCAACATAAGAAAAAAGAACCACAAGGCACACAACCAAACCGACAAACACCCCCACTCTCCTCCCCGTAAACAGCGAAAACGCCCAAGAAAGATGCAAGAAACGAACACAAAAGCCAAAAACGGCAAGAAAGAAAACAGAAACGAGCAAAACAACAAGCATACCCATACGCAGCCTCCTTTCCTGGCAAGCCATTTCATCACCCAGGAACAGCTTGCCTATAGATCACCTCACCATTCACAACTCGCACATCATGCAACCACCACCTCTCGCCATCCAATAACGCCACAGACACCACCTCCGCCTCAGACACACAACACCTCTCCATCACCCGAAGCACCGCCGTGATCTCTGTCAATGCCTGAAGAGATGCATTGATATCCGGCTCAGGCCCAGACAACGATCCAGGGAGAAACACCTGGACATGGAAGCTTTTGAAATGCAAACTAGCCATACGCACCACCCCCTCTCTGCTCACTCTCGCCATCCATATACTGCTCCACCCAGACGCGATGCCGCAACTGCTCTAGCTCTAACCACCGTTGCCGCTCGTGCCAGGACCAGTCGTAGCGAGCATGACAACTCCGACAGAGCGCCGCCAGCCGAGCAGAAGGATTCCAGGGATCATGATCTAAATGTGCCGCCGACAACACCACCGTTGAGACCACCCCGGTTTCTACATTGACCACCTGATCCCCATGAACCCCCCCGCAGAACTCACACCGCCATCCTGCCTTCTCCTTACATTCCCAGGCCAACTGTTCCCAATTGTCTGGATATAACCACCGATTTCGCATGCCCTCACCACCTCCCTCCCATACTCAACGGCTTGCCACTAGCGATACCAACCCGCTTGCGCAAGCACTTCCGGCCAGTCGTCAAACACCACCAGAAACCGAGTCGCCAGAGACATCAACACCAACTGCTCATCAGGAGACGCAGGGGTGATATAGCCCACATTTAGCCACCCATCCCCCACCTTTACTGAAACCACACCCACAGAACGACCCCGCAACTCCATGCGCACATGTGCCCCTGCATACATCGCCGCTTGGAGAGCCTGAACATACTGATACACCAATTCCATGTCTATCACCCCCTCTCACGATCCCTACAGGTGCCACTAGCACACATAGGGAACGTCCATCCCCCCATAGCCCAATGCATCCTCATAGCCCGGATACTGCGCCTCCACCAACGCGTGCCACACTACTTTTAACTCCTCCTCCGTCAAGAGTCGATGGAAACACGCCACCTCCAGAGACAGACACACCTGCGACCACACATACCAGAAGCTCGCACACCCCTCCTCACGATCCAGCGCCGCCGCCGCCACATCCAGCCAGGGACGCAACACCTCCCACATTGCCTCCTCAAACGCACTCCGATAGACCATCCCCCCAGAGTCCTGCTCACCCATACACCACCTCTCTTTCCCTCTGCTCTGCTCACTCTCCAATGAACAGGGAAGAACGAAAGAGTGGCGGTGAAGGACATGCCGCCAATTCAGTTGTCAACTCCTCTCAGAGATCACATCACCCCCTCTCTCACCACTTTTCCACAGGTTTTCCACATTTCTGCACCCCTGACTAGTCACGGCCCTGGAACAGCTTGTACACCTCAACCTGCTCGAAGTAGTCCCGTTCCGTATTGAGAAGACCATCCCCTACTTCATGGCCTTGATACGCAGAAGGTAGCAAAGGGGCAATATCCGGCGCAGAGAAGTCAAGCTCCTGTTGCATGGCTTGCCAAAGGGAACGCAGCCGATCCGCATAGCCGCGCATACGTCCCCCGAAATCAGCTTCAAGTTGCTTGTACTCTTCCAGCAGCGCCGCCACCTCCTGCGTATAGCGCCCTGTCACCTGTTGCCAGATACCGCTCAAATGCTGCTCAATCTCCGCATGCGCCTCCTGAAGACGATCAGCAAGCGAGGTATCATAATAGTGCTCAATGTACTGGCCCAGGATCGTGTGCAGTTCACCAGGATAGAGCGCCTCCAACGCATCAAGCTCCACTGCCCCCTGTCCATGCCGATCCTCAAAGGACTCTCGACGCCGTTCCGTCTCCTTAATCGGCGTCCGTGGAAGCTGGTAGTACCGCACCTGCTCAGCCGTGAGCACCACTGGGAAGAGGCGTACGTCCAGATCCAGGCCAAGCGTGCGCACAAAGTATTCCATCTTGCGCGACACCGCCACCGGCATGGACTGACCCGCCGGATCAAAGTCCGAGATGTAGAGGAGACGCGCCGGTCGATTAGCTTGCTGTAACCGATACACCGCCGCCAGCGTGGCCGTAATGGACAACTCCCCCAGGCCCGTTTGCAACACCATCCCATAGTGACGACAGAGCGGAAGCAGCACATCATTCATCGTGGACTTTTCACACCACAGTTCCAGATGGTACACCTGATCCGACTCAAAATCGTTGATCGAGTAGCTTGGGAGGTTCGGAAAGCCAGGAAGCCGCAAATCCGACTGCCACAGCCCCAGGCGGGTACGCACCTCTGGTTCGTGGTTCTGGTAGGAGGTACACACCACTGGATCAGGGTTGCGCCGATCATTGAAGGCCCCAGGATCAACCAGATTGAGGTAGCGCGCCATCTTCGACGCCTGGTTGAGAAAATCCCAACACCGTTCAGTGTTTTCATATGGCAAGCCATTGGGCAACAGGACGGGCGGGTTCTGGCTGATAATCTGATAGTGCACACGACGGATGTGCATATTCTGCCCCTGATAAAACGCATTCCACAGCCCTTCAAACCATCGGGCCATCTCCCAATCCCCAGGCGTCCCGGCGTAGAACGGGTCATTCTGAGGGGCCAACACAATCAGGTCATTGACCTTCTGCCCATTGTCTTTCGCATACTGCTTAATCATTCCATAGTTCATCTCATCACTCATAGGCCAAACCTCCCTCTCACCAAAACAGGCGTATGCAGAACCAGACCGCCAGCCCCACACACGCCTCACAACACACCGATCATGAAAGAACTACTCAGGGTGGCGCTGAAAATGCCGCCACTGATGCCGATTGGCAAACATCACCGCTTGCCCTTGCGCCATGGCCTCACGAACCACCGCCACCTCCTGCTTGCCCAACCGACGACCACCAGCCACATACAGCACCCCCGTTTCAGGATCAACCCTTAATGGCTGATCCCCTGTGGAGGGTTTGCGCCATTCACCCCCACCGCCTGAGCCTGTGGCTGTCCCTGCCCTGGTCGAGGAAGCGGTCCCCGACCATTGGCAACTGGCGGCTGTCCTTGCGCTGGTCCTACGGCTTGCCGTGCCTGTGGCTGTCCCTGCCATGGACGCTGCTGCCCTGGTCCTACGGCTTGCCGTTGTTGCTGTGCCGCTATCTCCCCGTTGCGCCGCCGCGTCACATCCATATCCGCCACCGCCATCATCGGAGACACCAGAGGCAAAATCGACCAGCCCACATACGTCAAGACCGTCATCAAGCCCTGCTGTCCAGGTGGTGCATGCATCACCCAGGCAACGCTCCCCGCCCAAACGGCTGCCACCGCCTTGGCATAGTTACACAAAATTTCGAAGAACTCCATCAAGACAAAAATCGGCGCATATGCCCAGATGGACTCGTTTTGCATCAGTCGATGGGCAATACCCCGACTCAGGTAAAACCCCAACAACCCGAACCCGGCAGAGACGATCCACCAGAGAATATAGTGAATGGGATCACCCGTATCCAGTGGCTCAAAGAACCAGCGGATCTGGTAGGCCGCCGCCACCGAGAACGCCATGGAGACGAGTCGGAGCACAATATGCTCCGACTCCCTCACCCAATTTCCCCGGCCCTGCGCTGCTGCTTGAAACACCCGCATACCTCACCTCCCTTCACACACTAGGCCACCGCTTGCGCCGCTACCTGGGCAAACCGACAGACCAGCTTCAGAAATGCGGCCTGCTTGCCCTTGAACTTCAACACCTCCAATTGCAGGGATGAGAGTTGCTGAGGAAGCTCATTGGCCTCAATTTGCCCCGCACGCTGCCGCAACTCATCAGAAGAGGCCCCATGACGGCGCATCTCCTTCAACTCCTCAAGGCCCTGGAAGCCTGTCGAAAACTGGCACACATATTTCTCGGTGGTATCGGCATCCAGTACCGTCAATTCGACCACATACCCGAGCTTTTCTTCGCCGGTCAACTGGTCATAAAACTTACTTTCTGGAACCGCGCCACTAATCACAATCGCATTCATAAACATAGGCCACCTCGCTTTCCTCAACAAAACACACTCCAAACCGATCAAGCACCCCTTCACCACCTGGGACTCGCTGGCTGAGGATCAGTTGCGACCACCTGTCCAGGCATCTCCCACCACAATTTCAGCACGCCCCCGCAGCCTGGACACACCGACACGATCAACCCCTGCGGCCCCTGATCCCTGTAACTCACGACTGTCACGCCATTAAAGCGTTCCAACACCACCACCCACAACCCATACCCACACCGATGATGCACCAGCTTGCCACCCTGCTCCATCAGCACCACCCTTCTCGCCCACTTACCACTCTCGCTCGTAGCCACCCTCATAATACGGCGCAGCATGAGGACGCGTCGCCGGAAGCGTCGAATGGTTCGGGTTCTCTTGCGCGTCCTGGGGCCAGTAGTACGGCTCCCCCACAACGTCAAGTGGGATCTCCTGGTGATGATGATAGCGAACCCGACGTAACTGCTGCTCATTGATCCGACCACGCAGGTAGACCACCACCACCAGGACCAATACCACCAACAGACTCAGGCCCACTAATTCCTTGTATCGCCACAGCGAAACGAACAGGAACACGTAGAGGATCGTGACGCAGATCGCACCCAGGCCCAACATCACCAGCACAAACTTCCGCTCACCTTCGTACATAGGCCACCTCCTTATCTGCCACCATGCACATGTGCTACGACCACGAGCACCCCAATGATCAGACCAGGAACACCCACCCCCAGGATCGCGCTCATGACAAGCCATATCAACCACCGACGCAGCTGATACGCCAGCCACAACCCAACGACCACCACCACCGCAATCAAGATCTCTGTACCCATAGGCCACCTCGCTTTCCTCATCAACCGACATCACCGAAAAGAGAACGCAGACCCTTGCCACATCGCTACCCGAGACCCTACGACCCCGACACCCTTCTAGACCCTACGACCCCCCCCGTCGTTCATCCCCTCATCTACCAGAACCCGATCCAGAACCCGTAGCGCCTCCTGAGCCGACACCTCAGTTGGGTCAACGCCATACCACCCATCAAGATCAGTCACGAAATGTGACACCCAACTAGGCGCAGGAAACGAGCAGGACGCCTCACCATCCAGCCACACGTACTCAGCGTTCACACCGAAATCCTGCCTATACACCCGATGCAACCACACGGCGAGAGGACAATAGCACTCGACCGAAGACCAGCCCACCGCCGCTGAGGGATCAAAAGAGGAGAGCCACGCCCGAAAGGCGTTTGCATCCATCTCGACCATTAGCGCCCCTCATGGCTTGCCAGTTGAGCAGGGCGTACTTCCCCCGTCTCCTGATTGAGCCAAACAACAGGCGAGAAACGGATATCAACCACAGAAAGGGAATACATCGAAAAGCAAGGGCGGCAGCGATTGCCGAAACGAGAAACTTGATGAGTTGCCACCAACTCACGACCGCAATCCGAGCAATGAGCAACGCACAAGGGAACATGTGCATGACGAGGGTGTTTCGGTACTTTCCTATACTGAGTGCGTGTCCATCCCATAAGCGTACTCCTTTCCACCAGGAACTCTGGCCCTCTAACGGCTTTGCCATAGAACCCACTTGTTCTATGGACTTCACTACAGATCACCAGCCTTGACTCCTACCCCGCTTTCGCTTGCCTCCTCTTAATTATAATATAGCCTAGGCTATTTGTCAACATATGTACTAGGCTAAAGATGAGAAAAAATTAAAAAGGCACTTGACCTACCACATCTGATAAAATCAGAGCACCCTAACAAAAAAACTCAGCATCCTTGTAGCCTTCAAAACTTACGGGACCATTTTCCAAAGAGGCAAACTCCACAAGTAACTCTATGTCGCTTTCAGTAAAGCGTACAGGATACAAACGACCATCATTTCCAGGTAGAAACCCATAAACAACAGGCTGAGCAATACACTGAACAGAATCACACAACCACACCTCTTGACCAATCCGTTTATACTCAAGCATATACTCACCTCCCTTGTAACCATACCTCCAACAAAGAGCATCAACACTTACCGCTCACTCTACATAATACGTGAAGAAAAAGTTAAAACAAGGAACAGTATGTTACAATTGAGCGTAACACTGTGTTACGCCAATCAATATAGAAAAATGCTAAACTGAGAGAGGGAAATAGAGAACAAAGGAGAGAATGACATGGCAAATCAAAAGAAAGATTCTATAGAGGTTGGTAAGAATGAATTCGGCAAATTAGTTCGAGCATATCGTGAACAACGCCAATGGACACAAGAACAACTTGCCAACAAATGGGGCTTCACCCGCGAGTACATCTCACAGATCGAACAAGGCAAAAGGAAATTAGACCGAGTAAATCAGGTCAACCGTCTAGCAGAAATCCTAGAAATTCCCTATGAGCGGCTAGAAAGCATAGGAAAAGGTATTCCACAGCAAAAGCTCACTGCACAACGACTAGAAGACGCAGACGACGTACTTCTTCAAGCCATCCTCGAACCAGCACAAACAACCGTAAAGCTCTCTTGGCTTGTCTGGTATGCAAACAGTGACACCTCCATCATAGACAACCTCACAAGAATTATAACGAAACTGGAAGACGCAATTGCGAACAGACGAGGAACACTCCTCAAACCGGCACAGCAATTGCTAGCCTACTCGCATGAGATGATGGGCAAAATTGCATTTGATCGGCTGCAATACGCAACAGCTGGTGGACACTTCCAAGAGATGCACGAATTAGGGGAAGAACTCAACGACCCTGACATTATTGCACTCTCTATGATCCACCAGGGTGACATTCTCCGTCGCAGAGGTCGCTATGAATTGGCAATCCGCTGCCTACAAGCCGCACTACCATTTGCTCACGCAGGCAATCCCTCTACCAATGGTCTATTATGGCAAATACTCGCTCGCACACATGCCGAATACGGGCATAAACCTTCTTTCCTAGATGCCATCGACAAAGCACAAGAAGTTGCCGCTCACCTCCTACCAGGCTTAGACGCCACCAGCAACCAATTTAACCTTATCGATGTTCTCCAGGAGCGCGCGCAAGGACATACACTCTTATGGGAACCACAAAAAGCTGTTGAGATTTATCGAGAATCAGAGCAACTCAAGCCATTTCGACCCATGCGCGACCTCGGAGTGCTTACTATCCTTAAAGCTCAAGCATATGCTTACGGACACGAAGTTGAAGAAGGTGTGAAGTTCGCTCTCAAGGGATTGGAGCTTGCAAGAGGATACGAATCGAAGCGGCATATCACTCGCGTCCAACGCATGTACGATCGTCTGAGCGTCACGCCGCTAGGCAAACACCCAAGCTTACTTCAGCTAAAAGAGGCATTGACACAAAAATAGTAAGTGAAGAATAAAATGACCAAAGATAGAGCAGATTTTCAAAGGGTGCTTTACGTAATTGCTTGTGCTGCTGGACCCGCAGAACATATCCACGAGCTCGCTTCATTAGCACAAAAGGCCTCATGGAATGTCTACGTCGTTACAACACCCCTGGCGAAACAATTTATCAACACCTCTCTGGTAACAGAGCAAACAGGCCACACGGTACGAAGCGAGTACAAGACAGCAGAAAATGCTGAGAGCTGGCCACCTTTTGACGCAATGGTAGTTGTACCTGCCACCTTCAACACCATCAATAAGTTCGCACTTGGCATTGCAGACAACCTTGCAGTGAGTCTTTTATGCGAAGGACTTGGCCGAGGGCGTACCATCGTCGCTGTCCCGTGTGTCAACCAGAATCATCTCGCCCGCCATCCAGCTTTTACAAAGAGCTTAACAATGCTCAAAGAATACGGCGTACACGTTATCTACCAACCCGATATGTATCCTCCGAGAAACGAGGTTCCCTGGACCATCATCCTTGAGGAGCTAGAGAAGCAGTATAATCGTAGGATAAAACAAAGTAACTAGCAACCAGAACACTACGACTATACATGATTATCGCCGCACCATCCTCAGCATAGTAGACATCATTGACCTCTAGCACTGGTGTCCCACGAACAATCTTGAGAAGATCTTGTTCACGATCAACCGGAAAACGGCCTATGACATCCTCATGCACCCGCCTCTGAGCAGATCCATAAGTATACTTAATAGACTGCAACACATCGAAATCCCGACCCGATTGCACATGCTCTAACACAGAACTATCCAAAAGCTCAGCAGGACAGAATATCTCTATAAGACGATAATGAGTTGTTGTCGTACCCTGTCTTCTCAAAGAATACACGACAGGGGTACCCTCAGAAACCTTGAGGAACCGCGCAACATCAGAAGGGGCATTCAGCACCTCCGGCGTCCCGATCGCCGATTCCATAGCCTCAAGCCCAAGCTGTTTGAGATAAGAAGCAAATTGCATCACCTGACCAGGCACACGAGAACGAGACGCATGCACATAGACTCCCTGGAGACCAAGAGAAGTAACCAGCCCTTCAGCCTGAAGGCGCTGAATCACTTTATTGATGGTCTCGCGACTCGTCCCGTACTCTTCAGCAAACATGCGCTGAGAGGGGAGTCTCCCACCAGTTCCAAACTCACCCGACAAAACACGCTCACGCAAAGCATGCGTAATATCATCTAGTTTTGCATTTTCCATAATAGCCACATCCTTAGACACTACAACCTAGCGCAAATTGCAAAGACAACACAGCCTAGGCAGATTATAAACCTGCCACTAATTAGAAATCAAGATAGGTCAACAGAACTATAGCAAGCCAGTAGACACCCAAACCGGTATGAGCGACTACAGCAACGACTACATCAACCTTAGTAAACATATCAGAAAATTGATCAATACGAGCAAATAATATACAGACGCGCAAAACCTGAAAGGATAAATAAGGACAACGATAGAAGAGCCGTTTCGTATCCGTCTCTTGGCACTCTTTCCATCTAAGCCTAACAGTAGTCTACCTTCTTCTACCCCAAAAGCAAAAAAGTATCGCCATCACATGGATATTGGTTTCTCTACTTCATATAAAGGATTTTGAAAATCCTCTCTAGTCACACATGTTTTTATCTAGTATAATGAAAACGATACCATACCGAATGTTGTGTAATGGTGTGAAGCGAGAAGGCGTTAAAGTCAGGCCAGACCTAGCTTCCAGTCTTTTCTGCTATGTACCGTTACACAACATTCGGTATGGCATCATGAAAACTTATCAATACATTGATGTTAGCTTATGGAGGAACCAGAAATGAGTGTTTTCATTTCCGTTGCAATAAAGGTTAGCTGGACCCTCCATTGCACAATGTATCTTATTACACAGAAGAGGGCACAATTATGCAGCGCAAGATAGCAGTCGTCATTCTGGTCTCTCTTATTGCATGCGTATCTCTCTATTTAACTTTTCTTCTCCCAGGAGCTTATGCAGCTACAATCCCTCTCACTACCTCCGCACCTCCCCTCACACCGACAGCCCCATCAGTCGGAAATACACCATCTATGAATGGTCTCGATCCTGCTATCATAGCGGCCATCATTGGCTTAGCAGGTGTTATTGTTGGCGCCCTAATAGCCGGGACATTTGCCCTTTTTCAGATGCGCCGTACTCACCAAGTTGAGGAGAAGCGCCAGACAGAGCAATTTCAACATGAAGAGGAAATGGCTCGCGTGCAAAAAGAACTAGAGAGACAATACAAGATCAAGGAACAGGAGGAGCAGGGTAAAGCAGTATCAGCTGAAACACTTCGCTTGAAGATGCTCCTTGCCCCCAATTCGGAACGCCTGGAAACCTATAAAAAGTCCCTGCACGCCGATCCACGTATTTCTCAGATACAAATCCTTAATATGAGCCGACCATTAGAGGTCAATAATATCTATATACAGGTACGTGTTCATCAGGATACAAGGTCAGAATATGAACTTGACAGAAAGATGCTCGCTGCTGAAGCGCAACGAGATCCGAATGCCTTACTGCAAGCAGGTTTTAAACATCTTGAAAGTCGCGTCAGTAGCGCCGTCAATCCCGACGAAGCAATTCGTACATATAAACGTTGTGTGTTTGTAGGCGATCCAGGAGCAGGGAAAACGACACTACTCAAATATCTCACACTCAGGTCTGCTGATGGCACGCTGGATAAACTCCCTGACCTGCCTATCCGCATCGAACTAAATGCATTTGTGGCTTCAGGCTATCATGACCTGTTTGACTTTGCTGCGCATCATTGGGATGAGCAGTACGGTTTCCCAATGAGAGATGCGCGTGCTGCTATGGAAGAGCGTTTGAAGGAAGGCAGCGCATTGCTGCTCCTTGACGCCCTCGATGAGACAGTCGTAGGTGATACGGCGGAAGCGGCAGAAGCCTCCTATCAACAGATCACTGATATTATTATTCAGGCAGCAACGCGTTATCCACTTCTTCCCATTGCAGTCACAGCCCGCAAAGCTGGTTATCATCAGCGGTCACCACTCGTCGGATTTACAGAACTAGAAGTCCTCGATTTCCGTTTAGAAGATATGCGAGCATTCGTGGAGAAATGGTTTGACTACTATACAGATCCACAGAAACGTGCCAATGGTGCTGACCTAAAAAACAAGCTGGAAAGCAATCCACGCATTCAAGCACTAGCAGCCAATCCTCTCTTGCTCTCCTTGATCGTTCTCGTCTATGAAGATCAACTCGATCTCCCCGATCGACGCGCTGAACTTTATAAGGAATGTGTTGATACTCTACTCACAAAGTGGGACGCGAAACGCAACATTCGCCGCCGCCGCGAGTTTAAGCCCGAACAGAAAAGACAGTTACTTACAGAAATTGCCTGGCATTTTCACCGTCAAGGTCGCCGTTATTTTCCAGAAAACGAATTACTTGAGGTTATCGCACATTTTCTTCCAACAGTACGACTACTTCCAGAACAAAATGGACAGATTCTTGACGAGATTGCCAATGAGCAAGGGTTGCTCAAAGAGCAGGCGCGAGGCTGGCAAGGTTTCTTACATCTGACGCTTCAGGAATATTTTGTAGCTCAGTATATAACCCATCACCACCAACAGGAGACCCTCCTCATACATTGTAGTGATCCCTGGTGGGAAGAAGTCGTGCTTCTCTACGCGGGGTACACCTCTGATGTTAGCCCATTTCTCCAGGCACTCCTCGAACCTACCGACAGGAGTTTGCCACCTGATGACATCTTTCATACCAATTTACTGACTGCTGGTCGCTGTCTCACAACACGACCAACGTTGAGTCAGATATCTTTGTGGGATAGCGTAATTGAACGACTTTCTGAATTGCTTCTGAGCACTCCTTACAACCTCACAAAAGTTTCCACTGCTGAAGTCCTGGCTACCATAGGTAATTCACAGATCAATAGCCTTCTTGTCCAGTTACTCTCCAATGAGCAGATCGATGCTGATGTGCGCAGGGCCATTGCCACGGCTCTCGGCCAACTCGGAGAGCGTTCCGTCGCCCCTCAGCTCGTCCAGTTACTCTCCAATGAGCAGATCCATGCTGATGTGCGCGGGGACATTGCCACGGCTCTCGGCCAACTCGGAGAGCGTTCCGTCATCCCTCAGCTCGTCCAGTTACTCTCCAATAAGCAGATCGATGCTTATGTGCGCGGGGACATTGCCACGGCTCTCGGCCAACTCGGAGAGCGTTCCGTCATCCCTCAGCTCGTCCAGTTACTCTCCAATAAGCAGATCGATGCTGATGTGCGCGGGGACATTGCCACGGCTCTCGGCCAACTCGGAGAGCGTTCCGTCATCCCTCAGCTCGTCCAGTTACTCTCCAATGAGCAGATCCATGCTTATGTGCGCGGGGACATTGCCACGGCTCTCGGCCAACTCGGAGAGCGTTCCGTCATCCCTCAGCTCGTCCAGTTACTCTCCAATGAGCAGATCGATGCTTATGTGCGCGGGGACATTGCCACGGCTCTCGGCCAACTCGGAGAGCGTTCCGTCATCCCTCAGCTCGTCCAGTTACTCTCCAATGAGCAGATCGATGCTTATGTGCGCAGGGCCATTGCCACGGCTCTCGGCCAACTCGGAGAGCGTTCCGTCGCCCCTCAGCTCGTCCAGTTACTCTCCAATGAGCAGATCGATGCTGATGTGCGCGGGGCCATTGCCACGGCTCTCGGCCAACTCGGAGAGCGTTCCGTCATCCCTCAGCTCGTCCAGTTACTCTCCAATAAGCAGATCGATGCTGATGTGCGCAGGGCCATTGCCACGGCTCTCGGCCAACTCGGAGAGCGTTCCGTCATCCCTCAGCTCGTCCAGTTACTCTCCAATGAGCAGATCGATGCTGATGTGCGCGGGGCCATTGCCACGGCTCTCGGCCAACTCGGAGAGCGTTCCGTCGCCCCTCAGCTCGTCCAGTTACTCTCCAATAAGCAGATCTATGCTGATGTGCGCGGGGCCATTGCCACGGCTCTCGGCCAACTCGGAGAGCGTTCCGTCATCCCTCAGCTCGTCCAGTTACTCTCCAATAAGCAGATCGATGCTTATGTGCGCAGGGCCATTGCCACGGCTCTCGGCCAACTCGGAGAGCGTTCCGTCGCCCCTCAGCTCGTCCAGTTACTCTCCAATGAGCAGATCGATGCTCATGTGCGCGGGGACATTGCCAATGCAGCAGGCAGCCTCATAAACAACGCTGCTGAAATTTCCTCCTTCGCTACATTATTGCTTACACGATCAGAAATAGCAGATGCTATTTACAGTGCATTGTCGATAGCGAGTCAGCGGACTGGAGTCCGAGTTTTTATCATCGATCACGGAGGAAACAGAGAAGTAAGGATTGTGAGACTTTCAACGTGGACGGCAAACGCACAACAATAACAGAACTATCCCTTCACCCACATCAATTTAGCTTTTGTGTAGGTTGGCTATCAGCCAACTCGACTTTCCACGAGAAAATTACTACAGCAACGACTACAGCAACCCCCACAAACATATACAAGAACCGATCAACACCGGCAAACAACAAAACGGCCTCTAGAGCGCGGGAAAGGACGAAGAAGGACAACAGCAAACGACCCCTTCCGCATCCCGTATTTGAAACCTATGAAGTTATCCACAAATTAGAACCTTTGTATACATAGTTATCCACATAGCAGAGACAAGACCACAAACAGCGACCAATAGGCACTTAAACACACACCAGCAACTACAGCACACCAGACAACGCCGACCCAAAAACAAAATAATGGCTTTTAACCCCACCTTTTTCAGAGAAAATGGCTGTAAAGTCAACGCACCAGCCCAAAAATCGAAACGCCTACACCAGCCAGTAGAGCCGATTTAGGGACTACTCAACAGGTTAAAATACCGGCAATAGCCAAATCCCCTTTTTTCGTGTATAATGGCTGCAACACAATGTATAGTCATCGCGGCCCCTATTTCTTTGCCGGCGAAATGTGAAATACCTGCCTGCTAGCGGACATAGAGCGAGACAGGCACCATCAATACGAGAATAGACGCTCGATGAGACGGAACTCTCTTTACAGGCTCTCGGGCGAGGAGTGAATAACTATGCCAAAGAAGACGACGGCCTCGCGGAGCGGAACGCAGCGGAACAGGCCACGAGCACAGAAAAGCATCGAAGTTGTCCGCCAGACCGCTTCTGAAGAGCAAGAGTCTGTAACGGAAGAACAGACCGAGGCGACGCCTGAGAGCATTGAGGCTGCGCCACCAACAGCCAGATCCAGGACGCGGGCGGCAACAAAGACGAAGGTCGCAACACCGGAGGTCAAGGAAGAACAGGTAGGACAAGAAAGCCCCGTTCCTGTGGCCCCAAAGGGGAGCGCGGCGGCACGGCTGGCAGCTCGTCGCCAGGGGCAGCGCTCACAATCGAGAAGCGCAGCTGCCCTCATCACGGCAGAGCACTACACCTATGTCAAACGCGATCTGACCATCATCGCGATACTGGCGGGCTTCATGTTTGTGGCAATCATCGTCCTCTACCTTATTCTGGCAAGAGGCATCTAAACAGCACACGTAGAAACAACGCCTTGCGTTCAACGCCTGATCGAGTAACACGTCAATGATGGCGAACGCGGCGTTGTTTTTGTGTGAAAGGCAAGAGGGAGGAAATAATAAGAGGCACCGAGCCTATTTTCACATCGGTGCCTCTAGCTACTTGTAGGTGAAGTGTGCATGAGAGGGACTGTGCCCCCGCATGCTGAAAAGTAGCAGCCCGGTTTAGTGTACGAGTGGGCTGGTGCCCAGGCCCGCAGGAATACCATGGCGGTAGGCAGCAGGGATGGTCACACCCAATACACGCTGCATGGCCATAGTATGGCAGCAATCGCCCCAGTCATGGAAAAAGCGGCAGGTGCATTGCCACTCGCCATTGTCAAACGTAGTTGTGTGCACATCATTTTCGCCCTGGAACGTTGCTTCGAAACGAGTAAACTGAATGCGCTCGGGCTCTTCCGCATAGCGCTTCGCTTTGGCAATCTTGTTGATCATACTTGAGTTCATGATCTTACTCTCCTTAAAATCTAGCAACCACTCCGTAACCACCTGTCGTCTATACTATACGCGTCAGTGGCGTAACTTACACTTACATAGTAGCGCGCTGGCAAAAAAGGAGCCGGGAGCGCGCCGATGTCTGATGAGAGACGCTTGTTCCTCCTTTCGTTCCTGTAAATACGACTCGCAGATTGAAGCGATTTGTCGAGTGATGGCCCAAGGAATGAAGAAGAATCGATGAGCCCGGAACTAATAAACGGAAATAAAAAACACCAGGGCGTACCTACCCTAGTGCATGTTTCGAATGGTGGTGCTAGCCGTCGCTGGCATCAGCAATTTTCTGACTCCCGATGTCAATGAGACTAACTGCATAAGCTTTTCTATCCCCACCCGGTTACAACCAGGTCTTACGCCTGCAAGACCAGATACGTACATACCCCATCTTTGGTACAGGCTTCGCTATTTGTGTTCTCAATGTCTCTACTGATGGAGTTGATTATACCATAGAGATAGGTGAAAGTCCACCCCTGGCAGCACCAATCTCGTCTATACTGCGGTTGTGTGACGTCCGTTAGACGATTGTGATTTATTGCACATTCTTACTATGAACTCATACACTGTTTTCTGGCTCGAAAAGCGTATACTTATATTGAAGAGTTCCGATGGTACTTACTATAACAAAAACTTCTACATCGTATTGGAGGTAGTCGTGAGGCCAATCCAGCAACATCCAAAGCGCTCTTTACTGTATGTCTTTTGTATGCTATTCGTGACAGGTTTGCTAACGAGCGCCTGTTCACAATTCGCCGGCATTAGCAGCAGTATACCTGCGATGCCCACACAGGCAGGCGTCCCTACGTCAATAGCAAACCCTCAACCCATTGCCAACCAGCCGCCGGGGGCGACGAAAGCAGTACCTGGACCGAACCTGAGCGGCAACGAGATTAAGACGCTCACTTTTAACCTCAGTTATAATGATGCAACAATGGAGCAAGACCTGGCCCAGATCTATCAGCCCGGTTCTCCAACGTTTCACCAGTTTCTAACGCCCCAGCAAATTGTGCAGCGCTACGCGGTCAGCGATAAGCAGTTGCAGCAGGTACAAAACTGGCTCAGTCAAAATAACTATACGATCGTTTCAGTTGATTCCCTGCGTTCTGCAATCATGGCACGCGGCAGCGTATCAACGATTGAACGCTCCTTGCATATTCGGTTGCAGAGTTATACTATCCTCAACCGCGAAATCTTCATGCAGAATGGCACGCCCGTATTACCAAATACGATCGCGCCCTTGATCCATTCGATTGTCGGATTGGATAACTTTGCGCGGCCCAATATCAAGCTTCCCACTACCCTCATGCAGAATACGCAGAACGCAGCGGGCGGCAATTGCAGCAAGTACGGAGCCATGCAATCACTGACGCGCGACAAACTAGCTTCTGCCTATCAGGTGAACCATCTGTACCAGCAGAATCTCCAGGGCCAGGGTATGACGATTGGCGTCGCCGAGTTCGATGAGCCCTATGATCCGAACGATATCGCCAACTATGCAGCCTGCGCCGGCATCGCCACTCCTAATATCCAGAACATCCAGGTTGATGGTCCGGTGAAGGCAGGATCGGGCGAGGGCGAGGCGGCGATGGACCTTGAGCTGATCGCGGGATTAGCGCCAAAGGCTCAGATTCTTGTCTATCAGGCGGGCGGGACTCCGTTCGCACGGGAACTGGTCGATCTGCTCAATCGCGTTGCGACCGATCATCGCGTGCAGGTTCTGAGCATAAGTTATGGTACGGGTGAGGACCAGTTTAGCCAGAGCGAGCAAAACGCGGTTAATCGCAGCCTGCGTACACTCGCCTCCGAGGGGATCTCGGTCTTCATCAGTAGCGGTGATTGTGGGGCCTATTCCCAGCGCGTACACAATCTCGCCATGGTGTCGTTTCCTGCCAGCGCGCCGTACGCTATCGCTGTGGGTGGAACGCATCTCCAGGTCAACGGCAACAGCGTGAGCGAGACGGCGTGGGGCCAGGACGATGGAGCACCCGTCTGCCAGAACGAATGGGGTACGGGCGGCGGTGTAAGTCAGAACACCAACTTCCATCGTCCCTCCTGGCAGGTCGGATCCGGCACGACGACAGCCTATAACGGTTCCAGCTCATTGGTTCTGACCAGTAAGCTTACGCCCGTCTCGGCTCCGAACGGACTACGCCAGGTACCAGACGTGTCAGCGGCGGCCTATCCAAACATCGCAATCTACTATCAGGGTTCCTGGCTACAGGCAGGCGGCACAAGTGCAGCAGCGCCAATTTGGGCAGCCGGGACACTCCTGCTAGACGAGGGTCTGCAAGCAAAGGGCAAGGCGTACTTTGGAGGCGTGCCTGGGTTCTATACACTGGCCAACCACCTGCAAAGCTACCATCCCTATACCGACATAACAAGAGGAAACAACCTGTTCTACCCGGCCACACGCAGCTGGGACTACGCGACCGGGTGGGGTTCGCCAAACTTCAGCAACATCTTACAGAGCCAGCTCTCAGTATGATCCTGCGAGGGGAGCGCTCCATGTGAAAAATGTTTGAGCATATCGGCGCGTCAGTAGGGAAGGGCCTTGCGCCCAATACCATTCACTTAACGATGTCGGCAGGAGGGACAAGGGGTGGCGGCGGGGCCAGCAGGGGGCCTTGCGCTTGTCCTCTCGCCAGCCCCTGAACTCATGAAGTGAGAGGGATTGGGCCTCGCGCCCTTCCAGTTCCCGCAGGACACCTCTGCCAGCTATGATCGCGCTCTGGGGGACTGGAGAGTTTGAGCATGTTTTCTCCACGAAAGCGAGGATGGAAGAGGAATTCGCCACCAGGTGGTAAATGAGGTGAAAAGTGTGTAAGACCCTTTCGCGGTTCAGCCCTTGATAATAACATTGCTATATGCTATAACTAATATAGCATATAGCAATGTCCTAAATGACAGGTAATGAAGAGCCGAGCAGGGGAATGATTCTCTGAGGATGGGGAGAGTCGCATCCCAAGCTGAAAATGGTACACTTCAGGTTGGGATGCGACTCTCCCCATCAAGGTTCCTACAGAAAAGCTTCTTCTCTCAAGCATAGTATGGAGGTAACCATGACTCAATATGGAACCTGGAGTCCCTATGTAGGGAGCAACTCCATACTATTGGCGGTAGTACTGTTTATCGTCACGGGTGTTTGGATTTACTTAGCAATTCGATTACATCATCCAATAGAAGTCAAAAGACCTGGAAAGTTTATTGGCGTTTCTATCGTAGCGATATGGTTGTTGTCTGTGACAACTTTCCTGGTTGCAGTTAGCATCTATGTGCGTGCGCTGTATCAGCAGGTGGGTCATTTCACTGGACCGGTGAACCCAATAACTCCGGTTACAGAGACCTCAGGATTGGTTGCCTTTATCGTTATAGCGTACCTGGCAAGACGTAGCGGGTTCTGGGTCGCTTTTGGTAGTGCCATTGTTGGTACAATAGCTGCGCCGATGATATTCGAACTCCCATTCGATCTAATCGTTATGTGGCGAACGTATCCTCCCGCTCCTGAAATACTGTTTACATTGCTCTTCTTTTTACCTCTCTTTCTCGTAGAGACTTCAAGTTTTGCGATGCTCATGTTATCACCTTTAATGAAGCTGTCGAGATATACATTGTTCCTTTTGGCGGGAATATTTTTGATATTCGCGGTTTGGGCGTTGTTTGGCTTTGCGTATCCGGCAGCTCCCATACCAGTTGCTCTTAACATGATATCAAAAATTATAGCGTTTGCTACTGCCGTCTCGCTCTTCCTTCCGCTGGAAAAAATCGCAAAATAAATAGATCTAAACCCCGGAATCTGTTTCCAGTGCCCCTCTTCTCGCGACCAAAAGTGAGCAGAGGGTATGGCCCGAGACGCGCCCTCTGTGGGCGAGAGAAGGGCCTTGCGTCTTGCGGCCCTTCCCTACAAGTTAAAATGTATTTGTGTTTATTGCGCAACCAGGCAGCTCGTCTCGGCAATAAGCTCGTCATAGACGGTATGGACCTGGTCCGCGATGCTCGCCCAGCTAAACTGGAGCACTGAGGGACGAGCAGCGGCACTCATCTTTGCGTACAGGTCAGGATCGCCCAGGAGCGTATCGAGGCGCTCCGCGAAAAAACCTGGGCAGCGCGGGACAAGGAAGCCGCTTTCATCCTGGCGCACGACGCTGGTAAGTCCTCCGGCGCGCGTCGCGACGACGGGCGTACCACAGGCCAGCGACTCAACGGCGACCAGACCAAAGCTCTCGTGATAGGACGGCACAACCGTGACATCGGCTGCGCTATAGAGGAGTGGGAGTTCCTGCTGGGGCCGCGCCCCTAGAAAACGTACGCGATGACCGATATTGAGATCTGCCGCCAGTGTTCGTAGCTGGCGCAGATCCTTATCGTCACCCGGATTGCCGCCCACAATGAGGATCTGGGCCGTCTCTTTCATCAGTGCAGCGGCGCGCAACAAGAGGTCGGGGCCCTTGAATGGATCGAGGCGCCCGGCAAAGAGCAAAACAGGGGTGTAGAGCGGTAGACCGAGCTGCTTACGCACCTGGCGACGAGCGTGCGGAACAAAGAGCTTGAGATCGACGCCGCAAGGGATAACCTCAACGCGGGTGGGCGCAACTCCGCAGAAACGCACTATCTGTGAGCGCTCATCCGCAGTAGCCGCGATAATACGATCTACCTGGTGCGTGAGCCGCTGCTCCATCTCCAGACGCAGCGCAGGCTCAGCCTCACCAGGATGGGCGAGCTGCTTCAAGCGGGCAAGCGTATGGAACATCGTAACGTGGGGCACATCCCACTGCTGCGCCAGGCGCAACCCGGCAACGCCGGAGAGCCAGTAGTGGCTATGGATAACATCATAGGAGGTATCGCGTGCGAACTCCTCCACGTGTCGGGCAAAGATGGGAAGATACTGGGCGAGATCATGCTTGTGAATAGGCGCAACGGGTCCAGCTTTGATATGTATGACACGTATGTTGCGGCCCAATTGGACGATCTGTGGCGTAGACTCATCTGTCCGGCGGGTGAAAATGTCGATGTTGATATGGTGGTGAGAAAGCGCTTTCGCTAATTCGCGTATATAGACGTTCATGCCCCCCGCATCCCTGGTACGTCCCGGACTATCTAACGGCGACGTATGGACGCTGAGCATGGCGACAGAATGCGACATGTCAGATAGACTCCTTCGTACTATTGGATTTAACGATAACAGTTGCAGATGCGAGGCCAGCGTCCTTCGCTAACGTATTGCTTACGTTCAAACATCGTCCAAACCTCCTTTCTTCTTTATCTAAAAAGTAGAACACGAAAGATGACACATCCTATTTCCACATCACTTGCTGCGGCTGCGCAGATCGTTGATGGCCTCGTACATCCCATCGACATCGATGCCTGATCCCTGAGCAATCTCCTGCAGGCAGGCGACACGTTGCGCGAGGGCGGTAGTGAAATCGGCGGAGGACATACCGATCCAGTTCGCCAGATCATCGAGGATAGACTGATCCGCGTGCTCGAAGGTATCGTCGACCTCGTTCCAGAGGGAGAGCGGGACGGGCTCAACGCTGCCTGGTCGTTTTGGATTGGGAGAGGGCTGGAGAAAGTGCGTCGTGAACCAGCGGCGGCGCGCAGGATAGAGGCGTCCAACCACGCCAATATTGACGACGAGTCCCAGGCGGCGTACATCATCGGGACTCAGGCGCAGATCGTGCTGGTACATGTGCAGCACGTCTTTGATGGTATCGGCGTGTACACTGGTCGCGATGTGATAACCCTGGGCGGGCAATGTCAGGTAGCGGCGCGCGACGCGTCCCCACATATAGATGGGGAGATGATCGCTCACCTCGTTGCAGAGCGCATAGGTATGGGAGGGATCGATATCGGGGAGGCGCGTAAACGAAAAATTTTCATACATGCCGGACATGTAGGCCAGGGCGGTCCCTTCGGGCAAGAATTGGAGCAGGGCATTGAGCGTTGTAGTTTTTCCCACGCCCGGCTGTGGGTCCGTCGGTCCCGCGACGGTCAGCGAGGCTCCCTGTTCAAGCAGTAGCCAGATAAGGGCGACAGTTTCGACATCGACGCTGCCAAGCGCAATGATCTGTGCCATCGAGAGCGGACGTCTCGAATCATAGTGCCAATAATAGCGGTCATAAGGGTCGCGCGGATCAAACATGCTGAACTTCCCCTTCAGGTGTGATCAGACTTCATAAAACGCTATGAATATATGAATATCTACGTCTTTTGCTCTCCCACTTCACGCGCCTCGCTCTTTTTTGCCTCGGACGTGGGAGGTCTTAGCCAGGTGGGATGAGGGCTCCAGCCGATCGAGACGACATGCTGATTTTGATGCTCCTCATCTATCTCGACGAGGCTCACGGAAGCATTATCAATGAATATTGAACCTGCACGTTTCGTCTCCAGGCCAGTATAATGGGCGATTACTAGCTTTACTACGTCCGCGTGTGCAACGAAGACCGGGTAGGCTCCAATATCCTCCTGCGAACGCCAGCGTTCGACAGCGGCCACAACACGCTGCTGCACCTGGGGAAATGTCTCGACGCCCTCCGGCGCGACCGTCGGATCTTTGACATATTCTTTCCATGCTGGATCACTTTTCGTCAATTCTTCTATGATCTGCCCGGACCAGGGTCCCAGATCGGTATCCATCAGGTCCGGCTCGAACCGTACATCCAGCCCGCGCCCCTTTGCAATGATCTCGGCGGTATCGCGTGCGCGTTCCAGAGGGCTGCTGATAATCGCACTGAGCGGGAGAATAGTCAGGGATTCGGCAAGACGAGCCGCCTGTTGACGTCCGGTCTCGCTGAGAGAGACGCCGGGCAATTGACCGGGTAGGCGATGTTCGACGTTCCATGTTGTTTGCCCATGTCGGACAAAGAGCAGCGTTTGTTTCATACGTGTGTGTGCACTCTCTACTACGTGAATTTGTTGAAGCCAGAGCCGGGTGCGCCAGTAGTAGAAACGGCCACCTACGCTAATATAGATCAGAACGATATGAAGCAGGGCATAGCCATTACCGAGCAATCGTTTCAGATAGCTTTTCATATCACTCAAAGCGGCTCCAGATCTCCATCGACTAAACATACATTCTCACTCACAAACCCATCAACTGCGCGCGCCAGCTAAGCCGAGCGATTGTCTCCTATTGTATCAGGGTGAACCTAT
>WNFX01001059.1_pt1 | contig 53824 bp, 42 predicted proteins | sample 5400111 | NCBI WGS metagenome assembly WNFX01 (sample SAMN13153363, study PRJNA577476) | soil metagenome | isolation source: 40 cm soil or saprolite under grassland replicate 1 | place: USA:California | collected 2016-06-15
CATATTTTTATATTCTGCAACGGTGAACTGCCTGCCGTCTTCTCCTACGAACTCTTGCTCTGCAAGGATCACCGTAGACGCCGGGGTATTTAAGCCTGCTGCTAACGTAGTCGTTGCAGCGAGCACGCGGACTTTACTCTTCGGGTCTCGAAAAGCACGTTCTACAACACTTCTCTCTACTCGGTTAAGGTTCGTATCATGAAATGCAACACCACCAGATAAGCTTTTTCTGAGGAGTGATGAGGTAGATGAGGTGTCTTGCGTCGGCAAATGGCTAATGATGTCTATTGCGGGTTCCAAATTCAGTTCGTCGGCTAAATAACCAGCGCATCCCTCTGCGCTACCTTTTTTGTTACGAAATACAATAACTTTTTCTCCTTTTGCTACTAAAGACTTAACCAACGGAACGATCACGTCTTGAGCTTGTGGTTTAGCTTTTCTGACGATAATTTCTCCAGGAGCAAGCATCTGCTCTTGCTTAATGTCACCACCCACAACACACTTGAACGTTCCATTTCTGTCTAGGACTCCTTCTATGAGTGGTACGGGTCTTTCAGTAGTTACTAATTTATTACAGCCTAACCATGTTTCAAAATTATTTGAATCCTCAATCACCGCAGACAAAACCAACAATTGAGGAGCAATCTCTTTCTGGCGAGCGAGAATCAGGTTGGTTAATACTAATTCAACAGTGATGCCGCGTACCGGATCAGTGATAAATTGCGCCTCATCAAGCACTACCAATCCGATGTTATTCAAAACAAATGGTAAACTAATGCTGAGGTTGAGGAACATTTCATACGTCAGTAGCGCGATGTCATACTTGCCCTTGATAAAGTCTTCATTTTGATCCTGATAATCTCCCGTACATCTGATGATTCGATACCCCAATTTTTCCCCGTATATCCGGGAAAACTGCTCGTATTTCTCATTGACTACTGCCCTGTAGGGCAATAAAAATACCGCCTTTTTGCCTTCTACCAGTGCTTTTGCACTTGCCATCTCACCGATGAATGTTTTCCCAGAGCTCGTTGGCGCGATAACCAGCAATGATTCCCCATTCAAAATCCGATACTCATTCACTGCTGATAATTGCAGGTCATTAAGCCCTTCTTTGAACATCCCGCGCCATTCTGCTAACAATTCGTGAGGTAAACCGAATTGAGATACGTCAGCAATATCTTTAGTGACTTTAACCCCTTGTTTCTCGGGAAACGCAGCAAAATAGTTTTGGCCCGGCTTCAGTGATGGTAGAACCAGCCCGCCCTCAATATGGTTGAGCAAGACAGGAGTTTGTACGACGCCGATCCGTGCAGCCTCAGTACGCACTAATTCCATCACGGTATTCATCGCAGTAAGCAGATTAACTGTATCGTATTCTTCCTGAACCTGAGAGACTTTGTAATGGATTACCGAGAGTTCGTGGAATAGGGCTGGTCTCAAGAACCTTTGCTGGTGCTCCCCCACTAAAACAGCAATCCAGGATACAGAGTATTGACTTTGCTTGGCAGGCTTTGAAGAGATCAGCTAGCTCTTGCATGGGAATTGTGGTATTTTCTAAATCTTCAAGAGAGGTGTTGTGTGCGGCAAGCCTATGGTCAGGTGATCCATGCCCAGAAAAGAATACGATCACTGTATCATCAGAAGTAGCATTTTCTAGTGTTTCCCGCAATGCTTGTCTTATGCTATTTACATTCGCATAAACCCGCGAGGCTGTCTCCCTATCCACGTAATCGTCTCTGTACCCAGAGTGCCACCAGCATAGCATATTCATCCGTGCGAGCCTATTGTGTTGGTACTATTTAGTATGCAGAGAAACAAGTGAGAGCTGCAATATTTTCTCTCCCCTGCTGCTGCTTGACTTTGTACGACCGCTTTTGATATAGTAAAAACGCTCGATATACCTATGGCTTATACACCACCCCGCCGGTTCCCACACATGACGCTTCAAAATATGCCTGACTTACTGATCTCGACATGGGGAAGTAAAGATGTCGTAGAAGCAGCATGAACTCATCCTGAAACGCTTTTTGTCTTCGCTACGTGATAATCATGTAAACAGACCGGTGGCACAGCCGCAGTTCTTCACAGGCCTCACCAGCTGGCAAGCGGTAGAGAGTGAGGCTGCGGAGTTGCATTTCTTCCCTTTTCTCGGTACTTTCTTGTAGAGAAAACCTTCACCGCTGAGCAATTGGTGGGGTTCATCTTTACTCCCCTCGTCTCTGCGGTTTGAGGTACATCAGCACACTGGCAAGGAAGCAGCGTGCTGAAAGGAGGCAAGACGATGCCCAACGAAACAAACACCCTCGTCGTCAGTCGTTCCGTTGAAGAAGACAAGGGCACCAGGGGCGTTGTTCAGGATGTGTGTGCGGTTGAAAACTGCCCTGCTAAGTGTCCCACTTGCCAGCAGTCCTGTGCTTATACGGCAGGGCATGCGGGTCTTCACCTTTGTGAGAAAGGGCATGAGTGGATTTAATTCCTCCCTAAATCGGGCGAGGAGGTTCTGTTGCCCTCTCTAGAAAGTGACCCAGGAGCCTGGTAGCATCAAGCTACCAGGTTTTTTCACCTACCTCGTTCCTCCACTACGCGGCTCTTCAGTTTAGTTTCTTAGCGCGAGATCAGTAATGACTCTGGCTAAAGTTGCAGCACTCCTGCGGGTATCGCCTCTGACAATTAAGCGCTGGGGCAAACAGGGAAAGCTTTCTCCCATCCGCATCAATTCCCGAGGAGACCGACGATATAAAAAAGAAGCGGTGTTGTGGCTGTTAGGTATTCAGAAATCATAACCCGTACTTCATTTTTCCAATACTATTTTTTCCTTTTAGCCTTTTTCTTCGATTTCTCTACCACTAGATAGATAGCACATCCAAGGATATAGCTTCCTAAAAAATACTGCCACATGTGTAGAAAAGAGAAGTCTGCTTCCTCTACACTTTCTCTCATCCCCATACATGTAGTATCTATCGCCTGTGGGTTCAGAGAGTACTCTTTGGCACACCGCTGCTGCCTTTCAACGGTTCCATCGTTAAACTGTTGTACATTGTTTATATGCCAGAAGATAAATAGAACCAAGAGGAAGAGAAACGCAAAAAAAACTTTATAGCGATTCGGGGCAATAAAATGTAGGAAAAAGTTCATATTACTTTTAAGTATATAAATCGAATGCTTGAAATTCAAGACAAAGAAGGGGACGCAGATGTGCGTCCCCCGTTGATTACCAATACCCTGATAAATTCTACGAACTTACCCTGGTAACGGTAAACGTTTTATTGTCGGCCTGTAAATCGGATGTTATAGTTTGCTTATATGGTTTACTCATCTGAAACTGGTCAATGACAGGACCTGCGACACCTATGGGTTTGTTATTTGCAGTACAGTTGATTGTAATAGGATCAAAATGCGAGAGTGGAGAAAGTGATCCATCTACTATTCTTGGATCTTCCTGCATGCATTCAGCAACTTGTGTCGCTTTTGACGAATTGTCGCCCGAGACCACTTTACCCCAATGACTTCCCCCACGAGAAAGGTTCCAAATGTCAATGGTGAACTCACCAAATCCAAGTGATCTTACTCGTACCTTAACAGTATCTCCCGGAGAGACATGCATTAACCATATCCTATTCTCATTTGCTGACGGATCGCCATTTTTTATAACCTCCCATACAAAGAAGTATTCGGGATCTCCCAGATTGCAATTACTATGAGTACCAACTTGTTCTAAGTCATTTTTGAAATCTCCTAGCCCGACCCATGCAGACGACTGCGACTTTTCCGCATTCGGATAATCACAATGGACAGCAGGCACCTTATATACTGCCTCTGCAACTTTATAAGTCATGGGGTTACTTTCGGTACCTGTTGCTGCATATCCTGCATAATTTTCGCTTGGACTCGGTACTATTCGAGAATCTGGTTTCCGCGTTGGACTGGGTGTCATCGTAGAAATTGCAGGCAAGGTAATTTGCCTGGCCACATTTTTAAGGGTCGTATTTGTAGCAACAGCATCAACTGAATAGGTCAGGGTTTGCTCACTCGTTTGGGAAGCCGCTTGAACACTCCATGAAACATCCCGTTCTTGACCAACAGGCAACGTTCCTACGTCTTGTGTTGCTGTTCCTGAAGCAAGCGAGAGACCAGTTGGTAAATGAAGTGTTAAGGCGACATTGTTTGCATCCGCTGTCCCGTTATTCAGAACTGTCGTTGCTACCGTAAACGGATTAGGCGAGTAGGCATTATTAATAACGGACAAGGTTGCCGGTCCAGAAACCCCAAGAGCAAGCGGAGGATTGAGATCGACGTTGAGCTGTGATAATCCGTAGTACGTCACATAGTTCAGTGATTGCCCAGGAGCCAGAGAAACCGGCTTCCAGTAGACAGCATACGCACTATCAGGACGACCCACAGATGGATCGGTAAAATCATAGGTCGGGTCAATCGTATAATCATAAACTGCATCATAAAGATGAGGCCATGCAGCTATTACCAAACGATCAGGTGGCGTTGCTCCTCCACTTTTTAAAGTGACGGCAGCCACATGCTGGGTATCTGTCACATCAAAAAAGGATTGCATGGTATCAGGAACAGCAGCTCCCGTAAATTCGCTTTCCTTCCTGACAAGACCAGTGCCTGGAGCTCTTAGTATTGCCCCATCATTCCCGTTGACTTCCGTATCAATCATTACTCGCATGCCCACCGTGTGAGCTACCGTACCCTTATTGATAAGAGAGTACGCTATTTTCGCATTATCCTCCTGAGCGGTTTGATCATTCAGAGCAAGTTGTAACGTTTGGCTCGCCTGGATATCTCCGACTTGCCAGCTGCTTTGATTCGTTTTCGCATCAATGTCCTGCGGAGCTTGAATCTGTGTTCCAGATGAACCATATATACTATTACTCCCATCAATATTCAGTGTACTGAAAGAGGTCCCTGGTGGAGTCGGCCAACTATACATGAGATCCCAACTTCCACTTGTTGCACCGCCTGTAGATGAATCCGGGTAAGCTCCGATATTAAAACGACCATCAGTTCCCACTTGTATTGCAAGACGTGCGTTAAAGGGATCGCTGGCAACAGTACTTTGAGGCACATTATCTTTTAAAGAGGACGGTCCGGCAGCGTGCAAATGAATGGCTGAGACTGACAGGGGGACTATGACGATAACCGCGATTATGACCAATGCGGCTAGGGACAAAGCAAATTTTGACCTGAGAAATCCTTTCATACGTGGTTCTCCTCATGAGAAATACCAAATAACAAAATCGCCAAAGAAGGAACGTCCCAATTGAGGGGTAAATTTTTGTTGAGTCTTTCCTATTGTGCTATGCAGCAGTGGTGAGGAAATTGAGAAATGGTAAAGATACGATTATGAATGTATCGATTTAGTTAAGATTTCATCGTCGTTTTTACGCAAGTAAAAGCAAGCAGGCTCTATCCCTTATCGTGCCCATTGCCGCACCCCACCAAAGTACTCGAACATAGTGTATGTACAGCCAGAGCAGGGATGAACACATTTTATCTAACATGCTTATGCAAGGGTTCATGTGCATTTATAGTATCCATGTTACTCCATGAGGAATAGTATGGATTGCTCAAGTAATACAAGGCGGAGTATGACAAAAACTAAGCCAGGAGCGAAAAACTGTTATTGGAGGAGGAAGCCACTTGATAATTTTCATCCAAAATGTTATTGTGGCTCTCATGAATATCTCATAAACAATTACCTCTTGAGTGCGTCTCCATAAATTGAAAAATCCATATACACTATGTACTCGTAACAGAGTAAATGTGGGATTGATATGTTTCCTAGAGGTAATCAGCGTTAGTTGAAAGAGCTGATCGTGTGAAAAATGCGTCGGTTATGTACTGATGGAAATAGTATGCATTTCTGAGGAGGTTGCACAATGAACCAACAGTCACCTCAACAACAACCCGCCAGTCAATCACAAGGGAACCAGCAACCACCACCGGGCTCTCACAAACCACGCCCGAAGAATTCCCGCAAGATGAGTACGGGAGAGAGAGCAGCTCTCATTAGCGCTACAGGCGCAATAGTTGTTGCCATCATTACGGCTATCTTAGGGCCTATTATTATCTCGCATTTTTCGGGCGGAGGGTCAACCCCCACCCTCAATCCAACCCCCAGTCCTACTCCTAATACCGGAAAGAACCTCTATCCTCCCTATACTGGGACGCTGGTACTCAATGATCCGTTGCTTGATAATAGTCATAGTAAGGGCTACGAATGGGAGAATTACTCAGTAAACGCGCAGGGAGACGCTGGGTGTCAGTTTACGAAAGGTGGCTATCATGCTATTGAGCAACAAAACTATGTTAACGTGTGCCACCTTTCTATTGTAATCAGTAACTTCGCCTTTGAAGTGCAAATGGCGGTACTCACAGGAAACTGTGGCGGGATCACCTTCCGCGACGACACAATAATAACTGCTTATCACTTCCGCGTATGCCAGGACGGCACTTACCAACTTTATCGCTATGACTCCTCTAATTCTCATCCGATCTTTGCATCCGGTTCTACCTCAGCCATTAAAACGGGCTTGCAACAGTCTAACCTTTTAGCAGTTGTCGCGATAGGCGACAACTTCGACTTGTATGTAAACCACCAGCAAATCGCTAACGTGAGTGACAATAAATATCAGCAGGGGCATATTGGTCTTCGGGTAGATGGCCCAGCAGGTGAAGAGATATACAGCAACGCTAAGATGTGGAGACTGTGAGTGAAGGCACTAAGGAGGCAGTCTTCATCTTGCCCCTGTACAGTAGGCGCTGCTATGCAGATATCATACGACAACTCATGTTTTTGCTTGACTTTGTACGACCCCTTTTGATATTGTGGAGACGCTCGATATACGCCTATGACTTATACACCACCCCGCCGGTTCCCACACATGACGCTTCAAAATATGCCTGACTTAATGACGCTCTCAGAAGTTGCCGCGATCCTGCGGGTGTCGCCTTTGACTATCAAGCGCTGGGGCAAGCGGGGAAAATTGCCTCCAATCCGCATCAATTCGCGGGGAGACAGACGATATAAAAAAGGCGGTGTTGTGGCTTCTGGGTATCCAGAAAGCATAACCTTAGTTATTTAAGTAAGAATATACTTTTCCAATCAATACCGTGCTTAGGTAGAGGACCAAATTTATTTTTGCTTTTCTGGCTTGGGAGAAATATATATAGGAGGTTTTCTAAAAGACCAGGTGAGAAATACGGATCAGAATTAATATCATAACCAACATCATGTCGCCTTTTAATAAATAAACACGTTAATCCAAAGGCACAAATTGCAAAAATGCCTAAAGTTAGAATTCCTAACGACATGCTCATACTAAATGCTCCAAGCAAAATGATCCAATAAATTCCTGAGCCGATGAAATAGGTGATCCTGTTTACCCTACCCTCGGTAAAGTGAGCTAGTAATTTCATACTAAATAAATTTGTATTTTGGCTATTCTAGTCCAGATAACAAATGATAAACCATTCTATTTGTCAATTCTAGTGTTTATTTTCTTACTTGGCAAAAAGAATAGTACTAGAAGAATAACAATATTTATTATCGGTATTATATAAAGCAATGACAGCCATCCAGAGTTTCCAGTATCTCGGTAACGTCTGGCTAAAAGTGATAATTGAAATATAATTACTATGAAAAGCCAAACATATTCGAGAATAGTATAAAGTGGTATCGGAAAGTGGGGAATACTTCGGGAGATGAAGGCAATAAAAAATATACCCGTTACAAGGAGTATGCTAGATACTACCATACCAATCAGAAAATGTATCCTAGTTATTCTCCCATCAAACCACGCATTCATCTATTAGCATATTAACAAAAAAGCCCCAGAATGGAAACACCATTCTGGGGTATTGAGTCATTTCGACTTTGGTGAGAAACAATTCAAGATGCTGGCTCGATGGGAGTCAGGTCGTGTATCAATTCAAAACAACTTGAATATGGTACAAATTTTCCCGCGTCTATAAGTACTGCCATACGATCCCCTGTCTGAATGTCCTGAAGCACTGTCCAAGCTTTCATGCCATTATCAGTAAACTTGTAGAACCTCTCTGCAATCTCAAATGTATGACCGACAATACCTATAACTTTTACCACTTTAAATGCTGGTTCTAACAGACATTCACTCGCAAGAATGATATGCGGGTCGATTTGCCCTACTGCATCATTTGTACTTGAAGGCAGCGGTGCTGGATAATAGGTCATACCATGCACCATGGTCGAGTTACTTGTTAGGAACGTTCCCGTATGCTCTCCATTCGGTGCATTGTTCACATCTCCCGCTTTGTTGTACACATCAAAACTGAGCGTAATCGGCCCGTTCGGCGGATAGCTGCCATTAACCTTCAAATCGGTGGTGCAGTAATAGTGGTCGCCTAAATCCGGACGGTCATTGGGAATATGGCACAGGACATGCCATGTCCCTGACCAAAAGCCGGTGACATTGACATAGGCGATGTCGGGATCTCCTGGATTTAACGGAAAGCCTCGGACAACAATCGTGTAGGCATTTCCCTGCACGAAAGTGAATCCGCTATCAGGATAGACCCAGACGCCACCGGGAATGTGATTGCCGCTTCCGGAGCTGCTAGTTGCCGATGCGCTGGTGGGTACACTGCTTGCGGCTACTTGCGTTGGTGGATCAAACGGCCCCGGAGGGGTACAATTGGTCCGAGCTTCTACCTTCAGCGAGTGAATCGCGCCGCCTAATTTTGCCTGGGATACATCCGCTATGTTTGCGTTAAACGTTCCCGGATTGCCGTCAAAGTTGTTGCCGGTATTGACGCCCAGGGTGAGATCACACAGTATCCAGAATGACACATAGCTTTTTGACAGACTCAGGTATTGTCCCAAGGGAAACTTATCACAGGAACCGGTATAATTGGTTCCGGTGCAGGCAGTGACATAGTCTGACCGTGTCGGCTGCGTTATGTGCTGGGTCGGCGGATCAAGTGAACCCGTTGGGGTACAATCAGTCCGCGCTTCCACTTTGAGCGAATGAACCGCGCCACCCAGGTTTGCCTGGGAGAGATCCGGTGTATTTTGGTTAAACACGCCCGGATTCCCGTCAAAAGTGGTACCAGTATTGACGCCCAGGGTCAGATCACAGGGTATCCAAAACGAGACATAATTCGTGGTGAGTCCTGCATACTTTCCTACGCCAAAGCGATAACAACTGCCTCCATAATTCGTCTGTGTACACGCCGTGACATAGTCATTGCGTACGAGCGACGCAGGAGACGTCTGTGACGTCGACTGTGCTGTTGTTTGGGTTGGTGCTGGATTCGCGTTAGTTGTTTGGGCTGGTGGTGGCGTCGGTTGCGTCGAAGGTTGACTTGCCGGTTGCGGGGTTGGTGTCACCTGCGCATAACACAAGTCTTCCTTTTCAATCGCATTGGGCCACTTGAACTGCCATTGGCAGGCGGCATTGAGGTCAATCACGAGTGTTTCGTACTTGATACAATGCCAGTCATTGGCGTTGGCAGGGTTGGTATTGACCCCTGCGTCGCCAATGGATTGGCAATAGCCTTGAAGGTCAGTGACTGCCCCTATGACCGTTACCTGCGGATCATAGCAGTTCCAGCCATGTATATTCGTATCGTCCGGATTGCGCGCGACGAGGTCTGTTCGCTGGTATTCCCAGTTACACGCTGCGGACATATCGATACTAAAGTGCTCCGGTGTTTCTTTGAAACACACAGGTACATCGCCCGTTGTCCGGGCGTAGGTATAGCCTTGTCCGACACAATAGCCGTTCATATCTAACCGCCCTAAAAGCGCAAGATCAGCACGGGACGTGTTATGAGCAGAAGCGACGGGTATGCCGGCAAAGACGGAGCCAAAAACCAAAAACACTAGAGATGCTACAAACAGGATAACGTGACATCTGGTTGACGTCATCACATTCCTCTTTCTTCAATTGCAAAAGTACAAAAGCCGCAGAAGTTCAAACTTCTCTCCCCTTCCCTGCCCATTTCCCAAGGAAGCAGGCAGCAAGGTATCGGGTGATTGTACGAAAAATAATGGAATTAGTCAATGGGCAGTTTCATGCTATAAGTCAATATACCAATGTTTCTATTCCTTCAAACGTATGATTTATGGGATAGTAACTTTTTGCCTCCCCACCCGCGCGGCGCCATCTCCACCCTGCGCTCAGCTGCTTTGTAGGCTTTGCCGAAACGACATCCCGACACGTCCGACGCCGCCTCTCCCCTTCGGGACGTCGTTTCGTTTCGCAAAGCCTGCCAGCTGGCGCAAGGTCGTATGGCTTGCTTCCCCGAAGACGTGCCTCACTCCAAACCCTCTCCATCCTCAGCTAGCCTGTTTCCCTACAGCCACCACCCTTGACACAGATCTCTATGCAGGAAACCCAAGAATACGAGATTAAAATTTCAGACGAAGGTGCCAAAATTAGCCTGAATTCATTGACTTTCAGACGATCCTATGGCATGCTTACCAACGGGACTAGTTTATTGGTATTGTAGAGGTGATTAATGACAATTGAAGACTACCGTATCTCGTTTGGGTGGTCTCGTTCGAAACTAGCAAGAGAGGCAGAGATTGACCAGAATACGCTCAAGAGCGCCATCGACGGCAACCCTATTTTTCGCGCGACCGCAGGCAAGATAGCCAATGCTATTAACCGGGAGCTGCACCAGCGCGGGGAACCTTCCATTAAATATACCGATCTTGACGGGTTAGTGTTTGCCGACTAGAGACCAGCCAACGAATCAGAGGAGGTGATGCCAAGAAGCGCTCAGGGAAACCCCAAGCGCCCCCAGAGACCCAATGATGTGATGTTAGGTACTGTGAAGTTTGCGAGGCTTGAACAGTACAAAACACTGCGTACCCATCCCTTTACTGCTTTTTTAGTACAGGAGCAATACATCGCTACTGTCAATAGCTTTGTATTGCCAGGACAGGCTAAAGGTCTACTGGTAGTATGCCACGTTCGCCTTTGCCTGTCAATTGATGGAGGAACTAGCAAGGAACACAGCTATGATTGAAAAAAGCACCTATCCCAACCCGCCCGTTCTCCGCAGGAGCAGACGTCCCGACGTGCAAAGTGCAACGCAAAAATACCAGCCGGACGCGCACGAGGCACAGACAGCATCCCTTCCCCGACAGAAACGGCACTCGTGGTCTGTTCCTCTCGGTATGGGCATGCTACTCATGATTCTGTTATATCTCGTCGGCATCACCCTTGTTTTGCCGTGGACCACGTCCCAGCTTGACCACTGGCAGTCGGGGGAGGGACGCCTGACGCAGTGTGACCTCAACGTCGGGCATCACGGGACAAGCCATTTCCTCGCTGAGTACTGGCACCAGCAGGCTATTGTGATTGAAATTCCCCAGGGCAATCCTTCAGGAGCAAAAACGTACGCGCTGCCGATTCTCGTTGCCGGGGATACCCTACAGCGCACGGTCACCCTGAAGCCTCTGTATCTCAGCCGCCAGCCTCGTCCCGGCAACCCCGATCTGGTTGTCCAGGTGGAAGGCTTTGCGGTCTCTCCGGTTCTTTACAACACCGGGGATGGGTTCACGACGGAGGCGGGATAGATGGACGGTGAGAAGAAATTTGTGCTGGTGATAGGTGGCCTCACAGCGATCTGCGTGACCGTTCTTTACGTATTTCTGTTTCTCTCCCTCTGGCAATACAAAGAGTGGGTAGGAGGGAGCCTTCTTACGCTTTGTATCGCATCTGTTGGTGTGTATTTACGCGGAAGACTTACCGAGCAGGATTTACGCCAGGTTCGTTTTCGTCATCACGAAGAAACACCACTGGACACATCAGGAGAGCCGCGATACTGGCATGGAGGGTATCAGCAAAACCCCTCCCGCCAAGGCGGAGAGCATCACCAGCAGCAATCGTATTATCACAGCTACCAGACTAGGCAGTAACGCCTTTGTCCAAGAGGCATCACCGCATGGGAGAGGTGGCAGGTGACGTCGGAGCAGTCAAACAGGATAGCAAATTATCAGTTTTGCGGGTATACTAGAGGAAAAGAAACATGGGCTTGTTCCTCTTCTTGGCGGTCGAGAGAACAAACCCCCCGATGTGTGAGTCCCCACACACCGATTAGCCTCATTATACCATGTTGCTGCATAAAGCGAAATGGTCTATAGGTTATCTCCGTGGGACTCACGTTTAGCAAAGGAGTCTCACTTTGGCTACCTCAGATGTACCCGAACCTCCTGGCGATCTGTCTGATACCAGCACGAGCACACCCCCTCGTGTTCTGTCTCAGGAATTGTTTTCACCAGAGGATGAACTCATCTTGTTTGCCGTGTTACAAGACATTGCGAACGAGTTACGGAGGATTAAACATGAGCGTAAGAAGCATCCAGAGGAAACGGAACAGTAATACGAACCCCTGGCCATCCGCGTATGACGATTTGCCAAAAGGTAAGGATGGGATTATCTATGTCCGGCAATCAACCGAGTACCAACGAGAAAACAACATCCACAGCTTTGAAATGCAGACGGAGAAATTTATCCAACACTTTCGAAGCATGGGATACACCGGGCTTATTCGCATTATCGCAGATGATGAAGAAGGAAAGACAAGCGGCACCTTGGATATCCATAAACGCCCCGGGTTGTCTCAAGTGACCAAAATTATTGAAGAAGAAGGAGGAACCCGATTAGGCTGGATTGCCGCAGTGCATGTCAACCGTTTAACGCGTGATCCGTGGCTTTTAACCCCGGCACATTTGATGAAATTGTGTTTTGAGCATGATGTCTGGATCATCACCCTTCGTATGCCCTTTAATTTCAAAGACGAGTATTGCCAGCAAGTCTTCATGCTGGAAGCGCAAGAGTCAGCACGACATCTCAAATGGATGAAGCTTGTCTTAGGCGGAGCAAAAAGCGCGGCAAGTGATAACGGGTATTATGATGGACGCTTTCTTGTTCCTGGCTACATTGTTGACCGCACCGATCCCAGGAGAAAAAAATATATTCCCTACCGTCCTCATGCAGAGATTGTCTTCTGGCTGTTTAATCGGTTTTTAGAGCTTGACGGCAATTTTGCGGTACTCCGTAAAGAAGTTGACCAGATGCCCTATCTCTTTCCAAAGTTTGAGGAATGGGTTGATAAGAAAAACATCAGCCGGTTCATGATAAAGGAGATCGAAATAGGTCCATACGCTGGGAATTATAAACCTACCGAAAATGGCCTCGAGAGCATCCTGACCAATCCTGTATATCTCGGCTGGTGGATACCCCTTGACGGAGGGGTGATTGAAAACAATCACGAATCAATTGTTGATGAAGGATTGTTTACCTATGCCCATAAGCGGTTAAGCTCCTTTGCTCTTGATGGAGCAAGGCAAAAACCAGAACGGGTAGTAAGGAATGGGAAAGTGAAAGCACTGTTGAAGAAGGTTCTCCGCAATGAAGACGGTGTACCATTCTATGCCCTCCCTGATAACGGCGGTGCCTATAAGTGTCTCCAAAACAGCGGACTTGTGAATGATTATAAACTGTCTGTGAAAGTCGAAATCATTGATCCGCTGTTTCTTGGCAAGTTTTTTGAACACCTACGAAGCTGGAAAGGCTATGAAAATTGGGAAGAGCGGCTTGAGCAGATGGAGAAAATCAAGGAACACCGAGAACAAACCATCCTCAGCTTAATTGCAGAAGCACAGAGACAACGGCGAGAAACCATGAGTATTCTTGACGACCCCGATGTCCCGAAAACAAAACAGATGAAAATTGAATACGCGATGAAAATAGCGGGATTAGAGGAGAAAATACAGCAACTCAAAAACGATCTAACCCCAGCAGTAGATGAGGAGGAAGAGGATGAGAAAGTACAATACACCATCTATACCCTGCTCCCTGACCTGATTGCTGAGTGGGAAAACTTACAGTTTGAAACACAGCTTCGGTTTATTGGTGCATTGGTACGGCGCGTTGTTATGAGCCATCCGGCACCTCTGTGGATTAAGGTAGAAATCATCTGGAAACGGCCTGAGTGGGGAGTTGATATTCTTCATCTCAGACGCAGAGCATATCAGGCTTCGTGGGCAGAAGAAGAGGATGCAATTATACGGGAGATGTATCCAAGAGTAGATGCAGCCGATATCTTACAGAAGCTTCCTGATCGAACATGGGAAGCTATTAGGCAGCGAGGACAAAAGATTGCAGTAGTGAGAGAAAGAGGCGTAAACATGACAGATGCTTACAGAGTGTATGATGATGTATCCCTCCGAGACGTGCAATATGCACAGGAACATACTCTCACCTTAAAGGGGAAAAATCCGCAATGGATACGATGATGCGCCTTCCGCTCAAGGTTTCAACGACGACGAGCAATCTGATGATCGGCGTAACGGCGGCGGCCAGCGCGGGCATCTATTTCTCGCGCGGCGATATCCCTCCGTTGATCGCGGCTCCCGTTGCGCTCGGCGTCCTGCTCGGCGCGCTGCTCGGTGCGCGCCTGCTCTTACATCTGAGCAACCGGCTATTGCGCCTCATCTTTGTGCCGGTGATCCTGATTGCGGCTATCGAGATGATTCTGCACGGTCTGGGCATTGGTCCGTTTTAATTTCAGTATCCCGACGGGCCATAAAAGAATATCGCCTTCCCTCTATTTCACATTAGAAGCTAATTTTTTGCAAACTTACATTGTAGGCGCTCACTCCAAGAGCAGAGGGGCCACCTTGGCAGCCCACCACGAACGTATGATCGGCACAACCTGCGTCGCTTGCATGGCCTGTATGTGATCGAGACCATCCAGCACTCGTACGTCCCAGCCCAGATCTTTCAGTTGTGCTCGTCCGTGCACGATCGGACCCGCTAAGCTCACATGCACATCTCCCCAACGCTTGCCGTACTGTATCTCGTCCTCAGAACCCACGAAACAGAGGCGAGGGCAGGTGATCCGCGCTTGAGCGGCTCGGTCATCGAATCCCTGTAGTGCCTGATAAAGGGTGACGAACTGTTGAGTCTGGTCCTTCGACATAGCCACGGACGACCACTCGGATTCATCTGGTGTCTGCGAGATCTGAGCGGCGCTAGCCATCTCATTGGCCGCAGTGGTTATGTAGAGCATTTCCGCGTATGGTCCGTTGAGCGGCGGAAAGCCACCCATGATGAGCGCTGATAGGCGGTCGGTCCGGATGGCGAGCTGAAGCCCGATCACTGCGAGCCAGGAGTACCCATAGTAGGCGAACCGATCCGCCCCCGCGGTATCAGCCACGGTGAGTAGATCAGCGACGGTGTTGGCTGGCGTCAGCGTTTCCGGTTTCGGTTTGCCCAGGACGTGCCCCTCATAGTCGAAGACGACCACGCGAAAGGCATCGCTCAAGCCCTTGATCAGAGATTGGCCCAGGGCCGGATCGGTGCCATACTTGCGCATTTGCTCGGCCTGCGGCCCTTCGATCGGCTGCGGATTGACCGGCAGCAGCAAGGTCGGCCCTTCGCCGTGGACCTCGATCTCGATGGTGTTTCCGTCATGCAATATCGCTTCAGGCATTTGAGTTACCTCCATGTTTCGCTCCATAGCTGCCTCGAATGCGGGCAGCATCGTGATGAACTGACGCAGGCAAGCTGAGTGTGCATTGAAGCATTGGCTCTATTTCGGCGCTATGTGAGTGAGCTTTGTACGCAGCTTCTCTGAGCACCCATATGGAGAACATGACGATATTATACTTTATTCTGTGTCTTGCTCCTGACCTCGACGCCTGCCTCCTGCTCCAGTACTTTGAGCAGAGAGGTATAGTCGTCTTTGCCATAGCCGGCGGCGCGTGCCATCTCATACAACTGGCGCGTGAGGCCGGAGAGCGGCAGCGGCGTCTCCAACTCAGCAGCCAGGTCCAGCCCCAGTCCCAGGTCCTTATGCATCAGGTCAGTCATGAAGCCCGGCTTGAAGCTGCCGTTGAACGCGCGCATAGGGAACTGATTGCTCAGTTGCCAGCTTGCGCCCGTGCCCGTACTCACGACCCTGGCGATCGTATCGACATCGCCGCCTGCTTTGACGCCCAACACGAACGTCTCCGCGATGGCCGCCGCGATCGTGGCGGCGAGGAGATTGTTGATGAGCTTGACTACCTCGCCCGCACCGGACCCGCCGACGTAGAAAATATTTTCCTTCTTGCCCATTGCTTCAAAGACCGGTCGCACCTGCTCGAAGATCTCCTGCTCGCCACCGACCATGATCGAGAGCGTGCCGTTGATCGCGCCCTGCGATCCGCCGCTGACCGGTGCATCCAGAAAATGCGCTCCTCTGGCCGCCGCTGCCTCGGCCAACTGGCGGCTCACGGTGGGCGCGATGGTGCTCATGTCAACGATAATGAGCCCCTTGCGCGCTCCCTCTAGCAGCCCCTGCGGACCCGTCACGACCTCTTCCACCTGCGGCGAGTTCGGGACCATCGTGATGACGATCTCCGATGCGATGGCGACTGCGCGTGGGGAGGGCGCAAGCTTTGCGCCTGCCTGAACGACCTCCTGTACCTCGGGCTTTTCAGGGTGGCGTGCGTAGATTGTGACGCTATGGCCTGCCTTCAGCAGGTTCAATGTCATCGGACGACCCATAACGCCGATACCGATAAAACCGAGTTGCATTACTTCTATCCTTTCTCGTGTCTTTCAGGAGGTCGTTTGTCACTCCATGGCTACGAGTACCGCTCCGCCCGGAACGACCGCGCCCTCCTGGTAGTAAACATGATCGATCTTTCCCTCGTAGGGAGCCGTAATGGCGTGCTCCATCTTCATTGCGCTCAGTATGACGAGTACCTGGTGCGCCTCGACCTCTTCGCCGTCGCGTACCTGCACTTTGACGATCGTGCCTGCCATGGGAGCGGTGAGCGTCTTCTGCGTGTGCAGGGTGTTCCCTCCGTGGGCTGCTGTCTCTACGTCGGGTGGCTGCCGCCTTTGCAGGTGATAGCTCTGACCGTGCAGAACCACCATGACCTTGCCATGCTGCCGCTGCACATAAGTACGCATCTGCGCCTCGCCGCGCCTGAGCAAGATGAGCGCGTCATTGCCATAGGTGCAGACGACGTTCTCGGCTGGCTGCTCGTCGATCTGTACGCTCCACGTGTTCTGTTGCTCCGTTGCATCTGCGACTGGCCTGAGCGCTATCTTATAGTCACGATCGTGGAAGCTGTAGGTGAGTGCGCGCGCGTCTCCCGCGATACGCCAGGGTCCCAATGTCTTCCAGGGGTTGCGCGAAGATGGTTGCGCCGCACCGTTGGAAGGAGCGGCATGCTGTATCTCAACCTTGATCTCGGCGCATGCCGCTGCTATCAACACTTCGTTGGGAAGCTCTGTCCTGGGTGCGTTGAGCAGGTGATGCTCTTCCAGGAAACCTGTGTGGGTGAAGCCTGCCTGGAACGCAGGCTGGTCGCAGATGGCAGAGAGCAGCGGGACGTTCGTGATGACGCCGAGCACAACGCTGGATGCCAGCGCCCGCCGCAGGCGTGCGATAGCGGAAGAACGGTCCTCGCCATAGACGATCAATTTTGCGATCATCGGATCGTAGTACTGCGTGATCTCGTCTCCGCTTTCGATGCCACTATCGACGCGAATGCCGGGTCCCTCCGCTTTGACGAAGTGCGTGACCGTGCCGGGCGAGGGCAGGAAGTTCTGCTCGGCATCCTCGGCGTAGATGCGTACTTCGATGGCGTGACCGCGCTGACTGACCTGCTCCTGCGTGATATCCAGCTTCTCGCCAGCCGCGATACGCAACTGTTGTCGCACCAGGTCCAGTCCCGTGACCAGCTCCGTCACGGGGTGTTCGACCTGCAGGCGCGTATTCATCTCCAAGAAATAGAAGCGCCTGTCATCGTCGAGCATGAATTCGAGCGTGCCCGCGTTGACGTAACCAGCGGCCCCGGCAATGCGCACGGCAGCCGCGCCCATCGCCGTGCGCAGCTCGGGCGTCAGGGCGACAGAGGGGCTCTCTTCAAGGACCTTCTGATGACGGCGCTGAATGGAGCATTCGCGCTCGCCCAGATGAATAATATTTCCATACCGGTCGGCAAATATCTGTATCTCGATATGGCGTGGGCGCTGGAGCAGGCGCTCAAGAAAGACCGTTTCATCGCCGAAAGCCGCCTTTGCCTCGCGGCGCGCACCTGCCAGTTGTGGTAGGAAGTCGTCTGCCGCGTGCACCTCGCGCATCCCTTTGCCGCCGCCGCCCGCCGAGGCTTTGATGAGCAGGGGAAAGCCGATGCGCTGTGCCTCGCGCTGCAAAATCTCATCGTCCTGGCTCTCGCCATTGTAGCCGGGAACCGTCGGTGCGCCCACCGCTTGCGTCAGCGCTTTGGCCGCGATCTTCGAGCCCATCAGGCGCATCGCGGCGGCTGGCGGACCGATAAAGACGATCCCTGCCTGTTCGCATGCTTCGACGAACGCCGCGTTTTCGGAGAGGAAGCCGTAGCCTGGATGGATCGCCTCCGCGCCGCTGCGCCTGGCGACATCCAGTATTGCGTCGATGCGCAGATAGCTCTGTGCGGCTGGCGCGGGACCAATGAGATACGCCTCGTCGGCCTCGCGCACGTGTCGCGTGAAGCGATCTGCCTCGGAATAGACCACGACGGTGCGAATGCCCATCTCGCGGCATGTCGCCATAATGCGCACGGCAATCTCGCCCCGGTTGGCGATAAGAACTTTGCTAAACATATGGCCCGATCTCTTCCTACGCGCCCCCCTCGACTGCGTTCCACGCGGGGGCGCGTTTCTCCAGAAAGGCGCGCAGCCCTTCCTGACCCTCCTCGCTCACACGCAGGCGCGCGATCGTCGCGGCGGTGTGTTGCCGCGCCTGCTCGTAGCTCATCTGTCCTACATTCATCGCCAGTTCCTTGCAGGCGCGGAGCGCCTGGGGCGCGCTGGTGAGCAGTTCGTTCAGCGCCTTCTGTACCGCGTCGTCGAGATGTTCGCGCGGCACAACGGCGTGGACAAGACCAAGGCGTTGGGCACGTTCAGCGCTGAAGCGCTCGCCCGTGACGAATAATGCGCGCGCCGCCGTCTCGCCGATCTTGCGTATGACGTAAGGCGAGATCACGGCGGGCGCGATGCCGAGCTTGACCTCGCTGAAAGCGAAGCGCGCGTTCTCCGCCGCGATCGCGATATCGCAGGCGGAGACCAGGCCGACGCCCCCGCCCAGCGCTAAACCATTCACACGCGCCAGGACTGGACATGGAAACGTATTGATCGTATGCATCATATTGCTTATGCGCAGCGCATCATCCAGGTTCTGTTCCTCGGTAAAGCTCGCAGCCTCCTGCATCATAGCGATATCGGCCCCTGCACAGAACGAAGGACCCTCGCCGGTAAGAACGACGCCGTGCAGCCGCTCGTCATTGCTCAAAGTCGCGAACGCCTCCGTAAGCTCCTGGATCATCTGTGTGTTGAGCGCGTTATGCACCTCTGGCCGGCGCAGCGTAACGGTTGCGATGCGGTCCTGAAAGCCATATTTGACTGAGATCTGTGTTTCCATATGTGTGCCTTTCAAAGTATTAGAGCCACTTCATACGCCTGAAAAGGAGTATAAGGGAGACCGAGAGAAGCGCCATCAAAACGAGCACCCCAAAGTATCCGTACTGCAATTTCAATTCAGGAATATTGATGAAGTTCATACCGTAGATGCTGGCTATCAGCGCGTCAATCATCAGAATTATGGAGGCGACCGTCAGAGTACGCATCACCTTATTTAAGTTATTAGAAACAATCGACAGATTGGCATCCATCGTCGTGCTCAACTGATCGCGGTATAGATCTATTGTATCCGCAAGTCGTGTGATGTGGTCATAGATATCGCGAAAGTAGAGCGTCGCGTGCTCATCGAAAATCGGGGTGTCGCGGTTAGTCAGGACGTTGAGCACGTCGCGCTCGGGGGCTGCGATACGGCGCATGGTCAGGAATTGTCGTCGGAGATTAAGGAGCTGTTGTGTAAACTTCGTATCGCGCGTCGCCCCTGAGAAGAGCCGGTCTTCAAGATCCTCCGCCTGATCGACAAGCATATCGACGGTGGGGAAGTAGTGATCGACAATCGTATCGAGTAGCGAGTAGAAGAGGATGCCGACTCCCCATTCCAACTGTTTCGAGTTGCGCGTCCAGCGTTTTTCCGCCTCGTCCAGTTCGGGAATAGTTTGCTGGTGGGTGGTGATGAGATAGTTCTTGCCTAAGAACATATCTACCTCACGGAGGTCCAGTTCCTGACTCTTTTCATCCCCGCCGACGGTGTAGAACACAACGAAGTAGAAATTCTCATATTCCTCTACTTTTGGGCGCTGGTGCTCGACCGTGGCATCCTCTATAGCAAGCGGGTGGAGATGGAACTTATGTGCAATTGCATTCAGGTCTTCTTCAGTCGGCTGCCATATATCGAGCCAGAGAATAGCGTCGGGATCATCTCTTACCTCGTTGATCTGATCTATATTGCTAATGCGCTGGAAGGTATGTTCGCGGGTATTGCAACTGATCGCTTTTAACATCGCTCATACCTCTTAATAAAGCAGTATTTCATCAAGGAACCTCTCTTTCGGCCAGATTACATTCTGAAGACCCCGAATGGCGTATCAGGCATAGGCGCATTCAACGACGCGGCAATACCCAGGGCCAGGACAGTGCGCGTATCGCGCGGATCGATGATGCCGTCGTCCCACAGGCGCGCGGTGCTGTAGTACGGATTGCCCTCTTTCTCGTATTTATCGAGCGTGGGTTGCATAAACGTCGCCTCTTCCTCCGGCGTCATCACCTGGCCGCGCGCCGCCAGGTTCTCCTGGCGCACCGTTGCCAGGACCATCGCCGCCTGCTGACCGCCCATCACCGAGATGCGCGCGTTCGGCCACATCCACAACTGGCGCGGCGAGTACGCGCGCCCGCTCATGCCGTAGTTGCCGGCACCGAACGAGCCGCCCAGAATCACGGTGAAGCGCGGCACGGGCACGTTAGAGACGGCCATCACCATCTTCGCGCCATCTTTGGCGATGCCGCCGCTCTCATACTGGCGTCCGACCATAAAGCCAGTGATATTCTGCAAAAAGATCAGCGGCGTCTGGCGTTGTCCGCACAGCTCGATAAAATGCGTCACCTTCAGCGCGCTCTCGGAGAACAGGATGCCGTTATTGGCGACGATACCGACCGGGTAGCCCATCAACCGGGCGAAACCGCAGACGACAGTGGTGCCGTAGAGTTCTTTGAATTCGTGGAAGTCGCTTCTATCAACCAGCCGGGCGATAATCTCGCGCACATCGTAGCTCCTGCGCCCATCTTGCGGCACGATGCCGAGCAGGTCGTTGGGATCGTAGCGTGGCGGCTCCGGCGGGCGGATGTCCCAGGGAACGTAGGTGCGGCGGTTGAGATGGGAGACGATGCTACGGCAGATTGCCAGCGCGTGCTCGTCGTTCAAGGCGTAGTGGTCGGTCACGCCGGAAGTGCGGCTGTGTACATCGGCGCCGCCCAGCTCTTCCGCGCTGACCTCCTCGCCCGTCGCGGCCTTGACCAGTGGAGGGCCGCCCAGGAAGATCGTGCCGTTGCCGCGCACAATCACCGTCTCGTCGCTCATCGCGGGTACGTAGGCTCCTCCGGCGGTGCAGGAGCCCATCACCGCCGCGATCTGTGGGATGCGCTGGCTCGACATGCGCGCCTGGTTGTAGAAGATGCGCCCGAAGTGGTCGCGGTCGGGAAAGACCTCGGCCTGCAGTGGTAGAAATGCTCCACCGGAGTCGACCAGGTAGATGCATGGCAGATGGTTCTGTTCCGCGATCTCCTGTGCCCGCAGATGTTTCTTCACCGTCACCGGATAGTACGTCCCGCCTTTGACCGTGGCGTCGTTCGCCACGATCATGCATTCCTGCCCCTCGACCAGTCCGATGCCGGTAACGATCCCGGCAGAGGGCGCTTCGTTATCATACATATCCCATGCCGCCAGCGGGCTGAGTTCTAAAAAGGGCGTATCGGGATCGCATAACAATTGAATGCGTTCGCGTGCTAAGAGCTTATTGCGATTGCGGTGCCTGGCTATCGCATCCGCGCCTCCGCCCTGCTGGACCTGCTGAATACGCTGATTGAGCTGGGCGAGAAGTTGCTGAAAGTAGAGTGTGTTTTCCTGAAACTCGGTACTACTGCGATCGATACGTGTTTCGATGATAGCCATAGTGGTGATATTCCTCTCAACGTGGCTGCTGGGAACGTCGTGTTTCCCTCTGAGCGTCATTGCTTGATGTTGGCAGCATAGCACTGGCGGGAGAGAGCGTCAAGTTAGAAGAGTTCTACGCCTCTAACTTGTCTCTTTCATCACCCTCTGATATACTCGTCTTTGGCTACAACTCTGGTGATACTGCGCGTGGTGACCAGACCAACGATGGACAAAGCCAGAAACTGCCTGGGAAGTGATTGGAGGATAGAAGATGAATCGTATGGATCGTCTGACCGCTATTCTTTTGCTCTTGCAGCGAGGGAAACGTACTGCTGGAGAGATCGCACGTCGTTTTGAGGTGTCCAGACGCACGATTCAGCGTGATATCGATGCCCTGTGCGAAATGGGTATCCCCATTGCGGCTGAGCTGGGGGCCTCTGGTGGCTATACTTTACCGCCAGATTATTCTTTACCTCCGCTCGCATTGACCTTGCATGAAGCTCTTTTGTTGCGCCTGGCGCTCTCGAGTCTCTCACAACTGAGTGAGACGCCCTTCAAACAGGAACGTGAGTCGCTGCTGGTCAAAGTCCAGACCCTGCTCCCTCGACGTGAGCGCGAGGATCTCGGCCAGCTTGAGCAAACACTTTCTCTTGACGTTCCCTCTCGACCCTATCCGACTCCGTTTCTCGATCATCTTCTGGAAAGCGCGCGTCTCCAACAGTGGGTTACTGTGACGTATCGCTCTGAGAAAGGGGTTTCACAGCAAACGCTCCTTCCGATGCGTGTACGTACCGAAGCGGGTCTCTGGTACTGTGAGGCATACTCCTCTGAGCGCGGGGAAATGCGAGTGTACCGTGTTGACCGTTTTCTGGAGGTGAGCACGGCCTCGTCGCCTCCGCACGTGGAACATCCTGCTTCATCCATTCCCCATGTCCATCCCTCATTTCCAGAGGTCCATATCCATCTGACGGCTCGTGGTGTCCTGAGACTGGAACGCGAACCTCATCTGACATCCCTCCTCCAACCGATGGAAGAAGGCGAAGGATGGCTCAGTATGCGTTTGCGACCAGAGGAGTACGATTGGCTCGTGCGTATATTGTTGAGCCTTGGCACTGATGCGAAGGTGCTTGCGCCATTAGAATTGCGAATACGAGTTCAGCAGGCGGCGGAGGCAATTGCTTATCATTATGCCCAAATGTGACATAAGGATGTCGCCATTCTTTTGCTATACTCTCCTGGTATGGCTCTCATGAGAGAGACAGAGAGCAGGAGTGTTCTCTCATTGAGAAGGATGAAGGCATGGGCTTTCATCTCTAATGTGGATCAAATAGTTCCAGAAAAGGAGAAACGTTCGTGGCAAACCATCCAATTTTGCATATCGAGATTCCCGCAGCGAACCCCGGCGCGGTAGGCACGTTTTACAGCGATGTTTTTGGCTGGAAGATTGAAACCAATCCGGAGCACAACTATGTGACGTTTCAGTCCGAGGGTGGCCTCCGTGGAGGGTTTGCGGGGCCGTCGGAGCCTACCTATAAGCCAGATAGGCTGCTGGTCTATCTCGCGACTGACGACATCGACGCTACTCTGGCCGCCATAGAGGCACATGGAGGAAAAACGGTGCTTCCTAAAACGGAGATTCCGCATGTTGGCTGGTGGGCTGTTTTCACCGACCCGGCTGGCAATCACCTCGGACTGTTCATACGACACGCCACGGGTAGTTAGCTCAAGCGCTCAACTTGTGCATCTGTGGGCGTACAGATCATTCCCGCGAGAGGGCGGGCGGCGACCGCACCTCTCGCCCGCTCCAGTTGGGGGTCGTCCTCTCTTCCCAGGTGGGAGAGCGCGTCAAGTTAGAATAGTTCTGCTCCTTTGTTTTTCTCTCGTAGCTTACGAATAACCTCCGACCTATCGCTGTCGGCAGGTTCATAATAGATAGCCTCTACAAGGTCTTCTATTTGTGCCAGAAGTGCCTGAATGGCAGCGCGCATTTGCTGTTTCTGACTTTCTACAGCCTTGATGGCGCGCATAAATTCTCTAACGGCCTCCAACGTTGGTGGTACTTGAATGCGTTGCCGCGCATCCATCCAGCTCAGTTTTTGTAGCTCGGGATGGAGCTGCGAGAGATAGAGCGTCAGGTAACGCAAAAGTTCCGGCGCGTCCGGCGCTTCCAGGTAGGTCAGCGGCTGCCTGCGTAGTATGAGATGTTCTTCTTTTACTACAGGTCGCTCGGTTATCGTACTATGAGGCTCACCCACAAGACGAATATCCCCACGCGCTAAATACCCCTGTATACTTCGAAATTGATGCATTGCTTCTTTCTCTAGTGCCATTGGCGTCGGCAAAGCAAGCAGTTGTCTATACTGGGCCTGGATTTCGTCGACAAGATCGGCGACCTCTTGCTGTCTTTGTGTCGAGGCGATCTTAATCGGCAGGCGTTTCCAGACATCGGGATAGATGCGTCCCTCCCTGGTGCCTTCCAATCTATTGCTGGCGAGGAAGCGACGGATGAATTGACTATTGATGATGCCCAGGAGATAGCGCAGATCGAAAAGTTGTGCAACGGGTGCGAAGCTATCGTTGATCCCGACGATCTGTCGCGATTCACGCAGGACTGTCTTGATGCCCTTTTCCTCTATCGCGCCTGTATCCTCCAGCGCTGTCCAGGGAACGACGACCTGGACGCTGTGATTGGCGAAGAGGTGCGCGCGATCGTAGTAGCCGCCCGAGGTCTCACCCAGGAGCAGTTTTTCAGGCGTACGGAAAAGTGCGATATGTCTGGGGCGACGCATTTGAGGTCGATATTTTTCGTAGGCTACGTAACGTGTGCGTCGCAGGTAGTAACGATCCACGTCATTTCCCAGCACTCCTTCATCAACGTATTCTACTGTGCGTGTATGAGCGATCTCTGGCGGTAAGAAGACGTTATCAAGTTTGAAGAGTTTTTCTCGCCTGTTAAGAACAAACGGGTCGAAAGTTTCTTTGCTCTGTGCTTCTACCCCTGTACCAATGTAAGCGATAGCACAGAGAAGAACGCTTCCCTGAGCAATGTTCTGATCGAGAGCATGATCATAACGCCAGCGAAAGAGCTGTCCATTTGCGTCTAGCTGCGTAACAGGGGGTAGCGTTTCAAAATGCTGGCAATCCACCTGCAGATGACGGCGGCGTATCACCTCATCGCCCTCCTCCGGCAAACGGTGCTCAAGCGTAACGATAGTGTTCTCGATCGCAGCGTCCTGAAAGAGGCGTGATCCAGGAAAGAAATCGAGCTGCAAGATATGGTGCTGTGTGCTGAGGTGCTGCCTCAACCTCTCGGCATAGCCCTCGGTCTCGATGCCTTTTGAGACGATCAGGCCCATGCGCCCGGTTCTGGGACGCAGAAACTGCAGATTGCGCTCGAGGAAAGGCACGAAGAGGTCCCAGCGCTGGTGGAGAAAGTGATAGACGCCGAAGTTGCGGATCGCGCTCCGGTAGAGCAGATTCTCCTCGCTCTCTCCCGCGCTGACATATGGCGGATTGCCCACGAGATAATCGAGACCTTGCTGCTGAGTAGTAAGAAGAAGGTCGGATGGCAGCGCCTTTGCATCCTTAATGGTGACGATGGTCCGTTCATCGTCCGAGATAAAGCGTCCGCGCTGGTGTTGAAGCAGTGTCCAATCCTCTGTGGCCGTCCCATTGACCTGCGCGTTCACCTGCTCGGCCACCGTCGGTTCAAGCGCATCGGTGCAGTAGATGTGAAAGCGATTGATGCTGCGGCAGAGCCGTCCCTGCTCATCGACAAGAAACGGGAGGCATTGGATAAGCAGATTGATCTCCGCCAGATAGCAGGCAAAAGGATTCAGATCGAAGCCAAGAAACGTCTCAGTCAGTTGCTCAAGAGCGTACTGTCCCACTTTTTTGTCAAGGAATTGCCGCGCTTTCCGTTCATCGGTTTCGTCGCCTGTCGGGATGCCCAGCGCATCGAGCATGTAGTCGACGACCTGGGGCGGCGTATAGAATTGTCCTCGCTCGCTCCTCTCCTTGGCTTCAATATATCCCTCGTTATAGACGCGCCCTAATACATCGGCGCTCAAGCCATGGAAGTTATAGCGGTTAAGCAGGTCGAAAAGGGCCAGAATGGTATACTCATCGAGCACGTACCAGTCGAAGAATTCATGCTGACCGAAGAAGTTGTGGTAGACCGAACTGGCGCGCTGATACGCCTCGGTGAGTAAGCGCTGGTAGGTATCTTTGACTCCTTCGAGCAGATCGTGACGATAGTGTTCATAGGTAGTAAAGGGACCATCGGAGATGCGGCGCGAAGTCAGCGCGTGGTCTTCGCAGACGCGAACAAAAAAGAGACGGACGAAGTGAATGTAGGCGGTTTGTAAGCAAAACTCATCTTCAGGAGCGCGGAAGATACCGCGTACGCTCGTTTTCCAGGCGAGGTACGCCTGATTGGCCTTGATGCTTAGATCGTAGTCTTCGGCGAGCGCTTGTAGATAGACATAGTGCACCTGGAGCAGCATTTTTACCTGGTCCAGTCCGTTCATAGACGGCAGCAAGCGTACTGAACGCGTTGACTTTTTCTCTACCAGGGAGGTTTGGCTCAATTGATATTTTGTAAGGATCTCCTGGGCCTGCTGTAAGTAGTCGCTCTCAAAGGCGGCTATATCACCGTCGGTAAGATATTGCGCCGATAGACCTTGCAGGAGTGTGAAGATCTCCATTTTCAACTGACCATCATCGTACATGTGAAACGCGGTGCCAAACTGCCCGACCTTTTCGATCGCATCCTGTAGGGCCTCATCAAAAGGTCGGGGATCGGTACTGCTTATATGTGTACATAGTTGTAGGTATTCTGCATACCGTTGGCGTAACAGAGCAAACTGTGTGTGGATCGTCTCACGCAAAGAGCTCAATACCTGCTTGATGTGTTGTACAAGCGCTTCTACCTGTTGAAGGATCTGTAGAGAGGCGACCTGGAAATACGCAGCATTGGAGAGATTGGCGCGAAAGACATCGGTCTGTTCCCAGCGTCGGGCATCGAGATAGTAAAAGATGATAGCCAGTGATTGCTGTAGCGAAGGATTGGCGTACAGGCGCATCTGAGCTGCTTCTCTATTATCGATACCTTGTAGGAGTCGGGCCAGCTCGATCAGACTGAGGGAGGCGAGTGGTTCGCGCCCGACCGCAAAATCGAAGAGGTGCCACTCGTCACCATTAGTAAGAACGCCCAGATAGAGACCAGCCTGCGAGAGGTAGCGCTCAAGTTGTTCTGTTGGCGTCTCGTGTCCCCGACGTATCGCTATGAGATTCCGTACTGATGAGCTCTTTGTCTCTATAATGGCTATTCTGCGTCCATTTTGACTATAGAGCACCATATCGTAGCGTTCCCGGCTCTCAAACTCGATCTGCGTCGGCTCGTACTGAAAGGCTGGCAGAATGTGATCGCGAATAAGCGTAGCTCGTAGTCCAAGTTCGTCGCCTGTATGTCTGGCGGAATGTTGGAAATAAGAAAGAGCGTCTTCGCCAGTTTGAGGATCGCGCCAGGAGGTATAGGCTTGAGACAAACGTAATGCGAATGTTGCCAGATCGGTAAACAGGGGTTGCTCACGAGCAATAGATGGTTGCTGCATAGTGCCTCTTCCTCGACTCTTCTCTATACCAGGGTTCTGCTGGCAGTATAGAGGGTTGCGCGGCGTTGGTCAAGCAGAGATGGAGAGCCGGTCGAGTTTTCTTATTGACAAAGAAAACGGCATCGTGTATAGTAAATGCGTTGTCAACGAATGGCGCTCTATGCTCAATAGAGCCTGACATTCGGGTGTGGCCAAGCGGTAAGGCGGCGGACTTTGGATCCGCTATTCCCAGGTTCGAATCCTGGCACCCGAGCTACTTCTCTGCATGTGAAGCGCGACTCTATGCGTTTCCTATGCCTGCATAGCATATCTCCTGTATTAGAGAAACAACAAAAAAAGGTTTGTACATCTTATTGTCAGGAACCCAATCCCGTGGAACGGGACGGGCTTGTATGAGCCCAACCTGACCAGCTCACTTGAAAAAGTAGCCGTTATCGTGGTCATGATACCTCAGGGTGCGCGGCCAGCCTGGAGCTCTATCGTCTCGCATTAAACATCTGTAGCGGGTGAAGGACGTGTGCGAGACCGAACAAGCCATGATAACTGAGCGAGGCCACCATTACCTGGGAAACCAGAGGTCCGAAAGGACAACGATGTCAAAAGTGTTTGTCGTAGATACCAATAAGCAACCGTTAAACCCGATCCATCCAGGACGAGCCCGTCTGCTGCTCTCTCAAGGAAAAGCTGCGGTGTTTCGTCGATATCCCTTTACTCTTGTACTCAAGAGTGCAGGAGCGTCATCGCAAGTCGAACCGTTGCGTGTGAAGCTTGATCCTGGCTCGCGGGTGACAGGACTTGCCATTGTGAACGATGCCTCTGGCGAAGTGATCTTCGCTGCGGAGTTGGCGCATCGGGGACAGGCCATCAAAATAGCACTCGATGCCCGACGAGCAGTGCGCCGTTCCCGTCGGCAGCGCAAGACTCGCTATCGTCAGGCCAGATATGCTCATCGCAGAAAACCGAAAGGGTGGCTTCCCCCCTCCCTCGAGAGCAGACTAGCCAATGTTATGACCTGGCTGCAGCGACTACGCCGCTGCTGCTCCATCACAGCGATCAGTATGGAGTTGGTCAAGTTCGATCTGCAGCAGATGGAGAACTCCGCCATCTCAGGGGTCGAGTATCAACAAGGAACCCTGGCAGGCTACGAAGTTCGGGAATATCTTCTTGAGCAGTGGGGGCGTCGGTGCGCCTATTGTGGAGTGAAAGATGTCCCGTTGCAAATTGAACATATCCATCCACGAGCCAAACGTGGCACTAATCGGATAAGCAACCTGACTCTGGCCTGTGAACCCTGCAACAGCAAGAAAGGGATTCAGGATGTGAGGGTGTTCCTGGCAAACAACCCTGATGTCCTCAAGCGCATCTTGGCACAGACGAAAGCCCCGCTCACAGATGCAGCGGCTGTAAACATAGCACGCTGGACGCTTTTTGAGCGGCTGAAAGCATTGGGGATGCCCATCGAATGCGGAAGTGGGGGACTGACCAGGTTCAATCGGACGATGCGAGGATTGCCGAAAGAGCACTGGATGGATGCAGCGTGTGTAGGAAAGAGTACGCCTGAGCACCTCCAAACCACCGGTGTTGTGCCGCTCCTCATCATGGCGAATGGATATGGGAATCGACAAATGTGCCTAATGGACAAGCGCGGCTTTCCACGAACGAGACCCAAACAGCTCCACTGTGTGAAGGGCTACCGGACTGGCGATATCGTCAAAGCAGTAGTGACAGAAGGTAAGAAAGTCGGAACCTATGTCGGACGGGTAGCAGTTCGCGCTAGTGGCTTCTTCAATATTACGACAGGAGCAGGGACGATAGAGGGTATCAACCATCGTTACTGTCGTCTGATGTATCGCGTGGACGGCTACAGTTATCAATTCGCAAGGAGGATGGCGTTTCCTCCCGTCGCCTGAAGGCAGACGGGTCTCCACGCCGCGTTCTTTATGAATACATATGCCACCGTAGTGCTTGCCGCAGGCAAAGGTACGCGGATGCGCTCAAATTTGCCAAAGGTGCTTCACCGATTGGCAGGCTTGCCTCTCCTGGGGCATGTCCTCAAAGCGATCGAGGATATTCCCTCAACTCTTTCCTTTGCGTCTTTTGCCGCACCTGTCTCAACCCATCCTCCCGTCGTGGTGCTTGGACACGAATCCGCCCAGATAGAGGCGGCCTTCGGCGAGCGCTGCCTGTACGCCATTCAGGAGGAGCAGTTGGGGACCGGGCACGCAGTTCTATCGGCGCGGTCCGTTGTCGATGCACTGGAGCCATTGCCGCAGACGATTCTGGTCTGCTATGGGGATACACCGCTGATTCGCAGTGAGATGCTGGCACAGGTCCTGATCGAACACCTGGCTCAGCACGCGACCGTCACATTTCTGACTGCGAGCGCGGAGCTCTCATCCGATTATGGGCGCGTGGTACGCGATAGCAGTGGACGGGTCCGCGAGATCGTCGAGGTGAAGCGCGCGAGCGAAGAGCAATTGCTCATCAACGAGGTCAATTCGGGCGTCTACTGCTTCGATCGCGCCTGGCTCTGGCTCGTGTTGCAGAACCTGCCGCGCAACGCATCTGGCGAGTACTATCTGACCGACCTGGTCGCGATCGCCGCCGCCCAGGAACAGACGATCGCAACGGTGCACGGAACGCTCGATGAGACGATCGGCATCAACAATCGCGTCCAGTTGGCCGAAGCGGAGCAACTGCTGCGGCGTCGCATTCTGGAGCGTCACATGTACGCCGGTGTCACCATTGTCGATCCCGCCACAACCTATATCGAAAACGAAGTGCAGATCGGCAGCGATAGCACCATTCTGCCCGGTACAATAATTACAGGAAAGACAACGATCGGGTCCGACTCTCAACTGGGTCCCGGCACAACGATCTACCAGTCCGTAATAGGCGATCGCTGCACAATACGCAACTCGGTCGTGGAGGAGAGCGTGCTCGAAGACGATGTGAGCATGGGACCATTCAGTCATTGTCGTGGTGGGGCCCATCTTGCGCGCGGTGTATGCATGGGCAATTTTGGTGAGGTTAAAAATTCGTATGTCGGTGCAGAGACGGATATGCACCATTTTAGCTATCTTGGCGACGCGTCCGTTGGAGAACATGCGAATATCGCCGCCGGCACGATCACTTCGAACTACGATGGCAAGGACAAGCATCGTACAACGATTGGTGCCGGTGCGTTTATTGGCTGTGATACGATTCTCGTTGCCCCCGTCACCATTGGCGACCATGCCTATACAGGCTCCGGCGCTGTCGTGACGAGAGATGTCCCGCCCGGAGCACTGGTCGTCGGCGTTCCCGCACGGCTGTTGCGTATGCAACAGCCGCCCGATGACTCCGCGACAGGGGATGGCGAAAAGGAGTAGATGGTCCCTATGGACGGCCCTGGCTTAGCAAGTATAGCCGTCAGCTTAGACTTTCACGCGCCGCAGTTTGGTGCGAGCGCGTGGCTGCAACTGATTGTTCTCATTGGCACCTTGATCCTGTGTTCGATAGCCTCAGCCGCTGAAACGGCGCTGACCTCGGTGAGCCGGATCAAACTGAAAAATCTGGTTGAGGAGGGCGATCCGCGCGCCCGCGAGATCGAACAGTTGCTGGCTGAGCCAAATACGTTCTTATCGACTATCCTGGTGGTCAACAGCCTCGCGGTGATCATCGCTTCCAGTATGGCGACGGTGCTGGCCCTGAGCTTCTCTGAGTCCTGGGGCGAGCTGATCGCGACCATTCTCATCTCCCTGGTTGTCTTGATCTTCTGCGAGATTACCCCGAAAACAGCAGCTCTACAGAATCCTCTGCGCTGGGCGCGCGTGTTGGTGCGGCCTGTGCGCGGCATTGCCTGGGTGCTGCGTCCCCTCATATGGTTTCTCAGCTCGCTTACCTCGCTATTCGTGCGCATGCTGGGCGGACAGATCAAGCGCAAGGGCCCGTTCGTGACCGAGGAAGAGCTGCGCCTGCTGGTGACGGTCGGCGAGGAGGAGGGTGTACTCGAAGAGGAAGAGACGGAGATGATTCACAGCATCTTCGAGTTCGCCGATACAACCGCCCGCGAGGTGATGGTGCCGCGCATCGACATGGTGACGCTAGCTAGCGATACGACGGTGATGGGTGCCGTCGACCTGGCTTTGCAGGGTGGTTTTTCGCGCATCCCCGTCTACGAAGCCAGCGTCGGCATCGACGAGATTATCGGCGTTCTGTACACAAAGGACCTGCTCAAGCAACTGCGCGAAGGTCATGACGGGGTGCAGGTGCGCGAACTGGTGCGCCCGGCCTACTTTGTACCCGAGACAAAGAAGCTCGATGATCTGCTGCGCGAGATCCGCCAGAATCGCGTACATATGGTGATCGTAGTGGATGAATATGGTTCGGTGGCGGGTCTGGTCACGATCGAGGACCTGGTGGAGGAGATCGTCGGCGATATCAAGGACGAATACGATCGCGAGGAGAGCCTCTACGAGAAAATCAACGACGACGAGTATATCTTCGATGCCAAGATCAGCATCTACGACTTCAATGAGATGATGGATAAGCACCTGGAAGATAGCGATTATGAGACACTGGGCGGCTTCGTCTATGCCCAGCTCGATAAAATTCCGGTGGCAGGCGATATCGTAAAGTTCGAGGATCTGACCTTTACGGTGCTGGCCACACGCGGACGGCGCATCACCCAGATACGGGTGCAGCGCAAACATGAGGATGCGCCGCAGCTTACGATCGAGGGCAGCAAAGCTGATATCCGTCTCCTGCCCGCGCCGAATGACCGTAACGGGCAAGCAGCCAACGAGGACCAGCCGTCCGACGAGCATTCAGGCGTTCAGTATAGAGGAGCGTGATCATGTTGCCGTCCAGACTCCCTGAATACGTGCGCGTCGTGGAGGTGGGCCCGCGCGATGGCTTGCAGAACGAAAAAGCGCAGGTTCCTACCGAGCAGAAGATTCAGTTTATCCAGATGCTCGCCGCAGCCGGTCTGCCCGTCGTTGAGGCGACCTCGTTTGTCAGCCCGCGCGCTATCCCCCAGCTCAGCGATGCCAGCGCGGTGATGGCCGGCTTGCAGCGCCTGCCGGAGACACAGTATCCTGTCCTGGTGCCCAACCTCAAAGGGATGGAACGCGCACTCGCCACTGGCGTACGCTCGATCTCCGTCTTTACCGCGGCCAGCGAGAGCTTCACACGGCATAATATCAATGCTACGATTGCCGAGAGCCTGGCAAACTTCCGGCCCGTGGTCGATCTGGCGCGCCAGCAGGATATCCCCGTGCGTGGCTATATCTCGACCGTCTTCGGCTGCCCCTACGAAGGCAGCGTCGCGCCCAAACAGGTGCTCTCCGTCGCCCGCTCGTTACTGGAGATGGGTGTGTCAGAACTCTCGCTCGGCGACACCATCGGCGTGGCGACACCCAACCAGGTCGTCGATGTGCTTGGCCTGTTGTTTGCGGAGGGTATTGCGCCCGAGCGCCTGGCAGTGCACTTCCACGATACGCGTGGCACCGCCCTCGCTAATGTCTTGATGGCGTTGCAGATGGGCATCACCTGCGTCGATAGCGCCGCCGGTGGACTCGGGGGCTGTCCCTACGCGCCCGGAGCTTCCGGAAACCTCGCAACCGAGGACCTGCTATACATGCTGCATGGCATGGGCATCAAGACAGGCGTCGATCTGGAAAAAGTGGTTGCCGCAACGAGCTTTATCGCGCCCCTTCTGGGACATGCTCCGACCAGCAAGTATTATCAGGCGGCTCTGTGTGCCGTCTCGTAGAGGCCAGCGCCCTTGACTCATATCAATGTCCCTGGTCCAGGTACTGAATAGCCCGTATCAACTGAGTATCGCCACTATTGAAGATTTGCTGCTGCGTCATGTGTTGCACATTCTCATCGTTTGGCGTGAGAATGCTCGCGTTCTGTCCCAGCTTTACCTGGATATTGGGCGTGATGCCTCCCTGGCCCGTGGCGCTAGAGCGACGGATGAAATGTCCCTTTGGTGTCAGCCATTCCTGCGTCCCGATCCAGAGCACCGAACCATCGGGTAGATCGAAGCGGCTCATCACCGTGCCCGTGCCAAATGTCGGTTCGCCGATAATCGCCGCGCGCCCATTATCCTGCAAGGCGCCCGGCACGATCTCCGCCGCGCTCGCCGAGTTCTCGTTAACCAGGACCACGAGCGGAATGTTGGTGTCGAGAGTGTTTCCTGTGACTGGCACAGGGGTCTCTTTACCGCTGCTATCTCTCTCAATGTACACGTTCCCGCTCTTCACAAAGTCGCTGACCGTGTTGATTGCCTCCTGCACCACGCCGCCGCGATTGTCGCGCAGATCGAGGATGATCTTAGTCGCCCCCTCGCGCTTTGCCTGGGTGATGGAATCCTTTAACTGGTCCGACACCCCATCGGCGAATTGAACGATTTGAATGTGGGCGATATGGCTCTCGGGAATGTAATGCATAATCACGTTCTGCTGTGTGATCTCGGCGCGCACAATATGGAACGTCAGCGGCTGTTGAGCGCCAGAGCGTTTAATCATCAGTGTGACAGTGGTGCCGGCGTTTCCTGAAATCAGCTGCATCACATTGTCCAGGCTCTTATCCTGGGTGCTGGTGCCGTTGATGGTGAGGATGACATCGTTGCGTCTGAGTCCCGCCTTCTCAGCCGGTGAGGATGGAATGGTGGAGGTGATTACGAACTGGTTGCTGGTGGTATCCTGGTGCAACTGGATGCCGATGCCGATAAATTTTCCGCTATATTGCTGATCGAAGGCTTTTGACTGTGCCGACGTCAGAAAGTAGGTATGGCCGCGGTCGTTGAGCGATTTGAGCATAGCCTGGATTGCATCATACGACATCGTCTGATAATTGACCGCTTTGCGATCGACATAGTTCTGATCGACGGTATTCCATGCCTGCTGAAACAACTGCGCGTACTTTTGCGATTGGCTGCTTGTCCCTAACTGGTAGCCGAAGTATTGATGACTGAACCAGCCGCCCAGGAATGCTATGACAACGAGAGCGCCTACAACCAGGACCTGCCTGAGCACTTGTTGGAGGTGATGCTCTTTTGGTGGCGTTTGCGGTTGCTTTGAGCCGTTCTGCCGCTGAAAAGGGTCGTCGTCGACCTCTTGAGATGAATCGAGATCCTCATACGCTGGCTTGTTCGGGCCAGGCTGATTGAAGTTTTGCCCTTCGTACCAACGTGGGTCATCGTATCTATTCACCGGTTGCCTCCATTTAGCACCGTTTCTGTTGAAGTGCTCTTCCGAGATGATTTTATCGGCTGGTGCAGTATCCGCGAACGGATCTAAGAAGCCTTTATTTACATCAACCCGCTCTGCGCGTGTCCCAGTATACACAAGGAAACTACAATGGTCAATCGAACTGGCACCAGAACTATTCTTAATCTTAGGAGTCCGACTCTGAAAAGTCAATTGTCGTTGGTCCAGGGCAGGAAGAGAGCACAAGAAAAACGAGAGTGCAATGATACCTGAATGCACTCTCGTTTTGTCGTACTGATCTGCTTTCATGTGTTGACCGGTGAAAGATACAGTATTATTTCTGCGATGTCTAGGTTGCCTCGGTCGTCTCAGTCGTCGCATTCTCCGTAGGTGCGGCAACCTCTGAAGGTTGAGCCGGACGCTTTTTAGCAACAGGAGCCGGCTTTTTCGGTGGTTCCCATCCGGGCGCGCGCGAGACGATCATTGACATCATGCGGCCTTCCATCATAGGTGAACGCTCGATGGTAGCCGCGCCCTTTAACACTTCTGCAATTTCATCTAGCAACTTACGACCGATATCCGGGTGGCGCATCTCAGCTCCGCGGAACTGCACGCTCACCCTCACCTTATCGCCTTCCGCCAGAAACTCCTGGATCTTACGTGTCTTTACCTCTACATCGTGTTCATCTGTACGTGGGCGCATACGAATCTCTTTCAGAGTCGTCGTCTTCTGGTTTTTGCGCGCCTCGTTCTCCTTTTTGGCTTGCTCGTACTTGAACCGACCGTAGTCCATCAGTTTACAGACCGGTGGCATCGCGTTGGGCGAAACTTCAACCAGATCAAGATTCCTGTCGCGGGCAATGTCGAGAGCGCGCATAGGGGGCATCACTCCCATCATCTCGCCGTTTTCATCAATTACGCGTATCTCACGTGCACGAATGCGCTCGTTCACGCGTGTCTCGCGCGGACGGTCATTCCCCCGAAAATCCCTGTTAATAGGCCGGACCTCCTTTTTAGAAACTAATAACAATTTGTCTTTTGCCAATGATCCTACTTTTTATGCCTGTTTGCCTTCCCATATGCTATAAAGCAGTACAAAATTGCTTGCTCGTGTCGCGTTATGGGATGCCAACAATGGACTGTACAAGTATACTACGACCTATGATCGTTTGCAAGTGTGCTGGGGCGAAATTGAGCTAGAACCGTGCTTCAAGAGGATGAGTATTCGGCCTGATCGGACCATTGCTTCTGTAAAGTTAAAACACCTCGCCGTGCGAGATTATTCCCTCCTGAATACATCACAGAAAACCACGTCGCTTCATGCGCAGATCGAATTTTCACACTGAATTTCTAAAGATTTTTGCAAGATGTGGCTCATATGTCCATATTATCCCACTTTTATGGTATACTCTGTATAAATCCGGTACGCAGTATCGGGCGCCCAGAGCGAGTTATCCCTTCGTCCTATGAAGGAGCGTCTGAAAATGCTCGTGATTGAGAAATGCGCCTCTTTTTCATGCGTGAGGAAAAGGCGTGTTGTTATAGGTATCCGGCAAAACAAGTAGTGGCTCTGCTCTCATATGCCCCTGAGAAACATGCGTAACCTGAAGGAGGCTCCATCATGAGCGGAAAAGTGGTCGCCAATTATTCGTGGTCATCTGCCCCACTGCCCGAAGTATTTCGTTTTTCCCCGCGCCCCACCTCAGCTCACAAGATACGTTGGTGGTCCTGGGGCAAAGGAGCGTTCGAAGAAGCTATCCGCCTGGATAAGCCGATTTTTTTAGTGATCTCTTCTTCATGGTGCCAGTGGTGCCATATTATGGATGAGACGACCCTTTCCGAGCCAAGCATCATTACGATTCTCAATAATGATTATATTCCGATACGTGTCGATAGCGATCTGCGTCCCGATGTGAACCAGCGCTACAACCAGAACGGTTGGCCGAGCATCGTTATGCTCTCATCCGAGGGCGAGATCCTCTGGGGTGGCGTCTATGTTCCTCCGAAGCAGATGCTGTACTATCTGGGGCATATCCGCCGCTATTACAGTGAGCACCGGCAGGAGATCGCCGAGCAGGTACGCGAACTCCAGGATCAGCGCTTTACGCGTCAATTGACACAGACGCTCTCCGGCACCCGGCTGCGACCTCTGTTTCAGGAAGAGCGTTCAGCCCTGAAGGATCTACCAGGCGCCGCTGGAATGGTACTGAGAGATCTCTACGACGCTGACTACGGTGGCTTTACCATTCACCCCCACCTCAAGTTTCCCCATTCCGAAGCGCTTGAACTCTTGCTGTATCTCTCCCGTCATGGTCAAGCGGATGCTCTGGACATGGTGCGTTATTCTCTGGAGCAGATGCGTGATGGTGGTCTATGGGATAGGGAGGCCGGCGGCTTCTTTCGCTACTCTGCGGCGAGCGATTGGAGTACGCCGCACACGGAGAAGATACTCGAGGAGAACGCGGCCTTGCTGCGCCTCCTGGTGCTAACCGTGCGGGAGATGCAGGAGCAGGAGTGGCGCGACCTGGCTAAACGCCTGATTCTCTATATCAACAATATCCTCTGGCAAGCGGATGTAGGCATCTTTAGCGGGAGTCAGAGCGCCGATGAGGAGTACTACGAGCCTGGACCTTACTCACGAGCGTCGCGGCAGGCTCCCTATGTCGATAAGACCATCTACACTGCGTGGAATGCACGCATGATCTCTTCGTACCTGCTCGCCGCGAAGGTGCTAAATTATCCCTCGCTGGAGACGATGGCCCTGCGCGCGCTGGATTGCCTGTGCGAACATATGATGCATCGCAACGGCAGCGTCTATCACTACGCCATCGATAGACATCCTGGCCTACCGGGACAACTCTCCGACCAGGTGTGGATGACGCGTGCCCTGCTCGATGCCTATGAACTGCACGGGCGCAAGTACTACCTTGAGACCGCGATCGCCCTGATGCACTTCGCTTGCCAGGAACTGCTCGATGAGCATAATGGCCTCTTTTATGACTGCCAGGCCGATGATGACGCGCCTGGTCGTCTGTCGCTGCGTGAGCAGCCGCTGACCGAGAACGCCATCGCGGCTGAATGTCTGTTGCGCATGTCGGTTTACAGCAAGCGCCAGAACCTGCATGACACAGCACTGCTGGTCCTGTCCGCCTGCCTGGAGAAGTATCGCCGGACGGGTATTCAAGGCGCCATCTACGCATGCGTGGTGGCCTATGCGATCGAGAATGGCTGGCTGTGAACGCGTAACGGCGTAATCGAACAAAGCACAGCAATCGAACATAACACAGTAGGGGCGGGGTAAATCCGGTACCCACCGTATTACATATCTATTCCGCATTACATAAGATCACGGTATTCCGTGCAATGTATGGTACTGCCTTATCACCTGATGGTCTGTTTAGACTGTAGTGATCGTGTCAACTCACTCACCACGTCATAGCGTCCATACGATGGCATCAAGTAGACGCCCTGCACCATGCCGCGCGCCTCTCCGAGCAATTCCTGCGCGATCGCCAGTCCCTCCTCGTGTCCACGCTCGCCAGCGGCCTTCATGCGCGTCCGCACCTCATCTGGAATGGTGATGCCAGGCACCTCGTTGTGCATGTATTCTGCATGGCGCGAGCTATGAAGGGGGATGCAGCCAAGAATCATAGGAATCGGCGGCTGCCCGGCGCGTTTCAGGAAGCGTTCCAGGGGGGCCAGCTCATAGATCGGCTGCGTCATAATGAAATGCGCCCCGGCCTCGACCTTGCTGCGGTACTTCTCGATCTCGCGCTCCGTCTCCTCGTCGGTCATATTCAGGTTCAGCGCGCACCCGATGTGGAACGATGCCTGCGCACCAATCGATGAGCCAGCCGCGTCGTGGCCCTCATTCATGCGCTTGATGATCCGGATCAGTCCGACCGAGTCCACATCCCACACGCCGGTCGTGTTGGGGTAATCGCCGACGCGCTGAGGATCGCCGGTCAGGGCAAGCACGTTGCGAATGCCCAGAGCGTGCGCGCCCAAGAGCTCGGCTTGCAGCGCCATCAGATTGCGATCGCGCGTCGTAAAGTGGATAATCGTCTCGATGCCCAGATGATCTTGAATCAGGCGTGCCAGGGCTATACAGCTCATGCGCACGCGCGCCATCGGACTATCAGCGATGTTGATAAAATCGATGCCCGCCTTCTGCAAAACGACGGCACCCTCAAGGATCTTGCGCGGATTCAGACCTTTTGGCGGATCGAGCTCTGCGCTGACTATGAACTCTCCGGCCTCAAGCTTTTCTTGTAGTCTGGTCTTCGATCCCTGTTGTGGCAGGATGATCTCTTCTTCGATCAGACGTGTGATGGTAGCCTGACTATCGATCGTAGCGCGTCGCACGCGCCTGTGCTCTTGAGTCTCCGTGACGGCTGGCTGAGCATCGCCGTAGTAGTCGTCGAGCGCTTTGCGCATCGCTACGATATGGTGCGGGGTTGTGCCGCAACAGCCACCGATGAGGTGCACCCCTGCCTTTGCGAAGTGGAGCGCGTAGTCGGCGAAGTAATCGGGTGTAGAGACATAGAAGAAACGATTATCGATACGGCGCGGAAGACCGGCGTTGGGTTGTGCAGAGAAGAGGGGGAGTGGCATCTTGTAGGCGTCTGCCTGTTGTTTGCTGGCCGCGATCATCTCTTCTAGAACGTCCAGCGTCGCGGCTGGCCCCATGCTGCAGTTCGCGCCAATGACATCGACGCCCAGGTCACCAAGTACGGCGGCCACGCGCGTCGCTGAGCGCCCCGAAAGGGTATGCCCGTCTTCGTAGAAGCTCATCTGCGCTACGATAGGTAGTCCGCCAACCTCTTTTGCCGCCAGAACAGCCTGGCGGAGCTCCGCCAGACTGGAGAAGGTTTCGAGAATCACCAGATCGACACCGCCCGTTTGTAGCGCCTCGATCTGCTCACGAAAGATTGCGCGCAGTTCACTCAGTCGCTGTTCATCGGGCGCCTGGAGCGGGCGACCAGTGGGGCCGACGGCGCCTGCGACAAAGACAGGCCGTCCGGAGACCTCACGGGCTTCGCGGGCCAGCTTCACCGCACGGATATTGATCTCGCGCACCCGTTCGCTCAGATTATGGGCCTCGAGCTTGCCCCGATTTGCCCCAAAGGTGTTCGTCTCAATGATCTGTGCGCCGGCGCTGATGTACTCGCTGTGAATGCCCTGGATAAGCTCGGGCTGCGTCAGGTTCAATGCATCGAAGCACTGTTCATACGTCACGCCGCGCGCGTAGAGCAACGTGCCCATCGCGCCATCACACAATACCGGGCGTTGCCTCAGTTGTTCGATTAATGGGTGCTCCATAAAAGTTCTCTCTCCACCTCGCTGCTTGAGTGCTGCTATAACTTTATTCGATTGTTCCGTCACAAACACTCTTCTATTGTCATTGCTGTCAGTATATCAGAAAGAGAGAAGTCCAAACAACATCAGATAATCCGATATCCAGTAATGAACTGCAGGCACCAGAGAATACAGAGTGCTCCCGATACTGACAGGTACGTCAAATATATCCATCGCCTGCTACCCAGCCTGGCCAGAATGAGGAAAGAGGGAAAGACGACGAGCATGTTGCGTCCGACGCCCATCAGAGGCTCATAGCCGGGTTCTATGTTGACAAACAACCACAGGAGCGCAGCAAAGCACAAATATGCCCAATGCCGTTCGCCGAGCCGGAAACGTCGCACACTGATAGTGAGGATAAGTAGGGCCAGGACGAGCACATCAGGAATGAAGTCGAAAGAGTACGACAGGAATATACGCAACCATGCATCCGGGTGGTGATTGAATACAATCTGCATCTCACGGAACAGCGCATAGCCAGGCAGTGCCAGTTGGTGCTGCCATCCTGATTGTGCGCGGACGAACGCCAGAGGATCGCCATAATGGTGTGCACAATAGAGCACGAAGAGACACAACCCGAGAGGGATCAGCAGGACGCTCAGCGCATCAAGGTGTATGGCACGGCGTACACGCAGGTACTCTATGCAGCATGGCAGAAAGAGCAGTATCCCATTTGGTCGATCCAATGTTGCGAGGAGTCCGAACAGGCCAACGAGCCACCATCGTTGATGCTTCATGGCGTAGAAGCAGAGCACGCTCAAGCACAAGAAAAGGGATTCAGGATAGATAGCCCACAAAAAGAACGCCGTCGGGAAGGCGAGCAGACAGAGGACTGCGCGCTGTGCCACCTGTTCTCCAAATTCCTCCAGGGCGAGCTGGTACAACACGGTCATGACTACCAATCCTGCCAGCGACGAGAGTAGCAGTCCTGAAATGATTGTGTTATGAATGCCTATAGCAATGAGACGTATGAGCATCGGGAAGAGAGGGAAGAAAGCAGCGTTTATAAGTGACCTATAACCTTGCTCAGCAATCGCTATATAGTGCTGGCTATCGAAGCGATCCCAGGTGTGCCAGATGATATTGAGCGAGGCAGTATTGAGAGGATCGGCGGGCGATTTGTGAGAAATAATCATGAGTTCAGGAGCATACAAGGAAACAACGATCATAGAAAAGTGTGTAACCAGGAAAAAAGGGAACACTTGTTTGAGTGCGTTGCGCCAGATGAGCGTGTTGATTTCCCACTGAGGCACGGCAAAATGCCAGTGCAGGGATTGCTTGTTCTGCATATTCACCTTCACGTTATAAAATACAGGGACACTGGGCTTTTACCTGTTGCCGACGTACGTCTCTGCCCCACTCATTTGTTGAGTGTCCCTATCCTGAGCCTATTCATAATCATTCCAGGAATGAGCTGGAAAAGGTAAAGCATTCATACTTGCAAGCAAGTATATCAATTGTGTGTGTATTTGTCACGTGGTCCTACTCTTTCTGCCGGGGCGATGCAGGCGAGCAAATTGTGAGTAAGTGGGGAAGATGATACAATGTGCGAAACTCTTCTTTCAGCGAAGGAGACCTGTGATGGAGACAACGGAGTCCTCGGGTAATCCTCTTGTGATCCTCAACCCTGCTGCTAATCGTGGCAAGATCCATCACTATCGTGCCCTGCTTCGTCCCTATGTAGAGCGCACGCAGGCCGAGTATGTGGAGACGGGCAGGCGCGGCGAAGCGCAGGAGCGCGCGCAGCGGGCGGCACAGGAGGGGCGTCCCGTCATCATCGTGGGCGGCGATGGTTCTGTCCACGAAGTCGTGAATGGCCTCTTGTCTGCTAAAAGGCGCGTGCCTCTGGGCATCATTGCGGCTGGTTCCGGCAATGATTATGCCTGGCGCGCGCTCAAGTTGCCGCAGAACCCCGCCGCCGCAATAGAGCGAGCTTTCTATGGGCAGCCCATTGCGGTGGATGCCGGGCGCGTCAATGGTTACTACTTTGTCAACTCCTTTGGCGTTGGCCTGGATGCGAATATCGCCGTGGCCGCAGGCTGGTTGAAGAAGCTTCCCTTGATGAGCGGTGCCCGGCTCTATTACGTTGCCGCCGTGCAGCAATTGTTGTTTGGTTACCACCGCTGCCCCTGGCTGAGCTGTTGCCTGGATGGCGAGCAGCAGGCTGCGGAGAAGCGTTACGTCCTGTTCGCGGTGACGAATGGACCGGCGTATGGTGCCGGCTTTCGTATCAATCCCAGGGCCGATTACCTCGATGGTTTTTTCGACATCTGTGCCATCGATTATGCACCGTTGTTAAGGGCACTCAAGCTCCTGCCCGTTGTCAAGAAGGGCGAGCACGCGCATCTCCCCGAAGTGACCTTTTACCGTGCAAAGACGATTCATATCGAGAGTAAGAAGGCAGTCACGGTGCTGATGGACGGCGAGACGACACAGGCTACTTCTTTTGATGTGCAGATCCTGCCTGGCGCACTGCTGGTACGGGTGTAGAAACAGTTACCTTGTGCTAGCAGAAGAAACTGCTATTTTGTGCCGACAGCGACGAGCATTTCGCACGGCCCCTCAAAGCCGGTGGACGTTTCAAACTTTCGTAGCTCATTGGCTATCTCTTCCCAGACCGATGCACGTTCTGCTTCGCTCACGCCTGCCAGCATCTGATGCAGGGCACCGAACGACTCGCGCTCGAAGCGAACGCACTCGTCGGCTGAGGACATGTGGAGCGGTGCGGAGATGACGCGCGTCTGAATGTCGCGGAAACCGGCCTGTCTATATGCTTCCTCCAACACGCCGGGCGTACCGAGACTGAAGGGTCCGGGCTGTCCGGGCAGCGGAGGTGGTAGTTGGGCGCGCCGCCGGATGATGGAAACGGGAATGGAGAAGAACCTGTTGTGCTCGGCGGTAGTATAGACGATGGCGGCCACTCGACCACCTGGTTTCAGCGCGCGGCGCATCCCCTGCAATGCCTTCTGCTGATCCGGGAAGTAGATCAGGCCGACGCGCGAGATAACGGCATCGAATGTCTCAGGTTCGACTTCGAGATTCTCGCCGTCCAGGACGCGTGTCTCTATGTTGGTCATGTCCTTTGTCTGTGCCGCGGCGTACTCAAGAATGTTGGGGGCGATATCGGTTGCCAGCACGTAGCCGGAAGGGCCGACGCGCCTGGCGGCTGTCAGGGTCTGTCCGCCCGCGCCCGCCGCTACATCGAGGACATGACTGCCGGAGCCAACGGCGGCCAGATCGAGCATCGCCTCCGTTGTAGCGCCGAGCCATTGTTCGATGAACGACTCCCAGCGGTTCCACGCCTCGGCTGCTGTCTGCCATTGGTCGCGCGTGGTTTTCTTGTAATTGATAGGATCGAAAGTCGTAACCATTGCTCTGTAGTCCTTTCTGCGTCAGAGTTATGCGTATGAGTAAGAACTTTTTCCTATCGCAATAATATGTGAAACGCCGGGGGACGCCATCGTAAAAATTACGGAGATTCTGGGGAGGCAATACGCAGATTGTATCTCTTCAGACCCCTCAGCGCCAGAGGCGCTTCGCAAGCGATTTGCTGTGGATGGCGGGATGGCGGCCTGGGCTACCATCCACAGCAGGACTCGTGCGAGCCGCGTCGCGGCGAGGTGTCAGGAAAAGAGCTATTCGTCCTTTTTCATCAGCCCCTTTGCGACGGCCCATGCTGCAATTTGCGTGCGGGCGTTGAAGCCCAGCTTGGAGAAGATGTTTCCGATGTGCGACTCAACTGTGCGTTCGCTGATCACCAATGCATCGGCAATCTCGCGGCTGGATTGGCCTTGCGCGATCCTCATTGCGACCTCCCGCTCGCGTTCGGTCAGTCCATCATAGGACCGCTTCGCGGCGCGCCTGGGTGATGGTGGAGGCGCGAGTGAAAGCAGGTCGTATGCATCATGCAAGAAATCCGCCCGCAACGGTCCTGTGGGAACATCAGGCGCGAGCCGTTCGATAAGGTCGCGTGCTGCAAGTAAGCTATCTTCGGCTGCTTCATAGCGGCGTCGCGCCTGATATAATTTGCCAAGGGTCAGATGTATGCGCCAGAGTAGAGATAAGGCTCCCTGCTGTTGAGCCTCGTCCCTGGCGTGTTGAAGCACCGCTTCAGCTTCGCTCGTTTGATTGAGAGCCAGGAGAGCCTCGCCGCGCAACCGCGCTAAACGGAGGATGGTTCGCCTGTCACTGCTATCTGCAGGCGCAGGCATTAACTGCTCTATAATCTGTAATGCCTGAGAAGGATCATTATGGGCCAGCGCCAGTTCTGCGCGAGCGCACGACATAAGGCGCTGGCCCAGGGTTTGAGTAGCAGAAGAGAGGGACACCTTGAGGATGTTTTCGGCGAGGGAGAGTTCGCGCGCTAAAACATAGGTCGAAGCGAGGTGCCCGCTTGCGGTGTGTATCCAGTGTAACGAGCAGGTCTCGTTGGCAAGGTGCAGCGCCCGTTCGAGGTGAATGCGCGCCTGCGGTAGCGCAAGCAGGTCGCGGTAAAGCGTACCGAGCGCGCAGTGGGCGGCGGTCATCCACTGGCGGTGATCGATCTCCTCGGCGATGTGCAGGCCCTGATCGGCAAACTCCAATGCCTGTGCATATGTTCCCTGTGGGCCCAGGCAGAAGGCCAGGAAGATGAGCGCGTAGGCTTCGGCGGCGCGCTGCTCCGTCTCGCGGGCGATCCTCAGCGCCAGCTCGCCGTCGGGTGTGACCTCAGATGCATGCGCTACGGCGGGAATCATCGTATCTGTCTGGTAGGTGATGCCGCGCATTGTCAGCGTCGCCATGCTGGATGTGAGACCTCGCCGATCGTCCAACTGGCGAAAGAGCACAATCGCTTGCCTGTAATATTCCGTGCCACGTTCCAGGTCACCGCCGAGATAGCTCGTCATACCGAGGAGATCGAGCGTCTCCGCGATGCCCGGCCCGTCGCCCAGTTCCTGAAAGATGTTCAGCGCTTCTCGATGATGTGTAAGCGCTTCCTGGGGGCGTTCGACATTGAGATACCAGTTCCCCAGACGATTCAAACTACGGGCGCTGATGGATGGATCAGCGATACTATTTGCCAGTTCGAACGCATTCTGGTAGTACTCCCCGCTGCGTTCGTAGTCGCGTCCGGCCCACAACATACCGAGGTGCAGCAGGGCCTCCCATTCGGCGCGGTCCTCTCTGGTCGAGCGTGTTACCTGGAGGGCCGCTTCATAATCTGCGCGCGCCCGGTCAAATTCGCCGAGAAGCTCGTAAGCCTGTCCACGGGCGCGGAACAGGCTTGCGGGTGGTGTAGCGGAGAGCTGGTATTCCGCGTGCAAGGCATTGGTAAAATAGGTAACAGCGGCGTGGGGAGCGTAGAGCGACATGGCTTTTTCACCGGCACGCTGTGCATATGCGAAGGCGCGTGGCCATAGACCGGCTTCGTAAAAGTGATAAGCGAAGTCCGCCAGATGTGTATCCAGGTTGCTCGTGTACAGGCCCTCCATCGTTTCGGCGATCGTACGATGCAGCGTCTTGCGTTCGCGGGCCAGTAGTTCGGTATAAATAACCTGTCGTGTCAGCGCGTGGCGAAAAGCAAAACGCTCGTCAGATTCCTCGATGACGAGTTGGGCGGCAATCAAATCTTTAATCAAAAGGAACAGGTGCTGCTCATCGCATTGCATTATCCGCTGCAACAGGGTGAAATCGAAGCGCCGCCCGATTACCGCCGCGAGTGTCAGCAGGTGTCGTGCGGGTGTGCTCAATTGTGCTGTGCGGCGCTGTACGGCATCCTGGATACTGCGAGGAACGTGTAGCTCACGCAGCGACTTGCTTTCCCAGGTGCCGTTAGTATAGAAAATCTCCCCGCTCGTAATGAGAGACTTGAGAATCTCCTCAACGAAAAAAGGATTGCCCTCCGTCAATCCGGCAATGGTATCAAGTAGCTCGCCATGTGCCAGGCGAACCGCGTCAGTGGCGGACTGGTATTGTGCGAAAATGGCATGCAGCACCGCCTCAATCTGGGCATGCGTCAATCCTTGCAGGATAATTTCCTGGTTGAGGCGTTCGCGATCAAGCTGCGCCAGCCAGTGTTTCAGGCTGCCATGTACTTCGTCGCTGCGATAGGTTGCCAGGATAAGCAAGGGATGGGCGGCACAATGGCGCATCAGGTAATGCAGAAACTCGAGGCTCGTTTCATCGCTCCAATGGATATCCTCTATCGTGAGCAGAATGGGCTGTTGCGTGGCTAAATCTGTGAAGAAGTGTGCGAGTGCCATGAATAGACGGCGCTTCTCTTGCTCTGGCTCCAGTGGCGGCACTGTGGTGGCTGGTGAAGATACGATATCGAGGCGCCCCAGGTCGCGTGCGCGTGATTCTGCGTTAGAGGCGTACGTGGTCAGCAGTTCTTTTGCCGGTGAAGACCTGAGCAGATCGAGAAGAGGCGCATAGGGATAGGAGCGATCAGCAGGGAAACAGTTGCCCTGGAGCAGCAGAAAGTGCTGCTCTTGTGCGTACATTTTTGCCTCCGCAACCAGGCGCGACTTACCGATGCCCGCCTCTCCGCTGATGAGAACAATCTGCCCAGGCGCGTTCCCAATCTGTGCGATGAGCGCCTGGAGGGCTGCCAGTTCTGATGGGCGCCCAATGAGTACTGGACAGATAACAGGCTTGTTCAACGGTATCGACATAATGTTCGTTGCCTCTTCAGGTGGCCTGAACTTGTAAAATTGTCTATGCTAGCTGATGCACAGTGGTATAGTACCACAGATCAGCTTGCGACAAAACTGGCAGATTGACTACCTGGGCGATTTCAAAGTCGTCTCGTTCACTCGCATCGGCCCGTAGGGCCTCCCTCAAGGGAAATGGTTGAGCTTTGTTGCGGGCGACTCGCCCGCAACAAAGCTCAACCATTTCTGCTGCGAGCGCCGCAGGCGCGAGGAGTGGCGACTTTGAAATCGCCCTGTTGACTGCCTGGGCAAACGGAAGTTACTGATATTATGATTGGGACTGTAATCGCCAGCCTTAAGCGTTTTTGTATTTCGCAATAAATGCCGATGGGCAGAGATGGACGAGTGTGCACTGTTCGCAGAGCGGGTTGCGCGCGTTGCAGAGGGCGCGCCCGTGGAAGATCAGCAGGTGTGAGAGATCGAGCCAGTTCGCGCGCGGCACGATGCTCATCAGATCCTGTTCGACCTTGACCGGATCGGTGTGCTTCGTCCAGCCAAAACGCCGGCTGAGGCGACCGATGTGCGTATCGACGACGAAGCCTTCGACGATTCCAAAGGCGTTGCCCAGAACCACGTTCGCCGTCTTGCGCGCCACGCCTGGTAGACTGAGAAGGTCGGACATCGTACGCGGCACCTCGCCCCCATACGCGGTGAGAATGCGCTGGCTGGCGGCGCGAATATTTTTGGCTTTATTGCGGTAAAAACCTGTCGAGCGAATATCCTGCTCGAACTCCTCTGGATCTGCGTGCGCGAAATCTTCGACGCTGCGGTACTTTTGAAAAAGCTTCTTCGTGACTATATTCACACGTTCGTCAGTACACTGTGCCGAGAGCTGTGTGGCAACCAGGAGTTCCAGTGGATTTTTGAAGTTAAGCGAGCAGGTCGCCTGTGGATAGAGGCGCCGGAGTTCGACGATAATGGCGTTGACCTGCTCTGGTGAGCCTGGCTCTGGTCCTGTATAGGCTGGCGGCAATGCAAGTTCCATAGATACGCTCTACCTTTTTTCGCTCTAGTGAGACAAGAAGAGAAGTTCAGGCATCTTCTCTCTCAAGCTGCTCGCCCTGAGCCTCTAGGAGCCTGCGCAGCGCGTCAGCCTGCCCGCGATTGTAGGCGGCGGAATGGAGATCTGGACCGAAGACAGGGAGAGAGCTCTTCTCGCGAATGTACGCAGCCCGCTCGCGTTGGATGATCTCGTGCACTAACTGACGATCAGTAAGACGCCAGCCCCGCAGCCTGGCATGTTCGGCGAAACGCATAACACGCTCAAAACCTGCCCGATAGTCTCGCTCTTCTATGTTGCTTTGTAGTGGCGTATCTTGCATCGCGGTGCCTTTCATAGACAATTGGAGGATTGGATATAATCTACATAATTGCTTTTTAAGTATGTCAGAAAATGGGTGCCGCGTCAAGCAAATAGATGCGTTGGATGGGCATGCAGACAATATTTATGTATATCGATATGAGGGTGCAACTGAGAGATGCCGCGCGACCCTCAACGGGGGCGACGTAGCACCTCGAAGATGGCCTGGGTACCAAACTCCATCGCTTCGACCGGGACACGTTCGTTGGCGGCGTGGACCGTCTGTAGGAAGTCGAAGCCCGCCGGGAGGTTCAGGGGCAGGAAGCCGTACGTCTGAATCCCCAACCGCGAGAAGAAACGTCCATCGGTCACGACAGGTGTTAAGAAGGGAATGGGAACGCTGCCCGGATCGGCCTCGCGTAGCACATCTGCTAGCGTATCGAACAATCCCATATCGGCCTGGGCGCGCCCTCGATCATGGCGCACAAGCTCGATCTCTACCTCATTTCCAATGATTGTGCTCAGTTCTGCCAGCATGTCTTCAGGCGTATAGCCCGGCAGCAGGCGTCCATCCATCTCCAGGATAATCTCGCTGGGAATGACATTGACCTGACTTCCGCCCCTGATGATCGTGACGTTAACGGTGTTATGGAGAATGGGATCTATAATCTGTCTCTGTTCGCTGAGTGTGTCGAGCGTGGCATCGGTCTGCGCGGGATCGAGCAACCGGCTGAACTGCGCTCCGGTCGGTCCCGCAATAGTAGCGGATATTATCTCCAGCATCTGTCGCGTCGTCTCGATGATGTGGACCGGCAAACGGTGCTGATTCAATTGCTGCAAGAGATTCCCCAATTTGGCCGCGGCCCCATTGTGCATGGGCAGCGAGGCGTGCCCGCCGGGACCGCGCAGCGTCGCCTTCATCCAACATACCTGTTTTTCGAGCACCTGAATGGCATAGAACTTCTTGCCGCCGATCGTGACGCTAAAACCACCGAACTCTCCAAGAGCATAGCGTATGTCTTTGAAGAGCTCCGCGTGGTTCTCGACCAGGAACTCTGCGCCCTGTTCGCCGCCCGCCTCTTCGTCGCTTAAAAGCGTAAGCACAACATCGCCCGGTAGCGAGGTCCCCTCAGCTTTGGCGCGCATCAGGGCGGCCAGCATCATCGCTACGCCGCCTTTCATATCCAACGTTCCACGCCCCCAGATATAGTTATCGACGATCTTCCCCTCGAACGGCGGCTGCTGCCAGTCCTGTTTTTCCGTCGTCACCACATCGATATGCCCCTGAAGCAACAGTGGCCTGGCGTTTCCCTCTCCTGCCAATCGCGCGATAAGGTTGGGGCGCGCGGGATCGCTCGTCAGCAGCGTCGTCTGGAAACCGGCCTCCTTTAGCAACGTATCAATGTAGTGAATGCACTCTGCTTCATTGCCAGGCGGATTGGTCGTGTTGAAGCGGATAAGGCGTTGCAGCAGTTCAACCGGGCGCTGATAGATCGTTGTATCGGGAGGCGTGGAAGGTGTTGGCATAAACTTCTCCAGGTTTTCAAAGATTGAGTTAATATCTTTGTTATTGTAGCACCTGAAGCCGGGCGTTAGTTCTCTTACCCTGACCGCTATCAATCAAAAGGACTTTCCGGTGGTGCAGGCGACGACGGTACTGACAGCAGCGTTGGTCGTGTTTTGTAACGCCCTGGCTGATCTGCTCTACGTGGCTATCGATCCGCGCATCCGCCTGGAGTGACTTTGTATGAGTCTCGTTATAATCTGCATCCGTGTGAACACTGTAACGTTTGCTCTTATGCACAAACATGTCTATAATCAAGGTAAGAGAATCTCTGGCGTCAAGACCTGATAAACTCTCACTCTTATAGAAATCAGGGAAGGGAATGACCCGTGGCTAACAAGAATCGTATAAATTCGGGCGTAGATGATGAGCAGCAGAAGAAGCTAAAGAAAAATGCTGTAGATAGTATTCTACGTAGAACCGATCGCGCTCAAAGTGTGCGCGATCTCGGCGTAAACGCTTTGAAGAACCTGCCCGGTAGCATTGCCGTCGTACAGGCGTTTATGAAAGCGGTCAATTGGAAGCAGGCGCAGGACGAAGTGCTCAATGGGCTGAACAATACGGTAGTCATCATTGGACAGCCCAACTCAGGCAAGAGCACCCTCTTCAATACGTTGAAGGGACAGACCCTCTCGCCTGTCTCGTCGCAGGCCGGGACGACAAAGACGCTGGTGCGCACCGATTTCGGTCCCTTTACCCTCGTGGATACCCCTGGACACCTGCCCAATGTTATGGAAAGCGGAATGGATCAGGCCAGCGTGATCGTGTTTCTGATCGACGGATCGCGTGGCTTGCAGGAGGAGGACCGCGATCTGTACAACGTGATCAAAGGACTGAAGAAACCCACTATAATCGCCGTCAATAAGGTTGATGTGCTCAAAGGCGGCGAGGGCCCCGATCAGTTTGCTACGGAGATCGCCGTAATGCTCGGCGTTGTCGGCGTTATCCCCATCTCTGGCAAGAATGGTACCAATGTGGCCACAGAGCTGATCCCCGCGATCATCGAGGCTAGCCCGGAGGCCGCGCTGGCGATCGGTCGGGAGCTGCCTGCCTTCCGTCGCACGGCTGCGCAGAAGATTATTCGCAATGCGACGCTGCTCACCCTCGCGGCAGGACTGGAGCCGATCCCTTTCATCGATATTCCTATCATTTTGGGCACACAGGCGCGCCTGGTGCTGCGCCTGGCAGCCCTCTATGGTGAGCCGATGGATAGTGCCGATGCACGGAAACATGCCCGCGAACTGATAGTCGCCATGGTCGGCGGTCTCGGCATGCGCTACGTCGCTGAGCAAGTGGCCAAGCTTGTACCCTTTGGAGGAGATTTCGTGGCCGGCGCGATCGCTGCGGCATCCACATGGTCGATCGGCGAGGTCGCACTCGAGTATTATGAGGGTGGCAAACAGATCAAACCCGGTCGCCTGCAACAGTTGTACCTGGACTTTTATCATCGCTTCCGTAGAGAGAATAAAGTACAGGAGCTGCGCAGCGAACTGGATGGGCAGAACACGCCCAGACCGTTGCTGCCCGGGCCCCAAGAGAAAGTTTTAGAAGAAGGGACGGCCTCGTAGAACGTATGCAGTTCCCCTATGAACGCTACGAAAAATTAGACGGCCCGAAGGTCGTCTACTATCCAGCGGGCGAAGAAACGCGCGCCCGCTGGCTGCTTCAGGCTGCCGACAAAGCCAGTGAACAGCTTGCCCATCTGCTCGGCGAGTCTTTACCTGCTATGGAGATTGTCCTGGCCAGCATCGATGACTGGTCGCTTGCCCCGCGCGACGAGCCCGAGGAGAACAACGACCTGCTGCCATATTGGACGGACGCTACTTCCCCCTCTACGCTTGTTGTGCCTGTCGAGATCGACCCCGTCTTTGGCGAAGAGACGCCTGAGCGCCTGGCTTTCATCCTCTATCACGCGCTCACCCTGGCCTTTCTGGAGTCCGATCCTCGTCCCTGGCCGGAAGAGTATCCCTTGTGGGCCGATGAATGGCAGCTCAAGTTTGCCGCCGTCTGGCTCGCCCATCGCCTGGATGGTCAGCAGGGCCTGATCAACAAAGACCTGCACGCAGAGTACGCGGAGATCTTTGAGCCGGAGCCAGACGGCAAGACGCCGGTGACCATTCGGGGCTTCGACTGGTTCGAAGATACCCCCGCCGAAGACTATTTGACCTATGAACTGTTGCTGGAACAATTCGCCGTCGATCTCCTGGAGCGCTACGACGCCTCTGTCCTGCCGCGCTTCCTTGCTCTCTATCGGACGGAGCGCACCGTCCTGCTCAGCGATGACGTGACCGCGATGCTTGCCGCCGCCCTTGGTTCGGGGAGTGCCGACTGGCTGGAGGAGTTGGTCTACTTCTAGCCTTTGTTTCAAGTTTCAAGCCCGCAAGCGGGTCGCAAATGCACACAGACCTTTGCCGTCTCCTCTGAGGGAAGTATACGAACAAAACCCTGAGAGGTCAAGTAAAAATGCATTAAGTACTATCGCGGAGCAAACGCGGTATAAGGAGTGCTTATTAAAATTGTGAAAAAGGAATTTGCTATGTTTAATCGTGTTACAATTATTGGCCTGGGACTTATTGGTGGATCGCTGGGACTGGCTGTACGAACAACGAAGTCTGCCCAGCAGGTTGTTGGCTATGACCTGGGAAAGGGCGTCAGCGATCGTGCGCGCAGGGCAGGTGCAATCGACCAGTCGTTTCAGGCGCTGGCCGACGCCGTTCGTGGCGCGGAACTGGTCATTCTAGCGACTCCTGTAGGGGCAATGCGTGCCCTGCTACAGGCCATTGCCCCCGTCCTCACACCGGGCACCGTCGTCACCGATGTGGCAAGCACCAAAGCGCAGGTCATCAACTGGGCCGAAGAGTTTCTGCCCGCGAATACCTCGTTTGTAGGCGGACACCCAATGGCCGGAAAAGAGGTCAGCGGAGTCGAGGCCGCCGACGCCAGTATCTTCAAAAATCGTATCTACTGCCTTACACCCACGCCGCGTACCAATCCTGCCGCCATCAACAAAGTCTCGACGCTTGTGGAGGCTATAGGGGCACGGGTACGCTTTTTAGAGCCCGCTGAGCACGATGGACAGGTCGCAAGCGTCAGCCATCTGCCCTTCCTTGCCTCCATTGCCCTGGTCAATACCGTCGCCGAGGGCAGCTCGTGGGGCGATGCCTCTTTGCTGGCCGCCAATGGTTTCCGCGATATCTCTCGTCTGGCGGCGGGCAGCCCCGAGATGTACCGCGATATCTGCCTCACGAACAGCGAAGCCATCACGCGCTGGCTGGACGCCTATATCACGACGCTCCAATCCTTGCGTGAGCGTGTCGCCATCCACGATAAAGACCTGAGCGAAACATTTGCCAGGGCGCAACAGGAACGCCAGCAGTGGCAGGTCTCACAGGAACGAATAGAGTCATGACATTGTCAAGGCAGTTGCAAAATTGCCTTGCAAAACTCTTGACAGGTCCCTCAAGATATGGCATACTACTCTGGCTGCCAAAAGAGACAATCACCTCGCTCATAAACGAGTAGGTGCTCCTGTTTCAAACGCATTGTAGATCGTGCCACGCTAATGTGGACCCGCAGGGATAACCTCTCCCCTAAGTAAAAGAACCAACCAGGGTTTTGTACGGCCTTTTTGCGTCGTCCTTGATCCGGGTAAATGAGTTCCTGTAACGGCGAAAGCAAGGGAAGGAAGTTTTCTCAGCGAAAAGAAATTCGTTTGAAAACCTCTTGACACAGCGCCAGAAATGTGAGATACTACGTCTACAGTAAACAAGCGAACGAAATGCCCGCTTGAAAAGTGGAGTACACTGATAACAGTGAGAGGTCACGGCCCATCTCCACGGAGGGATCCTTTAACAACTGAAGAGTGGAAAGCAGAACAGCAACTGTTTGGCGACGAGCAGTTCCTGTCAAGCAACTGGTCGCCGGTCGCAAGGCTGGGGGACCAGGAGTTTTTCTGCGAACAAGCCAAGCAAATGTAA
>WNFX01000190.1_pt1 | contig 53676 bp, 54 predicted proteins | sample 5400111 | NCBI WGS metagenome assembly WNFX01 (sample SAMN13153363, study PRJNA577476) | soil metagenome | isolation source: 40 cm soil or saprolite under grassland replicate 1 | place: USA:California | collected 2016-06-15
GGTCCTTCATAGAACTTGGCGCATACACCGGAGCGGTGCGATGCGCCCGGCTGCACGCCCAGCTTGTGCTGCGGGAATGGGGTTTCACCGGGCTGAGCGACACGTGCGCTCAGGTGATCTCCGAGCTGGTGACCAACTCGCTGCAGGCATCACAGGCGGCAGGTGAATTCACGACGGTGCGGCTGTGGCTGTTCTCGGACAAGGAGAGGGTCCTGATCCTGGTCTGGGATGGCCTGCCGCAGCCGCCGGCGCCGCGGACTGACGTGGATGAGCTAGCGGAAAGCGGGCGTGGATTGCTCCTGGTCAGCATCTTGAGCGAGCAGTGGTCCTGGTATCCGGTCCCGGCCGGCGGGAAAGTCGTCTGGGCGTTGTGCAGCGAGGCATTCCGGTGACCGCTTCTGTCCCGCCGCGCCGCTGCCCGGCGCGGCACGGCCAGGGCGCGGATATCAGAAACTCGTATTTCATGCTCGTGGTCAATGACTCCTGCACCGGCCCGGACGGGCAGCCGGCCAGGACGGAGATCTTCGGCTTCTTCCGCCGCGAAGGCGAGGAACACGACGACGACGCGCTGATGACCGCCTGCCTGGAGGTGCCGGCCGGGTCACCGGTCGCCGTACTGGCCCGCCAGGTGGGCACCGGCTGGAAAGGCCGCCGCATCCGCCGCGTCGCCCGCACGCTGCGCCGCAACATCGAACAGTGCCCGTGCTCGCCCGGCGCGGACTGCCCGGCGCTGGACGAGGTGCGGCTGTTCGAGGCGATCGAGCACGCCCTCACGGGCAGCAGCCCGTAGCGCCACGTGCAAGCGGGCCGCCCCGTACCACGGCTGCGGCTGGGTGCCCGGCGGGGAACAGGGTTCCCCGGGTGCGATGGTACCCGGGGCTATCGCTGCATCCCGGCCGGCGTCTGCCGGCGGCCAGGCCCCACCGCCGGAACCAGGCTGACCGGGCCGGCGATCATCGAAGAGCACGGCGCAACCGTGCCGCTGCATCCTGGCTTCACCGCGCTGGTCGATGAACTCGGCAACCTGCGGGTCACGACCTCCCGGTGAGGTGGCGGACCGGGCCGGTGCTCGCCCGGCCAGCTCAGGCAGCGTGCTGGCCCGGGGCGTTCATGCGGCCCGGCAGGGCGGCCCGTGGCCGTTCAGCACCCGGAGCCGGTCAGGGCTGGTCGCCGTCACGGTGCCGTCGCCGTGCAACGTGATCGTCCAGCCCCAGCGATGCACCGCTATCAGATGGTGGAACGAGCACAGGCTCAGCAGGTTGCCCAGGCTGGTCGGCCCGCTTGAGGCGCGGGGAATGATGTGGTGCGGATGACAGGCCGCTGGTGGCTGATCGCACCCCGGAAAACGGCAGCCGCGATCGCGCACCGTCATCGCGCGGCGCAGATGCGGCGGAACGGTGTCGGTGGCGGTGCCGATGTCCAGCGGCAGGCTGATGGCAGCAGCTGGCCCGGTCAGCGTTTCACTGCGCAACCATGCCGCGAGCCCGGTCGGACCTGACAGCAGGTCGGCCGCATACCTGACGATCGTGTCGCTGAGCAACTCCAGACCCGCTCCGGTCGGGCCGGCCGGGCTGGTGTTCTTGAGCCGGGCTCGGGTGAGCCGGTCAAGAACGGCCGGGTCCACGTGGCCAGTGATCACGGGAACGATCGCGGCGTCGCAGTCGTCGCCGGGACCCGCGGGCGGCAGGCCGGCGACGGGCCCGGCGCCTTGATCCCGCGGCTCGATCGCTCGCCAGCGCTTGACGGCGGCGGCGGTGGCTGGGTCGTGCGTGGCTGGGTCGTGCGTGGCTGGGTCGTGCGTGGCTGGGTCGTGCGTGGCTGGGTCGTCCGTGGCTGGGTCGTCCGTGGCTGGGTCGTCCGTGGCTGGGTCGTCCGTGTCGGGTCGGCTGGTGCCGCGGTCGCGGGTCTCGTACTGGCTGGGCTCGTGCCCGTCCTGGTCGGAGCTCGCCGCCATGCCGCGGAGCTGGTCAAGGGTCATATGGAGCTGTATCTGAGTTGCCTGGCCGGCCCGTTCGGGCAGACAGCCAGTTCCGATCAACCGCCTGCAGGCTTCCTCAAGTGCGTCATGATCTCGCTGCGCCTTCGTGCGGATGTCCTCGGGCCCTGCCTTCTTGCCGAGCGCGTCGAGCACAGCCGCCAGCGCCGAGGCTGCCTGCGGCGTCAGTTCGCCGTCCAGCCTGGCGGCGCCGCGCCAGTGCTTGTCCAGGCGCAGCCACCGGTCGGCGAAGTTGTCGTCGTCGCGATCCGGTTCCGCTGTCCTGCGCCGCATCTCTTCGGCCAGCACGGCCAGCCCTGCCAGGTCGGCGCCCGCGGCCGCCGCGCCGAGCAGGATCACCTCAGCGTCCTCGCGATGTTGACTAGGCAGCAGCTCGACCCAGTCGCAGATCTGCCTGGCCCAGGACGCTGAAATACTCCCGGCGCTCAGTGCGGCCTTGATCTGCGGATGTGCTGCCAGCCGCCTCGCCCAGCGGACGGCGGCAGCGGCGGCCGGCCTGGTGATCCGAGCCTGCCAGGCGAGCCAAGTCTGTGCCGAGGCCTGGCCATCCAGTTCGTAGCCTCGCTGGGCTTCGAACGCCGCCAGCATCGTTGCCCGCGCTGCGATCAGCCGCGACTCGGCCTGCTCCAAGCGAAGCAGGCATTCGGCCTGCTCCGCGGCCGTCAGCGTGCTCGCGTCGGCCGCGGCGAGCGCGGCCAGAAATGTGCCGGCCCGCTCGGCCAGCCCGGTGGCCGCAGCATCGGGAGCATGCGGCTGGGCAGGTAAGCACATACGTGTCCTCCAGGATGGTTCAGCGTCGGCGGGCCGGTGCGGTGGTAGTGCCGCTCTGGCACTGCCCGGGCGGTGCCGCTCTGTCCGGGCGGTGTCCCGCCCGAAGTGCGGGCACCGAGTGGGCTCGGTTGGTTTCGCTTCTGTGTTCGATTCTAGATCGTGCCACTGACAATTTGGCTGATGCCGCCTGGTGCGGTTGAGTAGCGGGGTGACCGCATGACCGACCCGGCCGACCGAGTCCGCTGCGGGACGGAACCGGCGGGCGGCGCCTGCTGAACGGGAGGTCCAGATGGCACGGCGGACGCTCACGGACGGCGGCGGAACCGGCCCGGCGGATCCGGTGCTGCTCGAAATCATCGCGGGGAGTCTCGCGTCGATCGAGCGCGAGGTCGAAACCGCAATTGGCAGGACGGCGCGGTCGCCGATGATCAGGGATGCGCACGACTTCCGTGCGGGCATCCACGATCGAATGCTGCGCAAGCTGACCGGCCGGTCATATAGCGCGCTCGTTCACCCGGTCGTCAGAGACTTTCCGATGGAGACGATGCGGCCGGGCGACGTGTTCTTTCACAATGACGTTTACCTGTCCGAGGGCGGCATCGGCCATCTGCCCGATCTCTGCGTCACGGTGCCGGTCTTCCACGATCCGTCGGCCGCGCACGGGGCCGCGCACGGGGCCGCGCACGGGGCCGCGCACGGGGCCGCGCACGGGGCCGCGCACGGGGCCGAGGACCCAGACGAGGTGTCCGGACCCAGGGTGGTCGCCTTCGTGCAGGCGTTCGGGCATCACGATGACATCGGCGGGGCGGTGCCTGGCTCCATGCCAAGCCACGCGACCAGCGTGTTCGAAGAGGGACTGATGGTGCCTCCGATCCGGCTATGGGACGCCGGAGTGCCGAACCGGGCGGTGCTGGCGATCATGACGCGCAACTCGCGGATGCCCGAATCGCTGGCCGCTGACTTGGATGCGGAGTGCGCGGCTTGCCTGATGGGCGCGCGGCGGCTGGCAGAACTGTTCGACAGGTACGGCATGCAGGCGGTCGAGTCCAGCTTCGACGCGATTGTGGCTGGAACCACGAGCACTTACCAGCGTGAGATCCTGGCCAAGATCCCGGCAGGCTCCTGGACCTGGGAAGACTACGCCGAGCACGACGGAGTGGACGAGCCCAAGCTGCATCGCCAGCGGATCACGCTCACCAAGATCGACGAGGCCGAGCCGGGCGGCCCGAAGCTGATCATGGACTTTTCTGGTACCGGGCCGCAGGCGAAGGGCCCGATCAACCATTGCGCGAACTACGCGGACGGCAATTTCCTGGCCAAATGGCTGGCGCCGATTCTGCGCAATCTCGCTGACACGCCAGAACGGATGGCCGAGCTCGATGTCAACGAGGGCGTCGTCGATCTGATCGAGATGCGATTCCCGCCGCCTGGCACTCTGCTGACCCCGGTGTTCCCAGCGCCCACAAACGCGCGGACCTTCGTGATCCTCCGGTTGCTCGGCGTGCTCGCCGGGGTCCTGGCCAAGGCGGTGGGCGGCCGGATGCCCGCCGACCAGGAGACGATCAGGTATACCGGGGTGTACGGCGTCGACTCCCGAGGCGAGCCGTACCTGATGCGCGAGGTGCTAGGCGGCGGATCGGGCGGCAGGTACTATGCCGACGGCGAGGACACCATTCACGTGGTTCCTGACTCGCGGAACCTGCCCGCGGAGTTCTCTGAGGCAAGGTTCCCGTTCCTGGTCGAGCGGCTCGGGCTGGCTGTCGATTCGGGCGGGCCTGGCACGTTCCGTGGCGGGCTCGGTTACGACAAGCAGATCAGGATGCTCGCTGACGGCTATTTCATGTCCATCGCCGATCGTTCCATCCTGTCGTGCTGGGGCGTGAACGGCGGACGGGCCGGACGGCCGTTCCAGGTCACGATCGATCCGGGCGGCCCGAACGAGCGTGACGTGGACGCACTTGCCGACGCGGAGTTCGTGTCGGCCGGGACGCTGATCAGGATCCGCACCACGGGCGGCGGTGGCTGGGGGGATCCGCTGGACCGGGACGTCGATCTCGTCGTGCGCGACGTGGCCTGGGGCAAGGTCTCCGTGGACGGCGCAGCCGCCAACTATGGCGTAGTAATCACGGCCGCGCCCGCTGCCGGGGAGGGACGGCCGGCCGCGGATGTCGGGCAGGTGGCGGATCTCGCGGCGACGCGGCGGCTGAGGGACAGCATGCGAGCGGCGCGATCTGAGCGGCGGCCGTTCTTCGACCGCGGCCCCGGTTATGACAGGCTGGCCGGCAAGTCGTCGGCGGAGGTGGACTGGCTGTGAACGGTACCGGGCAGGCGGAGGCTGGCAGGCCGGCGGACGGGGACCGGCGGGCGGAGCGTGACAGTCGGGCGGGGGGCGGCGGGCCGGTGGAAGGCGGGGGAGCGGAGGCTGGCGGATTGGCGGACGGGGGCGGTCGGCAGGGGCATGAGCGGCGGGCGGACGGCGGTACGTCGAGAGAGGCTGGCGGGCGCGCGGGGGCGATCGGAGAATCAGCGATAACGGGACCGCTCGCCGGGATTGTCGTTGCCGACCTTTCGCGGGCACTGGCTGGACCGCACGCGACGATGATGCTCGGTGATCTCGGCGCTCGGGTGATCAAGGTGGAGTCGCCGGACGGGGACGATAGCAGGGGCTGGGGACCCCCGTTCATGCCCGGCAGGGACGGTACCGAGCATTCCACCTACTTCTTGTCCTGCAATAGGAACAAGGAGTCGATCGCCGTCGACCTCAAGAGCGATGACGGCCGCGCCGTCCTGGCCGCCCTGGTCGAGCGCGCCGATGTGCTCGTGGAGAACTTCCGGCCCGGAGTGCTCGACCGGCTGGGATTCAGCTTTGAGCGGCTGCATGACATCAACCCGCGGTTGGTGATCCTGTCGATCACCGGGTTCGGCCATGACGGGCCCGAGGGGAACCGGCCTGGCTATGACCAGATCGCCCAGGGTGAGGGCGGGCTGATGTCGATGACCGGCCCGGAGCCTGATCAGCCGACCAGGGTCGGGGTACCGATCGGCGATGTGCTAGCCGGGATGTACGGAGCTTACGGAGTGCTCGCCGCGCTGAACGAGCGGCACCGGACCGGGCGCGGCCAGGTGGTGCGGACCAGCCTGCTCGCCGCGGTGATCGCAGCGCATGCCTATCAGGGCACCCGGTGGACGGTGGCCGGGGAGATCCCGAGGCCAGTCGGCAACCATCATCCGTCGATTTGCCCGTATGGCCTGTATCGGGCGGCTGACGGGCTTGTCCAGATCGCGGTGGGCAGCGACGCGCTCTGGCGGCGGCTCGCATCGGCGTACGGGCTTGACCGGCCGGAATGGGCGCTGAACAGGAACCGGGTGCGCGATCACGAGGTGGTCAACGCTGCCGTGAATAAGGCGTTCGGCCGACTGCCCGCAACACAGGTGCTGGCCAGGATGGACGAGCTGGGCGTCCCGGCGGGCCGGGTCCGCGATCTTGCCGAGGTCTACGGCTGGGAGCAGACCGCGTCGCAGAACTTGCTTGTCGAGGTGGAACACGCCGCACTGGGCAAGATCACGCTGCCCGGTCCGCCGCTGCGGTTCGGTTCGCGCGAGCCGAGCGGGCAGGCCGGCGCCGGGCACCGGGCACCGCCCACGCTGGACCAGCACGGTGCGGCGATCAGGGCCTGGCTCGGCGAACCGGCTGAGACGATCGAAGCACCGCCCGGCCAAGCTCACTAGACCGGCCGAGCTAACCAGACAAGCCAAGCTCACTAGACCGGCCGAGCTAACCAGACAAGCCAAGCTCACTAGACCGGTCAAGCTCACTCGACAGACCGAGCTCATTGAGGCAGACCGAAAGACCGGCCGAGCTCACTTGATGAGCTGAGCTTGATGAGCTGAGCTCGATGAACCGAGTTCGATGAACCGAGTCCGATGAAACACAAGGGAGCGAGTCGTGCCAGCGCCGATCGAAGTCCGCAAGATTCCGCTGCACCACGTGTCCGACGCGAGCGAGCTCGCCAGGCTGATCGACGACGGCGTGCTGGAAGCCGACCGGGTGGTCGCGATCATCGGCAAGACCGAGGGCAACGGCGGCGTCAACGACTACACCAGGATCCTGGCCGACCGAGCCTTCCGCGAGGTGCTCGGCGCGAAGGGCAGCCGCAGCGAGGATCAGGTCAGGCAGATCCCGGTGGTGTGGTCGGGCGGCACGGACGGGGTGATCAGCCCGCACGCCACGGTTTTCGCGACCGTCCCTGCCGATCGCGCGGTCCAGACCGGCGAGCCGCGACTGAGCATCGGCTTCGCGATGAGCGAGCAGCTTCAGCCCGAGGACATCGGCCGGTCGGCCATGATCACCAAGGTCGCTGACGCTGTCCGCGTCGCGATGGGCCGGGCTGGCATCACCGACCCGTCCGACGTGCACTACGTGCAGACCAAGACGCCGCTGCTGACCATACACACGATCTCCGACGCCAAGAGCCGTGGCCAGAGCGTGTGGACAGAGAACACGCACGAGTCGATGGACCTGTCCAACGGTTGCACCGCGCTCGGCATCGCGGTCGCGCTCGGCGAGATCGAGATGCCGTCGGACGCCGACGTGCTGCACAACCGCGCGCTGTACTCGGCGGTCGCGTCCTGCTCATCGGGGGTCGAGCTTGACCGGGCCCAGGTGGTGGTGGCCGGCAACGTGCGCGGCATCGGGGGCAGGTACCGGATCGGGCACGGTGTGATGCGGGATGCGCTTGACGCCGACGGCATCTGGGCCGCGATCCGTGACGCCGGTCTCGACCTGCCAGAACGCCCGCGCCCTGACGACCTGGGCGGCCGGTGCGTGAACGTGTTCCTCAAGTGCGAGGCCAGCCAGGACGGCAGGGTGCGGGGCCGCCGCAACGCGATGCTCGACGACTCGGACGTGCACTGGCACCGGCAGATCAAGTCCTGCGTCGGCGGCGTGGCCGCTGCGGTGACCGGCGACCCTGCGGTGTTCGTCTCCGTTTCCGCCGCGCACCAGGGCCCGGACGGCGGCGGCCCGGTCGCCGCGATCGTCGATCTCGGCGGTTAGACCCCGGCTACACCGAGCCTCGGCGGCCGCCCGTTGACGTGTCGGCGCGGCCGTGTGGGCGAGGGCCGCCGGGGCGGTGAGCGCCGTGTGGGCAAGGGCCGCACCGGGCGGTGAGCGCCGTGTGGGCAAGGGCCGCACCGGGCGGTGAGGGCCCCCGTGTGGGCGGGGGCCGCACCGGCGGTGAGGGCCGTGTGGGCGGGCCGTGGGCGGGTGGGGACTGCTCAGAGTTCGCCCGCCAGCTCGGAGGTCCAGACCACGACGCGGGTCCGGTCGCCGCGGAACAGGTCCCTGGCGAACTCGAGCGGCATCCCCGATTTCGCATACGCCGTCCGCTCGACGAGCATCAGCGGAGCGCCCTCGGCGATCTGCAGCGCCTCAGCCTCACGCACTCCGGCGGCGACCGGCTCAAGGCTTTCCCTGGCCCGGTGCGGCCGCTGACCGTACTTCTCCTCGAGCAGCTCGTATAGCGACCCGTCCAGCCGGTAGTCAAGCATTCCAGGGCAACGATGCGCAGGAAACTGCGAGTGCTCGAGCAGGATCGGCTGGCCGTCGGCCAGCCGGAGCCGCCTGACCTCGTAGACCGGCTCGCCCTGGCCGATCTCCAGCGCCGCGGCAGCGGTCGCGCTCGCCGGGATCTGTGCGGCGGCCAGCACCCGGGCACCGGCCACCAGCCCGTACCTGCGTAGCTGGTGCGAGAACCCGGCCAGGACCGTGAGATCCTGCTCCAGCTTGGGCGCGGCCACAAAGGTGCCGCCGCTGCGGCCGACCGTTCTGGTCACGAGACCGCGCTGGGCAAGCTCGGCCAGGGCGTGCCGCAGGGTCATCCGGCTGACGCCGAGCCAGGCAGCCAGTTCCTGCTCCGTCGGCAGCCGGTCACTGGGGGCGAGCCGGCCTGCCGCTATCTCGTCGGCGAGCCAGTTCTCGATCTGGCCATGTGCGGTGATCCCTGGCGCTCGGATGATCTTCGGCGGCTTGCGGCCCGGCAGCCTCGGCAGCCACGCCGGGCTGGTCCTGGGATGCTGCGCCGGAATCGAACCCTGGCCCACGACCGGCTGGCGGGCAAGCGCCGGTCCCGCCCGCCCGTCACGCCCAGCCGGTTCGTCCCGCCCGGCGGGTCCGGCCTCGGCTGTCTGGTCGCGCCCGGCCGGTTCGTCCCGCCCGGCGGGTCCGGCCTCGGCTGTCTGGTCGCGCCCGGCCGGTTCGTCCCGCCCGGCGGGTCCGGCCTCGGCTGTCTGGTCGCGCCCGGCCCCGGCCGCGTTCGCCGGGCCGGCAGCCTCCGTCGGCTGCGGGCCGGCGGCGACGGGGTCCTGGGCCGACTGCTGTGCCTGCGGCACGGCAGCGCCGGCTGGTCGCGGCGCGCCAGAATCGCCCGCATGCCGTGGCGCTCCTTGCTTGCCTGGCATCAGGGCTTCCTTCCCTGGGTAGCTGGCCGGCCTGGGTCGGCGGCCGGTCGGCGACCGGGATATCGCGGGGCTGTCCGCTCTGTTAGCGATTACGAGTAGCGACCGCGGGACCGATCATCTGACCAGCGGCGCGTCGTCCGCTTCCGGGGTGCGGATCGGCGCGAACTCCTTGGTTCGCCCGACGGCCAAGTAGTAGATCACTCCGATCAGGGCGATGACCACGAACACGGTCCACAGGATCGGGATCTTGTTCAGGAACCCGATGTGGAAGTTGAGCAGCTGGGAGTCGCCCACCAGGGTCTGGTTCGGCGTCGGGTCGCTCGCGGCTCGCGGCCAGGCGAAGTTGACCAGCATCGCGCCGCCGTAGAGCAGGCCCGCAACGTTGATCGCCAGGCCCCAGCGGCCGAGCCGGAACGGTGCGCTGGTCTTCGGCCAGCCGCCCAGCCTGGCCCGGAGGATCGCCAGGTTGCCGAGGAAGTAGGAGAAGTAGATCATCGCGGTCGCCGCGATCGCGATCGTGCCTGCGCCGGAGAACTGGATGAACGGGACCGCCGACAGCACCGCGATCGCGATGCAGGACCAGATCGGCGTGTGCAGGGTGGGCGACACCCTGGACAGCGGCTTGGAGAGCGGAAGCTGGTTGTCGCGTGACATGCCGAAGCAGAGCCTGATCGTCGCCGCCATGATCGACAGGCAGCAGACGAAGATCGCCGCGGACACCACGAGCAGGTAGATGGTGGCGAACGGGTGCGAGAAGTTGGCCTCGATCACGTTCGCCGGGCTCCAGGCCTCGTTGATCGCGGTGTGCAGGTTCGGGATCGCCATCAATGTGCCGAGCAGGAACACGCCGCCGATCACGAACGCGCCCACGATCGAGTACAGCACGGCCCTCGGCGCGGCCCGGCGCGGATCACGGGTCTCCTCGGCCAGCGTCGACGCGGTGTCGAAGCCGTAGATCACGAACAGCGACATGAACATCGCCACCACGAACGCGTTGGGCCCGGCCAGGATGCCCAGGTGCAGACCGGCGCTGTTGGTCACCACGCCGAAGCCCTGGTGGTTGTGGAAGGCCATCAGGATCAGCGCGAACACGAACATGCCGAGGATCTCGAAGATGACCCCGGTGTTGTTGATGATCGCGACCAGCCTGACGCCGTAGATGTTCAGTACCGTGATCACGACCAGCGTGATCAGCGCGACGACGAGTTCGGTGTGCAGGGTCAGCTGCAGGCTGCTCCAGCCCAGGCCCTTGATCGCCGGGATCAGCGCCAGCGGGATCGTCGCGACCACCGCGGTGACGGTGAGGATGCCGGCGAACAGGTAGACCCAGCCGGAGAACCAGGCATAGCCGCGCTTGGCCAGGTACTTGGTCCACTGGAACACCGACCCGGCGATCGGGTAGTGGCTGGAGACCTCGGCGAAGTTCAGCGCGATGATGAACTGGCCGAGCGCCACCAGCGGCCAGCTCCAGATGAACACCCCGCCGGCCGTGGCCAGGCCGAGGAAGAACAGCGTGAAGATGCCGGTCGACGGCGAGATATAGCTGAACGCGACCGCGAAGGAGCTGAACATGCCCAGCGAGCGCTTGAGTTCTTGCCGGTAGCCGAACCGGGCCAGGTCGGCGCTGTCGCGCTCCCCGCCGGTCTGTTCTGTGGTTGCGCTCATCGCGGGGTCCTCCACGTAAGACGGGGCGCACGTTGATGGTGCAGCGTAGAAGCGGACAGCGCTAACTGTCCAGACCCTTTCCCGTCGGATCGGGATGTTTCCGAAGAAATTCGCCTATGGATCTAGACCTTTTAGCGTAGACTGCCTACTCTTCGCACATTGGCTACTGCAGACTGTGCTAGACCGCCTGGTACCCGAGGAGGACATCGTCCATGTCAGGCCAGCCGGCCGTGCCCGCCGAAGCCGCCGAGCCGGATCTGGACGCCCTCTTCGGTCAGATTCCCAGCCTGGCCGGTCGGCCGCGATCCGTGACCGAGCTGCCCGGCGGGCTGACCAACAGGAACTTCAAGATCATTACGCCGAACGGATCGTTCGTGGCGAGGGTGGCATCCGGCGGAAGCGAGCTGCTGGCGATTGACCGGCAGAACGAGTACCGCAACTCAGTCCGCGCGGCGGACGCCGGTGTGGGCGCTCCGGTGATCGAGTACCAGCCGGACGCCGGGGTGCTTGTGCTCGGTTTCATCGAGGGCCGGACGCTGACCAACGCCGACGTGGGAGACCCGGCCATTCTGGCCAGGATCGCCGGCGCGTGCCGGAAGCTGCACGCCGGCCAGCGCTTCGATGGCGACTTCGACATGTTCGCGATCCAGGGCAGGTACCGGTCGGTCGCCGCCGAGCGCGGAATCAAGATCCCGGCCGGGTACGACGACTGGATGAGCAGCTTCGAGCGGATGCGGCAGGCGCTCGCGGCATGTGCGCAGGGCACGGTGCCATGCAACAACGATCTGCTTGCGGCCAACTTCATCGATGACGGGGACCGGATCTGGCTGATCGACTACGAGTACTCGGGCAACAACGACCCGTGCTTCGAACTCGGCAACATCGCCGGAGAGTGCCAGCTGGACACCGATGCGCTTGCCGCCCTGGTGACCGAGTACTACCGCCGCCCGACCAGGAACAAGATCGCCAGGGCCAGGTTGCTCGGCCTGGCGGGAAAGTACGGCTGGACGCTCTGGGGCGCCATCCAGGCGGCGGTCAGCCCGCTCGACTTCGACTTCTGGTCCTGGGCGTTGGAGCGGTTCGACGGCGCCGCCGCCGGGTTCGCTGCGCCCGGCTTCGGCAAGCTGCTCGACGAAGCGGGAGCCGATGACTGAGGCACGCGGCGGATGACGGAAGAGAGCCCGGGGGACGGAGAGCCGGGCGGGGCGGTTCAGGCTGGCGCGGGAACACGGCCCGAACTGCCCCGCCGGGCAAGAGTAGTGATCATCGGCGGCGGCGTGATCGGCACCAGCGTCGCCTACCACCTGGCCGAGCGCGGCATCACCGACGTGCTGCTGCTCGAGCAGGGCCAGCTGTCCTGCGGCACCACCTGGCACGCGGCCGGACTGGTCGGCCAGCTGCGTGCCTCGGAGAGCGGCACCAGGCTGGTGCAGTACTCCACCGAGCTGTACGACCGGCTGGAACGCGAGACCGGGCAGGCGACCGGGTTCCGCCGGTGCGGCGGTGTCACAGTGGCGCGGACGCCGGAGCGGATGATGGCGCTGCGCAGGACCGCGGCCACCGCCGAGGCGTTCGGCCTGGACTGCGAGCTGATCAGCATGCAGCGCGCCGCCGAACTCTATCCGATCATGGACGTATCGGACCTGGTCGGCGCGATCTGGCTGCCCGGCGACGGGCGGGCCAACCCGACCGACCTGACCGCGGCGCTGGCCAAGGGCGCCAGGATGCGCGGCGTCACGATCCGGGAGCGGACACCGGTGACCGGGATCGCCGTGACCGAGACAGCCTGGATCCGTGCCGTCACCGGGGTGCGCACCGGCGACGGCGACGTCGAGGCAGAGATCGTGGTGAACTGCGCGGGGCAGTGGGCCAAACAGGTCGGCGCGATGTGCGGCGTGACGGTGCCGCTGCACTCGGCCGAGCACTTCTACGTGGTCACCGAGCAGATCGGCGGAGTGCACCGCGACCTTCCTGTGCTGCGCGACCCGGACGGATACATCTACATCAAGGAGGAAGTCGGCGGCCTGCTTGTCGGCGGGTTCGAGCCGGACGCCAAGCCGTGGGTAGCTCCCGATGAGCTGCCGCACCCATTCGAGTTCCAGCTGCTTGACGAGGACTGGGAGCACTTCGCCGTCCTGATGGAGAGCGCGATCACCAGGATCCCCGCGCTCGCGCGAGCCGGGATGAAGAAGCTGTACAACGGCCCGGAGAGCTTCACCCCAGACAACCAGTTTCTGCTCGGCGAGGCGCCCGGACTACGGAACTTCTTCGTCGCGGCCGGCTTCAACTCGGTGGGCATCGCCTCGGCCGGCGGGGCGGGCAGGGTCCTGGCCGAGTGGATCATCGAAGGCGACCCTGGCTGCGACATGACGGTGGTGGACATCCGGCGGTTCGCCGGTTTCAACGGCAACAACACTTGGCTGCGTGACCGGGTCGGCGAGGTACTCGGCCTGCACTACGCGATCCCGTGGCCGAACCGCGAGCTCGACACCGCCCGGCCGTTCCGCCGGTCGCCCGTGTACCACCTGCTGCGCGAGGCCGGCGCCTGCTTCGGCAGCAAGATGGGCTGGGAACGAGCCAACGTCTTCGCCCCGCCCGGCCTGCCCGCCGTCATCGGGTACTCCTGGGACCTGCCGGACTGGCTGCCCTGGTCCATCGCCGAGCAGCAGGCCACCCGCGAGGCGGTCGCCGTATTCGACCAGACCTCGTTCTCCAAATACCGGCTGGCCGGCCCGCAGGCGCTGGCGGCGCTGCAATGGCTATGCACGGCGGACGTGGACGTTCCGCCGGGCCGCACCGTCTACACCGGCATGCTGAACGGCCGCGGCGGGTACGAGGCCGACATCACGGTCACCCGGCTGGGTGCCGAGGACTTCCTTCTGTTCAGCAGCGCGGCGTCGACCGAGCGGGACTCCGATCACATCACCAGGCGGCTGCCTGCCGCCGGCGCCACGCTGACCGACATCACCTCCGCCTACGCCACCTACGGGGTGATGGGGCCGCGCTCGCGCGAGCTGCTGAGCAGGCTGACTCGCGGCGATCTGAGCAACGAAGGATTCCCTTTCGGCTCGAGCAGGCAGCTCGACCTGGGCTACGCCACGGTCAGGGCGACCAGGCTGACCTATGTGGGCGAGCTTGGCTGGGAACTGTCGGTTCCCGCTGAATTCGCAGTCGGGGTCTACGAGGACCTGATGGCCGCCGGGGCCGGCCTGGGCGTCGTCAATGGCGGCTACTACACGATCGAGTCGCTGCGGCTGGAGAAGGCGTACCGCGCGTTTGGCAGGGAACTGACACCGGACTACGATCCGGTCGAGGCTGGGTTGCTGTTCGCCTGCAAGCTGGGGACGCCGGTGCCGTTCCTCGGCCGGGAGGCGGTCGAGCGCGCTCGCGCCGTCGGCCCGCGGCAGCGGCTAGTCTCGATCGTGCTCGATGACCCTAAACTCATGATGTGGGGCGGCGAGCTGCTGCTGCGGAACGGGGTCGCTGCCGGGCTGGTGACCTCGGCGGCGTGGGGCGCGGCCGTGGGCACGTCGGTTGGCCTTGCCTACGTCAGGCGCAGCGGGGATGAGGCGGTAACTCCCGATTACATCCGGGCCGGGAGTTATGAGGTGAACGTCGGGGGCAGGGTATGCGGAGCGAAGGCGATGCTGCGGTCGCCGTACGACCCTGGGCGGGAAAAGGTGCTCCGCTGATCACCGCCGCCGCGGAGGTGAGCATGTCGATCAGCGCTTTCGACCTCTTCTCGATCGGGATCGGCCCGTCGAGTTCGCACACCGTGGGCCCGATGCGGGCAGCTGCGATGTTCTCGGGATCGCTGGCCAGCGATGGCGTGCTCGACCGAGTCACCGCGGTGCGGGCCGAGCTGTTCGGATCGCTCGGCGCGACCGGTCACGGGCACGGCAGCGTCGGCGCGATCGTGCTCGGGCTGCGCGGCGAGCAGCCGGAGACCGTCGACCCGCTGATCGCCGGGCCGACGGTCGAGCGGGTGCGCCGGATGGGCAAGCTGGAGTTGCCCGGGCCTGACGGGCCGCACCAGATCGCCTTCGACATCGACACCGACATCGTGCTGCACCGCCGCAAGCGGCTGCCGTTTCACTCCAACGCGATGCGGTTCGCCGCGCGCGGCGCCGGCGATGCCGAGCTGAGCTGCCGCACCTACTACTCGGTCGGCGGCGGCTTCGTGCTCGGCGAAGACGAGGCGGGGAACCAGCGGCTGGTGCCCGATCAGACCCCGGTGCCCTATCCGTTCAGCACCGGGGCCGACCTGCTCGCCCGCGCCGAGGTGACCGGGCTGCCGATCAGCGGCGTGATGCTGGCCAACGAGTGCGCTCGCCGGACTGTGCTTGCTCAAGGAAGCGATCCCCTGGAATCCCCGGACGCTGTGCTGGCCCAGGGGGGCGACCCCCTGGAACCCCCGGACGCTGTGCTGGCCCAGGGGGGCGACCCCCTGGAACCCCCGGACGAGGCGGTCCGCGCCGGGCTGCTGCGCATCTGGGCAGTGATGGAGCAGTGCATCGAGCGCGGCTGCCAGGCCGAAGGCGCGCTGCCAGGCGGCCTGCGCGTGCGGCGGCGGGCGAAGAAGCTGCGCGAGACGCTGGAGCGGACAGCCAACCTGGCCGACCCGCTGTACGCGATGGAGTGGGTGACGCTCGCCGCGCTGGCCGTCAACGAGGAGAACGCCTCGGGCGGCCGGGTGGTCACCGCGCCCACCAACGGCGCGGCCGGTATCATCCCCGCGGTGCTTTACTACTACACCAGGTTCGTGCCTGGCGCGGACGACGAGGGCGTGATCAGGTTCCTGCTCACCGCCGCGGCGATCGGCGTGCTGTTCAAGGAGAACGCGTCGATCTCCGGCGCCGAGGTCGGCTGCCAGGGCGAGGTCGGCTCGGCCTGCTCGATGGCGGCCGCCGGGCTCGCCGAGGTGCTCGGCGGGACGCCCGAGCAAGTGGAGAACGCGGCCGAGATCGGCCTCGAGCACAACCTCGGGCTGACCTGCGACCCGGTCGGCGGCCTGGTGCAGATCCCGTGCATCGAGCGGAACGCGATCGCCTCGGTCAAGGCGATCACCGCGGCCAGGATGGCGCTGCACGGCGATGGCCAGCACCATGTCTCGCTGGATAAGGCGATCAAGACGATGCGGGAGACCGGCGCTGACATGAAGGACAAGTACAAGGAAACCGCCCGCGGTGGCCTCGCGCTCAACGTCGTGGAGTGCTGAGCCAGGCAGCCTTGTGCCGCGGCTGGGCAAGCGGTTTCCAGGCTGGGCAAGCGGTTTCGAGGCTGAGCTCACGGAGTGAGCCTTGCGAGGCGAATCGGAGTAAGCTAGTCAGGCCCGGTGCGCTGACGCCGGGCACTCGGCCCCTGGGCGTGTGCATGCCGCCAGCGATCACCGATCCCGGGCCGGGCGGCGGAGTAGCTCAGTCAGGCAGAGCAAGCGGCTCATAATCGCTGTGTCGCCGGTTCAAGTCCGGCCTCCGCTACGAACCTGGTCGTGCCCGGCGGCCTCGCCGCTTGGCCTTCCCCGCTGGGGCGGCTACGCTCGGGAACGGCCAGGCGCTGCAACAGCTAGGCGCTGCAACAGCTAGGCGCTGCAACAGCCAGGCTGGGGGACCCGGGGAACACTGCCTGGGCAGCAGCAGTTGTCCACTACCGCACAGCCAGTATCGCATCGAAGAAAGGCACTCCATCGTGGCCGCGACAGACATCAGGCCCAAGATCACCCTGGCCTGCCAGGAGTGCAAGCACCGCAACTACATCACGCGTAAAAACCGGCGCAACGACCCTGACCGGCTCGAACTCAGCAAGTACTGCCCGAACTGCCGCAGGCACCAGCCGCATCGCGAAACCCGCTGACCGCCCAGGCCAGGCCTGGCCGTTCCTGGGCCGCGGCCCCTGGCTGGCGGTTCGCATATGCGGGCACTAATCTCCCGTTAAGGCAGATCCGTTCGCTCGCAAGGCTGGAGTCACATGGCCATCAACCGTGACTACATCGGCAAGACCTTTCCGCCCGGCGAACCCTACGAGGTCAGCCGGGTCAAGCTGAGGGAGTTCGCGGACGCGATCGGGGACCAGAATCCGGTGTACCACGACCGCGCCGCTGCCCGGGCGGCCGGCTTTCCCGACGTGATCGCCCCGCCGAGCTTCCCGATCGTGATCAGCGCGGCGAGTGCCGGCCGGGCGATCGCTGACCCTGGGCTGAACCTGAACTATGCGATGGTCGTGCACGGTGACCAGCGGTTCGAGTACTCGCGCCCGGTCGTCGCTGGCGATGTCGTGACGGCCGAGGTGACGATCACCGAGATCAGGGATGTTGGCCGGAACTCGATGCTCACCACCTCGACGCAGATCAGGACCGTCGGCGGTGAGCACGTGTGCACGGCGCATACGACGTTGGTGGAACGAGGCGGCGCCGCCTAGCGGCGGCTCGGCACGACGGACGGGATGCTAGCCGTGGGCGTTCAGGTCAGCTACGACGACATTGAGGCCGGAACCGAGATTGAGCCGGCCAGCTATCCGGCGACCAGGCTGAGCCTGGTGAAATACTGCGGTGCCTCCGGTGACTTCAACGTCATTCACTGGAATGAGCGGATAGCCAGATCGGTCGGCCTGCCGGACGTCATCGCGCATGGCATGTTCACGATGGCGCAGGCCGGCCGTTTCGTGACCGACTGGGCCGGGCCGGGGGCCACCGTGGTCGAGTTCGGCGTCCGGTTCTCCGCGCCTGTGGTCGTGCCCGACGACGACATGGGTGCCACCATCACGGTGTCCGGGCAGATCGAGGAGAAGCTCGACGGCAACCTGGTCGTCATCGCGCTCACCGCCAGGTCCGGCGAGACCAAGGTGCTGACCCGCGCCCGCGCGGTCGTGCGCATGCCCTGACGCGGCGGTGCGCGTGCCGCCCCGCAGCGGTCGTGCGCCTGCCCTGACGCGGTCGTGCGCATGGTTGACGCGGCCGTCGTCGGCTGAGGCCGTAAGCTCTCCCGGTGCCAGTGTTCAGCGCTCAGGTGCCGCTGTCGGACTACACCACGCTGCGGCTCGGCGGTCCGGCGGCGCGCTTCGCCGAGGCAGCCGCCGAGGATGAGATCATCGCGGTCGCCCGCGCCGCCGATCTAGCCGGCGAGCGACTGCTCGTGCTCGGCGGCGGCAGCAACCTGGTCGTCGCCGACGAAGGCTTCCCCGGCACAGTGCTGCGCATCAGCGGCGGCGGCACAAGCGTCACGAACGGCGACGACGGCGTGCGCGTGGTCGCGGCCGCCGGGGTGAGCTGGGACCAGATCGTCCAGTGGTCGGTCGCCGAGCAGCTGCCGGGCCTGGAATGCCTGGCTGGCATCCCAGGCCTGGCCGGTGCCACCCCGATCCAGAACGTCGGCGCCTACGGCCAGGAGGTCTCGACCGTGATCGAGTCCGTACGGGTCTATGACCGGGCCTCGGCGGCGGTCGCGACGCTGACCGGCGCGGAGTGCGGCTTCGGCTACCGGACCAGCCTGTTCAAGCGCGCTCGGGCCGGCGCAACCGGGCGGTACATCGTGCTCAGCGTGACGTTCCTGCTGGAGCGCGGCCCGCTGTCTGAGCCGATCCGGTATCCCGAGCTGGCCCGCAGCCTGGGTGTGGCGCTGGGCGAACGGGCGCCGCTGCGGCAGGTCAGCGAGGCGGTGATCGGGCTGCGGCGAGGCAAGGGAATGGTGCTCGATCCGGCCGACCCAGACACCCGCAGTGCTGGCTCGTTTTTCACCAACCCGGTCCTTGACGCCCTGCAGTTCGCCAGGCTCGAGCAGGCCGCAGTGGGCCGCGGCATCGCCGGCGGCGTTCCGCACTTCCCGGCCGGTCCTGGCCTGGTAAAGGTGCCGGCCGCCTGGCTGATCGAGCGGGCCGGGTTCGGCAAGGGCTACCCGGCCGGCGGCGCGGCCCGCATATCGTCCAAGCACACCCTGGCGCTCACCAACTCCGGTGGCGCGGGCACGTCCGAGCTGATCGCGCTGGCCAGGCAGATCACCCTAGGCGTTCGGTCAGCGTTCGGGGTTCAGCTGGCCAATGAGCCAGTTCTGGTCGGCGTGCGGTTGTAGCGCCGTCCGCCGGATCGGGTTCGGCCAGCCAGGCGCCGATGCCGGCGAGCAAGCCGGCCCTGATCGCCGCTGGCGCTGCCGAGCCGAGCACGGACAGCCTGGCCAGCTCGGCGAGCGCGTCGTCGGACAGTCCGTGCGCGTGCCTGGCGATTTCGTACTGCGCGGTCAGCCGCGAGCCGAACAACAGCGGATCGTCCGCGCCAAGTGCGATCGGGATCCCGGCATCCAGCAGCCAGAGCAGCGGGACGTCCGCGGGCGTTGCTGCCACCCCGAGCGCGACGTTCGACGCCGGGCATACCTCAAGCGTGATCCTGGACTCCGCTAGCCGCCTGGCCAGTCCGCGGTCGGCCGCGGCCGCCACGCCATGGCCGATCCGGTCCGCGTTCAGGTGATCCAAGCAGGCCCTGACGCTGTCAGAGCCGACGAGCTCGCCGCCGTGCGGGACCGCAAGCAGCCCGGCGCGGGCGGCGATCCTGAACGCCGCGGCGAACTCCGCTGGATCGCCCCTGCGCTCGTCATTGCTGAGCCCGAAGCCGACGACGCCACGCCCTGCGTACCTCGCCGCCAGCCTGGCCAGCGTGCGGGCCTCAAGCGGATGCTTCGTCCTGTTGGCCGCGATGATGATCCCGATCCCGATCCCCGCGGCGGCGGCCGCCTGCGCGGCCGCGTCAAGCACAAGCTCAACGAACGGGGTCAGCCCGCCGAACCGCGCGGCATAGCCGGACGGATCAACCTGCAGCTCAAGCCAGCCGGAACCCTCCGCGCGCTCGTCCTGCGCGGTCTCGCTGAGCAGGCGGCGCACATCGGTGTCCGCCCGCAGTACCGACCTGGCGCTGTCATACAGCCGCTGGAACCTGAACCAGCCGCGCTCGTCGGTCGCCCGCAGCCGCGGCGGCCAGTCCGTGCCGAACGCCTCGGGCAGGTTGATCCGGTGCCTGCCGGCCAGATAGATCAGCGTCCCGCGGCGCATCGAGCCGGTGAAGTGCAGATGCAGATGCGCCTTGGGGAGCAGGTCGAGCCGCCGTGCCATCCGTCTAGTCTGCCCCGACGGCCCGGCCTGGCAGGCCAGCTCTGGTCAGCGCGCCTGGCTCAGCAGCGCGCCTGGCTCAGCAGCGCGCCTGGCTCAGCAGCGCGCCTGGCTCAGCAGCGCGCCTGGCTCAGCAGCGCGCCTGGCTCAGCAGCGCGCCGAGCCTGGACAGGCCCTCATCGAGGTCCGCGTCGCCGAGCGCGGCCGAGAGCCTGAAATAACCGGGGGTGCCGAACGCCTCGCCGGGGACGACGGCCACTTCGGCCCGGTCGAGCACCAGCTCGGCGAGCTCGGCCGAGGTGCTCGGCGCCTGGCCGGCGATCTGCTTGCCCAGGATGTCCTTGACGCTCGGGTAGCAGTAGAACGCGCCTTCTGGCAGCGGGCACATCACGCCGGGAATCTCGTTCAGCATCTTGGTCATCCGCAGCCTGCGGCGGTCGAAGGCCGCGCGCATCGCCGCGACGGCCGACAGGTCGCCGCAGACCGCGGCGAGCGCCGCCGCCTGGGCCACGTTGCACACGTTGGACGTGGCGTGCGACTGCATGTTGGCCGCCGCCTTGACCACGTCCTCCGGGCCGATCATCCAGCCCACCCGCCAGCCGGTCATCGCGTAGGTCTTCGCCACGCCGTTCAGCACGACGCAGCGATCAGCGACCGGCGGCGCTGCGACCGGAATCGAAGCGAACTGCGCCGATCCGTAGACCAGGTGCTCGTAGATCTCGTCGGTCACGACCCAGATGCCGCAGTCGGCCGCCCACCGGCCGATCTCGGCGACCAGCTCGGCCGGGTACACGGCGCCGGTCGGATTTGACGGCGACACGAAGATCAGCAGCTTGGTCCGGCTCGTGCGGTGCTCGGCGAGCTGGGCGACCGAAACCAGGTAGCCGGAGTGCTCGTCGGTCAGCACCGGCACGGGCACGCCGCCGGCCAGGGCAACCGCCTCCGGATAGGTCGTCCAGTACGGCGTCGGCAGCAGCACTTCGTCGCCGGGATCGAGCAGGGTGGCCAGGGCCTGGAAGACCGCCTGCTTGCCGCCGTTGGTGATCAGCACCTGACCGGGGGAGACGCTGAACCCGGAGTCCCTGGCGGTCTTGGCCGCGACGGCCTCCCTGAGCTCGGGCAGGCCGGCCACGGGGGAGTACTTGTGGAATCGCGGCTCGGCGCAGGCTCGCTTGGCGGCCTCGACGATGTAGGGCGGGGTCGGGAAGTCGGGCTCGCCAGCCCCGAAGCCGATGACCGGACGCCCGGCCGCCCGCAGTGCCCTGGCCTTGGCCTCGACGGCCAGCGTCGCGGACTCCGCGATCGCGCCGATCCGCGCCGATATCCTGCGCCGCTGCGATTCCATGCTTGTCATGCTCGCATGCCAGGCCGGGCCGACGGTGCACAGCCGCGTGGTCGGGCGCCGGCATGTCCAGCCCGGCATTCTGCGACTGCGGTTCGACGGCAGGGCCGCTGGCAACGTACACTTCAACATCTGATGGTGGTCTCTCAGGCTGCTTGCGCATGCCTGCGGTACCACGCACAGGGCAGTAGCTCAATTGGCCAGAGTCCCGGTCTCCAAAACCGGTGGTTGGGGGTTCGAGTCCCTCCTGCCCTGCGAGTTGGTCCGCGAACCGCGGGCTGACCCCGCATCAGCAGACCGCTGACCAGCATTGCTCAGGTGAGGACATGGCGACTCAGGTACGTGGCCCGCAGGCCCGCAAGCCTGTCAGGTCCGGTGGCTCGGCCAAGCCGGACCGGACGAGCCCGCCCGTCTTCCTCAGGGAGGTCAGGGCCGAGCTGCGGAAGGTGATCTGGCCGACCCGCAAGGAGCTCATCACCTACACGTCGGTGGCGCTGGTGTTCATCCTGGTCATGGTCGGGATCGTCACCAGCGTCGACTACGGGTTCACCAAACTGGTGTTCGCGATCTTCGGCTGAGCGGGGTCCGGCGCAGTAGTGTCCATGCGCTGAGCGTGGCAGCATGATCTCAAGGAGTTCATGCTGGCGGGCCGGTGCTGGCACATTCCGCAAGCAAGACCGCGCCAGCACGTGCGCGCCAGGAAACAGCAGAGGGAAGAGTTACCGTGTCCGAGCCTGAACTGCGAGGCAGTGCCCCGCATGCCGAGTCTGCCGATGATGAACGGGCCGACTCGCCCGGAGAGCCTGCCGTGGTGACGGCTGCCGGCGAAGTTGGCTCAGCGCAGGCGCAGGATGCGCAAGAGGCGCAGGAAGCTGATCCGGTCGCCGAGTTCCAGGCCGAGCTCCGGCGGCTGCCTGGCGAGTGGTATGTGGTGCACTCCTACGCCGGCTACGAGAACCGGGTCAGGGCGAACCTGGAGAGCCGCACCCAGTCGCTGAACATGGAGGACTACATCTTCCAGATCGAGGTCCCCACGCACGAAGTCATCGAGATCAAGGGCGGCAAGCGGCAGCAAGTCCAGGAGAAGGTGCTGCCCGGATACATCCTGGTGCGCATGGACCTGACCGACGAGTCGTGGGCGGCGGTGCGCAACACGCCCGGCGTGACCGGGTTCGTCGGGCTCTCGAGCAGGCCGTCTCCGCTGAGCCTGGACGAGGTCAGCTCGCTGCTGGCTCCGGTTCCCGAGGAGAAGGCGGCGAAGAAGGCGGAGACCATGCGGGCCGCCGCCGTGGACTTCGAGATCGACCAGTCGGTCACCGTGATGGACGGCCCGTTCGCGACGCTGCCTGCGACGGTGAGCGAGATCAACCCGGACACCCAGAAGCTCAAGGTCCTCGTGTCGATCTTCGGTCGCGAGACGCCGGTCGAGCTCTCCTTCGATCAGGTCAGCAAGATTTAACCGGCCGGCCGAGCCGGAACGCACTGGAGAACAGGACAGGCAGATGCCCCCGAAGAAGAAGAAGAAGAGAATCGCCGCGGTCGTCAAGGTCCAGCTGAACGCTGGCGCGGCAACTCCCGCGCCGCCGGTCGGCACGGCGCTCGGCCCGCACGGGGTCAACATCATGGACTTCGTGAAGCAGTACAACGCCGCGACGGAGTCGCAGCGCGGCAACATCATCCCGGTCGAGATCACGATCTACGAGGACCGGTCGTTCACCTTCATCACCAAGACACCGCCCGCTGCGGAACTGATCAAGAAGGCGGCCGGCGTGCAGAGCGGCAGTGCCGAGCCGCACAAGAACAAGGTGGGCAAGGTGTCGATAGCTCAGGTCAGGGACATCGCGCAGCTGAAGATGCCAGACCTGAACGCCACCAGCATCGATGCCGCGGAGAGGATCATCGCGGGAACGGCCCGTTCGATGGGGATCAGGGTCGAGGGCTGAACCGGCCAGCGAGATCCGCACGGCGCGGCACCATCAGAACATCCCGGTCTCCCGGCCGATCCGGGCACCGGCCAGTGGCAGGGCCAGGCGCTGGCCCGCTGACCACGATCTCCAGACAGACCAAGGAGCAAGAACATGAAGCGCAGCAAGGCATACCGCAAGGCCGACCAGCTTGTCGAGGCGGCGCGGCTGTACAGCCCGGCGCAGGCCGTCGACCTGGCGAGGAAGACCGCGCCAGCTAAGTTCGACTCCACCGTGGAGGTGGCGATCAGGCTGGGCGTTGACCCGCGCAAGGCCGACCAGATGGTCCGCGGCACGGTGAACCTGCCGCACGGAACCGGCAAGACCGCCCGGGTCCTGGTGTTCGCCGCGGGCGACCGGGCCGAGGAAGCAAGGGCGGCCGGCGCCGACTACGTGGGCTCGGATGAGCTGATCGAGCGCGTCCAGGGCGGGTTCCTCGATTTCGACGCCGTCGTCGCCACGCCCGACATGATGGGCAAGGTCGGCAGGCTCGGCCGGGTACTCGGGCCGCGCGGCCTGATGCCGAACCCGAAGACTGGCACGGTGACCGCCGACGTCGCCAGGGCCGTGACCGAGATCAAGGGCGGGAAGATCGAGTTCCGGGTTGACCGGCACGGCAACCTGCACTTCATCATCGGCAAGGCCTCCTTTGATGACCGGGCGCTGGTGGAGAACTACGCGGCGGCGATCGACGAGGTCGTCAGGCTGAAGCCGGCGGCGGCGAAGGGCAGGTACCTGAGGAAGGTCACCTTCGCCACGACCATGGGCCCTGGCATCTCGGTCGATCCCGGCGCCACCCGCGGTCTCACCGACGAGCTCGCTGAGACAGCGGCTAGCTGACCATGACGGCGCTGATTTGGCGATGCGCAGCAGGGCGCGTACGCTGACCTACGCCAAAGACCGTCGGCTGCCGCCACGCCGAGCGTGGCGGCCGAAGGACCGGGTGACCGGACGGCCCGCGCAGGCAAACTGAGCTGAACCGCTTGACCGGCGATCCGTCGCCGTTCGCGGATCACGCCCCGGTGCGCTCGCGCCCGGGGCGTTCGTCTTCTCTTGATCCCTGCGCCGGCACCGATTGCTTGTCAGTACCGCCCGCACCAGGGCGCGCTGGTTGTCACAGGAGGGAGGCCCATGGCGAGGGCGGTAAAGGAGGCCACGGTCGCCGAACTGACCGAGCGGTTCCAGAATTCATCGGGAGCGGTGCTCACCGAATACCGCGGGCTGACCGTGGCTCAGGTCAAGGAATTGCGCCTGTCGCTGGGCGAGCACGCCACATTCTCGGTGGTGAAGAACACCCTCACCAAGATCGCGGCGAAGGATGCAGGCGTCACCGCGGAGTTCTCGCAGCTGCTGACCGGGCCGTCGGCGATCGCGTTCGTCGGCGGCGACGTGGTCCAGGCGGCCAGGGGGCTGCGGGAGTTCGCCAGGACGAACCCGATGCTCGTGATCAAGGGCGGCGTGCTCGACGGGAAGATCGTGACCCCGGCCGAGATCAGCAGGCTCGCTGACCTGGAGTCGCGGGAAGTGCTGCTGGCCAAGCTGGCCGGCGCGATGAAGGCTTCGCTCGCTGGCGCCGCGGCCACGTTCGCCGCGCTGCCGGTCCAGATGGCACGGCTGCTCGCCGCGCTTGAGGAAAAGTGTGCCGCAGAGGGCGCGCAGGGCCAGGCTCCGGTCCAGGACGCCGTTCCGGCGCGGGACGCCGTGCCCGAGGCGGGTGACGCCGACTAGGAGCTCGCTGCTGCCCGGTAGCGCAGCGCGCTCAGGCAGCAGCTCACCGGCAATCAGGACAGCAGGTGACCAGAGGGTCATCAGCGGATGTAGCTAGACGGAGGAAGCAAGATCATGGCGAAGCTCAGCGCAGGCGACCTGCTCGACGCCTTCAAGGAAATGACGCTGATCGAACTGTCGGAGTTCGTGAAGCAGTTTGAGGAGACCTTTGACGTCAAGGCCGCGGCTCCGGTGGCGGTGGTCGGCCCGGCGGCGGGCGGCGGCGGAGCCGCCGCGGAAGAGGTCGAGGAGCAGGACGAGTTCGACGTCATCCTGGAGGCGGCGGGCGACAAGAAGATCCAGGTGATCAAGGAGGTCCGGCCGCTGACCGGCCTTGGCCTGAAAGAAGCCAAGGACGTGGTCGACGCCGCTCCGCAGCGGATTCTCGAGAAGGTCAACAAGGAGACCGCCGAGAAGGCCAGGACCCTGCTCGAGGCGGTCGGCGCCACTGTCACGGTCAAGTAAGCAGGCCAGGACGCGGTCACCCTGGCGTTCCGCGGCAGCCACGCCGCGGAACGCCAGGAGGCGTCCTCGCGGCGACCGCCGATGGCGGACCAGCCGCCTGTCGCCGGACCAGGCGGACCAGCCGCCTGTCGCCGGACCAGCTGCCTGTCGCCGATCGGAAGGTGACGGCTGAGGTTGTGGCGGGAGCTTGATACCACAGTGCTCAAAGGGACCTGTGTGACTTTCTCCAGCCTGACCTAACAGGATTCCCAGGTCGCGGCGCTGCCAAACCTCAAGCTCGCTGTGAGGTTCGTCACGCAGAACTTGAAGGCGACACAGACGGCTGTGGTCTTGACGTTTGGCCCGCAACGAGCGATGCTGCCTTCAACCGTGAGTATCAGGGTGGCGTACAGTTGACCAGCGGTGTGTCCATGGACTACACTGCCAATTTGCGCTGCACTCATTTGTCCTCGGCGACCCTCGAACCCGAAGCGGCTCGGCCGCAGGGCGTTTCGCGTGCGCGCGGTGACCGTCCGCCACTAGCTGTACCGCCACAAGCACGGAAGGACCCCTGTTGGCAGCCTCGCGCAACGCCTCAGCTATCGCTCCTGGTCCACATCGCATTTCCTTCGCCCGTATCTCTGAACCGCTAGAGGTTCCCAGCCTTCTGGCCTTGCAGACCGATTCGTTCGACTGGCTGCTGGGCAACGAGAGATGGCTAGGACGAGTCAAGGCCGAGCGCAAGCTCGGCCGCAAGGACCTGCCTGAGCAGTCCGGCCTCGAGGAGATCTTCGAGGAGATCAGCCCGATTGAGGACTTCACAGGGACGATGTCGCTGTCGTTCCGTGATCACAGGTTCGAGCCGCCCAAGTACTCGGCCGACGAGTGCAAGGAGAAGGACATGACCTTCTCCGCGCCGATGTTCGTCACGGCCGAGTTCATCAACAACTCCACCGGTGAGATCAAGAGCCAGACCGTGTTCATGGGTGACTTCCCGCTGATGTCGCCCAAGGGCACCTTCATCATCAACGGCACCGAGCGAGTCGTGGTCAGCCAGCTGGTCCGCTCGCCGGGTGTCTACTTCGACCGCCAGGTCGACAAGACCTCAGACAAGGACATCTACAGCTGCAAGGTGATCCCGTCCCGTGGCGCCTGGCTGGAGTTCGAGATCGACAAGCGGGACAGCGTCGGAGTGCGGATCGACCGCAAGCGCAAGCAGAGCGTGACCGTGCTGCTCAAGGCACTCGGCTGGGACGACGCCAGGATCAACGAGCGGTTCGGCGCCTATGAGTCGATGCGGGCCACCCTGGAGAAGGACCACACCCAGGGCCAGGATGACGCGCTGCTCGACATCTACAGGAAGCTGCGTCCCGGCGAGCCGCCGACCAAGGAGTCCGCCCAGGCGCTGCTTGAGAACCTGTACTTCAACGCCAAGCGCTACGACCTGGCCAAGGTCGGCCGGTACAAGGTCAACAAGAAGCTCGGCCTGTCGCTGCCGATCACCCAGGGCACGCTGACCGAGGATGACATCGTCGCGACCATCGAGTACCTCGTCAGGCTGCACGTCGGCGAGGAGGAGATGAAGTCGGGCGACACGCTGATCCCGATCGAGGTCGACGACATCGACCACTTCGGCAACCGGCGGCTGCGCACCGTCGGCGAGCTGATCCAGAACCAGGTCAGGCTGGGCCTGGCCAGGATGGAGCGGGTGGTCAGGGAGCGGATGACGACCCAGGACGTCGAGGCCATCACGCCGCAGACCCTGATCAACATCCGCCCGGTGGTCGCCTCGATCAAGGAATTCTTCGGCACCAGCCAGCTGTCCCAGTTCATGGACCAGACCAACCCGCTGGCCGGCCTGACGCACAAGAGAAGGCTGTCAGCGCTCGGCCCCGGCGGACTGTCCAGGGAGCGGGCCGGCTTCGAGGTCCGCGACGTGCACCCGAGCCACTACGGCAGGATGTGCCCGATCGAGACGCCGGAAGGCCCGAACATCGGCCTGATCGGATCGCTGTCCTCGTTCGCGCGGGTGAACGCGTTCGGCTTCGTGGAGACGCCGTACCGCAAGGTCAAGGCGGGCAAGGTCACCGAGCAGATCGACTACCTGACCGCCGATGAGGAGGACAGGCACGTCATCGCCCAGGCCAACGAGCCGATCAGCGGCGATGGCTCGTTCGCAGGTGACCGCGTGCTTGTCCGCCGCAAGGGCGGCGAGGTGGACTACATCAAGCCGGACGAGGTCGACTACATCGACGTGTCGCCGCGCCAGATGGTATCGGTGGCCACCGCGATGATCCCGTTCCTTGAGCACGACGACGCCAACCGGGCGCTGATGGGCTCCAACATGCAGCGCCAGTCGGTGCCGCTGCTCCGCAGTGAGGCTCCGCTGGTCGGCACCGGCATGGAGTACCGGGCGGCGACCGACGCCGGCGACGTGATCGTGGCCACCAACTCCGGCCTGGTCGAGGAGGTCAGCGCCGACGAGATCACGGTAGCGAACGACGACGGGACCAGGACGACCTACCTGATCGCCAAGTTCCAGCGATCCAACCAGGGCACCTGCTTCAACCAGAAGCCGATGGTGAAGGACGGCCAGCGGGTCGAGGCCGGCCAGGTCATCGCGGACGGGCCGTGCACGGACTCAGGAGAGATGGCGCTCGGCAAGAACCTGCTTGTCGCGTTCATGCCGTGGGAGGGCCACAACTACGAGGACGCGATCATCTTGTCCCAGCGGCTGGTGCAGGACGACGTCCTCTCCTCGATTCACATCGAGGAGCACGAGGTGGACGCGCGGGACACCAAGCTCGGTCCGGAGGAGATCACCAGGGACATCCCGAACGTCTCCGAGGAAGTGCTCGCCGACCTGGACGACCGCGGCATCATCAGGATCGGTGCAGAAGTCGTCACCGGCGACATCCTGGTCGGCAAGGTCACGCCCAAGGGCGAGACCGAGCTGACCCCTGAGGAGCGGCTGCTGCGCGCCATCTTCGGCGAGAAGGCCCGTGAGGTCAGGGACACCTCGCTGAAGGTGCCGCACGGCGAGTCCGGCCGGGTTATCGGCGTCCGCGTGTTCTCCCGCGACGAGGGCGACGAGCTGCCGCCAGGCGTGAACGAGCTGGTCAGGGTCTACGTCGCCGCGAAGCGGAAGATTACCGACGGGGACAAGCTGGCCGGCCGACACGGCAACAAGGGCGTCATCGCCAAGATCCTCCCGGTGGAGGACATGCCGTTCCTCGAGGACGGCACCGCGGTGGACATCGTGCTCAACCCGCTTGGCGTGCCTGGCCGGATGAACGTAGGCCAGGTACTCGAGACCCACCTCGGCTGGGTCGCGGCGACCGGCTGGGAGGTCGACCGCGGCGAGGCCGACTGGAAGCACCGGCTGCGGCAGATCGGTGCCCACGCGTCGGCTCCAGGGGTGAAGGTCGCCACGCCGGTCTTCGACGGCGCGCGCGAGGAGGAGATCACCGGCCTGCTCGGCAGCACGCTGCCGAACCGGGACGGCGTTCAGCTCGTCGGGGGCAGCGGCAAGGCGATGCTATTCGACGGCCGCACCGGCGAGCCATTCAAGGACCCGATCTCGGTCGGCTACATCTACATACTCAAGCTGTTGCACCTGGTGGACGACAAGATCCACGCCAGGTCAACCGGCCCGTACTCGATGATTACCCAGCAGCCGCTCGGCGGTAAGGCGCAGTTCGGCGGGCAGCGGTTCGGTGAGATGGAGGTCTGGGCGCTGGAGGCCTACGGTGCCGCCTACGCGCTGCAGGAGCTGCTGACCATCAAGTCGGACGACATCCTCGGCCGGGTCAAGGTCTATGAGGCCATCGTGAAGGGCGAGAACATCCCCGAGCCGGGCATTCCCGAGTCCTTCAAGGTGCTGATCAAGGAGATGCAGTCGCTCTGCCTGAACGTGGAGGTTCTCTCCAGCGACGGGGCGGCGATCGAGATGCGCGACACCGACGAGGACGTCTTCCGCGCGGCGGAGGAACTCGGTATCGACCTGTCAAGGCGCGAGCCGAGCAGTGTCGAGGAAGTTTGAGCCGAAGAGGCCGGATTCACAACATCCCGAGGGGACTAGGGGACTAACAACGTGCTAGACGTCAACTTCTTTGACGACCTTCGGATCGGCCTGGCGACCGCAGATGACATCAGGCTGTGGTCGCACGGCGAGGTCAAGAAGCCAGAGACGATCAACTACCGCACCCTCAAGCCCGAGAAGGACGGGCTGTTCTGCGAGAAGATATTCGGCCCGACCAGGGACTGGGAGTGCTACTGCGGTAAGTACAAGCGGGTCAGGTTCAAGGGCATCATCTGCGAGCGCTGCGGCGTCGAGGTCACCAGGGCCAAGGTGCGGCGCGAGCGGATGGGCCACATCGAGCTGGCCGCTCCTGTCACCCACATCTGGTACTTCAAGGGCGTGCCGAGCAGGCTCGGCTACCTGCTCGACCTGGCGCCGAAGGACCTGGAGAAGGTCATTTACTTCGCGGCGTACATGATCACATACGTCGACGAGGAGGCCAGGAGCCGTGACCTCCCCTCGCTCGAGGCCAAGATCACGGTCGAGAAGAACCAGATCGAGCAGCGCCGTGACGCCGACATCGAGGCACGGCAGTCCAAGTGCGAGAAGGATCTGGCCGAGCTTGAGGCGGCGGGCGCCAAGGGTGACGCCAGACGCAAGGTCAGGGAGAGTTCCGACCGCGAATGCAAGCAGATCAGGGACCGGGCGCAGCGTGAGATCGACCGGATCGAGGAGGTCTGGAACCGGTTCCGCGGGCTGAAGGTTCAGGACCTGGAGGGCGACGAGCTACTGTACCGCGAGATGCGGGACAGGTTCGGCCGCTACTTCCGCGGCGGCATGGGCGCCCAGGCGATCCAGGAGCGGGTCGGCAGCTTCGACCTCGAGGCCGAGGCGGCCAGCCTGCGCGAGACGATCAGGACCGGCAAGGGCCAGCGCAAGGCGCGGGCGCTGAAGCGGCTCAAGGTGGTCTCGGCATTCCTGAACACCACCAACAGCCCGCTCGGCATGGTGCTCGACTGCATCCCGGTGATCCCGCCTGACCTGCGCCCGATGGTGCAGCTGGATGGCGGCAGGTTCGCTACCTCGGACCTGAACGACCTGTACAGGCGTGTTATCAACAGGAACAACAGGCTCAAGCGGCTGCTGGACCTCGGCGCGCCGGAGATCATTGTTAACAATGAGAAGCGGATGCTGCAGGAGGCGGTCGACTCGCTGTTCGACAACGGCCGCCGCGGCCGGCCGGTGACTGGCCCTGGCAACCGCCCGCTGAAGTCGCTGTCCGACATGCTCAAGGGCAAGCAGGGCCGGTTCAGGCAGAACCTGCTCGGCAAGCGCGTCGACTACTCTGGCCGCTCGGTCATCGTGGTCGGCCCGCAGCTCAAGCTGCACCAGTGCGGGCTGCCCAAGGAGATGGCCGTCGAGCTGTTCAAGCCGTTCGTGATGAAGCGGCTCGTGGACCTCAACCACGCGCAGAACATCAAGTCGGCCAAGCGGATGGTCGAGCGGGCCAGGCCGGTGGTCTGGGACGTGCTTGAGGAAGTCATCCGCGAGCACCCGGTCCTGCTGAACCGCGCGCCCACGCTGCACAGGCTCGGCATCCAGGCTTTCGAGCCGCAGCTGGTCGAGGGCAAGGCGATCCAGATCCACCCGCTGGTCTGCACCGCGTTCAACGCGGACTTCGACGGTGACCAGATGGCGGTGCACGTGCCGCTGTCCGCCGAGGCGCAGGCCGAGGCCCGGATCCTGATGCTGTCCACCAACAACATCCTCAAGCCAGCCGACGGCAAGCCGGTGACCATGCCGACCCAGGACATGATCATCGGGATCTACTGCCTGACCAGGATGACGCCGGATGTCGCGGGAAGCGGCCGGACCTTCGGCGGCGTGCCTGAGGCGCTGATGGCCTACGACCGCGCCGAGCTTGACCTGCAGGCCGATGTCACCGTGCGGCTGAGCGCCGTGGCGCCGCCGGCCGGGTTCACCGGGCCGGAAGGCTGGGAGCCTGGTCAGCCGTTCCGGCTCGGCACCACGCTCGGCCGGTGCCTGTTCAACGAGACGCTGCCCGATGACTACCCGTTCGTGAACTACGAGGTGGGCAAGAGGCAGCTCTCGGTGATCGTCAACGAGCTGGCGGAAAAGTATCCCAAGGTGGAGGTCGCCGCCGCGCTCGACAAGCTCAAGGATGCCGGCTTCCACTGGGCCACCAGGGCCGGGGTCACGATCGCGATCGAGGATGTCGTGGCGCCGCCGAACAAGGCAGCGATCCTGGACACCTACGAGAAGCGGGCCGACAAGGTGCAGCGCGAGTACGAGCGCGGCCTGATCACCGACGATGAGCGGCGCCAGGAGCTGATCGAGATCTGGACGCACGCCACGGCGGACGTGACGCAGGACATGGAGGCGGCCTTCCCTGAGACCAACCCGGTCTGGATGATGGTCAACTCCGGTGCCCGAGGCAACCAGATGCAGGTCAGGCAGATCGCCGGCATGCGCGGGCTGGTCTCCAACCCCAAGGGCGAGACCATTCCCCGGCCGATCAAGTCCAGTTTCCGCGAGGGCCTGTCGGTGGTGGAGTACTTCATCTCCACCCACGGCGCCCGCAAGGGCCTGGCCGATACCGCGCTGCGTACCGCAGACTCCGGGTACCTGACCAGGCGGCTGGTGGACGTGGCGCAGGATGTGATCGTGCGCGAGGAGGACTGCGGCACCGACCGGTCACTGCCGATGCGGATCGCCGGTCCCGACCCGTCGGGAGCCCGTACCGAACAAGCCCGTACCGAACAAGTACTGCGCAAGCTGCCCAACATCGAGAACACCGGTACCGGCAGGACCGTGGCCGAGGAGGTCACGGACTCGGACGGCACGGTGCTCGTCGCCGCGGGCACGGACCTGACCGAGTCGCTGATCGAGGCGATGGTCAACGCCGGCGTCGAGTCAGTCCGCACCTTCAGCGTCCTGGTCTGCCAGGCCAAGGTCGGCGTCTGCGCCAAGTGCTACGGGCGATCGCTGGCCACCGGCAAGCGGGTCGACGTCGGCGAGGCGGTCGGCATCATCGCCGCCCAGTCGATCGGCGAGCCTGGCACCCAGCTGACCATGCGTACCTTCCACACTGGCGGTGTGGCTGGCCTGGACATCACCCACGGCCTGCCGCGCATCCAGGAGCTGTTCGAGGCCAGGATCCCCAAGGGCATGGCGCCGATCAGCGAGGTGGACGGCCGGGTCAGGATCGAGGAGCCGGAGAAGTCCCGCCGGATCGTCGTCGTGCCAGATGACGGCTCCGAGGAGGTCGTCTACCAGGTCTCGATCAGGTCGCGCCTGCTGGTGAGCGACGGCGATCAGGTCAAGGTTGGCCAGCAGCTGATCGCGGGCGCGGTGAACCCGCACGAGGTGCTGCGGATCCTGGGGTCGCGCGAGGTGCAGCTGCACCTGGTGCACGAGGTCCAGGAGGTCTACCGGTCTCAGGGCGTGTCGATCCACGACAAGCACATCGAGATCATCATCAGGCAGATGCTCAAGCGGGTGAACGTGCTTGAGTCGGGCGACACCGACCTGCTGCCTGGCGAACTGGTCGAACGGCCGCGGTTCGAGGAGATCAACCGCTCGGTCGTGGAGAGCGGCGGCACGTCAGCGGCCGGCCGGCCGGTGCTGATGGGGATCACCAAGGCGTCGCTGGCCACCGAGTCTTGGCTGTCCGCCGCCTCGTTCCAGGAGACGACCAGAGTGCTTACTGACGCGGCGATCCACGCCAGGTCGGACTCGCTGGTCGGACTCAAGGAGAACGTGATCATCGGCAAGCTGATCCCGGCGGGCACCGGCATGCAGCGGTACCGCTCGCTGCGTGTCGAGCCCAGGGAGGACGCCAGAGCGGCCGCCTACCCGGCCGCCAGCTACGGCAGTGACGCGGGCTACCCGTTCGGCCCGCCGCCCACTGAGCCCGTGCCGCTTGAGGAGTACGACTTCGGCGCCTACCACAGGTAAGAGCCGAGTCCGACCGCACCGGAGGGCCGCGCCGACCACCCAGGCCGCCGCGGCCCTCCGTCGCGCCCAGCGCCGACCACGCACGCAGCCTGGGGAGCGCGGAACTGCGCGCGGAGAAACGGGCACGGGGGAGGGCAGGGATCGGCTAGGCTGGCCTCCTGCTCAGGCAGGGACCGACTCGCTTTGCTACTGCGGCGGGCGTTAGGTATCCTGGTTCTCCGTGCCCGTGACCGCGGGCACGCACGTCTGTGGAACCGCGGTAGGCGGCCGGACACGGCAGCCGGCCGCAGGGGCCCTGCGTGTGCGAACTCCCTCCCCGTCACCCGGGCCGCATGGTGTTTGCCCAGGTGCGCAGAGTACCTAGGTGCGCAAAGGCCCAGGTGCGTCGCGAGAGCGGCGACACACCCGAGCGCGGGGGTCGGGCGCGAGGCAAGAGCCCGCGTGCCTGGCAGGAAACCCCGCAGGCCAGAGTAAGTGCAGCGAAGGATGGCCGCGCCCTGAAGCGGGCGCGAACCAGAGCAAGAAGAAGACGGAGACGCGGTGCCCACGATCCAGCAGCTGGTCCGCAAGGGCCGCCAGGACAAGGTAGCCAAGAACACCACCCCGGCGCTCAAGGGAAGCCCGCAGCGCCGCGGAGTCTGCACGCGCGTCTACACGACGACACCCAAGAAGCCGAACTCGGCGCTCCGCAAGGTCGCCAGGGTGCGGCTGACCAGTCACGTCGAGGTCACCGCCTACATCCCTGGTGTCGGCCACAACCTGCAGGAGCACTCGATCGTGCTGGTCAGGGGCGGCCGGGTCAGGGACCTCCCCGGCGTCCGGTACAAGATCATCCGCGGCTCGCTGGACACCCAGGGAGTGCGCAACCGCAAGCAGGCCCGCAGCCGTTACGGCGCGAAGAAGGAGAAGAGCTGACATGCCGCGCAAGGGCCCAGCGACCAAGCGCCAGCTGGTCACCGATCCGGTCTACGGCTCGCCGCTTGTCACCGCGCTGGTGAACAAGGTGCTGCGGGCCGGCAAGCGCTCGCTGGCCGAGCGCATCGTGTACGGCGCGCTCGAAGGCTGCCGGGACAAGACAGGCAACGACCCGGTGGTGACGCTCAAGCGCGCGCTTGACAACGTCAAGCCCACCCTCGAGGTCCGCAACCGCCGGGTCGGCGGCGCCACCTACCAGGTGCCGGTCGAGGTGCGGGCGTCGCGCAGCACCACGCTTGCACTGCGCTGGCTGGTCTCCTACTCGCGCTCGCGGCGGGAGAAGACGATGACCCAGCGGCTGATGAACGAGCTGCTCGATGCCAGCAACGGGCTCGGCGCCAGCGTCAAGCGCCGCGAGGACACGCACAAGATGGCCGAATCCAACAAGGCGTTCGCGCACTACCGCTGGTAGGGCCGCCCGTTAATCCAAGACAAGAGACTTTTAGGAATAACAATTCGCACAGCGAATCCAAGCGAGGAACGAGGATCATTACAGTGGCCGCCACAGTGACCGCCACCGAACTGGCCAAGGTCCGCAATATCGGGATCATGGCTCATATCGACGCGGGCAAGACGACGACGACCGAGCGGATCCTCTTCTACACCGGCATCAATTACAAGATCGGCGAGGTCCATGAGGGCGCCGCCACCATGGACTGGATGGAACAGGAGCAGGAGCGCGGTATCACCATTACCTCGGCCGCGACCACCTGCAGCTGGCGCGACCACACTATTAACATCATCGACACCCCAGGTCACGTCGACTTCACCGTCGAGGTGGAGCGCTCGCTGCGGGTGCTCGACGGGGCCGTGGCCGTGTTCGACGGTGTTGCCGGGGTCGAGCCGCAGTCCGAGACCGTGTGGCGGCAGGCCGACCGGTACGGCGTGCCGCGGGTCTGCTTCGTGAACAAGATGGACAGGGTCGGTGCCGAGTTCCACCGCTGCGTGGACATGATGATCGACCGGCTGGGCGCCACGCCGCTGGTGATCCAGCTGCCATGGGGCGTGGAGTCGGACTTCCGCGGCGTGATCGACCTGGTCAGGATGCGCGCGCTGATCTGGCACGGCGAGGGCAAGGGCGAGGCGTACGACATCGTCGACATCCCGGCCGACCACGCCGAGGCAGCCAGGGACTGGCGCGAGAAGCTGCTTGAGGCGATCTCGGAGAACGACGAGGAGATGATGGAGCTGTACCTGGAGGGCACCGAGCCCGACCAGGAGCAGCTGATCGCGGCGATCAGGCGGGCGACCATCGCCAGCGCGATCAACCCGGTGCTGTGCGGCAGCGCGTTCAAGAACAAGGGTGTCCAGCCGATGCTGGACGCCATCGTGGACTATCTGCCGAGCCCGGTGGACATCCCGCCAGTGGTCGGTCATTCGGCCAGGTCGGAAGAGATCGAGATCCTGCGGCACGCTGACCCGGCCGACCCGTTCTCCGCGCTCGCATTCAAGATCATGTCCGACCAGCACCTGGGCAAGCTGACCTACCTGCGGATCTACTCGGGCACGGTAGAGGCAGGCAGCACGGTGCTGAATTCCACCAAGGGCCGCAAGGAGCGGATCGGCAAGATCTACCAGATGCACGCCAACAAGCGCGAGGAGCGCCCGTCGGCGATCGCTGGCCAGATCGTGGCCGTGATGGGCCTGAAGGACACCACGACCGGCGACACCCTGTGCGATCAGGCCAAGCCGGTGATCCTGGAGTCGATGACGTTTCCCGCCCCGGTGATCAACGTCGCGATCGAGCCGCGGACCAAGGGCGACCAGGACCGGCTCGCGACCGCGATCGGCCGGCTGGCAGATGAGGACCCGACCTTCCAGGTCCGCACCGACGAGGAGACCGGGCAGACCATCATCTCTGGGATGGGCGAGCTGCATCTCGAGGTGCTTGTCGAGCGGATGAAGCGGGAGTTCAGGGTCGAGGCGAACATCGGCCGCCCGCAGGTCGCCTACCGGGAGACCGTCCGCAGGAAGGTCGAGAAGGTCGAGTACACCCACAAGAAGCAGACGGGCGGCTCAGGCCAGTTCGGACGTGTGATCATCAACCTCGAGCCGACCGGCGGCGACGGCGGCGGGTACGAGTTCGAGAACAAGGTCACCGGCGGCCGCATCCCGCGCGAGTACATCCCATCGGTGGACGCTGGCTGCCAGGAGGCGGCCGAGTTCGGGGTGCTGGCCGGATACCCGATGGTGGATGTCAAGGTCACCCTGACCGACGGTGCGTACCACGAGGTGGACTCCTCCGAGCTTGCCTTCAAGATCGCCGGATCGATGGCGTTCAAGAAGGCAGCCGCTCACGCCGACCCGGTGCTGCTCGAGCCGGTGATGGCTGTGGAGGTCAGGACCCCTGAGCACTATATGGGCGAGGTCATCGGCGACCTGAACAGCCGTCGTGGCCAGATCCAGGCCATGGAGGAACGGGCCGGGGCACGGGTGATCACCGCTCACGTCCCGCTGTCCGAGATGTTCGGCTACGTGGGTGACCTGCGCAGCCGCACGCAGGGCCGGGCGGACTACACCATGCAGTTCGACTCCTATGCCGAGGTACCGCCTACCATCGCCAAGGAGATCATCGCCAAAGCCAGAGGCGAGTAGGCATGCAAACAGACAGCAGCAAATAGCCATCAGCAACCGGCGCCCCGCGCGAGCGCCCAGGCCCCCACGGCAGTGGGGAACGATCGCAACGAGGAGACACCAGTGGCGAAGGCCAAGTTCCAGCGGACCAAGCCGCACGTCAACATCGGCACCATCGGTCATATCGACCACGGGAAGACCACGCTGACCGCGGCGATCACCAAGGTGCTGCACGACAAGTTCCCTGACGTGAACCCGTTCACGCCCTTCGACAAGATCGACAACGCGAAGGAGGAGCGCGAGCGCGGCATCACGATCTCGATCTCGCATGTGGAGTACCAGACCGAGAAGCGCCACTACGCGCACGTGGACTGCCCTGGTCACGCCGACTACATCAAGAACATGATTACCGGCGCTGCCCAGATGGACGGCGCGATCCTGGTGGTCGCGGCCACCGACGGCCCGATGCCGCAGACTCGCGAGCACGTGCTGCTCGCCCGCCAGGTCGGCGTGCCTTACATCGTGGTCGCGCTGAACAAGGCGGACATGGTCGACGACGAGGAGCTGCTTGAGCTGGTCGAGCTCGAGGTACGCGAGCTGCTGTCGGCCTATGAGTTCCCCGGCGACGACGTGCCGGTGATCCGGGTGTCGGCGCTGAAGGCGCTTGAGGGCGACGCCGAGTGGGGCTCCAAGGTGCTCGAGCTGATGGATGCCTGCGACGACTCCATCCCCGAGCCGGTTCGCGACACCGAAAAGCCGTTCCTGATGCCGGTGGAGGACGTGTTCTCGATCACCGGCCGCGGAACTGTGGTAACCGGCAGGATCGAGCGCGGCAAGATCCACACCGGTCAGGAAATCGAGATCATCGGGATCAAGGAGAGGGCGCAGAAGTCCACCGTGACCGGCGTCGAGATGTTCCACAAGATCCTCGATGAGGGCCAGGCAGGCGACAACGCCGGCCTGCTGTTGCGCGGCATCAGGCGTGATGAGGTGGAGCGCGGCCAGGTCGTCATCAAGCCGGGCACCAACACCCCGCACACGCAGTTCGAGGCCCAGGTCTACATCCTGTCCAAGGACGAGGGCGGGCGGCACACGCCGTTCTTCAACAACTACCGCCCGCAGTTCTACTTCCGGACTACCGACGTGACCGGCGTGGTCAACCTGCCTGAAGGCACCGAGATGGTGCTGCCCGGTGACAACACCGAGATGAAGGTGGAGCTGATCCAGCCGATCGCCATGGAGGAGGGCCTGCTCTTCGCGATCCGCGAGGGCGGGCGGACTGTGGGGTCTGGGCGGGTTACGAAGATCGATAAGTAGAAGCGGCTCGGTGCCCAGGGGGCCCTGGCACTGCCTGAACGGCTGTGCCAGGACCCTGGGCACCTCGCCCGATGCGGGACCGAGGTGGTCTGGGGAACCCAGGGCGCGAGGGCTCGCGGGAGTGAACAGCTAAGGCGCGAGAAGCTAAAGAGCAACTAGGCACTAGGGACGGCAGGCCCAGATGGCGGGAGAGAAGATCCGCATTCGGCTGAAGAGTTATGACCATGAGGTCATTGACACTTCGGCGCGGAAGATTGTGGACACGGTAATGCGGACTGGGGCGAAGGTGGTCGGGCCGGTGCCGCTGCCGACGGAGAAGAACGTGTATTGCGTGATCCGGTCGCCGCACAAGTACAAGGACTCGCGTGAGCATTTCGAGATGCGCACGCACAAGCGGCTGATCGACATCATCGATCCGACACCGAAGACCGTGGACGCGCTGATGCGCCTCGACGTTCCCGCCGGTGTGGATATCCAGATCAAGCTGTGACAGGACACGACGGACAATGACGAAGCAGATCAGAGGAGTCCTGGGCACCAAGCTCGGCATGACCCAGGTCTTCAGCGACGAAGGGAAGATCGTTCCGGTCACCGTCGTTTCCGCTGGCCCGTGCGTCGTCACCGCGGTGCGCAGCCCGGACGCCGACGGGTACGCTGCCGTTCAGCTTGGCTACGGCGAGATCGACCCGCGCAAGGTGACCAAGCCTCGGGCGGGCACGTTCACCAAGGCAGGCGTGACACCGCGGCGCTACCTGGTGGAGCTGCGCACCGACGACGCGTCGGAGTACACCCTTGGCCAAGAACTCACGGCGGAGACGTTCGAAGCCGGCGAGCTCGTCGACGTGACCGGCACGAGCAAGGGCAAGGGCTTCGCCGGCGTGATGAAGCGGCACGGCTTCAAGGGCCTGAGCTCATCGCACGGCACCCAGCGCAAGCACCGCTCGCCAGGCTCGATCGGCGGCTGCGCGTTCCCCGGCCACGTGTTCAAGGGCGTGCGGATGGCCGGCCGGATGGGCGGCGAGCGCACCACGGTGATGAACCTGACCGTGCACGGCGTGGACAGCGATCGGGGCTTGCTGCTGATCAAGGGCGCCGTTCCCGGACCGGCGGGTGCCCTGGTGCTGGTCCGCAGCGCGGTGAAGTCGCCGGTCGGCGCTGGCGCGCGAACACGAGAGGCTGGTACGACGCGATGAGCCCGGAATCTGACGACAAGACGCCGGCGGGCGTCGGGCCGGCCGAAACCGATGTCGCCGCGCAGGCCGATGTCGCGGCGCAGGCCGATGTCGCGGCGCAGGCCGATGTCGCGGCGCAGGCCGATGAGGTAGCGTCCGAGTCGGCCGCTGAGGCGGCTACCGACGCGGCTACCGAGCCGAAGGAAGCCGCGGGGCAGCCGCGGTCCGCCGCTGCCTCGGCGAAGCGGGCGGCATCGCAGCCGAAGCGGTCCGCGGCGGCCGGGGCTGCCGATGACGCCGGGACGGCGGACGCGGACGCCAACGCGGAAACGGCCGGCCAGGACGCGTCCGAGGGCGAGGAAGCCGGCGCCGAGCCGGCCAAGCCTGCCAGGCGGCGTGCCGCGGCCAGGGGGAGCAGCGGTTCCGGCGTCGATCAGCCGGCCGAGGCCGCGGCCGCCGAGCCAGCGGGCAAGGGCAGCGGCGAGGGCAAGGCGAAGGCCGGGAGCAAGGCGACGGCAAGGAAGAGGGCCAGCGCGGAAGCCGACGGCGGCAAGCCGGCGGCGCTTGAGGACCTGCCGGCCGGCATCTTCGACGCCAAGGTGAATATCGCGCTGATGCACCAGGTCGTCGTGGCGCAGCAGGCGGCGGCCCGGCAGGGCACCCACGCCACCAAGACCAGGGGCAACGTCCGCGGCGGCGGCAGGAAGCCATACCGCCAGAAGGGCACAGGGCGGGCCAGGCAGGGCTCGGTCCGCGCTCCGCAGTTCACCGGCGGCGGTACGGTACATGGCCCGGTGCCGCGGTCGTACGAGCAGCGGACGCCGAAGAAGATGAAGGCAGCCGCGCTTCGCGGCGCCCTGTCCGACCGGGCCAGGCACGGCCTGGTGTACGTGGTCGACAGCTTCGTGGACGGCGATGAGCCGAAGACCGCGACCGCATTGGCCGCGCTGAGCCAGGCGACCGGCGTGCAGCCGCGGGCCAGCGCGTTGCTGGTCGTCGCTGAAAGCTCCGACACCATCACCTGGAAGAGCCTGCGCAACGCGCCTGGCGTGCACCTGATCGACCCAGGTCAGCTGAACACCTACGACGTGCTGGTCAGCGACCGGGTGGTATTCACCAAGACCGCGCTTGAGTCGCTCGTGGCGCGGGCCGGCCGCGCGGGCACGCGCCACGCCGGCGCGGCTTCGGCTGGCGCGGGCGGCACAGAGAGCGAGGAGCGGTGAGCAAGATCTTCAACCACCGGGACATCCTGCTGCGGCCGGTGATCTCGGAGAAGAGCTACGGGCTCCAGGACGAGTTCAACAAGTACACGTTCATCGTCGCGCCGCATGCCAACAAGACGCAGATCCGGCAGGCGGTGGAGGCGATCTTCAACGTCAAGGTCACCGGTGTGAACACGCTGAACCGGCAGGGCAAGCGGCGCCGCACGAGGTTCGGCTGGGGCAAGCGGCCGGACACCAAGCGGGCGATCGTCAGCCTGGCCGAGGGCGAGCGGATCGACATCGGCGGCTCGGTCTAGGCCGGCCGGATGAGCATAGGAGCTTAGAGCAGACATGGGCATCCGCAAGTACAAGCCGACCACCCCGGGCAGGCGGGGGGCGAGCGGCTCGGACTTCTTCGAGATCACCAGGAGTGAGCCGGAGAAATCGCTGGTGCGGCCGTTGCACGGCCGTGGCGGCAGGAACGTGCACGGCAGAATCACCGCCAGGCACCAAGGCGGCGGTCACAAGCGCGCCTACCGGGTGATTGATTTCAGGCGAGCCGACAAGGACGGCGTCCCGGCCAAGGTCGCGCACATCGAGTACGACCCGAACCGGACCGCCAGGATCGCGCTACTGCACTACGCCGATGGCGAGAAGCGCTACATCATCGCGCCGACCGGCCTTGGCCGGGGCGATATGGTGGAAAACGGCCCTGGCGCGGACATCAAGACCGGCAACTGCCTGCCGTTGCGCAACATCCCGACCGGCACGGTCGTGCACGCGATCGAGCTCAGGCCGGGCGGCGGGGCGAAGATCGCCAGGTCGGCCGGCTCGGGAGTGCAACTGCTCGCCAAGGAGGGCAAGCACGCGCACCTGCGGATGCCGTCGGGTGAGATCCGGCTGGTTGAAGCGTCCTGCCGGGCGACGATCGGCGCGGTCAGCAACTCCGAGCAGGGCAACCTCAAGCTCGGCAAGGCCGGCCGGAGCCGGTGGAAGGGGCGCAGGCCGAGCGTGCGCGGCGTCGCCATGAACCCGATCGATCACCCGCTCGGCGGCGGCGAGGGCAAGACGTCAGGCGGTCGGCATCCGGTGAGCCCATGGGGCAAGCCGGAGGGCCGGACCAGGCGCGCGCACAAGCCAAGCGACAAGCTGATCACCCGACGGCGGGCGAAGAAGAAGCGTTAGGAGCGCACAGCGATGTCTCAACCGGCCGACAAGCTGATCACGGCGCCTGAAGAAGAAATGGTAGGAGCAGCCGACGATGCCTCGTAGCCTGAAGAAGGGCCCGTTCGTGGACGACCACCTGATGAACAAGGTGGACGTGCAGAACACCAAGGGCACCAAGAACGTGATCAAGACCTGGTCGCGGCGTTCGATGATCGTCCCTGCCATGCTCGGTCACACGATCGCGGTGCATGACGGCCGCAAGCACGTGCCGGTGTTCGTCACCGAGTCGATGGTCGGGCACAAGCTCGGCGAGTTCGCGCCGACCCGCACGTTCCGCGGCCATGTCAGGGACGACCGCCGCAGCCGCCGATAGCGGCTGCGCACCGACAGATAAGCGCCGACAGATGAGCACTGATAGATGAGCACCGATAGAGCCGACAGATGAGCACCGATAGATGAGCACCGACAGATGAGCACCGACAGATGACCAGATACGGCCAGATATCCAGATACGGCGCCGCCAGCCGCCAGGCGAACAGCCCGGCGGGCGGGTGAGCGGGAGAGAGCGAGGCAGGACCGATGGAAGCGAGGGCTAAGGCGCGGTTCGTGCGCGTCACGCCGCGGAAGGCCCGCCGTGTGGTGGACCTGATCCGCGGGCTGCCTGCCGAGCAGGCGCAGGCGGTGCTCACCTTCGCGCCGCAGGCTGCCAGCGACCCTGTCGGCAAGGTGCTCGCCAGCGCCATCGCCAACGCCGAGCAGACCGGGCAGGCCGGTGCCTCCGCGCTGGTGGTGAGCCGGGCGTGGGTGGACGAGGGCCCGACGATGAAGCGGTTCAGGCCGCGCGCTCAGGGCCGCGGCTACCGGATCAACAAGAGGACGAGTCACATCACGGTCATCGTCTCAGACCGCGACGCGGTCTCCGATCGCGGCGGAGCAGGCGGTCGCGGCGGCGCGGCCGGACGGGCCGCTGGCACGAGCCGCGGTGCTTCCAGCCGCAGTGTGGCAAACCGCAGTGTGGCAAACCGCAGTGTGGCAAACCGCAGTGTGGCAAACCGCAGTGTGGCAAACAGCAAGGAGAGGACCCGCTAGTGGGCCAGAAAGTGAACCCGCACGGGTTCCGGCTGGGCATTACCACCGACTTCAAAAGCCGGTGGTTCGCCGACAAGCTGTACAAGGACTACGTTGCGGAAGACGTCGCGATCCGCCGGATGCTCCAGCGCGGCATGGAGCGGGCCGGCATCTCCAAGGTGGAGATCGAGCGCGAGGACAAGGACAAGGTCAAGGTGTGGATCCACACCGCGCGGCCTGGCATCGTCATCGGCAGGCGCGGCGCCGAGGCCGACCGGATCAGGGGCGACCTGGAGAAGCTCACCGGCAGGCGGATCGAGCTGAACATCCTCGAGGTCAAGTACCCGGAGATCGACGCTCAGCTGGTGGCTCAGGGCGTGGCAGAGCAGCTGTCCAGCCGGGTATCTTTCCGCCGCGCGATGCGCAAGGCGATGCAGACCGCGATGAAGAGCGGCGCCAAGGGCATCAGGGTGCAGTGCGCTGGCCGGCTCGGCGGCGCCGAGATGTCCCGCTCGGAGTTCTACCGCGAGGGCCGGGTGCCGCTGCATACCTTGCGCGCGGACATCGACTACGGCTTCTATGAGGCGCGCACGACCTTCGGCCGGATCGGCGTCAAGGTGTGGATCTACCGCGGCGATGCCGCGGCCACCAGGGCCGAGCGCGAGGCGGCGGCCGCCGGACTGCGCGCTGGCCAGCGTCCGGGCGGCCGGGACCGGCCGTCGGCGTCCGGGCAGCGGCGCGGGCGCAGGCCGGTTGCGGCAGACGGGCCGGATCGCGGCGGTCGCGGATCAGACCACGGATCGGCGGCGCAGCAGGAATCACGGGCCAGGGCAGCGGAGGCCGCGGTCGGCGCCTCACCTGCGACGGGCGAGGAGGGCTGACCCATGCTCATACCGCGTAGAACGCGGCACCGCAAGCAGCACCGGCCGGACCGGTCGGGCACTGCCAAGGGCGGCACCCGGGTCACCTTCGGCGAGTACGGCATCCAGGCCCTGGAGCCCGCCTACGTGACCAACCGGCAGATCGAGGCCGCCCGTATCGCCATGACCAGGCACATCCGCCGTGGCGGGAAGGTCTGGATCACGATCTACCCGGACCGGCCGCTGACCAAGAAGCCGGCCGAGACCCGGATGGGGTCAGGGAAGGGCGCGCCTGAGTGGTGGATCGCGAACGTCAAGCCAGGCCGGGTGATGTTCGAGTTGTCCGGCGTCGCCGAGCCCGTGGCCAGGGAAGCCCTCCGCCGCGCCATGCACAAGCTGCCCATGAAGTGCAAGTTCGTCAAGCGCGAGTTGGGTGAGGCGTGATGTTCAAGTCGCACAAGCTGCCCATGCTGTGCTCATTGAGCGGCAAGATCGTCAAGCGCGAGTTGGGTGAGGCGTGATGTTCAAGTCGCACAAGCTGCCCATGCTGTGCTCATTGAGCGGCAAGATCGTCAAGCGCGCCGTGCTAGTCCGGGGGGCGACCCCCGGAGCCCCCGAGGGTGGTGAGGCGTGATGGCTAAGCAACTGGCCGCTGCCGATCTGCGGGCCTCGAGCGAGGAGGAGCTTGAATCCAGGCTCGCCGAGGCGAAAATCGAGCTGTTCAACCTGCGGTTCCAGGCGGCGACCGGCCAGCTAGAAAGCCATGGCAGGCTCCGCGCGGTGCGCAAGGAGATCGCCAGGATCTACACGGTCAAGCGGGAGCGGGAACTCGGCATCGTGACGCTGGAGCAGGAGGATGAAGACAGTGAGTGAGCAGACCAGCGGCGCGCAGCCAGCACCGCGGGGATCCACGGGGTCATCCCCCGAGCCAGCGCAGGCGGGCCCCCGTGGCTACCGGAAGATCCGCGAGGGCCTGGTGATCAGCGACAAGATGGACAAGACGGTCATCGTCATGGTGGAGGACCGGGTCAAGCACCCCAAGTACGGCAAGGTCATCCGCCGGACCAGGAAGTACGTCGCGCACGACGAGGCGAACGCCTGCGGTGTCGGTGACCGGGTGCTGCTCGCCGAGACCAGGCCGATGTCGGCCACCAAGCGCTGGCGGGTGGCCGAGATCATGGAGAAGGCGAAGTAAGCACCTCCGGCGGGCCTATCGCGGGTGCCGCGAGCGGCCGAGCCGGGTTCCACCGACAGGCAGGACCAGGCTGGCTGCGCCAGGCCGGGCCGGAACGAACGAGCAGGAGTTGACGTGATCCAGCAGGAGTCGCGGCTCAAGGTCGCCGACAACACCGGTGCCAAGGAGCTCTTGTGCATCCGCGTGCTCGGCGGATCGGGCAGGCGATATGCGGGCATCGGCGACATCATCGTGGCCACCGTGAAGGAAGCCCTGCCTGGCGCGGGCGTCAAGAAGGGTGACGTGGTCAAGGCGGTCGTGGTGCGGACGCGCAAGGAGCGCCGCCGCGGTGACGGCTCCTACATCCGCTTCGACGAGAACGCCGCAGTCCTGATCAGAGATGGCGGCGATCCGCGAGGCACCCGCATCTTCGGGCCGGTGGGCCGGGAGTTGCGGGAGAAGCGGTTCATGCGGATCATCTCGCTGGCACCGGAGGTGCTGTGATGGCAAGGAACGGCGCGCCTGGTCACGCCAAGCGTGACGCGCCGGGAAAGACCAGGGGAATGAAGATCAAAAAGGGTGACCGCGTGGTGGTGATCGCGGGCCGGGACAAGGGCCGTGAGGGCACCGTGATCCTGGCCGATCCAGCCCGCCAGCGGGTGCTCGTCCAGGGCGTCAGCATGATCAAGAAGAACACCAAGGTCAACTACCAGGGCCGTCGCGGTGCCAAGGAAGGCGGCATCGTGACCCAGGAGGCGCACATCCACGTGAGCAACGTGGCCCTGATCGACCCGGAGACCAAGAAGTCGGCAAGGGCCGGTTACCGGTTCGACGGCAAGAACAAGGTCCGGGTCTCCCGGCCAAGCGGTAAGGACATCTGATGGCAGCGACCAAGTCCGGCAAGTCGGGCGGCTCGTCCGGCAAGTCCGGGGCATCCGGCAAGTCCGGGGCATCCGGCAAGTCTGGCAAGGGCGCAGGCCGGCCAGGCGGCGCATCAGGGCGGGGACGCGGTGCTCCAGATCCTGGAGTGGCTGGCCCGGTCAGCTTCGGCTCCGGTGCCGCCGCAGCGGCGGCCGAGCGGGTGCCGCCGCGGCTGAAGCAGCGCTACGCCGGCGAGATCGCACCAGCGCTGCGGGAGGAGTTCAAGTACGGCAACGTCATGCAGGTGCCGAACCTGACCAAGATCGTGGTGAACATGGGGGTCGGCGAGGCGGCAAGGGACGCCAAGCTGATCGAGGGCGCGGTCAGGGACCTCGGCATGATCACCGGTCAGCGGCCGGCCGTCGCCAGGGCGCGCAAGTCGATCGCGCAGTTCAAGCTCAGGGAGGGCATGCCGATCGGCGCGCACGTTACGCTCCGCGGCGACCGCATGTGGGAGTTCTGCGACCGGCTGCTCTCCCTGGCGCTGCCCAGGATCAGGGACTTCCGCGGGCTGTCAGACCGGCAGTTCGACGGCCGGGGCAACTACACGTTCGGGCTGACCGAGCAGTTGATGTTCCACGAGATCAATCCCGATCAGGTGGACAGGCAGCGGGGCATGGACGTCACCTTGGTGACCACCGCGGCCACCGACGCCGAAGGCCGTTCGCTGCTGCGGCGGCTTGGTTTCCCGTTCAAGGAGAGCTGAGTAGTGGCGAAGAAGAGCATGATCGCCAAGGCGAAGCGCAAGCCCAAGTTCGAGGTGCGCGCGTACACCAGGTGCTCACGGTGCGGGCGGCCCCGTGCCGTCTACCGCAAGTTCGGCCTGTGCCGGATCTGCTTCCGCACCATGGCGCACCGGGGTGAGCTGCCTGGCATCACCAAATCCAGCTGGTAGCCGCCGCGAGGCGACGTGAAGCCGGACGCGCCAGCGCCCGGCAGGAAAACCGACTTGGGCGCCTTCGCGCCCACCGACCACGTCGCAGGTCCCGCGAGGGAAACCGCGACGAGGAGGGCCATCAGGCCATGACAATGACGGATCCGATCGCAGACATGCTGACTCGTCTGCGCAACGCTAACTCGGCATACCACGATGCCGTGACCATGCCGCACTCCAAGATCAAGGTGCATATCGCCGAGATTCTCCAGCAGGAGGGCTACATCGCCGGCTGGCGGGTGGAGGACGCGGACGTCGGCAAGAGCCTGGTGGTCGGGCTGAAGTACGGCCCGTCCAGGGAGCGCTCGATCGCCGGCATCAGGCGGGTTTCCAAGCCCGGGCTGCGGGTGTACGCGCGCAGTGACAACCTGCCGCGCGTGCTCGGCGGTCTCGGCGTGGCGATCATCTCGACGTCGGACGGGCTGATGACCGATAAGCAGGCGCACAAGAAGGGCGTAGGCGGGGAAGTCCTCGCCTACGTCTGGTAGGAGCCGGCCATGTCACGAATCGGACGAATGCCGGTCAACATACCCAAGGGCGTCGACGTCACCATCAACGGCCGCGAGGTCACGGTCGTCGGCCCGAAGGGCGAGCTCAACCTCACCGTGGCTGAGCCGATCGAGGTCAGCCAGGACTCCGGGGTGCTGACCGTGACCAGGCCGAACGACGACGGCCAGATCCGCGCGCTGCACGGGCTGTCAAGGACGCTGATCGCCAATATGGTCACTGGCGTCACCGACGGCTACGCCAAGACGATGGAGATCGTCGGCGTCGGCTACCGCGTGCAGGCCAAGGGCAAGGACCTGGAGTTCGCGCTTGGCTTCAGCCACCCGGTAGTGATCACTCCGCCGGACGGGATCACGTTCCGGGTGGAGACGCCCACCAGGTTCGTGGTGGAAGGAATCGACAAGCAGCGAGTCGGCGAGGTCGCCGCCAACATACGCAAGCTCCGCAAGCCCGATCCGTACAAGGGCAAGGGCGTGCGCTACTCCGGCGAGCAGATCCGCCGCAAGGCCGGGAAGGCTGGTAAGTAACCGATGGCTGGCACCAGGACCACGGCGCACGTGCGCAGCAAGAGCCGTACCAGGGCTCGTGCTTCCTCGCGCGTCCGCCGTCATCTGCGAGTTCGTAAGAAGGTCTCAGGCAGCCCTGCCCAGCCAAGGCTGGTCGTGACCCGCTCGGCCAGGAACATCTTCGCCCAGCTGGTCGACGATGTGGCGGGCCATACACTGGCATCTGCCTCTACCCTGGAGGCAGCGGTTCGCGAGGGCGGCGGCGACAAGAAGGCGCGGGCGCACCAGGCCGGCAAGCTGATCGCCGAGCGCGCCGGGCAGGCCGGCATCACGGCGGCGGTCTTCGACCGCGGCGGCAACGCCTACCATGGCAGGATCGCGGCACTCGCCGACGGGGCGCGCGAGGGCGGGCTCGCGCTGTGACCACGAGCATCCCTGCGACATCGAGCACGGTAACGGCTAGCGCACGGCGGCCGTGTGCTCGCGGCAACGAGAGAAGGTCAATCTGATGGCACCAACTGCGCGGCGCGGCGGCGGCCCTGGCAGCGGCGGCGGTGAGCGGCGGGATCGCCGTGACGACCGGCGCGGTGGCGCGGCCGACAAGGGCACCGCTTATCTAGAGCGCGTGGTCACCATCAACCGGGTGGCCAAGGTCGTCCAGGGTGGCCGCCGCTTCAGCTTCACAGCCCTGGTCGTCGTCGGCGACGGCAACGGCATGGTCGGTGTCGGTTACGGCAAGGCCAAGGAGGTTCCCGCCGCGATCGCGAAGGGGGTCGAGGCGGCGAAGAAGTCGTTCTTCAAGGTGCCGAGGATCGGCGGCACCATCCCGCACACCGTGCAGGGCGAGGAGACCGCGGGGGTGGTGCTGCTCAAGCCGGCCAGCCCAGGTACCGGCGTGATCGCCGGCGGCCCGGTGCGCGCGGTGCTTGAGTGCGCGGGCGTGCACGATGTGCTGTCCCGCTCGCTCGGCTCGTCCAATCCGATCAACGTGGTGCACGCGACGGTCGCGGCGCTGAAGAGCCTGAGCCGGCCAGAGGAGATCGCGGCCAGGCGCGGCCTGCCGATGGAGCACGTGGCCCCCGCGGCCATGCTCAGGGCCAGGACCGCGGCGGCCAGCGCCGCCGAGCCGGTCGCCTGAGCCTGACGGACACTGAGCCTGGCGGACACTGAGCGGGAGCGTGCGATGGCAGAGCTGAAGGTTACCCAGACCAAGTCGAAGATCGGCGGCACCCGGGCGCAGCGCGACTCGCTGCGCTCGCTCGGGCTGCACCGGATCGGCGAGAGCGTGATCAAGGCCGACCGGCCGGAGATCCGCGGCATGATCCAGGTGGTACGCCACCTGATCACCGTGGAGGAGGTGCACTGACATGGCTGACGCGTCGAAGCAGGCCGGCGGCAAGGCCGGCCTGAAGATTCATCATCTGCGCCCGGCCCCCGGCGCGCACACGCCGAAGAACAGGGTCGGCCGCGGCGAGGGATCCAAGGGCAAGACGGCCGGCCGCGGTACCAAGGGCAGCAAGGCGCGAACCTCGATGTCGCCAGCCTTCGAAGGCGGTCAGATGCCGCTGCACCGCAGGCTGCCGAAGCGTAGGGGATTCTCCAACGCCCGGTTCAAGACCAGCTATCAGGTGGTCAACTTGGACCGGCTGGCGGCGCTGTACCCGGACGGCGGCGAGGTGACACCCGAGGGCCTGGCCGCGCGAGGCGCGGTACGGCCTGGTGAGCTGGTCAAGGTGCTCGGGTCCGGCGACGCGGTCAGTGGCCTGCGGGTCAGCGCCCACGGGTTCTCGGCGTCGGCGATCGAGAAGATCACCGCCGCCGGCGGGACCGCGACCCAGATCTGAGATGTTCCTTGCCAGCGTGGCGGCAGGCGCGGAGCCCCGCGGGCCCGCCAGGGCGCGGAACTCCTGCGCCGCAGGCGGCTGCCTGAGTGGCGACGGCAGGTTAGACTTCGGCGTGCATGTCGCGCTCACGCCGCGCGGTGCCCGGTTAGCTGACCAGGACGCCGACAAGGCCGGGGCGGTGACCAGGTTGACCCTTCGACTTCAGGACGGCGCATGCTGACCGCGTTCTACCAGGCGTTCCGTACGCCGGACCTGCGCAAGAAGCTGCTTTTCACGGTCTTCATCATCGTGATCTTCCGGCTCGGAGCATCGCTGCCGACGCCTGGGGTCTCGCTCAAGGCGGTGGATGCCTGCCTGGGCCACGCCAGCAAGACCGGCGTGCTCGGCCTGGTCAACCTGCTCAGCGGGGGTGCGCTGCTGAAGCTGACCGTGTTCGCGCTGGGAATCATGCCGTACATCACGGCCAGCATCATCTTGCAGCTACTCGCCGTGGTGATACCGCGGCTGGAGACGCTCAGGCAGGAAGGCGCCTCGGGCACCGCGAAGATCACCCAGTACACCAGGTATCTCACGATCGGGCTGGCGATTCTGCAGTCCACCGCGATCGTCGCCCTGGCCGAGTCCGGCAGCCTGTTCGGCACGCAGTGCTCAAGCAGGCTGATTCCCAACCAGTCGGTCTTCACGATCGCCACGATGGTGATCTGCCTGACCGCGGGCACCGCGGTGATCATGTGGCTGGGTGAGCTGATCACCGACCGCGGCGTCGGCAACGGCATGTCACTGATGATCTTCACGCAGGTCATAGCGGTGATCCCCGGCCAGCTGTACCAGATCCTGCAGACCGAGGGCGGTTTCATCTTCCTGCTGGTCATGGCAGTCGGCGTGCTGATCGTTGCCGCCGTTGCCTTCATGGAGCAGGCGCAACGGCGGATCCCGGTGCAATACGCCAAGCGCATGGTAGGAAGGAAGATGTACGGCGGTACCTCGACCTACATCCCGCTCAAGGTCAACCAGGCCGGCGTCATCCCGGTGATCTTCGCCTCGTCGCTGCTGTACATCCCTGCCCTGGCGGCGAACCTGTTCGGCAAATCGACAGCGACGTCTGGCTGGACCGTCTGGGTGCAGAGCCACCTGGTCAGAGGCGATGACCCCTACTACATGCTCGGCTTCTTCGTCCTGATCATCTTGTTCACCTACTTTTACGTGTCGATCACCTTCAACCCCGAGGAGGTGGCCGACAACATGAGGAAAGCCGGCGGGTTCATACCGGGAATCCGCCCCGGCGGGCCGACAGCCGGGTACCTGCGCTTCGTGCTGAACAGGCTGACGGCGCCAGGGTCGCTGTACCTGGGCATAGTCGCGCTGATTCCGATGCTGGCGATCGCGTTCGTGCACGCGGGCAGCCAGTTCCCGCTGGGAGGCACCAGCATCATGATCGCGGTTGGCGTGGGACTCGACACGGTCAAGCAGATCGAGAGCCAGCTGCAGCAGCGTAACTACGAGGGCTTCCTCAGGTAGTGCGACTGGTCCTCGTCGGGCCCCCCGGAGCGGGCAAGGGGACGCAGGCCCAGTTCATAGCCTCCCACCTGGCGATTCCGACCGTGTCCACAGGTGAGATCTTCCGGCACAACGTCAGCGCTGCCACCGAGCTCGGCCGCGAGGCCAAGGCCTACATGGACCGCGGCGACCTGGTGCCAGACGAGATCACCGTCGCGATGGTCGCCAGCCGGCTGGCAGAGGATGACGCCCAGGCTGGCTTCCTGCTCGATGGCTTCCCGCGCAACGTGCCGCAGGCTGAGACGCTGAAGGACTTGCTCAAAGAACGGGAACTGCGGCTGGATCTGGTGCTTGAGCTGGTCGTCGACACCGATGAGGTGATCAGGCGGCTGTCTGGGCGGCGCACATGCCGCAGGTGCGGCCGGGTCTGGCATGTCACATTCGACCCGCCGACCAGGCCGGATAAATGCGACGAGTGCGGCGGTGAGCTGTTCCAGCGTGACGATGACCGTGAGGGGACCATCAGGCACCGGCTTGAGGTCTACCAGAAGCAGACGCATCCGCTGATCTCCTACTACGCCGACGAGGGGATCCTGCTCGGGATCGACGCGACCGGACCGGTGGAGGATGTCACCGAGCGGGCCCTGATCGCGCTGCGGCGGTTCGTCCGCTGAGCGCCGCCCGCTCGCCGAGCGAGTACCGTGTAACCGGGAGGAATATCGCGATGCGGCGCAGCCGGCAACCGGCGATCCAGCGGAAGACGCCGGCCGAGTTCGCCCTCATGCGGGAGGCCGGCCTGGTCGTCGCCGGGACGCTGCGCCTGCTCGCGGCCGCGGCGGAGCCGGGAATCAGCACGGCCGAACTCGACGCGATGGCAGAGCGGCAGATCCGGTCGGCGGGGGCGCGGCCATCGTTCAAGGGCTACCACGGCTATCCGGCCACGATCTGCACGTCGGTGAACGACCAGATCGTGCACGGCATCCCGCGGCGCGATGTCAAGCTCGCGGCGGGTGATGTGATCTCGATCGACGCGGGCGCGATCGTGGACGGCTGGCACGGTGACGCCGCGGTGACCGTACCGGTCGGCGCGGTGCCTGAGCGGGTCAGCGCGCTGCTGCGGGCTTGCGAACTGGCGATGTGGCACGGCCTGGCCGCCGCGGTCGTCGGACACCGGCTGACGGACATCTCGCACGCGATCGAATCCAGCGCCCGAGCGAGCGGCGAGTACGGCATCATCCACGACTACACCGGGCACGGAATCGGCACCCAGATGCACATGCACCCGCCGGTGCCCAATCACGGCAAGCCAGGCCGCGGACCACGGCTTACCGAGGGCATGGCGCTGGCGATCGAGCCGATGCTGGTGCTTGGCAAGCGGCACACCAGGCTGCTCGACGATGAGTGGACGGTGGTCACCTGCGACGGAAGCCTGGCCGCTCACTTCGAGCACACCGTCGCGATCACCGCTGCCGGGCCGTGGGTGCTGACCGCCGAAGACGGCGGCACCGCCGGCTTCGCCCGGCTTGGCCTGGGCAGCCGGCCCGACACCGCCGAGCCGGACACTGCGGAGACAGTGCGCGAGCCGGCGGCGACCACGTGAGCGGCGCGAGGAGGACGTGATGCCGTCCGATCCCCGGATGCGGGCTTCCGATCAGGACCGGGACCGCACCGCGGCGCTACTGCGCGAGCATCACGCGGTCGGCAGGCTGGATGCCGAGGAATTCGATGAACGGCTTGACAAGGTGTTCGGCGCCAAGACCCTGGGAGACCTTGACGAGCTGACCGCCGACCTGCCCGCGATCGACCTGTATCCGCTGCCGACCGCCGCATTGCCACGCGATCGCCGGGTTTCGGCCGATCTGCCGGCCGCCTCGGTGCTGAACACGATGGCACGCGGTCACGGCCGGTTCTCGCCTGCCTGGCAGGCAGCCTGGGGCTCGTGGCTGGGCGTCACCCTGGTGTGCACGGTGATCTGGATGCTCACCGGGTTCGGCTATCCGTGGCCGCTGTGGGTCGCCGGGCCGTGGGGTGCCATCATGGCAGGCCGGTGGCTGATGGGTTCGCCGCCCGAAGGGCCTGGCCGCCGCGGCCGGCTCAGGGACGGCCGGCATGGCGAGATCAGCGGTCCGCCGGACGGCAGCTAGCGATCGCGGACCGGTACCACCGCGCCGTTGGCGGGAATAGCAGCCCGGTTCGCATTGTTCGGTTGGCTGAAGTAGACTCGGCTGCGGCCCGCAAAGCTGTCGTATCGCCGTGGCCTCGAGCCCGGCGAGATATCAGCACTGCTGCGGGTCTCCCGCCGCTGGATGAGATGCGCGAGCGCGTCCCGGCCGGGCGGAAGTCATCCGTGACCGCGGAAGAGTCCCTGTTGCGGCGCGGCCGGCCAGGCCGCGCTTTCGGCGGGTACCTACCACTACAGCAGAAGTCTCAGCAAGACAGCAGTTGCCGGCACGGCCAGGCA
>WNFX01000241.1_pt1 | contig 53673 bp, 44 predicted proteins | sample 5400111 | NCBI WGS metagenome assembly WNFX01 (sample SAMN13153363, study PRJNA577476) | soil metagenome | isolation source: 40 cm soil or saprolite under grassland replicate 1 | place: USA:California | collected 2016-06-15
GACAATGATAAGACATGAGAACCCTAGAATTTTTCCACTAAAGTCTTATCAGTGCCTTTCGGTCCCATGGACAAATGCCGAGGAATCGCCGAGGTTGGCCAATCTGAACGAGACCCTCGAAAGCTCAGCCTGATCCTCTCAGAAGAGGAGGCGAGGGAGAGCACCCGGCTGAAGATGGTAACATCTGATACCGGGCTGACGGTCCCTTAACAGAGACCGGCCCAGTCGCAGGTTCAAATCCTGCCCTCGGCACCATGAAAGAAGCCTGTGTGCCGGATACTCCGCACCTCTTGGTCGGGTATCAACAAACCCCTAACCTGGAATTTCTTCAACTCCAGGTCATGAGCCGGACCGCGAAAGCTTGGGTCGAGACCCCGAGCAAGATGTCGTCCGTGAGACAGCGACGCGATGTCATACGAAACTGGGTCGTCGGCAACGGTCTTCTCTCAGATGTCCCTGACACACACTCGATGTCGGAGGAAGAGAAAGCTCGAGTGTGGAAGACCGTCTTTGAAGCTGTCGAAGGTGGGATATCGAAACTTCGTAGTGGAAAGCTCGACATCTACAAGTCAATCAATGCGATGGTGCTATTCATGGAAAAGAAGGGAAGCTCTGGAACCACCATCTCCGGCCACACACACAAAATTGTGAAGCTCTACCGATACCTGAAGCTCCCAGTTGATGCGGAAGACCTCAAGGAGACCGTCAGGAAAGTTGACTCGGTCTCCGTGACCGACGACCGAAACTTGACGCGGCCTGAGATTAGGAAGACTCTCATTCACGGCAATCCAAAGCAAAAAGCTCTAGTAAGCTTCTTGGTGTGCACGGGAGCGAGACTCGGCGAAGCTGTCCAAGTCCGATTACGGGACATTGACTTTTCCAAGAGACCCGTCGTCGTCTACTTTCCGGCGAGAAAGACCAAGACAAAGCGAAAACGGTTCTCGTTCATCAGCTCTGAATGCGTCGAGCTACTGACGGCTCATATTAAGAACGAGGTCATACGGATGAAGAGCGAATGGCTGTTTCCAGGCTGGGTTCCGGGTACAACGCGAACCACACAAGCTGACAAACACATCTCGCCGTCGTCTGCCTACCTGCAAATTCGAAATGTTTTCGCGCTGGCCGGGCTTGTGCCACCTGCTGGGCAAACCAAGAACAAGAGAGCTGGAAGCAAGACGGGTGCACACTTGGAGTATCACCCACATGTCCTTCGGTCAACAAGTCTGGAAATAGCAAAGAGCGCAGGCTATCCAACAGACTGGGCAGAATACATAGTGGGGCACAACTTGGGGACACAGGAAAGCTACCTGCCGAATGAAGACAAGATGGCTGAGGAGTGGTTGAAACGGTGTGAGAAAAGTTTCTGTTTTCTCCACGCCGGCACTGACCCAGCAGATGTCCAAGCAGAAATCAAGAGAAGAATAGAAAGCACCAAACTGGAAATGGACGACTTCGTCAAAGAGAAAGTCGAAGAGGCATTCCGGAAATACGGGAGACCGAAAGGGAAACCATTCGACGTTCTGACCATCTTGCAGAAAGACGAAAAGGCATACACCGAGGCAATCTCTAACGGTTATGAAGAAGCAGGCAGAATCAACGGCTCAGTTATCATGAAGAGGAAGCGATAGATTGTCTGTTTCAAGTGGAATCGACGCAGAAGAAAGAGTTCGTAAGAAGTTGGAGGAGCAATTGGGGGTGTCTCTTCAAAAGAAACGGATTCCCGTAGTCGAAGGAGTCGAGCACGAGTTTGATTTCGTATCGGAAGATGGCTCGATTATTGGAGAAATCAAAACTTCCGGTGAGGGTCGGAGCGGCCTTAATCATAGCAGATTCCAAACCATCTTCGGCGACTTCAGCAGGGACTGCTTGCTCCTCTTGGCGCAAAGGAACGCTAGGAAGCGAATCTTCGTCATAACAGATGAGGTTGTCTGCAAGAGATTCCAAGGGACCCAATACGGCAAAGCCGCCCAAGCATTGGGAATCGACATTCAATGGATTCCAAGTTGACTTCCTTCGTTTCTGCTGAACGACAAGTAAACGGATTAGGATATTTGAGAAGCCTTATGAATCGAGGGACCACTCTTCTCCAGGCCTAAACTTCCTCCGATGTTTGCTCCAGAGAATCATCTGGAAGAACTGCTCGCTGTGGGCGGTCAGAGTCCGGAGAAAGCGCTGGAGTTCTACACGGAATTCTTGAACGCGAAAGTAGTCACGCTTGGAAAATTCGATTCTAACCCGAAGACTCAGGAAGACTATGTGCTGACTCAAAGCGGGGACAAATTCAACTTTAGATTGCTCGCATACAAGAATGAACCAGTCGTTGCAGTATTCTCGTCGGTAAAACGGATGACAGACATCATCCCGGAAAACTACTATCGAGAAACAGGGTACATTCAGGTCAAGTGTCGAGATTTGTTGTTGACTGTGTCATCGTTTGGCAAACCAACTCCTGTTGTGTTGAATCCGGGACATATGCTGGTGATGCCGATTCCACCAGAACGGGTCAAAGCACTCTTGGACGGGACCCTATTCAAGCAGATTGAAGAAGCTCGAGTAGCGGCGGCAGGTCCGACAGGCATCAAGGTTCCGAAGGGCACAGAGATCATAGTCGGGAAACCAAAGGTGGTCCCGACAACCCTGACGAACAAGCTGGCCGAGTACTTTCAAGCCTCTGGAAATGTGGAACAGGCTTGGCTGGGAGAGATTACGGTCCCATCCTCGGGACAACCCCTGCACCTGTTGGTGTGTGTCAGACTCTCCAAAAACTCTCGAAGAACCTTTGACGAGTTCTCCGTAGACATCGGACCCACAATCCGATCCGTTCTTGGAGAGAAAGAATTCCTCGATGTTATGGACGCGAGTGGGCAGACAAAGGAATTACTTGACAAGCTGATTCCATTCTTCCCGAAGTGACTCGCGAAGCACCTTTGTTCACACTCTGCGAATGCTTCGGCACTACCTTTACGCAGAAATATCCAAAGTCGTGACGCGGCGAGAGACAGTTAACAGAAGTCAGGTGACCAGTGCGACCAACTACGACCGCGTGACGACATACCCTTAGTGCCCGCGTGGGCATTTTCATTCACGCGTGTCTGCCGAGACTTACATGCAATGCGTAAGATCGGCCACGCCACACACTCTGAGACTATGAGGTAGAGTTCTGACCGCTCACTACGATGTATCTAGGATGACGCTTTGCATAGTATTGCATGTGTCGATCACTAGTGCATCCCGGTCTTGGCTTGTTGTTGAGGTTGACGTGGCAAGCCGGGCATGTCCATCCAGAGTATGGAATGAAACGCGATTTGTAGTCTCTGAGTTTTCCGTGGGCGGCTTCCCAATCCTTCCGCTGAGATATAGTATCCATATCTGAACTGGGTACTACGAGAACTGGGTTCTGTGGCTTTACTGGCTCGGGTTTCGGTTGCCTGTGGCCAGGTGCCCACCAAGTCCAAGTGTCGGTATTCCAATTGCCTTCGAAGCTGTTGCTCCGCTTGATTCCACAACCACAGCCGCATGGCTGACCGAAGGTGTTGAAATCAGGCGGCGTGGACGATGACTCTTTCACATTTACTGCACCAGAGTTGACTCTTGAACTCCGGCATCTTCGATAACTCAGATTTGCAATCAGGACAACGGGGATTCTCGGGGCGTACGATGAAAGGCCTGATGGATTGGCGTTTGAACAAGTTTCTACTTCGCCGCGAGCGACGTTTCGCACTGCTGTCCGTTCATCTTTAGCTATGGCTCGCGATTGCCTTTCTAGCTCCACTCAGATGGTGGAACGCTGTGTACGCTGGGAGTGTCCCGCCTTTGCTGTAGTCGCCAGCAGGAATTTCTATCTGAATGGCAAGTGAAGCGTTCTTCAAGCCCAGAAATGGCGAGTTGTAGCTCGCACTCGGGAAGCTTGTGTAGCTCCTGCCATCCACGATGATTGTTGTCGGATTGCCTGTGCTGTCAAAGACGAGCACAGCGCCTTTGATTACTTGGTTGATCATTTTGGTTCACTTTTGATTAGAATGCGCTCGGGAGGTTTTCTCTGTACGCCTGCTCCTGAGCTGTCAGGCATGTTCTCGCCGAACCCGTGGGTCTGCAACCACAGGTCTCACCTAGCGGTGAGTATGACTAACGTGCGACGTGGGTTTTCTTTGGGGCAAGTCTCAGGTCCGTGCCTAGACTCGCTTCCTTTGGGAAAATGGAGAACTCGTCTTCTTCATCGTCTTCATCCATTACCACTTTCGGGTTGCCTGAAATCCGGGTATCATCTTCTTCTGCTTCTTCCGTCTTCCAAGTCTCGCAGAAATCCTTCCGGGTCAGTGGCTCTTTCCTTAACGTCAAAGTATACCACGACAAGCTCTCTCCTTTCCAATTCCTCCTTCACTTTGAGTAGTATCGATGTCTTTCCAATGCGTCTGTAGCCCAACAAGGCGAAAGATGGATGGATTCGGCTATTGGATAATTCTAAATGAATTCATTTATAAAAGGATTGGTTTAATCAGAGCCGAAAGAACTTCCTAGTCGCTTCGATGGGACAATCAAATCGTCCTAGTGGAAAAAAGAGAATTGGGAATCTGGAGCCTTCGTAACATATTGAGATTGACCGCAGCTACAGCCAATACACCCCGAGAGTAGCGATAGCGGTGTCAATTTCTGTTGTGTGCGTTCTCCTACCCGCTCACAGAAATCGTCCCCCTTCCTGCGTCTTGGCTCTGACGACTGCTACTTCGTTCGAGGTAGGGGCAAGTTAGCACTTCCTTGGTGGATGAAGGGAAGACTCAAGCCCGAGGAATGGAGGCCCTTGATGACCTCATTCCTGATCTACAACAGGCGTCTCATGTGGACGATGCCGGCGGATCTAGCTCTTACCCTTCTTGCAATTGTCCCCTTGACCATTTTGGGAGCGGTTTTTTTCTTCCCTACCTTCGGAGCTCCGGGATTTCTGTTATACCTTGCCATCCTGTTCGGACCGTTCCTGGAGCAAAGGTTTTCCCAGGTTAGAAGGAATCTACGACTCAAGGCCGATATGGAGGCATCGAGGCTTGTGGGAATTGGTCCGTTCTTAGCTGTCCTCGAGAAGATAGATTCTCTAGGCATGGAAGATGTTGAACGGGCTAAGCGGAGAAGGCTCTTACGATATTTCTCGAGCAAACCGAGCATTACAGAGAGAATCCTTAACCTTCGAGATGCGGGCAAATCCGCAGTTTAGCGTTAGAAACGGCACTGTCGATCGTTTGAACTTGAACAGTGCTCTTGACCACCCAGACCATAGAGCCGACGGTCGGACCCTTTTCGGGTGCAATTCGCTGAATCCGGATCGTCCCGCTTACCTCCGGCTCAGATGAACCTGGCGACCTATATTCACAGGCCAGGCAGGATCCTTCCTGGCTCGACTACAGGCTATGAATAAGTCTGCTTGTCCGTAGTGGCAAACGGATGCTGAAATCCCCCCTCAAGCTAGTCAGAGAGAAGCCAGGCGCTCAGCTTTGACTGTAGCAAGGACTGGAGGTTCGAGCGACGATATTATGAGTCCAACAAGGCTTCCCAGGATCCTTCACGCTTTACTTCTGGAATAGAGAGGTGATAGCCCGAGATGAGTGAACCTAGCCATCGTTTGGGCGTTTTCCAGCCGGAGATATGAACCCAGAGTTCAAGTTCTGCCCTCGGCACCAACTTTCGACATAGTGTATCCAAAACATTTTAGCGCCCGATTCAAGAAATGGATGACCACTGGCGTCATTGGTATCCAAACGAGGTAACGTCCAGCACATAGAGATCAATGTTTCAAACTTCGATAGGTCCAAGGCTTTCTACCATGATTTTCTGGAATGGCTGGGCTACAAGCAAATCGTGGGCGGAAAGGATTTTGCTGGATGGGGCAATGGCGAAGCCGGGATTTTCGTGACCTACTTGGAGCGCTACAAGGATTCAGGATTCCATCGGGGACATGTGGGATTGAACCACATTGCCTTCCACGCGAAATCGAGAGCAGATGTGGACAGGCTTCACAGCGAGTTTCTTGTTCCGAGGAGCATCAAGGTGCTCTATGGTGGGCCGAAGGAATATCCTGAGTATCGGAAGGGCTACTACGCGGTCTATTTCGAGGACCCTGACAGAATCAAGCTAGAGTTTGTCCACTGAATTGGATGACCTCCGAGACGTGGAACCATGGGCTCCTCCTTAGATACTGCCCCTCGGCACCAATCAGTCTCTCTTCCGAAACCTCTGATCGCCTAGCTCAGGCCGAGTAGGGGCAGAATAGCTCCAACAACCCGGGACCACGCATCTGATTCTGGGTCAATTAGCTCGAAATGGCCAATGCCATCGAGTTTGATTAGGGTGGGATGCTCGCCCAATAGTTCAGCTCTTTCAATGAACTTTTCTGACTGAGAGGCCGGGACGACATCGTCAACTGATCCGTGGATTAGGACTTGTCTCGTTCCCATGGGGAGGAGCTCAATGGGACCGCCGGCATCGTATCGATCTGGATACTGGTCGGGCGTTCCGCCCATGAGTCTTGCAATAGCGCCGTTTCCAAGCCGCTGCTTCCACGCGGCCCTTAGATCGCACACACCGGCCAGTGAAACTGCACCGCCGAGACAGTATTTCGGAGCGCCGTGTAGCGGTGACGCGTTGGGTATTCGATGTCTGCCTCCAAGCCATAGTGCGAGGTGCCCTCCAGCGGAGTGGCCTATTACGGCTGTTCGCGGCAAGTCGACGTGTGGGTCTGAAGAGATTATTTCCAGAATGTGATCGGTCGCGAGGCCAATGTCCTGAAAAGTTCCAGGCCAGCCACCACCAGGATTTCCGAGTCGTCGATATTCGAGGTTGCAGGTGATGATTCCCTTGCTGGTGAATGCGGCGCAGAGGTGGCCAATGTGCGATAAGTCATATGCGGATTGCCAGAAACCGCCGTGAATCACGAACAAGAACGGGAATGGTCCCCGGCCATCGGGGAAGCGCAGCTCAGCGAAGTGCTGAGGATCCTGACCGTACTTGACGCGTTTGTCGAAGTTCGGCGGAGGTCTCTCCAGAATGTCGCTCAAAGCCTCTTCTGAAATGAAATTCCGACAATGGGGCTGTATAAGGTTCGATCATGAAAGCAGTCGAGAATCTTGTATTTTCGTAGCGGGTTTTCTTTAGATACTGCTCCTAGTCAATTAGCCTTTGAGCCAATTGGCGATTAGTGAGCTTCCTCCGGAAAAACTGCGGTTAGAATGTCCGCCTGGAAAGGTCGAATGCAAGACCAGCGAAGAACTAGCCCCTCTCGAAGGGATCGTTGGACAAGATCGCGCCCTCAAAGCCCTCACATTCGGCATGGAGATGAAAGGGAAAGGATTCAATGTCTTTGCAGCCGGTCCTCCAGTTACGGGTAAGAGGCCTGCGACTAGAAGTTACCTGGAAAAAATCGCGAAAACGAAACCTACTCCGCCTGACTGGTGTTATGTGAACAACTTTCAGAATCCTTACGAGCCGAAAGCCCTCAAACTCCCGGCGGGCAAGGCTAAGACCTTCCAGAAGGATCTGAAGAATCTCATAGACCAAGTCAAGAGAGCCGTTCCCGCAGCTCTTCAAAGCGAAGAATTTGCAGCCCGAACAAACAGCATAACCAAAAAGTCGGTTGAGGAGAGAGACCTAATTCTCAACGAGCTTAACGATGTGGCAAAACAGTCCAGCTACGCTGTCCGAATGAACCAGCTGGGCATCGGAATAGTCCCCATGCGTGCAGGAAAGCCTGTCAGCCAAGAGGAGTTTGACTCTCTACCACCGAGCGTGAAGAAGAAGTTCGAACAGAGTAGAGAGACCGTACGGAACGCGCTGGACAAAGCCGGGAAACAGGTCAACGATCTCGAAGCAAAGACATTGGACGAGCTGAAAAAACTTAGAGATGACACGGTCCACTATGCGATGGGCGGCCTGATCAGCAGGCTAACCTCTCGCTACCAAGACCAGCCAGATGTGATACAGTATCTCGACGATCTGAAAGATGACATTCTAGAAAATACCGAACTGTTCACTCTGAGTGGGGCGGAACAGCAGAAGAAAGATTCCGATTCACCACCTGGTCCTGCTGAGACTGGCTTGCCTGACCTTCTGTACCGAAGATACCAAGTCAATGTCATCGTCGATAATTCCGAACTCAAAGGAGCACCGGTCATCGTGGAAGACAACCCGACAGTAACGAATCTGCTTGGCAGAATCGAGAACGAGGCCAAGTTTGGAACTCTCTCAACAGACTTCACCCTGATCAAGGGAGGATCGATCCACAAAGCTAACGGCGGCTACATTATACTCGGAGCTAGGGAGCTTCTAACGAGCCAGCTGTCGTACGAGAGTCTCAAGAGAGCTCTTCAGAGCGGAAGCATATCGATTGAGGAAACTGGCCAGAGGCTCGGCATTGCAAGCACGAAGAGTCTCACTCCACAACCTATACCGTTGAACGTGAAAATCGTTTTGGCCGGTGATCATCAGATCTACCAAGCCCTCTACGTCGCTGACCCCGACTTCGGCCTGCTCTTCAAGGTCAAAGCCCAATTTGACGACGCGATCGACCGGAGCGACGAGAACATGGAAACTTACGGAAGATTTGTTCACACTCTCTGCGAGAATGAGAAACTGAATCATCTCGAGGCGGCGGCGATAGCGAAGATTGTGGAATACGGTTCAAGATTGGCGGAGGACCAGACCAAGCTCTCCACGAAATTCCCTGAGATAGCCGACCTTGTTCGAGAAGCCAACTTGTACGCATCTCAGGACGGGTCCAAATACATCAAGGACACCCACATCGTGAAGGCGTTAGATGAGAAAATCTACCGGTCCAACCTGCTTGATGAAAAAACCAAGGAGATGATCGAGCGAGGAGTCATACTTATCGACACCTCCGGGAAGAAAACAGGGCAGGTAAACGGGCTGTCCGTCATCAGCCTCGGCGACTTCGACTTCGGCCAGCCCTCAAGGATAACCGTGAGCATCGGTCTGGGAAGAGAAGGAGTCATCGACATTGAACGCCAAGCCAAACTAGGCGGACAAACACACACGAAAGGAGTCCTGATAATTTCCGGTTATCTAGAGGACAAGTATGCTCGTGACAAACCCTTGAGCGTCTCTTGTAGACTCGTCTTCGAACAAAGTTATGGTGGTGTCGACGGTGACAGCGCGTCCAGCACAGAACTCTACGCGATTCTATCCGCCCTCTCTAACCTTCCCATCAAGCAGAACTTCGCGGTTACAGGATCAGTAAACCAGAAGGGCGAGGTTCAGGCAATAGGTGGAGTCAACGAGAAAATCGAGGGATTCTATCATACATGCAAGGCCAAAGTACTGAAAGGTGACGAAGGAGTTCTCATACCCAAAAGCAACGTCCAGCACTTAATGCTCAGCGAAGAAGTGGTGGAAGCCGTCAAACAAGGACGGTTCCATATCTATCCTGTAAGCACGATAGATGAAGGTATTGAAATCTTGACGGGCGTAAGGGCGGGAGAACTCAAGAACGATGGATCCTATGAACCGGACACGGTTCATTTCAAGGTCAACAAACGACTGGCGGAAATGGCAGAAAAGATCACGAAATTTGGAGAATTCTCCAGAAACCCAAGAGACTAACCCGCGTAGAGTTCTCGCTTATCCAGAGCTGGTTAACTTAGAGGAAAGCGCTTCGAAGACCTAGAAGTATTCGCTGGTGAACCTCGCCTGGAGGCTTTGTGCCGTCCACGAGATGCCATCCAAATATCGTGGCAAGTGACCGGTAGTTTCTTCGCACCTTCTCTAGAAAGGCACGGTCCCTCTCGTTTACGTCTCGGCGCCGGGTCTTTCGCGAGAACGACTTGGGAATAGGAACGTCTAGGACGAAGACCGCGCGAGATTCTGGGAGACCCGCGTCAAGACCCGCGAGCCATTGGACACTCAAACCCCTTGCTTCACCGTAGGCCAAGTTGGAAGGAGTGTACCTGTTACAGATGACGAAATCGTTCTTTTTCAGTGCCCCAGTGATCGTGCCCATGTTTTCCCAGCGGTTGAGGGAATAGAGCATGTGCAGGGCATGCGGCGAGGTGTCAGACCTTCCAGCTAGGAAGGATCGGATCAGCCGTCCCGAACTAGTAGAATAAACTGGAAAGCTCAGAATACCAATCTTGAATCCTTCCCGGCGCAATCTCGCCGACAGGAGTCTGGTCTGAGTCTTCTTCCCTGCTTGGTCAATTCCTTCCAACGCAATAAGACGGGAGGGCAAGAGATAATCGAAACAGTTCGGGTTGCTTATTACGTTAAGCGAGGACTAGTCTCCAAGGGGAGAGCATCGTCGATCACATCCCTCGTGCTTCTGTAATCCATCGTGGCTGCCTGTTCTTCGTATCTCCTATCTCTTCGCTTGCAATCAGACCGAATCAGGACTCCCTGATTTTGCAAGAGCAACTCGTCCATCGCAAAGTGATCAAGAGGGTTGTACGGCCAATCAGAGGCTAGGTTCGTAATCGCCAGAGGTATCACCGGCTGACAACTTCTATCCGTAGCCTGTCGTGAGGCATTGTTGCACCACAAGTCTTAATATCGAAAATTGCAAGAGCTACAGATCTGAACATTGGAGACGTCCCGTCCTACTTCGCGTTCTGAGTCAAGCGTGCAACGAACAATCTTCTTCGCTCTCATTCTCTCCTACTGCGGCGACTCGGCGTTGTCAGATAGCCAAACTTTCACGGTCGAATCCAACCGATTTGTTCATATCAGAAATTATTTCCGTCCTCCTTCCTTCCCGGGAGGCTACTCGAGACTCTTGAATTCGTAGACCGCTGGTCAGGTCCGGCTAAAGCGTCCCAGCTTTTGTCAAAGGAAAGCTCCGCGCCAAATCTGCCGCCTAGGAAACTGGGAGGCACCTGAAGAATTCTCTTCTGCAGAAACTACGACAAAAGTTTCGAGAATTCACTGCTGGTGAAAGACTGCTACGAGCGAGACGGGCTCCCCGGCAAAACCCGAAACCAAGAGGACCCGAAGGTCTCTTGGGTGGTCATCAGGTTAAGACCCCGGGAAGCCCCTAGGAACAAAAAACGCACGAGTATAAGAAGGAAACAGGTGTTCTTAGGATATACTAGAGATAGCATCCGGTATATGTTGCAGCAAAATGGAACTATCAAGCGATAGGGAGAATAATATTGAACTGCAGAAGCCTCCGCCCAAGTGCAAGCCGAACGCAAGCCCTTGACATACCATTTCGGGCAAGAACGCTTTTAACTAGTCTCAAATCTTCCTGATATTGATCAGGAAGTGGGCTAATGCAACCAAGGGGGCAGAGCATAGCAATGCGACCACAGTTCCAAGCCCTACGCCCAGAATAGGATAGAGGTACCCTACGAGAAGGCTGTAGGGAAAAGCGGTTAATCCCGCGGATATCAACAACGGTTTCGTCAATGCCCGCGACAGCGCCATTCCGCGAGTTCTGTAGGTGAAAAACAGGGTTAGGCTGAATATTGCAGGGAACGATGAAGCTATGCCTCCCAGCTCGGGGCCTCCGAGCTGGCTTGACAAAACAGCCAGAGCGACGATGCTTCCTCCTACTAGCGCCCTGAATGCTATTTGCGCAAGCGAGTAGACCATCTGCACGCTACCGACATCGGGAAGTTTCATTTTCACTTTGAACAGATAGAAGTAGAGGCTGGCGATAGGGAGAAAAACTCCAACCGAGAAGAGCAGATTTCTCAAATCAAGAAAAGCTGTTGTCGTTGAGAGTCCGACCCAAACGAGTAGCGCGGCGAGGAACGCGGACGGGAACCCCTTTTCTGAAAGAATCGCGTAGACGAGCAGGAATGACATTGTGAAGCTAAGGGCTAGGGGGAAGACTGCAGTTGCCTGCGATGCTGTCGCAGGTCCTTGGTTGAGACCGATGAAGAGAAATGAGACTATTGATATTGCAGGAAGCCCGCCTACTAGACCTCCGAGGGCGCTACCATAACGCTCCGCGATTAGCGTCGCGAAACTAACCCACGCACCGCCAACGGTGAACGCCAGGACTAGATGTAAGATTAGAAGATCGGTCATTAATGAACCACTGTAACGTGGCTTATCGTCCAGACCCGAGCCGGGTTGTTTCTGAGTTACATAAGCTCGTTTTTACGTTTACAAGTGGGAAAGTTGTCATAAAGCGTCCCCATCCAGCGTCATCTTTTAGGAGTCGGCGGGAAGTCATCGTCCCCAGAACATGTTGTCAATTCAGGAGCTATTGAGATCAAATGGCCGCGAACATCTCGCAACATACTCCCTCGCGACGCTAGCGAATTTTCTTCTTTCAGTCCCGCAATATGTCGCAGTCAACACCGCCCTCGAGCTAGCTGTAATTCCCAAAGGAACGACGGCGAGTTTGATCGCTCAATACGGATCGGGCACCGGCCTAGTTTTGGATTTTCTCAGATCGGGTCTCATCTTCCAAGGAGTCCTAGCAGTTCTGGTGGTCGGGCTTGCCGGGGCTGCTACCTCTCGAAGAGGTTGGAAGTGGCAATACCCACTGACGGGCGTGTTCGTCTCAACCTATCTCGCATACCATCTAGGCGGCAAGTTTCTGAATGCTCTCGGTTGGATCGGAGTCCTAGAAACTAGCGGCGTAAATGTTTCCGATGTCTACGGATATCTCTTCTGGTTCGGGCTGGCTACGGCAGTATGCTACCTGATCGCAATTCTTGTTCTGAGGCGGTCCTATGGGAAACTCAAAGAGGAGAGAGCAATCTTAGCCGTTTCGGGATGATGAAGGGCTTTCTCGATTATCGCACGACTCTGAACAGAGAAATTGTTTACTCTTCCTTATGGTAGCGGACTTTTCGCCGGGACGCCCGAAGCTGTGCACTGGCCCGCCTAGTCATTGCAGCAAGTGTGGCTGTCAATCCAATTATGCCACCTACGAGGAGCAGCCAAGGATTGGTCGGTAAAGTTGAAGCGTGTAAGACGCTTCGGGCAGTCAAGAAGAAGTTGCAGAAGTGGCAGTTGCCGTTTCCATTGTCCACGTGAATGGTTACAGTCTTCGAATCCTGGAGAGCTGGTAAGCCGTCACTGGTCGCTGTGAATGTGATTACATATGGGCCTGGCTGTACAGAGCTGACGTTCCAGTTGAAAATTCCTGTCGAAGGGTCGAAGCTCGCGCCGTTGGGAAGTCCGCTGGCCGCCAAGGTCACGTTGTCCGCTGCGTTATCGGGGTCAGTCTGATTTACCATGAAATGTATGATCTCTCCTTGGCTAACGTGGATGGTTCCCAGGACGATCAGCACTGGTTGCTCGATTACTTCATTTACGAAAATGCTTACGTTGGCCGAGACAACCAGCGCCCCGTCTGATGCAGACATTCTCACTAGGTAAGTGCTTGAACCTTGACCTGCAGACGGTGTCCAAGTAAAGTTCCCAGACGAGAAACCGAGGCCGCCATTCGTTGTGAAAGCTGCTCCGAGGGCGAGGCAATTGTCACAGGCAATACTGATTGTCCGTGAGGGATCGCCAGTCGCTGAGACGTTGAAAGTGAGTGGAGAGCCCTCGTTGACAGTCTGAGAACTGGGGATAAGCACTGTAAGTGGTACCGTGGTGATTGAGAAGGTTTGGGAGGCAACAGCCGTTTCGCTGGGAACGGAACTGTCGCTAACTGTCAGAGAAACGGTGTAGTTCCCCGCCGCGAAACTGTGGGAGACCGGGTTTCCGGTCAAGACTGACGAGTCACCGAAGTTCCACAAGTAGACGTAGGGAGAGGTCCCCCCACTTGCAGTTGCTGAGAAGACGACTGGTTGTCCTGCTTGTGCGGATGTTGAACTCATTGTAAAGCTGGTCGAGAAGGGCATGGGGGTAGATGGAGAGACTGTGATGATCTGCGCGATGGTTGTCTGGGTCATGCTTGAATCTGTAACGGTCAGCGTGACTGTGAGGGACCCAGCTGTTGTGTAAGTGTGCGAGGCTGGGTTTCCTGTTGCGGTACTGCTGTCTCCAAAATTCCAGCTGTATGAGTATCCACCAGTTCCTCCTGAAGTGGAGGCAACGAAGGTAACCGGAACGCCGATTGTCGGGCTGGTCGAGACAGTGAAGTTTGCAGAGATTGGAAGGGCTACTATTGTCACATTCTGCGAAGCAATGGACACGTTCGCGTTTGCATCAGTGATCGTGGCTGAAACGATGAAAGTTCCTATTGTACTGTAAGTCGTGGAGAAACTTGCGCCGGTGGCTGAAGCTGGACTGCCGGCTGTTGAGGTCCATGCAAATGCGTAGGGTGTGGTCCCTCCTGTTCCAGTCGCAGTGAACGTTACCGCAGAGCCCGCGGTTCCAGTCGTTGGTCCGCTGATCGTCACTGCAAGTGTAGGCGGATTGACCAGGATGCTGGCGGTTGCTGTAGCAGTCTTGGCGTTGGCATCCGCGACCGTTACTGTGACCGTGTAAGTCCCGGGCATGTTGAAGCTGTGATTTACTGGATTTCCTGAAGCTGTGGTCCCATCACCAAAGTTCCAGTTGAACGTGTAAGGAGAGGTTCCGCCTGAAACGGAGGCTGTGAAGCTGGCGGGCTGTCCGACCGTTAGGCCCGATGAGGATGCCACCACGAAGATAGTGGTCAGAGGCGATGGCGCAACAAGAAGGGTCTGAGTTGATGTCACTGTTTGGACGTTAGCGTCCTTGGCCGTAAGGGTGACGGTGTAGGACCCTGCGGAGGAGTAGGTGTGGCTAACGATGTTTCCACTCGCGGAGGTACTATCGCCGAAATTCCAACTGAAAGTGAACGGATTCGTTCCGCCGGCAGTAGTTGCTGTGAGAGTCACTGACTCGTTAACCACTGGGGACGTGGGCACGATCGTGAAGCTAGCGTTTGGCTGCGCGTCGATAACTTCTGAAACGGTTTTTGATGCGGCGACTCCGAGACTATCTTGAGCGGTCACGACGACCATGAAGGTTCCTGGATTAGAGTAGGCGTGTGTCGTGGAGCATCCAGTAATTGATGTGCCATCGCCAAAGGTCCAGTTGCAAGAGACCGCTCCGACACCACCATAGATACTGGCCGAGAAGCTGCTAGGAGCACCTGCATCGTTCGGATTTGGACTGGCGGTAATAGATGGCACGGCCAAAGCTGCCAGAACAGTGATGGATTTCGAGCTCGTCGCGATCTGGGAAGGCGAAGACGAGTCCGTGGCAGTCACACTGACGCTGAATGTCTCGCTCGTGCTATAGATGTGAACCGCAGTAACACCGGACCCTGTGCTCCCGTCTCCAAAGGACCACGCAAAAGAAACTGGCCCTATGCAGTTGGTCGTCGAGGCAGTGAAAGTCACTGGGGAAGTCGCCTCGGGTGTGGCCGGGCCGAAGACTAGACTGACCGTGCATTGGGGAGCAGCGGTGATTTTCACCGCGATACTTTCTGATATTGCAACGCCCAGACTATCCGTCACTGTTACAGTGGCCGTGAAATTTCCTGCGGTCCCGTAAATTTGGTTGGTCGAGCATCCGGTACCGGTGGCACCGTCACCGAAGTTCCAATTGCAAATCAGTGGCGCAACGCCTCCGGAAGTTGTCGCGATAAAGGTGATCGTTTGTCCGGTGTTGGCTGGGTTTGGACTAGCAGTAATGGCGGACACGGCGAGATTGGCGTTGACAACCAATGATTGAGCGGCCGATGTTCCCGTCTTGCCTGCTGAGTCCGTTACTGTGACGGTGACGCTGAAGGTTCCGGCAGAAGCGTATGCATGCGTGACAGTGCTACCTGAGCCTGGCGCAGAACCGTCTCCAAAGTTCCAGCTGAAGCTGACGTAGGGTAGAGTACCACCGCTAGCTGTAGCGCTAAAGGATACAGGTAGGTTGACTTCCGTTGGGTTAGTGCTCACAGTGAAACTTGGAGCTATAGGGAGTGAAGCAATAGTAAGGCTCTGAGTCGAAATAACTTGAGTATTAGCGGCGTCGGTTAATGTAAGCGTGACAGTGAACGTACCTGCGGTCGTATAGGTGTGAGTCGCGTTTGCACCTGATGCGGTCTGCCCATCTCCAAACGTCCAAGAGTACACGTATGGTGTTACTCCTCCAGAGCCGGACCCCGTGAAAGTGACCAAGCTGTTTACTTGAGGCGATGAAGGTGTGAAGGTAAACGAGACATTCAGCGCACGGACCGTTATCGTTAGTGTCTTACTCACGGTCGCCTTTTGTTGCGGGCTGCTAGCATCGGTTACTGTCAGAGTTACAGTGTATGTCCCAAGCGAGGAATAGTTGTGGCTTGGGTTCTGTCCGGTGGACGTGGCACCATCTCCAAAACTCCATGAGTATGCATAGGGCGCTGTTCCTCCTGTCGTAGTTGCCGTGAAAATTACTTGGACGTTCACGAGCGGTGTAGACGGAGATGCCGTGAAGCTTGTTGAGAGGGGTGGTGGGGGACAGTTGGTGGTACAAGAGGTAGCAAAGGCAGCGAGCATGTTTGGTGCGCCTGCGTCGTTGGAATTGATCGATGGTAGCCCCCATGCCACTTCGATCGTTGATAGGTAGGAGTAGTGAGATGCCCCCGCTGGGCTGATCTGCACGCCTTTGTTCGCTGTGGGTCCGCTGAAGGATGCGTAGAGGCACTCTCCGGTTCCACCAGTGTTGGTGCACTGGCTGTAGCCTTCGTCGTATAGTAATAGTAGGGTTGCTTTTGTCGTTGTGAACTCGGTGCTGCTCAGGATTTTCGGTACAAGAGCGGAGAGATAGGAATCAGCTCCTGATACGCCAGTGTCGTGTCCGTTGTCGTTGTCATTCGGCGTTAGCCAGATGAAATTTGCAGGGTTAGGTGTGTTTAGCGCGGCAAGAAACTCCGGGTCGGTTGATGATGCTGTTGTCAGGAAGTGGGAGCATCTGCTTGCTGTGTTAATGTCAGAGAAGTCGATGAAAGGGAAGTGGTCCCCACTTCTCGGCGGACTGAAGCTGCAAGTTCCTGAGCTACCGGCATCCTCGGCGAAGGCTTGCCATGTGAGTCCACCTGACTCTATTCTGTCTATGAGGTTAGGTGTGGTTTCAAAGTAGCAACAGACGCCGTCGTTGCTTGTGCTGCCATCGTTTATCGCCCCTAATAGCGCGATGTAGTTCGGCTCGCTGTTATGATTGATTGTTCCCCAAGTATTTACCAGAACGTTTTGGTCCGCTAGTTGGCTCTCGTATGTACCTGAACCGCCACATCCAACATAAACGCTACAAAGTCCCTGATTTTCCAGCATTACAGTTACGATATGGTCGAACGGAGCATTGGCCAGAGACGCCTGTATCGCTCTAGGAGTATGAGACTGATAGTTGGAAGCCACAAACGCTGTTGCTGGCAAAGCGAGTGCGATTGACGCCAGCAGCAATATGGCCAGAAGCGGTCTTCGACCGCCAGCGGCTAGCGTCAGCTAGAATTGTCTCCCAGCCTCAGGCGGGAGAGCAAACCATTTGCTCTCGCCATGCTGGTTTGACGCTCGCGACCATGAAGCGCGTCAGCCATTTTGTTTCTGACGTGACGCCTCAACCTGATGACCAAAACACACACGGTCGTCCAAACAATAAGAACCTTTCGAAACTTTGACACTGTGCGACAGTTATTCACAAGACATGTCGACAAAACGCGGAAGGAGAACATACAACAAACGAATGGTTGACAAGCCTCACAAGGTGACAGCTGATTATTAGGCGTCGTTCAACGTTTTTGATCCTGTCGGATCCCAGGTTTCCAACCTGATGACCACCCAAGAGCTATCTCGCTCTTGGTTCGGGCTGTGCCTGGGACCCGCCCACTAAGCTTCTGCGTCTCTCGCTTAAGCGAGAGATGGACCGTGAAACTGCGCATTGATGCGTTCGGAGCAAAGATCCCAGAAAGATTGAAGGTAATCTACGATATTGGAATTCTTTTCTTGTCATTATGATGTATGGCAACCGAGGCTTAGCCTGTTCTGAACCTCGACCTGCCCTGCTCGGTTCAAGAGCGAACCTTACCTTGGACTCTAACGTGGAAAATGAATGACCCGGACCACAGTCGAAGCCCGGTCGCCCCGGGAGGATGCTTCGTGATTGTAGAGAGCGGTCAGGCTATACTGGCGTATTGATGGATTATGGCTGTAATGTATCGTATTCCTGCCATGAAATCATCTGTTGTCGTATACTCGTTTGGCGCGTGGGCGTGGCTGTAAGCCGAGGGCGGCCCGCTTCCTGTCCAAATACTGTCTAAACCTAGTCGTTTCGTGAATAGGTAATCTGGGCCGGAGGCCGGGTTTCTCGGCAGGACCACCGGGCTACGTCCGTAGGCTATCTTTGCGGCCCTATCTGCCGCCTCAGCAATTGGCGCGGAGGGTTTCGTCCGGGAAGGTTCCAAAAATCCGAGCGCTTTGACCTGAACGTCGTCGAACCCATGGTGATGCAGATGACTCTTCAGCGCAGCGAGTAGTTTTTTCGGGTTCTGGTTGTATACGAGGCGAAAGTCGATCTTCAGCATAGCGCTTCCGGGAAGCACGGTTTTGGATCCTTGTCCGATGTATCCTGTTTTGAATCCGCAAATCGTGCATGTTGGCTCCATCAGATATTTTTTCAAAGCCTCTCTGTTTGTTTTTGCGTTGAGGAATTTTTTCAGTCCCCATTCTTTGAGATAGTTTTCTCCTCGGAATGGAATCTTACTCACCAGCTTCGACTGAGCGGGAGTGAATGGTTCGACATCATCGTACCATCCCTTGATCAATATCTTTCCCTCGGGGCTTTTCATCGTGTTCAGTGCCCAGACTAGTCGCCAGGCTGGATTATCGACCAACGGTGCATAGGATGAGTGAAGATCTTCTCTGGCCTTTTTGCATTTTAGTTCGACATAGAGTAGTCCTTTGACGCCTAGGCTGATCTTGGGCCGGCCTGTCTCGTCGAAATCTCCGTCGTAACACACGACACTATCAGCCTTCAGTCGTTCCTTGTTTTCGTCGATGAATCCTGGAAGGTGGGGGCTGCCGATCTCTTCTTCTCCTTCAAACAGGAATTTCAGATTGAGCGGGACATCACCCGTCGCTTTCAGGAAGCTTTCTGTGGCTTTGATACAACTGGTAACATTGTTCTTGCTGTCGGCGGCGCCTCTCGACACTATCTTCGTGCCCTGCAATTTTGCTTCGAAGGGTCCGGAGTCCCATTCTTCCAATGGCTCAACAGGTTGAACATCGTAGTGACCATAAATGAGAAGGGTTTTGTTCGAGGATTTCGATTTTACCTCTCCATAGACAATTGGGTTACCGTTTTTCTCAGGAAGAATCTGGGTCTTTATTCCGGCAGCTTCCATGTTTTTCTTGACAATTCGGGCACAGTCCGCGATACCTTTTCCCTGAGCGGATACGCTGGGTTGTCGGAGGAGTGTGCGGAAGTCTCGGAGGAATGGCTCCCTGTTTTTCTGGATGTAGTCGAAGGCCTGCTTGAGGCTCTCGTTTTTCACGGACTTTTGATAAGGAGAGCGGCCTAATAGCACCTTCCAGAATACCGATTCGCCCAAAACAAGCCCTGATCTCGAATCTGGGAGCTCTCTAGGAACTCGCCGGAAAATCGTTCGGGAAAACCGAGATTTTTTTCCAGAGCAATCCAAGCACAGATTGTACCCTGAATCGCCTGTCTCGCCCAGAATCACTCCCAGATAGAGAGTGATTTCCAGAAAACAGGGGTCTTAGCGACTCATCCTTGCGTCACACGGGTGGTTGACGCGAAGGCCTTCCGATCCCGGAAATCGCCCATTATCAACCCCGATTGCGATTCTGGGATGCCGTCTGATCGTTCGCCCAGAGTCGTTCAGGGATTGGCGAAAAAAAGGGCAGGGTTCGCCGTCGAATCTAAGCCCGGACGGTGCCGTGAACAGCCTGTACTGGCCATGATCGGTGCAGGACAGTGAATCTTCTCGCTAAAAAGCGGAGGTATTCGTTGGCGGTTTTGCGTAGCATAAGTGCCGAATGCGGCTGTTGGACACACCAGCAAGAAGAAACGCTCTGGAGTGCTGTCGAAGCATTGGGTCAGTTCGCTAAGGGAGCGTCACCGAGCGCGTTTCTGGTTCGCGTCTCTGCGTTATCAGAAAAACAAGAGCACCAACCACAAGCAAGACAAGAATTGCTGAGAATGCTATTTGGTTGATCGACACACTGGTAAGGCCTCCCAAGACGAGAAGAACTAGTGAGAGACCCAGCGCACCGATCGAGAGTCGCGCCTGCCGTGTTAGCTGGCCTCTAACCCATGTCTCCGATCTTTCGATGACAGCTCGCGCCCCCTCATCCATTCTCCCCCCCAGCTCGCTCAACTCCTTATCGAAAGACAAGACGACTCTTGACGCTTCCATGAAAAATATGACTGAGACAAACTGCACCAACAAGACTGCGGTATCGGGAGCCGAGGCCCGGGCGAGATCTATCCACACCTTTCCGGCCAAAAGCACCACCAGAAGTGCCACAGAGGCCAGAGCCGTAGACCCCTGCTTCCGCGTCAACGTCCCATACAGTCCCACCGCCATGATCACCGGCACTAACAGAATCCCAAGTCCTAGAAACACTGGGGTTGGAACCGCCAGAACAATCCAAGGAACGAACACCAGATAGTGCAGCTTCACGGATAGAATCGCTGCTCTAAGGAGTAGTCCTAGACTCGTATGACCAACCTTCGTCGTCTTATTCCGCGAAGAACCGTCGAGAGAGGAACATCCGCAGACCAGGGAGCAACTGTGCAGATCTTCTCCAACGCCAGTGAAGTATTGGAGCGTTCAAGCATCAGCATTCGATACGCGATCTCTTCGACCTCAGATTCGAAAATCGTGGGGGCTCTTGGCGTAGGCGAAAGAACCAGTATGCTGTATCGGGCCGCAGCCAGCTCGCGTATGCCGTTGAGAATTGTCGAGTCTAGCAGTGGAGATATGATTACAAGCTGAGCGTTTGCGGGCAGCATTAGCCGCGTGAGCAGCGTGATTACATAACTGGTCGAAAGTGATGCTCTTCCTGGCTTCGCTGCCGCAAGGAGAAAGAGAATGTTTCGTTCATGCTTCTTACCGAAAGCAGGCGAGACAACCCCGCGCTTCTCTCCTTGCAGTATCATTCCAACCCTATTCCCCTGCCTCAGCAGGAAGCTAGCCATGGAAGCTGCCGCTCTCACTTCTCGCTCGAACAACTCCGCCTCTGCAGTCTCGTAATAACTGACGTCTGTATCGAGAACGATCATTACATCAGTGACCCTCTCCGCCTCCATCTCGTTCACAATCAGACGCCCATGTCTAGCCGAACTCTTCCAGTTGATCCGCTTATGATCATCCCCTGCCACATAGTCACGCATGCTGTAGAACTCCGTTCCAGGACCCAATGTTCGCGCAGGGATCGTTCCAGGCCATGGACCTAGATGACGAGGACGCAGCTCCGCGCCCTTAATCCGCTCGGGTTTCGGCATTATCGAGAGAATTTCAGGCATAATTACGTTCTCCACAAGGTAGAATCCGAACGGATCCTGGACCCTAGCGACTAGCGGCCCGATCCAGTAGTGGCCACGTGGCGGGCTTTGGAGCTTGAGAGCTAGCTCAACGTTCTCGCGTGGTCCGAGCTGAGTCAGTATGCGTCTCGCTCCGAACTCCACCTTGATCTCGCTCGGGAGATGCTCGTTGACTTCGACGTTTCCCAGATGATCGCTGGTCCTGTTCGAGACCCTGATCTTTACAGATATGTCCTCGTCCCCGAAGCTGTCACTAGGGATAATTTGGTGACTGATCCCCAGCTCCACTTTTTCGGGAAGTCCCCCGATGTTAGAGAGAAAGAAGAGGGAAGCGATCGGAAGAACCATCGAGGCTAGCTGCCAGTCTTGGAAAAGCAGCCCGAGGATCAGCACTAGGGCTGCAAGCACAAAGTAGAGACTTGCCTTTCTAGTGAACAATGTATCGGTGGATCACTTTGCCTTGGGCACAGGAACCGCCTTTAGAATCTCATCTACAACCAGCCGCGGGTCAACGCCTTTGACCCAGGACTCTGCCTTCATGATCATGCGGTGCACTAGAGCAGGCACAGCCACGTCCTTCACGTCATCGGGTATGACATAGTCTCGGCCGTGAAACACCGCTCTCGCCCTCGCGAGCTTGAAGATCGCGAGCGAGCCTCGCGGACTGGCACCTACCTCGATCTGGCGTTGTGTCCTTGTCGCCTGCACAATGTCCGTCACATATCCCAGAATATCATCGTCAACATGGATTCCCTCGACGGTCTTTTGGAGAGCAAGAATCGTCTCGGTGTTCGCCGCAGGTTCCAGCCGAACTTCCTCTCTGCCACGCTGCATTCGTCTCTTCAGAATCTCCACTTCCTCTGCCCGGTTAGGGTATCCCAGCTGGAGCCGGGCCAAGAAACGGTCGAGTTGCGCTTCCGGCAGCGGATAGACCCCCTCGTACTCTATTGGATTCTGCGTCGCGATAACAATGAACGGTTCCGCGAGAAGATGGGTTTTCCCATCCAGAGTGGTCTGGCGTTCCTGCATCGCCTCCAAAAGAGCAGCCTGAGTCTTGGGAGGAGCTCTGTTTATCTCGTCGGCAAGCAGTATATTGGTGAAAACCGGTCCTTTTCTCAGATCGAACTCGCCGCTTTTGATATTGTATACGTAAGTCCCTGTGATATCGGAGGGCAGGAGGTCTGGAGTGAACTGTATTCTTGAAAAGTCGCACCCCATGCTCATCGCGAAGCTTCGTGCCAGCAAGGTCTTCGCGAGACCAGGGTAGTCCTCGAAGAGCATGTGAGAATTTGCGAGGATCGCAAGCATAACCTTCTCGAGAACAGGTTCTTTTCCGACGATTACTTTCCTAACTTGGTTTAGGATTTGCTGGCACATCTCACTAGCTTCCTCTACCTTCAAGCCTTCCAGCCTTCTATTCTCTCGATGATTTCCCGCAGCATTTGGAGACGCGCTTCCGCTTTAGGCGGCGGAGTGTAATATAGTAAGGCGTAGGTTCTCGAGTCTCTGAGTAGTCGGGGACCAAGCGTGTCATCCGCGAGAGCCCGCTTTACCTTGTCCTTTTCCATTCCTGTCTCCAAGCTCACTTTCTCGGCCAAAAGGTCGCGCAGACGGTTACGGAGGATATTGTCGAAATAGGCTGGGCTCGACTTGGCGGCGACCCCAACCTGTCTCGTCAGAGATTGTACATCTCTCGCACGTAAAATTCTCGGGTTTTCCAAGACTCGGGTCTCAGATGGGAATGTAGCTCGATCCGCAAGGTCGACAGCAAGGATCATGACAAACAAGACCAAAGGTAAGGCCAAGAGAGTCACAGTGGATGTTTGCGCCTCGGGGATGACACTTCGAAGCACTAAGAGAAGGAAAAGGTAAACTGCCGAGGCGTAGGCCAAGAGTCGTAGGGTTCTACGCTTCAATTTTCATGACGTTCAGTCGGAGGTCCATCTGTTTGCTGATATCCAACAAGCATCGCTGGGCACGCTCAGCATCATCCTCTGTAATGGGATGAATACTGTACCGTGCTTCCTCGAAGAGATCGGTAAGTTCACTGATCGCAGGGCTGTTTACTCTTAACATACCGCGGATGACCGCCTCCAGTTCGCGTGCCGTCTGATCCGAGGTTAAGGTGGCCCCTACTCCTTGGGCTCGTTCAACCATGCTTTGGTAGCTGTTGATTATTCTCATACGCGGGTCCAGTGCTGTCTGACTTTTCAGAATGAGAATCGCGCCTTCGACAGCTTCGATCCCCACAGGGAGGGGCAAAGGCATCTTGACTATCAACTCTGATCTAGTTTCGTACCAGGAAACCAGGAGGCTGCGGACGACGATTACGGAGGAGACGAATACTAGGCCAATTACGGCGTAGAAGAACCAGTTTGACTGGACGAGATTGCTCACCTGGGCAATAGATGCCAGCAGGGGAAACGACGCGGCCACATCCTCAGAGTTCGTTATCTGGGACGTAATGGCCGTCGAGCTTTGACTGGCGCTGCAGATGAGTCCTCCGCATCGAAAGACAAGAACCTCTATCGCGAGGGCCCAAACGGCCAACGTGATAATTATCGGAAGGGTCTTGAATTTCTTTCTGCTCTGGCTTCTCTTTCGTGCCATACCGAAGCCAATGGCGTCGGAGAGGAGGCGCCAGTTGTAGGCTAGGAAGATCATCAGAGCTATGACGAGCCCGAGCCCGATGAGAGGAGCAAGCGATAGGAAGTAGAGTAACCAGTAGGAGTTCAAGAGTAGTGATCCTCCGGGCTGGTTCCTTGGAAGAGAGCCTAGGGCAAAGGCTAGGAGGATAAGCGCAACAAGGAAGGGAAGAAGACGGTTTCCTTTCAGGATCCCCGCTCCGGGCAACTTACGAATGCTGTGACTGGCGATAAATACTTGTCCAAAGCCAGTTTCACGAGAACAAACAAACGGTTAGTGGTAGGAAGCCTGCCTCGAGCAGGGAAAGACTTCCTTCATCCACGATTCCTTCGATGACAACAGGTGGACGCCTGACTCTTCCCTTAGAATCCCAGAATCTGTAACACCCACCCAATGAATCGGTGTGATTACGGATAACCGAGTTTCCTGATGACCTAGTCTTTTACGGCTTCCAGAATACTAGCGACGTTCCAGAGCTTGACACGAGTGTAAGGTGGCATGTTGGGGTCTTGAGATATCTCGTCTAGTGTTGAGATCGCGTTTGACGCACGCACGCCGATTGTATGTCCTTGCGCTTGGAGTGCGTCCATGGCGCCTTTGGCTGCTCGCCGGATGTTGCGCGGAGTCGTATTATCATTAGAGACTTCGTTGAGAACGGCTAGAGCCTGTTTTATCCGAGTCTCGTATTCTTCTTTCCGCTTTGCTTTTTGCAGGCGCTTTCACCAGATTGTTGAATGGGCGTCTCGACTCTGTACGCATCCTAGCCCAGAAGATGAGGACGGACAAGGTTCTGATTAAAAGATTTCCATTTCCACAACAGACCGCTATTGAGAAGGCTTGTACTTTCACTCTCGAACCGGGTAGTTTCACCATTGTCCGCGGGGACCCTTTCATGCCGCACGAGACGCCCCAAGGGATCCGATTTTTTTCCGAAGGGTTTCTGTCCGGGTTGGATTCTGGGCTTGTCCTATTGAATCTGGCTCATTGTCAGCTTGTCTCGTCCTTTCTGATCTTCCGTGAAGTCCCCTAGGGATCGGCGTCGAAAGCCGGGTTCTAGAAATGGCGGGCTTGAATTCTGGATCAGGGCTGACAATGAACGATTTGAACATCCGAGACTAACGAGACTCCGCTTTGAGATGTGTCTCCATGGTTTCTCAGATCGCATCTCAGCGGGATAGGGCTTGGCGAATTCGAAATTTGCCCTCTTCCGCTCTGGAAGAAGAACGCCTCCTCGTCGATCAGGCCGAATAGTTTCACCGCTGTCCGCTGTTCTTAAGAGACTGAATGTTGAACAGCCGGAAGACACTTGTCGAATTACGAGACGGGAAGAAGGCTAGAGTATAGAATTCGGGACATCTTTCGAAGAGAGGGATACCTGGTCATAAGAGCAGCGCAATCTAAACCGATCGACCTGGTTTGTATGAGAGGTGGGAAATCGTTCTTGATAGAATGCAAGACCGACCGATCGTTCCTGGGAAAGGATAGGAAGAAAGAGCTTCTAGGATTGGCCGAGCAAGCGGGCATGCCAATTATCCTGGCTAAACGGAGAAGACGCAAGGTAGAGCTGACAAATCTAGCGGATGGAAAAATGTTCGACCCGAAGAACCTAAAAACTATTCCTTGAAAGACTCTTTCAAGCTGCGCAGCTTCTCCAGCATCGACAGCCAACCGAAAACAAGGTTACTGTAAACCGACAGCTTCTCAGGATCCTTCTCCACCTTCAAAACCTCATTCGCCTCACTAATCTTCCCGACAACCGTCATCTCCACCGAATCCAAAAGATAACCCGGAGAAAGAGTCGCCTGAGGCGACATCGCCCTCTGATAGACCACTGGCTTGTTACATTTCGCACAGAAGACCTCGCCCTTCACCTTGAACAGGGGCGTTCCACACACTGGACAGACGTCAGAGAGCATGGTGGCGCCTGACTTTAACAGGTCCGCCATACGCTTCACATCCTCAGACATCTTCGACTAACAGTAATAGTCGCTCAGCGGTGTATAAATCGCACGGGACCAGGACAAGTCGACCTTAGCTTCAGAGACAGGGCTGAAACCCGGAAATCATTAGAGCGGCCCCAAAAGCCATTATAGCCAACCAATCCCCGCCCGTAACCGTCAAGCACGAGGCGGGTTCTAGACGGTGTCAAACGACCTTAAGGGAAAGACAGCGGCCATAATTGCCGCGGATGAGTTCGAGGACCTAGAACTATTCCACCCCCTATACCGACTACAAGAGGAGGGGATCAAGACAATAGTCATTGGGCTGACGATGGACCCTATCAAGGGCAAGAAAGGATACTCGATCACACCTAATGCATCGATTGACGAGGTGAATGCGGAGAAATTCGACTTTCTAGTTGTTCCCGGAGGGAAATCGCCGGAGAAACTTCGTCTTAACCAGAAAATTCTCAGGTTTGTGAAGGATTTCGACACCCAGGGTAAACCTATTGCTGCCATCTGCCATGCGGGGCAGGTGTTGGCGTCAGCAGGGATCGTGAAGAATCGGACCTTAACCTGTGTTGCGGGAATAAGGGACGACATGATCAATGCCGGCGCGCGCTATGTCGACCAGCCGGTTGTGACGGACGGAAACCTCGTCACATCAAGAGTCCCCAGCGATCTCCCCGAATTCGCAAGAGCAATGATAGAGGTTTTCCGAAAGCCCCAACTCTTGCATGCTCCACGACCAAGATAGAAATCTCAAGTGAAAGAACGACGGCAAGTTGTCCCAACTAGATCTAGGTAGGGTTATTACTCCAAGGATGATTCCGCAGTGACGGAGGTCTAGAGGATCAATCTTGCCAGAAAAGACCCTTACTCTTAGAGTCGCCGACGCGTATCAGAGAGATGTCGGTCGGGGTATTGCTAGAGTAGACCCGAAAGTTGTGGATCAACTCGGGTTAACGTCAGGCGATGTGATCCAGATTGTTGGTAAGAAGAAGACGACCGCTCTTTCCTGGCCTGGTTACGAGTCGGATTCCGGTAAGGGAACGATCCGAATAGACGGCTATCTAAGGAATAACGCCGGGGTTTCGATAGATGATAAAGTCACAATTAGGAAAATAGAGGCAAAGATCGCCCAGCGTCTCACACTGGCGCCTACGGAACCTCTACGCATTGTTGGAGGAGAGGAGTATCTCAGCCAGATCCTGGAAGGCCGAGTCCTAGCACGGGGAGACTATGTTCCGATCAGCGTGATGGGTCGCAAGATCGACCTTGTGGTCACCCACACGACACCGACCGCCGAAGCCGTCATCGTCACAGACCAGACCCAAGTCACGGTCGGCGAGCAGGTGAAAGAAGCGCCTAGAGCAATTCCAAGGATTGCCTACGAGGATATCGGAGGGCTTCGGCCTGTCATCCAGAAAGTTCGGGAGATGATCGAACTGCCGCTGAGGCATCCCGAGTTGTTCGAACGACTGGGAGTCGAGGCCCCGAAGGGGGTCCTGCTTCACGGACCGCCAGGCTGCGTTGTCGGCGACTCGTTAATCGCCCTTGAAAATGGTGGGCTAATTCGAATAGAAGAACTCGCGAAAGGCATACTTCCCGGCGTCTACATCGCAGACCTTCCTATCTATCCCCCAAGCAGCGCGAAAGCCCTTCACATCTATGACGTACCCGAAACAATGGAGATAATCACCGAGACTGGAAAAAGACTCCAGACGACTCTGAACCACCCTCTCATGACTGAACACGGGTGGACCGAGGCGGAGAAACTCAAGCCCGAGGATAGAGTGAAGACGATCAGGTGGATTCCCTCGCCTACACAATACGTGGTTGTCAGCGATACAATCAACACGGTGAGACTATGGACCAAACCGCTGATGCCTAAGTTTTGGGATGAGCAATTGGGAGAACTCTTCGGCATATTCATTGCAGACGGGACCGCCAGCAAGGATAGAGTCTTCTTCACTATCGAATCTAACGAAGAGGAACTTGCAACCGCAATAAGGAAAGGAATGGTGATTTTCGGCGTTGAAGGGTACGCTGTTCCGAAGTCAGGCAAACAGTGCAACGTGTTACGATTCGACAACAGAGGACTCGCTGAATTCTTCGGAAAATATTGGTCCCGTGTAGACAAGAGAGTACCGACGCCGATACTGATGTCACCGAACACAGTTGTGGCAGCATTCCTCCGAGGTGCTTTTGAAGGAGATGGCTACGCAAGAAAAGCGAACAACTACCACGGCGTCTTCCTCAGAAGCAAACACCGGAAATTGTTGGAGGAAGTGCAGACCCTACTTCTAAGGTTCGGAATTATCTCAAGGATTCACGGAGGCCCCTATGTTACCAGTGGAGGAGGAGACTCAGCCTCTTACGCGTTGGCGATTCGTGGTAAAGATGTTGTAAACAAGTTCAAGGAACAAATAGGCTTCATCTCTACTCGGAAAAGAGCGCGACTGGAAGCTATTGTCAGAGGCTACAAGCGAAACCTCACCTATCTCGATGACGACTTCGAAAAAATCAGGACAGTAAGGAAACTCGAAGGCTGGCAAAGAGTATACGACTTCGAGGTCCCGGGTACACGCTCTTTCTTCACGAACGGCATATTGAGCCACAACACAGGCAAAACATTGCTAGCAAAGGCGGTTGCAAGTGAGACGAACGCCAACTTTTACAGTATTGGTGGGCCGGAGATTATGAGCAAGTTCTATGGCGAGAGCGAGGAGAGGCTTCGAGAGATCTTCAAAGAAGCACAGGAGAATGCGCCATCTATCATCTTCATCGACGAGATAGACTCGATAGCCCCGAAACGGGAGGAGGTCACGGGTGAGGTAGAGAAACGAGTTGTGTCGCAGCTACTTTCAGTGATGGACGGCTTACAGTCCCGTGGTAAGGTGGTGGTGATTGGGGCAACTAACCGGATCAACTCGATAGACCCTGCTCTCCGACGTCCCGGAAGATTCGATCGGGAGATCGAGATCGGTGTCCCCGACAGAGATGGGAGACTGGAGATACTGCAGATTCACACTCGGGGAATGCCCTTGGAGGATGTGGATCTGAAAAAACTGGCTGATGTCACTCACGGGTTTGTGGGCGCAGACTTGGAAGCGCTTGCGAAGGAGGCGGCTATCCGGGCGCTTCGTAGGATTCTGCCTGAGATTAACTTGGAGGCGGAGAACATTCCTGTTGAGGTTCTCAACAAGATCATCGTCCGGATGAGCGACTTCCAAGAAGCACTGAAAGAAGTCGAACCCTCAGCGATGAGGGAGGTTTTGGTGGAGGTTCCCGATATCAAATGGGATGATATTGGAGGCCTAGAGGGGGTCAAGGAGGAACTTCGGGAGGCCATCGAGTGGCCGCTAAAGTACCCGGAGCTCTTCGCGCAGATGAACGCGGTTCCTCCAAAGGGGCTGCTCTTGTACGGTCCACCTGGGACGGGTAAGACACTCTTGGCGAAGGCGGCTGCGAACGAGAGTGAGGCGAACTTCATCAGCGTCAAGGGTCCGGAACTGCTCAACAAGTATGTTGGAGAGTCTGAGAAAGCCGTTAGGGAGGTCTTTCGCAAAGCTCGCCAAGCTTCGCCATGCATCATTTTCTTTGACGAGATCGATTCCGTAGCGCCTCTTCGTGGAAGCGGCTCAGGAGATTCCAATGTGACCGAACGGGTCATCAGCCAGTTTCTGACCGAGATGGACGGGCTTGAAGAGCTCAGGAACGTCGTCATTATCGCCGCAACAAATCGGCCTGATATTGTAGACCCTGCTCTTCTACGACCTGGTAGGTTTGACAGGATGCTCCTGGTTCCTCCGCCAGACCTAGAGGCGAGGAAGCAGATCTTCCGGATTCACACAAAGAAGACGCCTCTCGCTGATGATGTGAAACTGGATGAGCTTGCAAGGAAGACGGAAGGGTACACTGGGGCGGATATCGCGTCCATTTGCAATACTGCCGTAATGCTGTCGATCAAGGAACATATCGGGAAGGCGAAAGATGCCGAGGATGCGAAGAAGAAGGCAAAGGGGTTGAAGGTGGCTAAGCGTCATTTCGACGAGGCTATGCAGAAGGTTAAGCCGATCTCTAGCCAGGAGCTTAGAATGTACGAGCGCTTCTCCCAACAGTTTTCTGACGCGAAGGCAGGCCTTCAGAAAATTCCAACACCTCAACTAGGCTGAGAAGAGGCTTTCTAGGGCCGGGCTGGAGCGTGGCCCGTCCAAAAAAAAGGCGGGAGGTTGGGCTTTAGGTCCGTCGCCCAACCGACGAGGGGAGGGAACGATGTGATTGGCCGAGGAATCCGGTGGTATGGCTGAGGAGAGACGATGTCTCTGTGACGCTCGCGTGAGTGTTGGTCGTGGTCGTTTCTATGTGGGTCTTAATCCACTCGGGTATGACCACGGTTCGTATCAGCGCTTGGATGGTCACGTCTCTCGTCTTTGCTTCGAGCTGCAGCTTCCGATAGTTCTCGTTCCCCATTGAGAAGATAAACTTGGCCATGAGAGATACATTGTGGTATAGTTCGGTATAAGACCACAATTTTGAACACGAAGATCTCGATGCGAGAACTCGCGCAAACCTCCGTTCAGGCAGTTTGAACGGGAAAAGATCAGATGTTATCTCCGCGAAAATGTAAAAATCAACATGTGAACTGTCTAGAAACGCGGCGAACCAGAAGCTGGGGAAGAGCCTTCACTCAGGCGGTCTAGGCGAAAACTTTGCTACCAGCGGAAGAGGCGAAGGGGAACGTAGTCAGATTGGTAAAGGTAACGGTGTCTCAGAGAGGAGCCCTTGCCACGCGTAAGACCCTGCGCTTTCCGTTTCTTTGCTCACCGTGCGGAACTGGGGGCTGATTCTCGGGCTCGCTTGGGAATGACGATCTGGGTCGGCTACCCCACTCTCTTCTCCGAACTGTTCTCACAAAAGGAGAAGCCCGGCTTCCAGGGTAAAACAGCTAGTTCCCGTACCGTTTTCGGGCGGTTTATACCGTCCCAGCCGAGGGGGTTCTACTCGTCTTGACATACTGGGACTCAAGCATAGTCCTAATCCAATATGGCCTCAAACTGGTGTTAGGCGGGTTACTCTATTGCAGAGGCGGTTGTGGACTGCGGACCCTCATCGTCGGTATCAAGGGCTAGATGAAGAAGACGAAGGTCACGAAGCATATCATCATGAGCAGTATTGCATGCTTCAGCCCGTCTTTGAGGTAGCCTGTCGCCATCTTTCCACCGACTAGTCCTGCGAAGAGAGCTTCGATCATTGCCATGTACAGGAATACCGTTGTTATCTTGTCTAAGGGGAGACTGATGAAGTTGAACCCTACCCCCCCAATGCCTCCCCCGCCACCACCGAAGTTCGTGTTGGCCAGTTGTTTGAAGAAGCTCGAGATGAGTAGGTAGACGGTGACAAGGAAGACTGCGAAACTGATGTACATGACTCCGATGAAAGGTCTTAGAGTGGCACGCCTCTTTCTCTCCAAGTACTGGATCTCTTGCACGTGCTTGGCGACGGATTCCATGCTCTCCTGGATGTCTCCTCCGGACTTGTTGGCCTCTGCGATAAGCATCGAACTTCGCCGAGAGAGAGTTGTACCGGTCGCATCAGCAAAGTATTGCAGGGCCCTTTCTAACGGGACCCTGAAGCTGATCTTTGCAATTAGCTTCTTGAGTTCCTTCGTCAAGGGACCGTAATCACGTTCCGAGGAGATTTCGATAGACCTGGTCAGGGTCATGCCACTTCTACCTGCGTCAGCAATGTCTCGGATGAGGTGTGGAATGTTGTTATCGATAGAGTCTCGTCGCTTGGACTCTGCAAGATAGACTAGGGCCGGAGGTATGAGCGCGACGATTCCTCCCAGTAGGAGGAAACGGTCGATGCTGAACTTGCCAACTAAGCCAGCAATCGGAACGCTTGGCGTAGGCCCGAAGAGAGCGATCTCAACTATTCCCCAGAAGAAGATTCCAGCGAAGATTATTCCGCTGAAGACCCAAACTAGTTTACGGGTGATCTTGCTAAAGATCCCCCCCAGTCCGCCTCCGCCGCCCGAATCGTCTTTGATTTTTTTAACTTTCTTGGCGGGGACTGCGGCGTCTGAGCCCTGTGGGGCCGGTGCCGGTGCTGGTTCGTTTGGTTGTGACATTTTCTTGTTTCCCTAACCTTTCGGCTGCATAGTATCCAGGATGAAGAGGAACATTACGCCGCATATTGGTATGAGGATGAAGGCTAAGAGGTACATGAAAGAGAACACATCTATCCCTCCCAGATTACCTCCTATAGAGGCCATGATCGAGAGCATGACGACGAGCATTAGGGGGAAGGCGATGAGCATGAGCACGTATGTCTCAGCAATGATTCCCAGGGTATCGAGGAATGCTTGGACTGAGAGAGCTCGTTTCTGGAACAAGTGGTCTGTTATTCCTTGGAAGAACTTCTTCATGTCACCACCGGTCCTGATGACCCCTGCGAAGCCTCGCAGAAGGTCTTGGTAATTTGCTGAGGGTGAGCGCTCTACCTCAGCGTTCATAGCGTTGATGACATCGTAGCCGAGAAGGTCGATTCTTCCGATCACATTCGCAATCTCGTCGGAGAGCATGAACTTAGGATCCTTCTCAGAAGTGGATCTCAGTATCCGCTCGGGCGTGACCCCCGCGGATGCGAGAACTGTCATGTAGCTTGCAGTGAACGGCAGGAAATTGTCTAACCGTTGCCTCCGGGACCCGACTTTCATGGATGGGAGTATGTAGAAGAATCCAAGAATTGCGGCGCCAGTCACTACCGCGAGCCCAATCGAGAGTAGAACGCTCAGGAGAACGGATGTTATCGAGAATGTGAGACCGAATGCGCTTCCGAGGCCTAGATTGAGGATGAGGAACCATACGAAGAAGGATAATCCTCCTCCCACCAAGGCGAAGAAGACCATGCTGCTAACATAGGCCTTGTACCCAATCTTCATTCCAGCTAGAGAGAGAACCTGTTTGAGACCGCTAAAGATCGGTAGTAGTCTGCCTATTTTTCTGCCAAGTAGACCGTAGGTGAAGTAGGAGAACCCTTGCTTCTCTTCTGGGGGAAGCGCAATTCCTCCCTTCTTGCCCTTTTCACCCTGTTCCATGAAGCGACGCATTCTAGTTCGATAGTCTCCCATGTGGAGTACGGCTTTCTCGTAGACGAAACTGCTGTAGATCGCACCTAGGGGTGAGAGGAGGACGATTTCGATAATTACCCACGGTGGGGTAGTTGCGGTTAACGGGAAGAACATGCTGGAGACGATTGAGATTGGAATTGATAATGGGATGCTGATCAACCACTTGTGCTTCTTCAGCACGGGGATGTTGAAGTTGTACAGTATGGCGAAGAAGGACCCGGCTATCAGCAGATAGGTGATTGGGACGAGCTGCTGAACGGCACCGGTGTTAGGGTCCGTGTACCAGGTGCATCCGCAGATCGCGCCCATTCCTCTGAAAAGCAGCGTGACGAACGAGAGTACGACTGTTGCTCCGGCCCATGACTTGCTTGTCTCGAAGAGATTCTTCTTTGCCGTGTAGAGGCCTAGGGACACTAAGCCGATGAATCCAAGTAGTACCACGAGAATATCGTTAGAGTTCGTGGTCAGGATCTGGCCTAGCGGTCCCAGGAATGGGAGGATGGGATCAATTAGACTCATTATGGGGTGGCTCCTGAAGGTGATTGGACCATCTTCTCGCGCTTGACCCGATCCAAGAGCTGTTGCGGATTGACGTAGTAGGTGCGTATGACTTCAACGACATCTTTGAAATCGCGGATGTTGTTCCGGACCATCCATTCGAGGACGAGGCGTCTGTTGTTGAGCTCCTCCATCACTTCCTCATGCTTGTAACCGTGACGTTTCATGATGTTCTCAAGAACATAGCTTCGTCCATAGAACACGTACGTGTCCGTTTTTGGATTCCACTTGAAGACATCGTTGGTTAACACATCTTTCGTGGTGGGATCCAGTCCGACGACCTCTGCAATGTTGACCATGCGTCGGACGCTCTTGTCGCCCACCTGGACTCTGGTCTGGACCCCGATGACATCGATAGTCGGGATTAGGGGTCGGGGTATGTTCATGGGTTCGCTTTCGAGACGATGGATTGCGGCTTCGGCTGAATCGGCGTGTAGCGTTGCGAGGCCTCCGTGACCAGTGGCAATTGCTTGCATCAGGGTGTAGGCTTCATTGCCTCTGACCTCTCCGACGATGATGTACTCAGGGCGCTGCCTCATAGCGTTCTTGAGCAAGTCGAAGAGTGTGATCTCGGAGACTTCGCCTGTTACGCCGAATCCTGTTCTGACGACGGATGATAGCCAGTTTTCGTGGGGTAATTGGATTTCAGATGTATCCTCGATTGAGACGATCTTTGCGTTGGGCTTGATGAACATTGCAAGAGTGTTGATGCAGGTTGTCTTTCCTGAGGCTGTACCGCCCACGACGATGACCGAGGCTTGTTTCTCGATGATGTACCAGTACCATGCCGCCATCTCCGCAGACATTGTATTGTAGATTATCAGGTCCGAGCAGGTGAGAGGTCTCTCTCTGAACTTTCGTATCGTGAAGGTTGACCCGCGTCTGGTGACCTCTTTCTCGTAGGTCATCTGGACTCGGCTACCGTCTGGTAGCGTGGCGTCCAGGACCGGTTGGGCAATGGATATGGCCCGGCCGGTCATGTAGCTGAGTTTGAGGATGAACTTGTCAAGCTCTTCCGAAGTGTTGAAGATAACGTTGGTCGGTATCGATTCATGTTTTCGATGCCATATGTAAATGGGTATTCCCATGCCGTTGCAGGAAATATCCTCGATCCAGGGATCCCGCATCAACGGGTCTATCTTGTCGAAGTGCACAAAGTCCCGGATAATGTAGTACATCAAACGGTCTAGAGCGTCAGGCGTGATCTTGATCTTGTAGTTCTTGATGATCTTCTCGACAAGTTTCCTAATGTAAGCTGCAGCGTTCTCGTTGCCGCCTAGCCTCTTAACGTCAACGTCCAGTTCTTCGACGAGGAGCTCGCCGATCTCCCTGAGCTTCTTCTTCTCATCATCGCTCAGCTGCACCTCCACTATCTGGTACTTGATCGCGCCATCTTCTTTAACGATCCGGACCTTTGCATAGGGCGCGTTTACATCGTATTGTTCCAGAACGGGTGTGTCTGATGCTTTCTTCATCAGATCTATGGTCATCTTTTCGTATTCCATCAGCATGCCGACAATGTTGTCTATCTTGTCGGTTTTCTCGGGCTTTGCGGTTTTTGACATGATTATCAGATCACTCTGCCGAATGTCTCGGCCATGACTCCTCTGTCTGTGATTGAGAACGGCAGGAGCATTGGGCGCAGCTGTGCTCTCCTCATCTTGTAAAACCGAAGCTTTCCCTCTAAGTGCTCAGACTCAAGCTCGAATTCAACAACGACATCAGACATGTGCGATAAAGTCGCGACAACATGTGGATCGTGGATGTCCGACAAGATGGGCATGAAGACGAGGCCGTTTCGCTGATGAATCTGGCTGCCTAGAATCTCCAAGAGCTCACGTACAGATGCGGCGTCATGATTGACCAGCAGGTCCGAGAGCGAATCTATCATTACTATGTCTCCTTCATCCAGTTGTGACAGTATCTCCCTCCGGAGTGTCACAAAGAGGTCGGAGCCAAGACTTCTCGAACCGGGACTCATTGCCCCGGGCCCGAGCAAACCCGCGCCCATTGATCCTGGCCCGTGACCCCCTTGTTGGAGGGACTGCACTCTTGGACTGTATGCGTCAATAAAGGTCCACTGTCTCCCTTGTTCCATTTCGCTGGTATCCCATTCGTAGACCATCATTTCTTCTCTGATGTATGCGGGGTCTCTGACGATTGTGAAATAGAAAATTCGATGCCCCTCTGTGCCCAAGAGATAAGCGATCTGCTGGCAGAAGAGACGAACAGGACCTTCCTGGTTGCTGATCAGGAGTACAGTGCTACCGGCCGGTATTCCACCGCCCAGTTTCTCGTCTAGGCCACCCATTCCTACCCGGATTCGGCGGATTCTCTCCGGGGGTCTAGCTCTAATCAACCTGTTTCGCCTTGAAGATTGCGCGCCTCAATCGCTTGGTGACCTCAGGCTCTGACTTGATCTCGATCCCGTTTTCGTTGATGATGAAGGGATGTTGATATTGAGAGTGAGAGGTGCCGCGCATTTTGGGAATCTCGATTTTTCGAGAGCGCACCTTCATGGAGAACGAGTCCTCCTCGAGCGAGTTTCCTTCGAGAGCGTTCTGTTCAAGTGTCGTTTCGCCGCTAACACTCTCTTCGAGGTTGTGGTGAAGCCTGATCATTCCGTCGACCACGTATTCCTCGACAGACTTGCGTCCTTGGTTGGTCGTCTCAGCTTGTCCGCTGACGAGCAATGTGGTGCAGCCGAAAGATTTGAGAATCATGGTAAGTCGCTGTATGAGACTTCTGAGATCCACTTGGGTAAGTTCCAGACTCATCGCGTCTAGTGAATCTATCACCACTCTGCGAGCGTTTACGGTTTGTATGGCGTTCTGGATCTCGTATAGTAATGATTCCAGGGTGAAAGGTCGCGGTACGACATACCGTTCACCGCTGCTAAGCCCGAGCCGGCTGGAAATCGCGTCTAAGACTATTATGTTGCCGTTGTCCTCGTATGTCTGTATGTTCCAGCCGAAGCTGTTGTACATGTTTTCTCGGAGCTGCTGAGGAGTTTCTTCTAGCACGACGTAGATCCCGTTTTCGTTGTACTTTGATATCCCGTTGTAGAGAAACTGTGTTGAGAAGATTGTCTTGCCTGCACCTGCAGGACCGCCTAAGAGGTAGACCCTGTCGCGGATGAGCCCGCCGCCAACGATCTGGTCGAAACCGGGAATTCCTGACGGTATTCTCTGGAGCTGTTGGAGTTGAGGGCGCGCTGGTTGCTGTTCTTGTGGTGGGGGAGTTGGAGCGTATCCTGAGTTGTCGTATCCCTGGTTCTCATAGGAACCGGACTCGTAACCAGTGTAGCCTTGTGAGGGGTCGTATTGCGAGGGGTCCTGGTATGAGTAAGGGTCGTTGTTTGCTGGCTGTCCCTGGTCATCATAACTCATTAGCCATCCCAGGTCTCACTCAACATGTGCCCGGATAACCAGCAGTGCTCTTGAAGTCCATGAATGGGATTGTCTCTCCTTGAGGCTGGTTCTGGTAGATGTAGTAGAATCCGATGAAGGTTAGCCAATTGTCCTGAGTGTTTCCCAAGTTAATGCCACCCGTCCCGCTTTGGCTTGTGCCGCCAAAATAGACTGGTGTCTTGGCGGCTGCTCCGTTCGCAGGGGCCGGAGGCAGATAGTATGGGTTGCCGACAGGAACGGGATTCTGGTTGTATGGGGTGATAGAAGCCGGATTGATGCTTGTTGGCGAGACTATCCAGGTTCGGACGAATTGTCCGAAACCGTTGGCGCTGTACGGCTGCATCTCCATCATAGTGCTGGCTTCCAATGTTACTCCACTGTTGGTTGCTGTGTTCGCGACCTCCACCCAATACACCATAGTGGTTGAAGTGGGAACACAGAAGGCTGATTGGGATTGAGTTTGGGAGCCTTGGGTGAAGTTGAAGGACTTGAAGTCGAAATAGATTGACAGGGGTCCGATGTTGGTGACGAATTGTCCCCCTGGATTGTTACTATTTACATTCACTGGCCAAGGGTAGAAGAAGCTGAACAAGCGACCTCTTGTGGTGCTTAGTATAACCTTGTATCCGCTTCCGTCGTTCAACGTCAATCCGTTGACATGGATGAGTTGGTAGATCACGCCTGCCGCTACATTTCCGTTTGTAAAGTAACAGAGGCCATTGCCTGCGCAGTTTTGGGTGCCCGATCCCGTATCAACTATGCATGAGCCTTGGCTGTTGGGATCGCTGCTGGTACAGTGGGTACCCCCAGTCGGAGAAATATTAGTAATGTAGATTCTTGCGATGCTGACTGTGGTGCCGCCTAGATTGTTGACTGGGATGTTGAAGCTTGTGCTGGTGAAGTTCTGCGCCCCGGGATTTGTAGGGACTAGGTTTTCAGAAATGGCGAGTTGATCGTTCTGGTTCATCGAGCGAAGTGTCGTATTGTAGTTGTCGTATTGGATGAAGCCCCACAGCATCAGGTTAAATCCCATAAGTATGAGAATGACGAAGAATAGTCCCCCGAATACGGTGCTCATGCCCTTCTTTGCACGGACGAATCGTCTGTAGATCGTCATGTGTCTATGACACCCAAGTTGTCGCTACGACGGTACCTCTAGATGTCGCAACGGTTACTTTCTGAATGTCTCCATGTGCCGGAGCTGAACCTGTAATAGTATTCACCATCGAGAAGCCATAGACTTGTGTGACGTTGATGACCCGAGAGACGCCGGTCTGTGACCCGTTAAGATATAGGCTGACGACAGTGAATGGTATTGTTCCTACATTGCGAACGTATATGTTGATGAGGCTCGATCCGAAGTAGACGTTTTCTACTGATACTCTTTCCTGGTTGGCTATGCTGCGGCTGGAGAACCAGTACCCTGCGCCTCCCTGGTACGCTCCGAAGCTGGAAATCGCCCACACGAAAAGGAGAGAACTTAGACTAACAACTATGACAAGCATGGTCAGATTGGCCATGATCGTACTGATGCCCCGCCTTGACCTGCGGTTCTTCTCAATACGATTCTTCGCCCATTTTGCTAGATTCATTCTTTCTTCTCTCCAGTGCTACCTATCGATACGTGTTCGACCGAGACTTGGAAGTTCAAGCCTGACATCTCAAAGGGTTCTAGAGATAAAGCCCCACTGTTTCTTTCGCCCTTGCACATTGGTACCAGGCTAGAGTTCGAGTCCGAAAGAATTCCAATCCCAGCTGGATGGACATTCTAGTCCAACTTATGACATCGACGAATGCAATTGTGTGATCGAGGATCTGTCGATTCAACTTTTGTTTGCGATCGTCGATTAGCGGAAGAACTGGTTTAATTGAACCCAATTGTCGCGGAATGTTCAACTCTGAGAACTGGTAGAATCTCAGATTCTCGTCGAGCGCGTCAATTGTCAAGGAGAACTTCCCATATTTCTCAAACATCTATTATCAAATGTTGTAGGTTTGTGATGCCTAAGTCGCAGCCTTCATCGGAATGATCTCCTAAGTGATACGTTCCCGCAAGGTGAGTAGGTATTCTGCACCGTTAGTATGGCTCTCCAGGGATGACAGCGTCCCCTCTGCACAAGTAGCAACGCTCAAAGAAACGACGACACAGCCATACGGTCAACATTGGCCGTCATTCTCACGGAATCGTCTTTTTCCGGGAGCTTACGGTTGCTTTCGGCTCTCGACATGGCCCACTTAGTCGTGGCCATTTTCCAAGCCTTCCGAAGCTTCTGGTTTTACCGATATGGATCGGTTTTCAAAAAACGGGGAAGTTCAAACCGGGCATCAAGACCCACCAAGCGTAGGCTCACCTTGTTACCGAGAAAGTGAACTGGTTGTTTCGCGTGGTAATCATCAGTATTGTGTACGAGTAGCCAGACGTGAATGTGTAAGCTGAGCCTGACAAGGTGCAGCCGCTGCAACTGCTTCCTATAGGGAAGTTAATCGCAACGCTCTTGTTGGGGGCTATCGTTGGTCCCGCGCCGGTGGCGTAACTGTATTGATACGAGTTGCCGTTCGAGTCTTTCACATAGTACGTTTGGATTGTTGCGTTCGCCGTTCCTAGGTTATTGATGTACGCTGTCATATTAGTGGCGTTTGAGAATGCTCCAGAATTCGTAACGTAGTTCAAGTTCTCTTGGCCCGTAGTGGGATGTACTAGTAAGGTGCCGAGTAGTCCTGTCGACCAGGCGTAGACCATGACGGATGCAACGACGACGATGACGACCATGAGTAGTGCTGCAAGAATCGTGTCAATGCCTTTCTTGTTGTTGAGACATTTGCGAATTGATTTCATTTCTTGGCTCACCTGTTTACCGGGTCACCGAGAACGAGAATTGGGTGTTCCGTGAAGTCACCATGGTGATAGTGTAAGAGTAGCCTGAGGTGAATGTGAAGGCGTTTCCGGTCAGAGTGCAGGAAGATCCACAGCTCGTGTTGATGAGGACGATGATTCCCCTCACTTGGTTCGGAGCGATCACTGGAGGTGCATTGGGTGCTGCCCACGATATCCGTGAATACTGGTTTCCGCTGGAGTCTTTGACAAAGTAGCTGGTGAGAGTAACGTTTACTGTGCCGAGTTCTCGAATGTTCATTGTAACGTTCTGGCTGTTGAAGAAAGTGCAAGGGCTACATGCCTCAAGGGCCAAATTCTCTTGGCCTGTGGTAGGATGTACTAGTAAGGTGCCGAGTAGTCCTGTCGACCAGGCGTAGACCATGACGGATGCAACGACGACGATGACGACCATGAGTAGAGATGCGAGTATAGTGTTGATGCCTTTCTTGTTCCCTGTTATTTTTTCCAATTTTTTCACTCCTTGTAGTTTCCCTGTGGGCTCGTCCCAACCCTTTTCCCAGATTGAACCGAAGCCGGGGCTACGCGAGAAGGCGCGCTTGATTGGCTCGCTGGTACCGTGGTTCTGTAATGGAGGTTTCTAGGGGCGTTGTTCATGCGTGATCTCTTCCTGCTATACTGAGCCTGGTGTCTGTGTGGTCTACCCAGAAGACCCAGGACTTTGTCGTCTTCTGACCGCTGATGACGCCCTCCACTACGAGCTCGAGGAGCAGTGCCTTGGTGCTTTCCCAGTTTTTGAGCCCTGACTTGATCCGGACGTTTTCCACGTCCATTGGTATTGGTGCGCCAGAGAGAACGTGCAGTATTCGGTCGCGTAAGGTATCCTTCGATCTGTTCAATCGACTCATTTTGCTCTCTAGCTCTGGGGTCGTGGTGTGGATATCGCCCACAAGCCACTGACTACACCCAAGGCCGCATCGAACATAGGCATCATGTAACTTCGAAAATTGTCGAATAGTTACATGGACACTCGCGTGTATCAATCCCGAGAGAGAACCGGATATCCCCGGCAGTAATCGGGGAAAAACCCGTAGGGATGGTAGTTGTGTATCTTGCTATACCGTGACTAGCGAGCTTTAGCTTTGACTACTTCCTTCTGTTGTGGTTGTGATGGCCAGAGCTGGTCGAACATTTTCTCGTGCGCTTTCACCAGCAACGGATCATTTGTCCATGTAGCTACATCTTGTCCTGTCGCTACGTTTGTATCGTCAGGGATGTCTTCTGTGAAGATAATCTCTGCAGAGTCGGCGGTGAGGAATTTTACCATCGGGCCGGCTGAGTTTCTGACTTCTATGACTTCTCCTAGTTCTCTTGCTACACTCTGGTTAGTCTGGTTTATCGGTGCTGCGACTCTGACCTTGGCTCCTCGTTCAGCGGCTTTCTCGAGAACTTCTGAGTGAGCTTTGTAGATTCTCACTAGCCCGTTCGCTGTGGTTGTGAAGAAAACGTTGACCTTGGCTTCGCCGATCATGTCTTGGACGCGCTTGTAGACCTTGTCTCTGCCTCTAACGCTCCAGAGATCGTATCTCTCGTATGGTTTCTCCGTATAGACGTATCTTGAGGATTCGAACGCCATAGCCAGGTTTTCGACGACCTGGACGCATTCCGTTGTCTCTTTGTTGAGTTTCTCGACTAGCGGTATGAGTACGTCGTTTGGCGAGACGGCCATGTACCTTTCTGGTTTGCCTGGTACGATCCGCAACAATCCCTTACTTTCTAGTCCGCGGATGGCGCCGTAGGTTTTTGGCCTCGGAACTTTGCCGAGGAAGCTGATCTCGCTGGCGTTTCTGGGCCCCATCTTTGTCAGTACGACGTAGATCCGGGCTTCGTACTCTGTCAGTCCTAATTTCATTAGGGACTGTACGCTGAATTCGTCTGCGGCCAACACTTTCACTCCTAGGCTTCTGTCGTTGTCGTTTGCGACGGGATTTAAAATAGACGATGTCATTATGAAACCCCCACGGCTCTGAAAAAGAGCCACATCAGCAAATCACCAATCACAACGGTCACGACCAGGCTCGCGGTCATGAATACTAGATGAGGAAGACCAGGGGTAACCCAGACACCATCCGAGAATAGCCCCTGATCCTTGTATCCCTGAAGCCCTGCCACAAGTTTGTCTCGTTCCTCATCTACAGAAGAAACGAGATGCAGGTGTCTCACGGGCCGAGAATCAACAACAGCCACCTGTTCCGCCGGGTACAGATGTGTGCTGGATTGCAGCACATTGAAACTGGTCTTGTACGAAGTCAGAAGAACCAAAGCTTTTCTCAAAATCGATTCTTTCTCGAACCCTTGAAAGAGACCCTTGCCCGCGGAAGACCTCGACAGTACGTTCTTTCCCAGTAGAATGAACATCATACTGATAGAGAGCAGGAACGAGTTGACAAGAATCGCGATTGGAAACGGATAGAAAACCAGCGGACCTTGCCAAAGCGGAGAGAGAAAAGCCGGAGCAACTGGAAGAGCGAGAGCGATACACATCAAGGCTTTGCTGTCAGCTCCACCCATCGCTCCGAACTGGAAGAGAAGGAACGCGACCACAATGGTCGCTGCGGCAGAGACGAGGAGAATCACGGCCGTATCCGGGGAAAAAACGATTCGCCCTATGAACAAGACGGCTGCTATGGGAGCGTAGATTATCCAGAATCTATTGGAGACCTCTCGAGTCTTCAGATCGCTGAGTGACGCCACTATGAGCACTCCCAAACTGATAATGAGAGCTGCCAGATCGATGCTCGACGGCGTAGCGGTACTCATCGACTTTCAGTTTTCCCGCTTTACATTGGAATCGGGCATATCAGTTCTGAAACCAACACTAGTGATGGTCGGTACTACTCAGCATGGTTCCGCTAACCTTCGCAAGGTGGGTTGGCTTCGAGGCATCGACTCCAGGGATTACCGTAGGCGTCGGGTTCCCAATCAACGCTTCAGCTGCCTCGCCTTTTGAACGGTCGAACCTCAACCGCCCACGCCGTGAGATGTTTATCGCAGCAACCACATCACGGTCGACCCAAATCTCACACTTCCAGCACCGAAGAGCTCTTCTTGGTCTGCCGTCCGATTGGAGTCTCTCCCCGTATTTCGGACAGATGCTACTGGTCCCAAATGTCTCACGTCTCGACAAACGTACAACGGGTAAACCTATCCAAGCCGCTTTATACTCGATCTGAGATTGAGCCTTGCCAAATGACCATCCGTTCATCCTCCCTCGGAAGCTCTTCCCCTGCCAGTTTCCCTTTCGGTAGAGTCGTCGTATCCCGCGGATGCTCTCTAATACAACTGCCTTCTTTTCTTCGAACGCTCGGTGCACAATCGATTTCGTGGCATTGTGAAGGAGATTAAGGGCACGGTTTTGTCGGCGCTTACCATATTTCATCGCAAGCCTCTGCCCGATCCGGCGATCGTTTCTCTTGAAGGACGATACTATGCTCACGGTTGTGTTGGCTATTTCAACGGCCCTAGACAGATCGTATTGGATAACTGTCTCTTCGTCTCCGCAAGTCAAGTTGCGCAGGTTTCGGTCAACACCTACCGTGCCTGTGCACTCAAGCGTCACAACCTCCTTTGAGATACAGAGACTCAGTGTGGTAGCAGTAAGTGTGAAGGAGCGCACACGCAGGGTTTTGTCGGATAGTACTAAGGCGGTATGCTTCGTCAGAGGAATTGTTTCGTATGCCTTTCGGCCTATCGGTATTTGCAAGTGACCATTCTGAATCTTGAAGTTGTAGCACGAGATCAGCAGGGGCTTAACTGCGTATGGACTCTTTGTAGCGAAACCTCTCCTCAGAGATTTCTTTCTTGAGGCCAAGATACCTGCGGCTCGGGATATTGCACAGAGCTTGTAGCAGGATGGAGAAGGGTAGCCCTTGAGCTCTCTGTATGAGAGGAGGCACAGACTCTTGAGGGACGAGACATTCTGCGAAAGCCCGATCACTATGCATCGATTTACCATTCTTCTGAATAAGTCGAGAAGTTCCAGAACCTCGGTCGACGGAGAATAGTTCTGCTTTACTGACTTTTTTGCAAGCACAGGGCACCGATTCTGGAACGCGCCCAGTTAGGTCGAAGAGAGACCCGAAAATGAATCAGCACAGGCCTCCCTAACTTCATAAGGTGTTCGGCCGAAAGCTTAAAACTGAACAGCCCAGACCTCAAACTCGGCTGTTCCAAAAAATGCCTATGGCTTTCGTTCTGATAAACGCCGAGATCGGATCCGAAGACCAAGTCGTCAAGGAACTAAAGTCGGTTCCACAGGTCAAAGAGGCTTACATGGTCTACGGAGTATACGACATCGTCGCAAAGGTCTCTGCTGACACCATGGACAAGCTGAAAGAGATCATCACCTGGAAAGTACGCCATCTCAATAAGGTAAAATCCACTCTCACTATGATAGTGATCGAGAACTAGTACAGCCCTCAAGTCCTATTCTTAGACTCCACTTTCATGGAATCTCGCCCAGTGCTAACTGAGTTTCACATCGGAATCGACGACACCGATTCAAGACTCGGAGGATGCACTACATACACTGCGACTGTTCTCTTCCAAGAATTAGTATCGAAGGGATTCAAACCCCTCGATTTCCCCTGGCTGGTCAGGCTTAACCCTAACACTCCTTGGAAAACGCGAGGAAACGGAGCCATCTCACTACACTTCGTTCTCGAAGAAGAACAACTGCAAGAGGTCAAGAAAATAGCTGTTGCAGTTGTCGAACGGACTACCGACCTCAACCAGCGGTCAACAGACCCAGCTGTTGTATTCCTCAAAGGTCTGGTACCAAGTCCATTGGGTGAATTTTCTATGAGAGCACTGCACGATATTCTATCCGTCAAAGAAGCTCGACACATCGCCAATGCAGTAGGCGCGGAAACCCACTTGCTCAAAGGGTCCCGGGGACTCGTCGGAGCATTAGCAAGTGTTGGAGCCGAATTCGGCCAAGATCACACTTTTGAGATCATAGCGTATCGAACGCATGAAAATCGTGGGAGTGTAAGGAGGGTGAACCAAGATTCTGTTCGACAGATGGACGCGATGTATCGGGGATCGACTTTCAACAATATTGACCCTGAAACAGGGCGAGTGCTCATTTGCCCCCACGGCCCGGACCCTGTGCTATTTGGAATCCGGGGCGAGGACCCTGCCAATCTCGTAAACGCGTGCGCGCTAGTTGGCGTTGAAGAACAGGTTGAAAGGATCATGGTCTTCAAGACCAACCAGGGCACAGACGCCCATCTCAATTGTCGTAGGACCATTCGGGTCCTCCGACCCTATCAGTCTACTGTGATTGCCGGAACGATAAGCGATACCCCTCGGATTATTCGAGGAGGCCACACAATTTTCGAAACAAGCGACGAGACAGGATCGATCGACTGCGCAGCCTATAGCAAGACCGGAACTATGCGCGAAACCGCTACCCACCTAATCCCTGGAGACATGGTCATTGTTTCAGGTGGAATTCGCCTTCGGCGGATCGGAGAATTGACTCTGAATGTTGAAAAGCTGGAAGTAACAGGATTGGCTAATGCAATCCGGTGGGAAAACCCTCTTTGTTCAGACTGCGGAACACGCTGCGAATCCATGGGTAAGGGTCAGGGCTTCCGATGTAGAAAATGCAACCTCCATTTCCGAAAAGCGTCTAAGAGCCCAAAGTCGGAACCTCGGGCGATCATGCGTGGAATATATCTCCCACCACCTAGAGCGCATCGTCACTTGACGAAGCCCGCCTCAAGGTACGGGTTCCGCACACCAAAACCTTCCAATGCTAGTCGTGCTATAATTGACTCAACATTAGGGTCGTTGGTTTCTGTTCCTGTTGTTTCGTAATCCAAGGGCATCCATAGGATTTTCGCCATCTCAAGTCTGCCATGCGGAGCTCAAAGTTGGTTTGCCAGACTGTTGCGGCCTAGTTCTGGTGAACTTTACTGCGCAGATTACCAACAGGGAGGACAGATTCTGTTTTCTAGGCGTGACTGCATTGGCAGTCCAAGCCCTACGGAAAAGTAGAGGTATCCATCCACAAAGTTGGCGTGTGACGAGACGAAGATGAAGTAGATGTAGTTCCACGGGAGTGGGAACGATGAAGCAGGCGGAGTCCAGCCCATCGTAATCTGGGCCATATCTCCAACCGGAATTATGATCGGAAGCTTTGTGCAGTTCAAGGACTGTGTTGTTCCACACTGGACCTGGTGTCCAGAAGCAAGCTGCCACGTTAGGTTGCCGGCCAATGGGATATTGGTCATGTAGGCTGAGACAAACTTCACTGGTATCGATCCTGTGTTCAAGACGTCCACCTCGACGTTGCCGATGCAGACGCCTTGGCTCCCGCCCGAGATTATGTTGTATCCGGTGCCGCACCAGCCGTTGGTGCCGTATTTTGCAACGCCGTTCACGGTATTCGAGGCAACTACGACAACACCGTTTTGGTCAAGGTCAAGACTCCCTACCGTATTGCCGATTATCGAACCCTGATCGGCGCTTTCAACCTCCAGCCTCCCGGAAACATGATTCCCTACGAAAAAGGTCTGATGACCAACCTCGTTCTCCACCTGTCCAGTTACGGTCGAGTTAGTCATGGTGAACGTGCCCCCACTACCACCACCGTACATTGCCGAGCAGCAACCGTCATGGGGTATTGACAAATTGCCGGAGGTGTTGAGTGAACTCCCTGAAATATTGGTGGCTTGTACGTTGTACAAGCCCGTCCATCCGTAGACGTTAGCGTTCCTCAGGGTTATGCTTTGTGAGTAATTGCCGATCAAATCCCCGTTAATGGTGGCGCTTACCACGGTCAAGTTGGCACCAGTCATCACAAACACGTTGTGAACTGATGCGGTAATCACGCAGACGCCATTGATCGGGACAATGACGTCCCCAGAGTATGGTGACGTAATGGACCCGTTGCATGTCGTGAATGGACTCGAAGGGGAACATCCTATGGGCGACCCCGTGCACGAATCCACGGTCTCGGGTATCCTTTGGACAAATGTTGCGAATTGGCCTCGTACCGTATTGAATTTTTCTGAGTATGCGGCGCCTGCATTATCTTGGCCAGTTTGGGATGTGAAGGTGGGCACTACCCAGACGTAGATGATTGTGGACATGATTATTACGATGACAACCATCAATACTTCTGCGACGATCGGCGCCATTCCCTTTCGTGAGCGACGGAACGAGGAGAGCACGGCTACTCACTAGTCGTTACGTCACTTCGTAGCAAAAGGAGCGTGTTACACGTGCTAGGGTCTCTTCAGGACAGCCCTAGTTTCTCGCTCTTGCTTTTCTCCGGAGGCTCTTGAGGGGAACGAAGGAACCCTCACCTGAAGAGCAATGATCATTTTCACGGGCTCCAAGGTAAGGCTATGACAGGAGCACCTCTGGTTTCGCTTGGGGGATTTTTCCATTTTCAATCCACGTCCCAAGACATCTCTTCTCGCCGAACACGCTTCCCGTAATTTGGGAGGCTAGGGCGCGGATGAAGTGACAACTCGAAGCCAAACCTGAACAGGGTCGCAAAGATGCCTTTGTTCGAGGGCATGGAAAAGAAGAAAAGCACGTCATCTGAAGCTCCGGGCGTAGCGGGGTGGGGTAGCCAGGTTTAACCCGCAGGGCTCATAACCCTGAGATTGATCGATGCGAGTTCGATCCTCAAGCGGTGGTTCGAAGGGCCCGTGTGGGACCCGAAAATCCACCCCCCGCTACCAAGGTTAGCGACTTACTGGTTTCACTCGGAAGTGTCAGGGTTCATTAACGCTGTCCACATGAAGAACCGGCGTGAGGCGGATCTGATTGGTGCCATCAATCACTATGTGCGGACGATCTACAATTATGCTTGTTGTCATCTGACCACTTATTCTGGCGTCCGGGGTTAGTGGGACTTTCAGCATTTCACTCGGGACGCCGACTGTTTTGACGCTGACCAACCCTGACGGGTCTTTGACCGCCGCTACCGCATTGGAGACATGTAGCCGGACCATCGTAATGTTTTCCGCAGGGACATTGGCGGAAGCGATGAGATCCAAGGCACTGGTGGGTTTGAGCAAGTCTATTGTGGTAGTTGTCCAATGCGGGATTGGCACCCAACTGTCGTTCGCGTCGCCGCTCTTATGCAGCGAAGCAGAGTCGATTGTGACGTTAAGGCTGACTATGTTGGCGGCGGGTTTCCCGGATGATTGGATGACGCGCGGAGTCGCGGACGAGAACGCAACTTGAGTAGCTATCGGCTGATTGCTTAGTATATCCGATTGTATACCGGAAAAGTAGATTGAAAGAGTACCGTCTTTAGCCAGAAATGGAGCGGGTACCACTTGGAAAGCGGCTATCGTTGACCCGGCTATGAGCAGGCCGAAAAGGCCGTAGATAACCATCCTTCTGGTTGCTAGGTCCACAGTCTATTCCTCCTACGTTAATGTCACTCTGTCAATTAACTCAACGATTTTGAACACCTGTTCTAGATTTTGACGGGTTCTAGGGTCGCTGCCTCCATGTCTTGATGGCTTCAAACCAGAAGATTGCTGAGCCCAGCCCGCCGAAGAGGAGGCCGAAGAACGCGAAGAAATCTACAGTTACTAGATTTAGTACATAGTAGACGGTTAGGACCGTGAAGAAGACAGCGTAGAGGGAGAATCTGGGCACGAAAAACTGCCCGGGGAGCTTCATGAACTGCTTTAGAACGTCCACTTTCACCTCTTTGATCAGCTTGTACCCTCCGGGGTCCCTGGAGACGAGGCCGAGGTCTCGGAGCTTGTCCAGATGGTACAACGCGAGGGTTGGGCTTGAGAAACTCAAGGCTCTCTGAGCCTCACGAACACCGACCGTCTGATTCGACGCGTTCATCACGAACCAGTACACCCTCAATGTATTGCCTTTGAGCTCGCTCGCTATCCTGTCAGCGCTGACTTCTGTCGAGCCCGAAGACATAGAATGCCGCTCCGTTTCTCGGTAGGGACCTGGTGTGGTAGTTAAGGGTAGGCGAGCCCAACGCATCAGGACGCTTCGTGGAAATATTCTGCTGCCTCCGTAAGCGTCCCATATGGTAAGATGCATCCGTAATGACATTCATGGCTGGCGCGCTCTCGAGTCGCGGAAAAATACGAAAGGCCCACGCTTCTCTAGGCTGCTTAATCATCGACGTTGTATATGATAGAGGGCCAGCGATTATCTTCATTTCTCGGCGGACTGTTACCGTTGCGCGGAAAAATAGAAGGAGGTTTTCTAGGGCAGGTCGAAGCTGAACGTCAATGCGTTCGGGGACATCGCTTCAAAGCGGACGGTGCTAGGAATCGTGCTCTGAATCATGGACGACACATATTCCTTCGTGAAGATCGAGAAGTTGAGGTTGACATCATGGTGGACTGTGTAGAAATGTGTCTTCCCATCATAATGATGCTTACATGCGTCAAAGTGGCTCGACCAGACCTCCATGTACTCAAGGACAGTTCGAGGACTAATCTGTTGAAATAGAAATAGAATCTCTTCTCGCCCAGTGGTCTCGCCGAGCTTCCTGGCGATTTCGGCGATCTTGTCCTTTGGCATCGACTGAAACACCTCTCTTAGAAGGTCTTTGTTGACAGGGAGGAGCTTCAGTCTACCCGCAAATTGTCCCCAGCTCGCGTAGCGGGTGAATATCTGCGTTACGAGGGTATTGAGAGCGACACCGGTCTTCCGGGCTTCACTTTCAAGAATCAGCCGGAGATTGCTAGGGACCCTGAACGACACTGTTTCAGTCTTGGTCCTTGGTCTGGAAGACCGAGTATGACTCACAGGATCTGCTCCCGGCTAAGAGAGTGCAAGTCTGCAGCAAGTCTCATTCTCCCTTCCACGGAATAAAACCTTTCTCTCAAGAAAAAGGTAAAATCATTCTTTGGACGATTTTGGATACCCTTTGATATACCGACGACCTCTAGCTTTGTTCAATCTGATTATAGCCTCCAGAGAAGCTACGGAGAACAGGGATATCTACGCTCTCGCGCCTTGCGAGAGCGTAATCGCAGTGTCGATGAAGAGAAATTCTCGTTATTCCGCACAGCTGAGGCTCGCCGCGCGTACATGGCCGGCTCGTGATGAGCCCGTGTAAATCTTGGAACACTTCTTCTGTGCCATGCTAAGGTTCTCGAGAACAAAAAGAAAAAGGGAAGAGGAGGCGCGTAGTGCGCGCCTGTTCTAGCTTGTCTGTATGGTGAAGATGTATGTTGTTGGGCTTCCCGAGACTGTATGCGTAATGCTGTTTACGTCGGTGAACATCGCATTGATGGTTGCTTGTACATTTTGTCCAGAGGTGCCGCTGTACGTGCAGGTCAGGCTGAATGTTGCGTCCATGCCTGCTGGCAGGGAACCTTGCAAGGCCAGGGAGTTGCCGCCGGTGCATGCGATGGAGTTAGCTGTTCCGGAGACTGTGAGCGAGCCGCTAAGTGTCACAGGAGCTCCATAGTTGTGTATTTTGAACGTGTATACAACCGTCCCGCTGCCGAGCGTAGGATCATCGTTGGTTGGCGTGTTGGTGAAATCGAATGCCGTTATTTTCGGGATGCTCAAGACGAGCAGAGTCTCGTTGGCGTCGCCGCAGCCGGTTGAGACGGTGTTACCGTTCCGCGGGCCTGATGGGTTGTAGGTTGCAGTCCAGGCATAGTAGCCTGTAGCCGACGGAGTGAAGGGCCCGGAAGTGGCCATCTGTGGAGATGCGCCTGGACCAATACTCACAGTATTGGGGCTGAACGGCGTGACGAGACTGCTGGAAGTGCAGGATGCAGACGTTGGAGGCGAGCTGAATGGACCGTAGACGTTGAAGGTCACAGTGCCACTGACAGTCGAAGCTGTAGTCAACGTCACTGTTGCAGTGTCAGTCGCGGAACCACCGAAGGGTATGGGTGAGGGTGAAACGTTTGTCGATATCGTTGCTGTTGGGCAAGTTGCGAGGGCACCTTCAGCGTAATCCATCAGAGTAGCTGTGAGTGAAGGGGAGGTCCTAGTGTCGAAGATGAACCTGTTGATGCAGGGTGCGTTTTGGCCGAGCAGTCCGGTGAGGTCTATTCCTACTTCGAAGAACTCCGCTGTGGCCAGTGTGTTCGGAGCTGAAGTCTTGTCCTGGGTAGACCATGGGGTTGAGATGGGGCCGGTGTTCGACCTAGCGCAGACATTGGCCGTGACTGGAGCGACTGTACAATCAGCACCGCCTGTAGCGGTAATGTTCATCAATCCAAGTGGATTAGCTTTGCTAACGCCGACCCATTCGAATAGGTTGAGTGTGGTAACAGATCCGCCCGTGGAGAACTCGCCCACAGCGAGAATGTCACCTACTACGTGTACGCCAGTAAAGCTTACAGCTCCTTTGCTGCTGGAACACGACACCGTCGGGTCTTGTAGCAGCCAGAGGCCTAAATCGCCGGCGCCATTGTTCGCAAAGCGTTCGAATCCTCCGTAGACCAGCAAGTGGCCGGTCCTACTACCAGACTGTGGTACTATCGCGAAGCTGTAGGCATGCAAGATGTCATCCTTAGGAGTAATATTGTTCGACGGGGTACACGCCCAGTTGGCGCTAATGTCAAGAGTGTCTTTGCTTCCTGTCGTGTAGGTTGTGGTGTCGCTGTCAGAGTGTGGTCCATCATTTACCCAGTGAGCGTCTAATCCTCCTGGCGGCAGAGGATTTGTTGTGCCAGTAGAGGAGAAGAGCCCTGTTCCGCCAGGGCCGTTGCCCCAGTCCGTCGGAAGGGCCGTGGTTGCATCTTTGACAATGTTTCCGTCCAGCTCGAAGACTCCCGCGTTACCCACATCAGATAGCGCGAACGCCCTTGTGAAGAGTGGTACCGCGATCGCCAGTGTCATCAGCGTTACTATGATGGCAGCTTGTATGTACCGTTTTGAAACTAGCCATTTTGTTGTTTGTGAAATATCTCCAATTGTTGACAAAGATTTTCTGTTCGAGGTAGAACCAGAGGCGTTAAAGAATGCGAGCAATTGAGTGCATGAAAGATCCCATTTCTGAACACAACGCAAGCAATTGCATTTTTCCCGATCTATCTACGGCAACATAGTTACAGATTCAGAAAGATTGAGCCTCTAGCGGATGTATGGGAAGATGTTCGGATTACGCTAGAGAGCCTATAACTTGCGCATCCTTTCCTCTCATTTGTTTTGGGTGCATCTCGCAGCTGGCCTCTTCGGCACTCGGGACGAGGCGTGCCTAGAGGATACCTCTTTCGCAAAGACCGGATAGCGTTCCCTTGGAACGCATTTTTGAACCATCAGCAAGCAAGTGCAAGAAAACGGAGTCGCTGAGTGAAAACGTATACAACATTCTAGTTCCATTCAGGGGGTTTGCCAACTGTAATCACGAGGGGCCCACGACTGCCGGCCGCTTTGTTTCGCAGGACTGAAGTCGATTCTCTTGGTTTCAGATAAACCGCGGAGCTTAAAGCGCGAGATCACTTCTGCAAATGTTGAGCGTAGTTGAAGGCCGTGCGGTTTCACGAGTTCGGCGGGCTTGAGAAGTTGCGATTCGAAGAAGCCCCCGAACCGCATATCAGCCCGACAGAAGCTCTAGTAAGAGTCAGAGCTTGTGCACTGAACCATCTGGACATTTGGGCAAGGGGGGGGACAAGGAGCGAGAGGATTCCCCTGCCTCATATATCGGGCTCAGACATCTCTGGAGAGATTGCCGAGCTCGGCAATCTTGTCAGCGGACATTCTAAGGGCGAGAAGGTTTTGATTGTCCCAGGAATCAGCTGTGGGATCTGTGATTACTGCAGCAACGGCTGGGACAGCCTATGCGATTCATACAAGATTGTCGGTTACGAGACCCAGGGTGGCTATGCTGAGTTTGTTGCCGTTCCTGGAGCGAATGTTCTTCCTATTCCTGACAAGTTCAGTTTCGAGCAGGCTGCCGCTGTCCCCCTTGTCTTCTTGACTGCTTGGCATATGCTTGTGACCCGAGCACACTTGACGCCTGGAGAGACGGTTCTCGTGTGGGCAGTAGGAAGTGGAGTTGGAAGTGCCGCAGTGCAAGTTGCTAAACTCTTAGGCGCGAAAGTGATTGCTACCGTTGGGAGTGACGTGAAGAAGGAGAAGGCTCAGAAGCTTGGAGCAGATTTCGTTCTCAACCATCATATTCAGGACATACCCAGCGAAGTCAAACGCCTAACTAATGGACGAAAGGTCAATGTTGTTTTCGACCATATCGGAGAGGCAACATGGGAGAAGAGTATGAAGTCCATGGCTCCCGCAGGACGGTTAGTCAACTGTGGGGTCACCAGCGGCGGGAAGGCTGAGATCGACATCCGATACGTTTTCGTCAAGCAGTTTTCCCTCATGGGATCCTTTATGGGGGGACGAGGAGAGCTCCTCAAAGTCCTCAGCTTCTTCGAAGATGGAAAACTCAAGCCGGTGCTCGACTCAATCTTTCCGCTCATGGAAGCCGCGAAGGCTCAGGAACGAATGGAAAAGAGCCAACACTTCGGGAAGATAGTCCTCAAGGTGTAATGGGATTCAACAGCTACGCCCTAGTCCGTGCAAAATCCGTTCATAACGGGGTTCTGTTAACTTATCGTTGGATAGGTTAACTTGCTCTCATCGACTCCAGGGATTACCGTCGTCGTCGGGTTCCATTTCACCGCTTCAACTGGGAGCCCTTCCGCCTCAAGCCCACTCAGGGTCTTTCTTGGCCTGGAACGGTCGAACCTCAACCGCCCCCAGAAC
>WNFX01000261.1_pt1 | contig 53493 bp, 41 predicted proteins | sample 5400111 | NCBI WGS metagenome assembly WNFX01 (sample SAMN13153363, study PRJNA577476) | soil metagenome | isolation source: 40 cm soil or saprolite under grassland replicate 1 | place: USA:California | collected 2016-06-15
CTCGATTGAGAATCAGGCCCGTATATGACACAGCTCTACCGTACCCGGTCTGGGTACATCACTAGGGCGTGGCGGTGCCACCTCATTTCCACAAGACCTGGTCAATAGCGATGCGATTTTGATTATGGGAAGCAATATGGCTGAGGCGCACCCGGTAGCCTTTCCCAATGTGTTAAAGGCCAAAGAAAAGGGAGCCACCGTCATTCATATCGATCCCCATTTCTCGCGCACGTCAGCATTGGCGAATTTGTATATTCCCACTCGTGCTGGCAGCGATATTGTGTTTCTGGGAGCAGTTATTCGCTACCTGCTGGAGAATAATGCTTACTTCCACGAATACGTGCTGCACTACACGAATGCCGCCATGCTGATTCGCGATGATTACCGCGATACCGAAGATTTGAACGGCCTGTTCTCCGGCTACGACCCTCAGACACAGACCTATGCCGATCAGAGTAGTTGGGACTACCAGTACGATGAGCACGGCAATCCCTTGCGCGATGATACCTTGCAACATCCGCAATGCGTCTTGCAGATTCTGCGCCGCCATTTTGCACGCTATACTCCTGAGATGGTGGAGGAGGTATGCGGCGTGCCACACGAACAGTGGATGCAGGTGGTACGAATACTGGTCGAGAACTCAGGACGCGAACGCACAACGGCTCTCTGCTACGCAGTAGGCTGGACCCAACAATCGAAGGGCGCACAGATTATCCGTGCCGGGTCGATCATGCAGTTGTTACTGGGCAACATCGGTCGTCCGGGTGGTGGCATTTTGGCCTTGCGCGGTCATGCTTGTATTCAGGGCGCCACAGATATACCCACGCTGTACGACCTGTTGGCTGGATATATGCCCCAGCCAGCAGCGATGATGTCAGCACAGCCACATACCCAACAGTCGAAGACGGCGACAACGTGGGGAGAAAAGACGGATGTGTCGGCCAACATGCCATCACAACAAACACTGCAAGAGTATATTGATTCGTCAGGCGAGAAGCTCGGCTGGTGGTCAAATTTTCCTGCTTATATGCGCAGCCTGCTGCATGCATGGTACGGCGAAGCTGCGAATGAGGAGGATGGCAACGTCAGTTATCGCTGGCTGCCCAAGATTATTGGCGATCACTCGCATCTAGTCACCAGCTACGCCATGCTCGACGGCAAAGTCAAGGGCTACCTGCTCTTTGGACAGAATCCAGCGGCAGGCAGTACTCATGCGACGATGCAGCGCGAGGCCCTCAAACAGTTGGATTGGATGGTGGTACGCGATCTCTACGAGGTAGAGACGGCAGCGTTCTGGCATCGAGGACCAGTACCACATCCCAACGCAGTCAATCCAGCCACGATTAAGACGGAGGTATTCTTTCTACCGGCAGCCGCCTCGACAGAAAAAGAAGGCAGCTTCACCAATACCCAGCGACTTATCCAATGGCGCGATAAGGCCATTGATCCCCCTGGTGATGCACGTTCTGACCTGTGGTTCACGTACCACCTAGGCAAACGCTTGAAAGAACTCTATGCCAATAGTACAGAGCCAAGAGATCGTGCCATTCAGGCGTTGACATGGGATTATGAGCGTGAGGAGCCAGAGGAAGGCTCGCGCATTCTCGATGAACCCGATGTGCTACTGGTCTTGAAAGAGATCAATGGCTATTATGTGCATCCGCCACAACCAGATGGTGAAAAGCAAGGAGAGCAACGGGTCTATAGTCTGCGTGATGCACCGCATGTACCAGCGTTTGCCGCTTTGAAGGGTGATGGTAGCACAGCCTGTGGCTCGTGGATTTATAGTGGTGTTTATCCAGAACCAGGGAAGAACCGTGCCGCTTCCCGCAATGGGGAGGGATATACTTTTCTGGATTGGGGTTTTGCATGGCCTGCCAACCGGCGTATTCTCTACAACCGCGCCTCGGCAAATCCACAGGGACGTCCATGGTCGGAGCGCAAGAAGTATGTCTGGTGGGATGAGGAACAACAGAAGTGGACAGGCTATGATATACCGGACTTTCCGGTAAATAAGCCACCCGACTTTCAGCCAAAACTGGGGGCAAGTGGCATGGATGCCCATGCGGGTAGTGATCCATTCCTCATGAAGCCCGATGGTAGAGCATGGCTGTTTGCGCCAAAGGGCCTAAAGGATGGCCCACTACCCACTCACTATGAGGCGGCAGAGTCTCCTGTGCATAATGCTCTCTATGGACAGCAAAGCAATCCAGCCGCTAAGTACTTCCGCGATCGCTCTGATAATCCTCTGGCAGAGGTCGGTGACGAACGCTATCCCGTTGTCATTACGACCTATCGGTTGACGGAACATCATGTGAGTGGACCAATGACGCGCTGGATGCCCTGGCTGAATGCCTTGCAACCGGCACTCTTCGTGGAGCTAAGCCCTGAACTGGCTGCTGAACGGGGTATTAAGAGTGGCGGCTGGCTGATAGTGAGTACTCCACGTGGTGAGATCGAGGCACGGGCCATGGTGACACGGCGCATGCGGCCCTTGCGTATTCATGGACACACGGTCCATCAGATCGGGATGCCCTTCCACTGGGGCTTCCAGGGCAAGAGTACGGGTAGCATTACCAACGATCTTGCACACATGGTGCTGGAGCCAAATGTGAGTATCGAAGAGGCCAAGGCGTTTACGTGTAATGTGCGGCCTGGGCGGTTGCCATAGAGTCAAGTTTTGAGAAAAGCGAACAAGACAATGAAGCGATTGGGAACCGCGTAGGGGCGGGGACCCTCTCTGGGGGAGAGGTAATGGCGTAGATGCGGAGTGGGGGCCCTTGTGGCCGCCCCCGCCGTGGGTAGAGCGTAGTATCCATGTCCATAAGGAGTACGGCGGGCGGCCACAAGGGCCCCCACTCCACCCAGCACCACCCCCGCCCCTACGCGAACATCCGCAACATAAGGAGTTTTCATATGGCGGTTCAATCCTCTCAAAGGCAGAGTTCACTGGCGCAAAATGGCTTGCGCCCATATATGCAGGGCACGTTAGGCATTCTCAACAGGCAGCCAGCCCCCCCCTCTCAGCCAAAGATGGGCTTTTTTACGGATACGAGCTTATGTATTGGCTGTAAGGCATGTGAAGTGGCTTGTAAGCAATGGAATCAGTTACCGGCCAAAGAGCCGGGCTGGACGGGGACTAGCTATGACAATACGGGACATTTGAGTGCCATTGCCTGGCGACATGTGCAGTTCATCGAAAAGTTCGAGGGGGCCGGAGCAGGCGTATCACCTTCACTCCCTTTGTTTGAAAATCGCATAGCTGAGGCGAAACGTGATGGCACGATCCCCACGACACCTCCAGGAACTGCTTTGCCCTTTTTCAATACCAATGGCTGGCTGATGCGCAGCGACGTGTGTAAACATTGCGCCCATGCCCCCTGTCATGAGGCATGCCCAACGGGAGCGATTATACGCACCGAGTTTGACACGGTCTATGTGCAGCAGGATATTTGTAACGGGTGCGGTTATTGTACCCTGGCCTGTCCCTTTGGCGTGATTGCGCGTGATGATCAGGGAGATCACCGGGCCCACAAGTGTACGCTCTGTTATGATCGCATGAAGGATGGCATAACACCGGCCTGTGCCAAGGCATGCCCAACGGAGTCGATCCAGTATGGTGAGGTAGATCAACTGAAAGAGCACGCACGCAAGAGGGTGGGCGTTTTGCATGAACGAGGGGTGAAAGAGGCCCGTCTGTATGGCGTCGATGATAACATCCTTGATGGTGGGCTGAACTCGTTCTTTTTGCTGCTAGATGAGCCAGAAGCCTATAATCTACCGGAAAATCCACCACGTCCTTCGAACCATGTAGTACCGGCGTCGTTGTGGACGATTTTGGCAGCCATGATCGTAGGCTTGATGGGGATCGTTTTCTTTAGAGAATCAGACGGGGGCATGTAATGGCAAAAACAGAGTTTTCGCGAACGATTACGGAGTTCGCCCCAGGAGATGGTCTGTTTGAGCGGCTGGCAATGCTGACTACACGCTACCGTCCTAATGTGGAGGCTGAGCAGGCGGAGCCATCGTATTACGATTATCCGGTGCTGCAACAACCTTTCTGGCATTGGGAGATCATCTGGTATTTCTTTTTTGGTGGGCTGGCGGCAGGTACCTACATCATCGCCAGCATTGCCTCCTTGTTTGGTTCGCGAGAGGATCGGGTAGTCGCACGCACAGGCTATTATCTCTCACTGCTGGCACTGTTGCCCTGTCCACCGCTCTTGATCAAGGACCTGGGACGCCCGGAACGCTTTCTGAATATGCTGCGTATCATTAAGGTGAAATCTCCAATGTCGATGGGCTCGTGGGCATTGTTCACATTCTCGTTGTTTAGTGGAGCAGTGGCAGTTATTCAAGCGGCACGAGATGGCATATTGGGAAAATGGTGGGGTGCAAAGCTGTTAGCGGCACTACCACAAAAGCTTATTGCCTTGCCAGGAATGGGCGTTGCTGCATTTCTGGGAGGCTATACCGGTGTGTTATTGGTAGTAACGAGTGTTCCCCTCTGGTCGCGCAGTAAGTTGCTGGGAGCCATTTTTATCACCTCAGCGATGTCTACCGGTTCAGCATTGATCTCGCTGGTATTGCGCCTAGTAGGAGCACCTGCACATACATTGCATAAGCTGGAACGTGTGGAATGGATGGCAATGCTGGTTGAAATGACCGGACTGCTGGCGTTCCTGCGCACCTCTGGACGGGCGGCACGTCCGTTAGTGGGGAATGGCCCAGAGGAACACGGCGCTACCTTCTGGCGATTTATGTTTGGGGGCGGACTGGCATTGCCTTGGCTCTTGCAGTCGCTCTTATTGCTGCTGGGACGTCGTTCTGGAAAACCCGCCAGTATGGGAGGAGGGCTGCTGATCTCTTTACTCGTGCTGGTCGGTGGCTACTTTTTGCGCCATACGATGATTCATGCCGGACATACATCAAGCAAAGATGCACGTACTACCTTGTGGAATGCCAAACGCTAAGAATATAATTTGGATTACCATATGCCTATACTAGTAGGTGTCCTTACGTTTGTATTTTCCAAGAACAAGGGGAACTCACATGACGATACGAGCGGTTTCAAGCCCGATCAACGAAGCATCTGTAGCATCAGTACATGTAGAAAAGCAGGAACAAGTAGCCGGAGGTATACGTTTCGACTGGCTCATGCTATTTTCATGTGCATGGTTGCTCGGTGGTGGTTATTTAGATGCCTGGGCGCATAATCATATTCGCTTAGAGACGTTTTTTACTCCCTGGCATGCTGTACTTTATTCTGGACTGCTGGTAGTTCTACTCTTTCACGTAGGTGCTTTAGTGAGAAACCGCTTGAGGGGCTATTCGTGGCGTTATGCCATACCAGCAGGCTACGAGTTGTCACTACTCGGTATTGTGGGTTTTGCCTTTGGCGGTGTTGGCGACATGATCTGGCATACCCTTTTCGGCATCGAGTTAAATATTGATGGTGCACTCAGCCCTACCCATCTGATACTGGCAACCTGTATTGGGCTGATCGTAGCCGGGCCATTTCGGGCCGCATGGAAACGCCCGGATATCTCACCATCTGACCAGCCCAGCTTTCTCTCCCTCCTACCCATGATACTCTCACTTACATTGACCTACTCAGCTGTGACGCTGATCGGTCAGATAGCACACCCCTTTGTATTTCTCTGGCCTTCCAGTACACGACAAGACCCCTTCTCTTATCAAGCCCTGGCTGTAGTAAGCATCATCCTTCAAGCGATTATTCTGATGGGATTTGTGCTGATAACGCTACGTCGCTGGCAACTACCATTCGGTACCTTCACAGTAGTGCTGACATTAAATATGTTCATGCTCAGTTTCATGCAAGACCATTATCTGTTAATCGCGGTATCGGCGGTGACCGGCTTGCTGACAGATGTGTTGCTATGGTGGCTAAAGCCTTCGGTGCGACAGCCTGATGCGTTGCGCTTGTTCGCCTTTATGGTACCATCCTTCTGGTACCTGGTGTACTTCTTGACCCTGATCTCCACGACTGGTATCGCCTGGACCGTTCATCTTTGGCTGGGATCGACAGTTGTAGCCGGTATTGCAGGATGGCTGTTGAGCTACTTACTAGTACCACCTGCGCTTCCTGGGGAACAGAAAAAATAGGGAAATCGCTCTTTCCCCCTTGACAACTGCGCAAAATTCAACTATACTATTTTCAGACCAATTGGTCTGAAAATCCTCTTTTTTTGATAAGAAAACAGACCGATTGGTCTGATAAAGAAAGGATAGAAAGCGCGATGCTTCAGGTAGCACGAACAACTGTTGAGCCGTATGAACTCTGTGCAGAGGAGAGCATCTTCTCTCCGCATAAAACGCTTGCTACTCCGGCGGGAGTAATTTTCCTCCAGAACCATTGTAGTCCGTCGCTTGTTGAATGTCTTAGGACTGATAGTGGATTGCGGGCTTTTGCACGTCTTCCCGAACGCGAACATGCTCTGCTCCTTGGCCTAGCACAACGCACTGATTGTTTGCTTGCCCTAGCATATACCGATGCAGGAGAGATCATTGGACAAGTCACGCTCGCTCCCATTGATGATTGGTGGAAAGGGCTTCCGCATGCTTATGAGATCGCCGTCGAGGTGAGTTCAGCATGGCGTCGGCAGGGTATTGCACGAGAGTTACTGACGCTGATATTCGAGCAAGAACTATTGGAGCAGCGTATCATCATAGGCATGGGGCTCTCCTGGCATTGGGACGCAGAAGGGCTGGGTATCAGTCGGTTTCGCTATCGTGAAGTGGTCGCCCAGCTTTTCGCTTCCTATGGCTTCAGCGAGTACCTGACCTCGGAACCAAATATCCGCATGGATCCGGCAAACATCCTGCTGGTGCGTTTTGGCTCTGCTACAAACCAGGAGGCAATTAACCAGTTTTTCCAATGCCTACTCCAATCTGACACCCTGCCCGGATTGTAGAAAGTTGAGAGGCACAGAAAGCAACTCATTCTCACTCAATCACACACTCCACAGCAGGGCCATCAGGATAGGGATATAGCTTAACATTCATAACTTCATAAGGGATTTGCGCTATTAATTGTCGGGCATAAGTAATAGCTTCTTCCTGCGAAGATGCATAAAAAGGGAACCACGAACAGCAGAAGCCATCTTCATAGGTGAGCATCCATATGCCTCCGCCTGGCTCGTCCTCTACAGGTACGAGCGCACTTCCTCCTCTACTCTCTCGCTCAGCGACTCGTGCATACATAGCATTAACTATGTGAGCAACTTCCAGATTACTGACATACATAGTAAGCTGTTGTTGATAGCAACTCATTTGTTCTATATGTCTGTAAATAGAGTCGTGGCGAATAGGATCTGTGATCGGGTCTGATAGTCTTCTCACCATTGTTTGATATTCAGCAGCGAGTTGTTGACGAAGGCGAGCAATTTCACTTTGACGAAAAGGGTCATCCATAACATAGACTCCTTCAAATCATCAGACGTCGCACGAGTGGAGACTCCCGGCTTGAGCCGTGGGCTACCTGATCTCGTTCGAATCAACATGGATGCATCCACATTTTACATGCAATATATTAATCTTTTGCATCATACTTTGTCAATACAAACCAACTTTCAGGCTATTTTATTTCGCCATTCGAAGGCAGAAAATACTTTTTCTCCTTATTTACAAAGATTTTTGCTTTCACCGGTAAATCTTGTTACAAACTTATATTTCTTATTCAAAATATTATATCTTATATACATTGTATTACCAAAATACTATCAATTTGTATAAGCTGATGCTATAATAACGCTGTCTCTTCGCAAGACAGAAAAATAGATGCAGGTAAGGTACATAGACGTTGGACTTTTTCCCACCAAGACGTGAGATATCGACGCACGAGGCTAGTCAGATATCCGGTTTAACCGTAACTCACATTGCCCTCTTGATCCGGCAAGGCAAGCTTGAAGGACGTCGCTTTGGCAACCGTTCGTGGATGGTTTATGCCGACTCTTTAGAGCGTTATCTTTCAACGCCACACCGACCTGGCCCTCACAAAAAGCAACCTCAAACGCAGGTTGATACATCCGCTCTTCAGCCAGGGTTTCCAGGCACAAGCGGAGGACAGCCGCTTCCGTACACCACAAAAGTGCGAGAAAAGTTGGTCGTAGGCTATCAATATGGTGAGGAACTCTTCAGTGATATTCAGCCACATAATCTTTATTCACTGGCGTCAACTCATGCTGTCTGGCTCATGGAGCAAGCGCATGTTGATCGTTTTGCAGTTGATGATTGCATTCTCCTCACTAAAAGCAATAATTACGAAGGATGGGGACCTCAGGACATTCAGACAACTGTTCTCAGTACACCTCTCCCTATTCCAAAGGATTTGGAGCAGTTGCAGAGGGACAAACTACCAGTGATTCAGCAATATTTCTTCAACTCTGCTCACTATCGACTGATCGCTTACACACCAATGTTTACACATCGTGATTATCTTGAGGTTATGCTGGCTCCCTTAAGCTTCTATGAGTACTATAGCCTCACCCCATTTCTTGATGAGCCTCTTTTGACAGCATCTAATGGCTCAAAAGTATCTGCCCGGCAGAAATATGGACAGACGGCACTTACCTATACGCTCAATCAGGGTACGTGCCTTATCCCCGCCCCCATCACGATTCAGGGCATTATCATTACAAAAGATGCACAGATTATCTTGATGCAGCGTTCTCCCCTGGTTGCTTTTTATCCTCACCACTGGTCAACCTCATTTGAAGAAGTCATGAATGCCCCCGGTATGAACCGACCAGATAAACCTTCTCGATCTGGCGATGCTGACTTTTTTGCTACTACCCTACGAGGACTGGATGAGGAGTTTGCCATTCCAGCAAGTGCCGTAGAGAGTATCAAGATACTTTCCTTGAATGTTGAGTATCTGGTACTAGCAGTTGGGGCAATAGCTCTAGTGAGGGTTGACCTGAGAGCAGAGGAAGTCAGGGCCAGTTGGTTAACGATGGCACGAGATGCCGATGAGGCATCAAAGTTCGACATGTTTCCTGCTGAGATGGAGGCCGTAGTGGAGAAGTTATTTAGTAAGGTACTGTGGCATCCAACAGCAAGAATGCGGTTGATCCAGTTCTTGTTTCACACCTATGGAGTACGTGAGGTGGCAAAAGCGATACAGGAGAGGCAGGAGTGAGATTCATTATGGGAAGCAGGGAAGAGCCACGAATAACAACACGAGAGAGCAGCCCCTTCAACTTTCTCCCATTCCTCACGTAAATATGATAAGTTATAGCACAATCATCATTTTTTCAGCAAAAGAGAGGGAAGAGGGAAGACGTATGGAGGATATACGGAACTCAGAAGGTAGCATACAACCAACGACTACTTCTACGACCAGTACAGAGATAACTAGTAAGCTTCCAAGCGACAATAAGGCGACAAATGCAGATACTGTCACTGCTACTAGTGACGGCAAGGCTGCCGTGACAAGGCCACTAGCAAAGACAGTGGAGAGCTTGCAGTTAACGGTTATCGAAGGATTCCAGGTGGGAAGAGGGGTGGCACGGATCGATCCGAGCGATATGGCAAAGTTGGATTGCCAGCCGGGCGATATTGTACTGGTAATCGGTTCGCGCACAACAGCGGCGAAGGTGGTACCAAGCGCAATTATTGATCGCGGGCAGCAGACAATTCAGATGGACAGCCAGGTGCGACAGAACAGCGCATCAGGGTTGGGAGAGCGCATTACAGTACGCAAAGCCAAGGTACGTAACGCCGAGAAGATTACGCTCTTGCCATTAAGTGGAGGCGCACCCATCCAGGAGAGCGACCTGCAATATATCACTCGCTATCTGGTAGGTTTGCCGGTAACCATTGGCGATCTCTTGCGGGTAGGGACACCCGGAACGGCTCCACGCGAATTTCTCATCATCGGCACGAGCCCTGCCACGCCAAGCTATACCATTCGCAAGCGCAACACTGGTGACCTCAATACGGTGATACCGCCGGTGCAGCCGGAGCCCATCACCGATGTGGAAGCGGTACTGGTACAGCCGGGGACAATTGTGCGTGCGCAGGTGCGCGGAGCAACAAGTAGCAGTGGCCCAGGACGTGTGGGCTATGAGGATATTGGTGGATTAGGCAAGGAGCTCCAACGCATTCGCGAGATGATTGAACTGCCCTTGAAATATCCGGCGGTATTTGACCGTCTAGGAGTTGAACCACCCAAGGGAGTGTTATTGTATGGTCCACCAGGTACAGGCAAGACGTTGATTGCACGTGTTGTGGCGGCAGAAACCAATGCAGCCTTCTTCATCATTAACGGGCCAGAAATCATCAACAAATTCTATGGGGAAAGCGAGTCGCGGCTGCGAGGGGTCTTCCAGGAGGCGCAGAAACGCGCACCGAGCATCATTTTTATCGATGAACTGGATGCACTCGCTCCCAAACGGGCCGAGATGGGCGGTGAAGTTGAACGGCGTATCGTGGGACAGTTATTGGCCTTGATGGATGGTCTGGCCTCACGGGGACAGGTAGTGCTGATCGGAGCCACGAACCAGCCGAACGCCCTTGATCCCGCCTTGCGACGTCCCGGACGTTTCGACCGCGAGATTTCATTACGAGTACCGGACGTGCGGGGACGCACGGAAATCTTGCATATCCATAGCAAAGATGCGGCTCTGGGCAATGATATTGATTTTGCACGGCTGGCTCAATTGACGCCAGGCTATGTAGGTGCGGACTTAGAGGCCCTCTGTCGCGAGGCAGCCATGATCGCGCTGCGGCGGGTGTTGCCACACATTGATTACCAGCGTGCCTATATCCCGTATGAGACGCTGGTGAATCTGAACATTACGATGGCAGACTTCCAGGCCGCGCTACGCGAGGTTGAGCCATCAACGATACGTGAGGTCTATGTGGAGGTGAGTGAAACGACGTGGGATGATATTGGAGGATTGGAAAAAACGAAGGCATTGCTGACAGAGAGCGTAGAATGGCCTTTGCGCTATCCCGAAGTGTATGCCAATGCGAAGGTAGAAGCACCACGCGGTGTACTGCTAGCAGGCCCACCAGGATCAGGAAAGACGCTGATCGCCCGTGCGCTGGCCCATCAATGCGAGGCCAGTTTCATCTCGATTAAAGGCCCAGAACTGCTCTCAAAGTGGGTGGGTGAGTCAGAAAAGGGCATTCGTGAAGTATTTCGCCGGGCCAAGCAGGCCGCACCATGTATTGTCTTTTTCGATGAACTGGATGCAGTGGCACCACGACGGAGCGGAGGTGAGACCGATGGGCAGGTTGGCAATCGTGTCATTGCCCAGTTACTCACCGAGATGGATGGTATCGAGGGACGTGAGGGAGTAATTGTCCTGGCCGCTACCAACCGTCCTGAGTTGATCGATCCCGCCTTGCTACGCCCGGGTCGCTTCGATATGGTCGTAGAGTTGGCGTATCCCACCGAGGAAGAGCGGCAGGCCATCTTTACCGTACATACACGTGAAAGACCACTGGCCCCAGAGATTACTATGGAGGAATTGGCACGATTAACACCGGAGAGAAGTGGCGCGGATATCGAAGCCATTTGCCGCCGAGCCTCGCTGCTGGCATTGCGTGAGTGGATCGCTCCCCAATTGCCACAAGGGCAGGTACCCGAGGCGAAGGAGAGCGATGGCACATCCAGCAGCACAGGGAACGAGGCTGGACAGCAAAGTGCAGAACCAGCCTTGCCCACCAACCGCTTTGAGATTCGACCAGAGCATTTCGCACGAGCGATGGATGAGCAGCGCGAACGCTACGCAGTACAGGAGGAGGCTGAAGAGACCATTACCAAACAAGAGGAGGGACGCCAACACTTGATGGAAATGGCCGCCGACTATGACCCAGCCATGCTGCAACAGCAACGCGCAAGTATCACACCAGTAGTAGGAGTGCTGGTGGGTCTGCTGGTGGGTCTGCTGGTAGCCGTACTGGTAACAGCGGTATTGGGTTTGATACTGTCTATAGCATTGTTGGTTGGGCTGATAGCTATGCTGGTGGCGGGTGGTATTGGCTGGGTGGTTGGTCGGCAGCTTGCAAAGCTCCCTGCGCTTGAGGCAGCAAAGTAAGTTTTTACGCAAGAAGAGAGGTACAAGCTACTGTGTATGTTCGCAGTAGCTTGTACCTCTCTTCTTGCGTAAACTCATGTACAAAAGTAATCACCTATAGAGATTTTGGGCAATATGTGACAAGATGGGGCAGATAATCGTTCTTTGAGGTAGGAAAGAGACGGTTACAAAGCATTAATATGCATATAACATTGGTATTACGTACTTACATCATGTAACTAACTATGTTATAATAGTGATGGAGAGAAGGAACCTGATAGTGAAGGGAGAAAAAGATGTCACTTATGTCTGACGACTCCTCTTCAGTCTCTCGTACACAAATTGCAGAGGCATACTTACAAGCACTGCGATTGATTGACGATAGAGTTACACCCTTTTTAGGGAAAGCAACAACCCGTGTGCTGGTGCAGGGGGCTGCCAAGCGACTCGCGAGTACCTATTCATTTCTACATTTTCTTACCAAGATGCCTTATACCGAAATTGTCCCATCAGTGATACAGGAGCAGTTAGGTGGAGTAACTTCTACTGAGCTTGCGGCTGGTTTGGATGCATTGTTAGAAGAGTGCTTTGCCGGTCTAAAAGAACTGACCGGTGATCTGATTGCGCCACCTATTCACGAAGAGGTGATACGCCAATTGGAGCAACTGCATTAGTAGAGATTGGCGCATGGAGAGCATTGTACATTCAGAGCCACAGCAGGTGGACGGTGCTTATCGCCCTTCCAACGTGCAAAATATGGACCGTCTGGCAGCTATTCACCAGGAGATGGAATACCTCAATGCCATTGGGAAGCGTTTTGTTGCTGCCATCGATCGCTTCCAGGTCCATCGGGCACTGCTGGCAGCCTTGCAAGACCTGTATCATTTTACCGCTTGCTCTATTCTCCTCAAAGGAGAACCTTTCGACCTATCCATTATTCCCTGCTATCCTCTCAGTGAAGCCTTTTTAGAGGCCATGATGCACAGTATCGTCAGTGCTGCCAGCGTGATAGATTTTCCACAGCTATCAGTGGAAGAACTCGCACGAACAGCATACCTTGATGCTCCAGACGAACTCTCTACGGTGCTCCGGAGCGATGAAGTAGGTGGCAGTAAGATCGGTTCTTTTCTCAACATCCCACTCACCGTTGAGAGCCGTATTATCGGCATGCTCAGCCTGTTCGATGAGCGTTCTGAAGCCTTTGATACAGATCACCTCAAGTTGACGACTATGATTGCAGATTATGCCGCGGTGGCCCTGGAAAATGTACGTTTGCGTGAGCGGGAAATGGCCCTGTGGCGACAGACAGAAGCAGAGCGACAACGCCTGGAATTGATCATTGGCAGTATGAGCGAAGGACTCCTGATTACAGACTCTCGCGGCATGATCACACTGCTGAATCATTCTGCGAGACATTTAATGGCCCATGCGCAGGTTGAGCTAAAGCAAGATATGCCATTGCGCACGCTCGCCGAGGCCAGCAAGGTGGAGTGGCTCAGCTTGTTGGTAGCAATCGTGGAGAGAGCATCAAAGGGCGAGACGGTCACAAATCAGGAGTTGATTGCGGGAGAGAGAGGGGAAACGGTGCCCTTGACGCTCAGCATCAGTGCGGCACCGCTCTATGATGCCAACCATCCAGACTCCCACCCGACAGGCGTAGTAGCAGTACTCAATGATATAACCTCAAGCAAGCAAATTGAAAAGCTCAAAGATGAATTTGTCTCTATCGTCTCACACGAGTTACGTACTCCTCTGACAGCGATTAAGGGATACACACAACATCTGATGCGTCGTATTGAGCGACGTCTCCGCAAGCTACGTGCGCAGCAGATAGAGAATCCTCCATCTGGCCCTACGACGGAGTCGCCTGAAAGCACTGATTTACGCAACTTGAGTATCGTAGAGAGCCAAGCAGAACACCTGGAGCGGCTGATAAATGATCTGCTTGATCTTTCGCGTGTGCAATGGGGCAAATTAGAGCTCCACTATACAACCTTTTTCCTGGCAGATGTGCTGATCGAGTGCATCCATTCTGCCCAGGTGGGTGCGGAAAACCATACGATTGAACTGGATATTCAGACAAAAGACACAAAGATTGTAGCCGATGTCCCACGTATCGGACAGGTGGTGGGTAATGTGCTGGATAACGCCATCAAATACTCTCCCCACGGCGGTCAGGTGATAGTGCGCTTGAGTGAGCATGAGGGGCAGTACTTAGTCAGCATTATCGATCAGGGGATTGGGATCAGTCCTGAGTATCTTGATCACATTTTTGAACGCTTCTATCGTGTACGCAACAAAGCTAGCCGCCAGTACGCAGGCATCGGGCTAGGCTTATATGTGACCAAAGCTATCGTCGAACAGCACGGCGGCAGCATCTGGGTAGCCAGCAACGCTCAGGTTGGTTCTACGTTTTCGTTTACCTTGCCAAAGACACCCCAGATGTAAAACGCTTAGAGTACCTGCAGTAGGTCTGTGGGACTAGAACCAAAGCGATCACGCAGATAAGAGAGACCAAAGGGAGTGAAGTGGATAGAGGCCCAGGTAGTACGCAAGAGTTGCATACTGCGGAGAATGCGAGCTTCGCCCCAAAGGGGATAGCGCAGATCGCGTAAGGCATTCATGAAGTCAAGCGTACTAGTGAGTACGACGCCAATGACGATCATGACTACTTCCAGCAAGGGATAATGAGGCAGAATAATGGGTGCCAGCGACGTAAACAGGCCGACGTAGAGAACGGTAGCGGACACCAGGGCAGGAAAGAGGACATTGAGCCAGATGTGAAAAGTGGATGGTTCATAGAGATACATAACGGTGACACCCCACGGACTCACAGCCCAGCCAATCACTGGTCCGTGACGCAGGAACAAGACCAGCAGGTGAGCACAAGCGAACAGAACAAGCCATAAGACAAAGAATAATACCAACCCGGGCCGGTTGGCGATGTGTACGCTGGTCAATATCATTGCCATGCAAATCTCCTCATAGCATGTAGTTAAGAAATCAAGTTGCCAGGACGACCGCCATGATCGCTCAAGTCTTATCCTGCTAACCATTGTGGTTACGCAAGTGTACTCTCAATTTCCTCATCATATATTATACGACACTTTGATACGTTACAGGTAATACTTGCTGGCTCTCAACAAGACAATGTGTACGTCTTTATTCATTGAAGTGCCAGCCTTTTTCTCCTACTAAAGGCACAAAGACACAGCCACCCAGTGAACGTACCTCTGGACCCCACGGCGCACGATGGACAACGAGGAGGTCCTGGTGGTCCTGCCTGCCAACGGGTATGACAAGCATACCCCAGGTAACCAGCTGCTCTAAAAGGTGCAGAGGTATTTCAGGTGCTCCTGCGGTAACCAGGATGCGGTCATAGGGTTGGGCATCGGGCCAGCCAAGCGTCCCATCAGCAACATACAGAGAGATGTTGTGCAAATCTAATTGCTGAAGACGTTGAGCAGCCTGAAACGAGAGTTGTTGATAGCGTTCGATACTGTAGACATAGGCAGCGAGGCGAGCAAGGATAGCAGTCTGATAGCCGGAGCCGGTACCAATTTCGAGGATACGCTCGTTCCCTTTCAACTGAAGGGTCTGCGTCATAATGGCAACCATGAAAGGCTGGGAGATCGTCTGGCCCATATCAATAGGGAGCGCGCAGTCACTATAAGCCATGTTACGCTGCTGCGAAGTGAGAAAGAACTCCCGTGGTGTAGTAGCCATAACCTCTAACAAGCGTTCGTCCCGTATACCGGATGTACGAAGCGAGGCGATCAATTGTTGGCGTTGTCCTACTAAGTCGTCTGTCATAGGTTTAGTATGTGTCATGTTATAGCTGAGATATTCCTGTCTATAAGAAATGTGTTATCTCTTATAGTGTATGTCGTAGGGAAATAAGAGTCAAGATGAGGAGGAAAAGAAATAAAATGTTTTGAGGGTCACTTTAAAAGTGACCCTCAAAAGTGGAGGATGGGCACTACTGGATTCGAACCAGTGGCCTCTTCGGTGTGAACGAAGCGATCTCCCGCTGATCTAAGTGCCCTTGTCATTGCTGACGATGCAACTATAGCATCAGAGCGACAAGTTGTCAAGCATTTTTGAGGAAAGCGGCAGGAGCTATAGACAAGATTTTAACTGGTTGAAAAAGACTTCAGGTCAATGGCTCAGTACTCGAAGTACTGAGCCATTGACCTGAAGTCTTTTTATTGTTCTTCAACAGTTTTCCTCAATGTGGGAAAAAGGATCACATCGCGGATAGATTCCTGGTCGGCCATGAGCATGGCGAGACGGTCGATGCCAATGCCGAGGCCACCAGTAGGTGGCATGCCTATTTCGAGAGCTTCGATGAAGTCTTCGTCCAGTATCTGAGCTTCCTCATCACCTTGAGCGCGTTGGCGCATCTGGTCTTCAAAACGCGCACGTTGATCAAGTGGGTCGTTGAGTTCAGTGAAGGCGTTGCCGCACTCCAGACCACCGATGAAGGGTTGGAAGCGCTCAACGAGACCAGCGATGGTCGCATGATGCTTGGCAAGCGGTGAGACATCAAGCGGATAGTCGGTCAGGAAGAGAGCCTGTTTGAGAGCAGGAATCCCTTTGCGGAACATAGCTTTCATAAGATCATCGATGAGGCGTCCACGTCCCAGTTTGGGATCGGCTTCGTACCCGTGTCTATGCATCTCCGCAGCCAGGCTCTCTTTATCAGGAAACTTTTCAACATCAATACCGGTAAACTCAGCAATAGCATCGAGCAAACGGTAGCGTGGCCAGGGTGGCGTCAGATCAATTTCAGTGCCCTGATAGGTAATACGAGGTGTGCCTTTGACTTCAAGAGCGATAAAATGAATCATGTCTTCGACAAGCTTCATGATATCCTCATAATCTGCATAAGCCTGATAGCATTCCATCATCGTAAACTCAGGATTGTGGCTGCGATCAATACCCTCATTACGGAAGTTGCGTCCAATCTCGTAGACACGCTCAAAGCCACCGACGATAAGCCGCTTGAGATAAAGTTCAACAGCGATACGCAGGTAGAGAGTGCGCTCGAGGGTGTTATGATAAGTGACAAATGGGCGAGCAGTAGCTCCTCCATATAAGGGTTGGAGTATAGGCGTCTCAACTTCGATGAAACCATGTTTATCAAGATAACAACGCATAGCACTGATAGTACGACTGCGAATGACAAAGACCTGACGAGCCTCTTCACCATTGGCAATAAGGTCGAGGTAGCGTTTGCGCTGACGTATTTCCTTGTCCTCTAAGCCATGGTACTTTTCGGGCAGTGGGCGCAAACTCTTAGAGATAAGACGATACTCCTTGACGTGCAAGGTGCGTTCACCAGTACGCGTGACAAAGAGAAAGCCAGTAGCTTGAATAAAGTCTCCGATATCTAAGAGCTTGAGGCTACGATAAGCAGCTTCACCAATGTCGTTGACGCGAAAGTAGAGTTGGATACTACCGGTGCCATCTTCAATTTTGAGGAAAGCCGCCTTGCCCATCTCCCGCATAAGGCGAATACGGCCCACGAGGGTATAGAAATTTTCTGGGCCTCGCCACTCGTCAAAGTGTTCCAGCACTTCTGCAATAGTATGTGTACGCTCAACATGATTAGGATAAGGATTAATACCTTGTTCACGCAAATTATATAAGCGTTGTAAGCGCACATCTCGTTCTTCTGCCATAGATAATTTTTCTCCTCCGACAAAATTCGTCACTTATTGTAACATTGTTTTACGATTGTGGATAGACATAGAATAAAAAACCGACCTGTGGCTTGAAGTATGGGCCACAGGTCGGTTTGCTGCTACTTCTGGTTTTTGGGAAGTTTACTCGATGGTGAGGATGGTGTACTCCTTTACTCCGCCGGGTGTGGAGGCAAAGACCAGATCGCCTATTTTATGGCCGAGCAAGGCTTTCCCTACTGGTGACTCATTGGAGATCATACCGGCACTCGGTTTAGCCTCGTAAGAGCCTACAATGGTATAGCGGTACTCACGCTCATCACTATTGCGCACATCCACGACAGAGCCGAGGGTGACGACATCCGTCTGTATCTTACTGATCAGTTTGGCATTGGCTAGCAGTTGTTCGAGTTCGAGAATACGTCCTTCCAAGCGAGCCTGTTCATTCTTTGCTTCATCGTAAGCTGCATTATCGATCACGTCACCCGATTCTTTCGCTTCATGCAAATATTGAGCGACGCGGGTGCGACCCACAGTACGAAGTAGCTCTAATTGGCTTAGAACCTGTTCGCGTCCATCAGAAGTAAGGAATACGTTTTGAGTCTCCATCTCTCATTTCCCTTCATTGCTCTAGTTGAGCCATCCCTTACGACGTCTCAAACTAGGTATAGTGTTCCTGTCGCCTGCGCTACCGGCAAGACAGGGTTTACCTGTTGGGATATCCTACATCTCCCCAGGTAATAGTGATCAGTTCACCGGAATGACGACGGAGTAACAGCTCTCCATGGTCATTCACATCTTCAGCAATACCGCTTAGGTCAGTATTACCTTGCCGCACAACAACGGTGCGGCCAAGAGTCGATAAGTGGTTGCGCCATCGCTGCCCAATGGAGCGGAAGGCAGAAAGTGAACCATAAACCCCAGCCGATGCATTATCTACTTCCTGCTGCAAAGCGAGATAATTATTCTCGATATATGCCAGGAGCCGTGCAATAAACGTTTCACGGCTGAGGTTCCGTCCACATTCCATAGCAAGCGTCGTAGCTATTGCTATGAACGGTGCGTACCCCTGTGTGCTTACAGTGGACACAGAAGAAGTCAACATAGACGCATTTGCAGACACAGATGGAATTGTTCCGTTGACATTCACACCAATACCAAGAATAGCTACCAGTTGACCAAGAGCATTATGGCTCGTTTCAATCAAAATACCGGCCACCTTACGCTCTCCTATGAGGACGTCATTGGGCCATTTGATGGTTGCAACAAGTTCACTGGTTTGAGCGATAGCGTCAACGACTGCAAGCGAGGCAATCATGACGAGGAAATGCGCGGGAAAACGCGGTTGGAGCAATGTAGATGAAAGGACATTGCATCCCGGCGTATCCAGCCAGCGTCGGCCTTGCCTACCCTTGCCGGCAGTTTGACTGTCGGTAAGTATCACCACCCCTTCTGCTGGCCGCTCATGGGCCAATTGCATTGCTAACGAGTTCGTTGAAGTGGTTACTGGGAAGTACAGTAGCCTGTCTCCGACGCCTAGAACCTGAGTTTCTAGTTGACGCTGTATCTCCTCCACATCAAGGCCGTGCGTTTCCATCGAGAAGTCTGGCTGCACTTCAGCCCACCATTCTACTTAAATACACAAGAGAATTTGAAGTCGGGACACGCTGTGGGAACGGCAGTTTCAGCTAAAAATGTAGGTGAGCAGACTGCTGAAACTGATAAACCAGAAATTGTATAATAAAGCCCAGAGTGATGGCAAAGCGGATTACGCCAACACTCTGGGAGGGACGCTGCACAGGCAGGGATATTCACATATACCACCTACCAGTGAGCCTGGATCGACTCTAGAGTCGATCACCTCTCAACTGGAAGGTGTGGGAAACTACTGTGCTGCCCATGCAGCGACTACATTCATTCATTTACACACCACCTCCTTTCATTGTGCCTATTGTACCTTGCTTTTCTCTCTCTGTCAAGAGGATCATTAAAATTCGCTTAAAGCAAGCATCCATGGGAAAGCTATCGTTTAGCTTATAATGGGCGATGAAAGCATTTTCTCTCCTGTGAAAATTATGTGAATAGATGTTCATTCTTTTTCACACAAACCACACAATATGATAGTTGATAGGTAGGGTATGATATGATTAAGTTAGGCAGCACTAACTCAAGATGGAGAAAGGATCGACCAGCCATGGCACTTGAACGTACCGCACATCCATATATTGTACGCGACCCCGCCATTTATGGCGGAGAACCAATTGTTGAAGGGACACGTACCGGTGTACGTCATATCATCCTGCTCTTCCAATCAGGCAAAGACCCCGAAGATATTGCTAACATCCAACGCCTCACTCTGGCACAGGTGTACGATGCGATCAGTTACTTCTACGACAATGAGGCGGAAATTGAACACTACATTCGTAATGAAGCATGGAGTGAAGGCTAGTTAGCTATGTAGCATCTATGCCCCATTGTATCCGAGTAATAGCGAGTTCTCTGCAAAAATTGTCCGAAAAACGAAGGTTTTTCGGGCTTTTTATTACGTATTTCGTAAAAATTGGCTCGTGTAATCTAGCATTCTCTTGCATTCTTATGCTATACTTTCTATAGTAGCATGCAAAAGGGTAGGATAGTAGATGAGTCTCGGCTACACTACCTATCCCATGATCAACAGTATCTCCACGTGTAGACAGTCAAGTTCTAACTAACATCGTTGTGCATACGTCAAGATGTGGCGTATGCGTCTTCCTATATGCGCTTTAGAGCACATGTCGTTGATGTGTTTGTCTAATGTTATTCCGGAAGGAGGACCTTGCATATGCAGCAATATATTGATCTGCTCATCGACGCCCTCCTGGATGAGGGGTTTACCGTCGAAGAGGCCAGCCGACTCATTCAATTACGTGAAGAGTATGAAGAGCGACTGGCGACAGAGGAAACGAATTATCATCGTTTTATACGCTGGCTGGTCGAACACGGTCGTTTGAGCGATTGGTATTGAGACTAAACAGAATGGCCCCTGGAGCCACTCTTGCTCTCTATCTCTTGCTGTCTCACTAAAGTGAGGCAAATGCTTGTCCAAGTTTTGGCTTGTTCTTGCGACTTTCTTGACTATTGGATACAATATAAGTGTGACGCGGGAAAAAACCCAGGCTTCGGCTTTGGTATCTTGCCTTCTTGTTGATATAGTTGAGAAGAGTATTGACACCAACAGCTAATCACAAGCTAAAGAAGAACACAAGCAAGGAAGCAAAGCGGTTGGAACGGCGTGGCAAGAGTGCTACGCCGTTTCCATATTTCTCATGTTGAGTTAGCAAGAGCCTACACGCGAGCAGAAACTGGACAAGAGAGTTCAGGCTACACAGGGCGTGAAGGCACTCTTATTTTGAAAGGCAGGGCCTCCATGAAAGCGGTTGTTATGGCTGGCGGGGAAGGATCGAGGCTTCGACCATTGACGATTCGACGCCCTAAGCCGATGGTACCCGTTGCTGGTAAACCAGTGATGGAACATATCCTCGACCTCCTTAAACGCCATGGTATTACAGAAGTTGTTGTTACGGTCCAATACCTGGCAAGCAGTATCGAAGATTACTTTGGCAATGGCTCACAGTTTGGCATGCGTATCACCTATTCGCGAGAAGACGTGCCATTGGGAACGGCTGGTAGCGTGAAAAACGCCGAAGATCAACTAACCGAGCCATTTCTGGTAATCAGCGGTGATGCGCTGACAGACTATAACCTGACAGATCTCATCAAGTTCCATCAGGAAAAGAAATCGATGGCCACCTTGATGCTGGCACATGTGCATAATCCCCTGGAATATGGGGTCATTATCACCAACGAGGAAGGTCATATCACCCAGTTCCTAGAGAAACCGAGTTGGGGTGAAGTGTTCAGCGATACCATTAATACCGGTATCTACGTCCTCGACCCCAAGATTTTCTCGTACTTTGAGAAAAACAAGCAGTTCGACTTCAGCCAGGAACTGTTCCCCATGATGCTGAGAAATGGTGATCCCATCTACGGCTACGTCGCTGAAAGTGGCTACTGGTGTGATGTGGGAAATCTGCCAGAATACATGCGAGCCAATGCAGATATCTTGCAGGGCAAAGTCGAGGCAGAGGTCACTGGCAAGAATATTGGAAATAACATCTGGTGCGAAGAGGGTGTCGAAATTGCGGAAGAGGCCCAAATCTACGGACCAGTCTACCTCGCCCATGATTGCAAGATCAAGGGTGGAGCTATTATTCATGGGCCGAGCGTCATTGGTCACTACACCATTGTCGATGAACGGGCGCAGGTGGATCGTAGCATTGTCTGGAACAATTCCTACATCGGTGAACGGGCCGAACTCCGTGGGGCATTGGTCGGCTCCTCAACGGGTATTAAGAGCAAAGCGGTCATGTTTGAAGGCTCAGTGATTGGCGACAACTCAACCATCCAAGAGGGGGCGATCATCCAGCCCAATGTGAAAGTATGGCCCGATAAGGAGATCGAAGCGGGAGCGGTTGTCAATACCAGCATCATCTGGGGATCGCAAGGCCGTCGCGGATTGTTTAGCCGCTTTGGCGTAACCGGCTTGGTCAACGTCGATCTGACCCCAGAGTTTGCGACGCAGTTGGGTGCCGCCTACGGAGCCATCCTGCCCAAAGGTACAACCGTGTGTATCAATCGCGACTCGTACCACCGTACTCCCCGTATGATTAAGCGGGCTATCATCTCTGGTCTGCCCTCAGCAGGTGTCAATGTAGATGATATCAACCAGGTACCTATCCCGGTTGCACGCTACTTCATTCGCAATACGAATGCCGTGGGCGGTATTCATGTGCGTCTCTCACCGCACGATAAGCGTGTGATCGATATTAAGTTTTTCGATCAAAATGGTCTGGACATTAATAAAACCACCGAACGCAAGCTAGAGAACCTCTTCTTCCGCGAAGATTTCCGTCGTGTTGATGTCGATGAGGTGGGGGCCATTGAGGTGCTATCAACCGAGGAGGTACTTCATCGCTACCTGGAAGGTTTCGCAAAGGTAGTTGACCACGATGTAGTACGCAAACGCAAGTTCCAGGTAGTGATAGACTACGCCAACGGCAGTACAACCCAACTCTTGCCTGGCATCTTTAAGCGTCTGGGATGTGATCTGGTGGTACTAAACACAGGCAGAGATGAGACACGCTCCTCGCGCTCCGTGGAAGAGATAGAAAAAGACACGCAGCGTCTGGCAACAGTGACGGCGGGTCTGAATGCTGACATGGGTATACGTATCGATCCAGGTGGTGAAAGTATCGGGCTGGTAGATGATCGTGGACGTGTACTCGATGGTATGAAGATGATGGCTGTGATGACGAGCCTGTTTTTGCGACGCTACAGTGGCGCCACTGTGTGTGCACCAGTAACGGCCCCCAGCGCACTACAGCATATCGCTAAACAGTATGAGGGTCATATTCAACATACCAAGGTACTCCGCCATGCGATCATGATGGCCGCCACGCGTGAGGGCGTCGTGCTGGCAGGCGATGGTATGGGTGGCTTTGTCTTCCCTGAGTTACAACCTGCTTTCGATGGCATGTTGGCAATCGCCAAGCTGCTTGAACTGCTGGCAACCTTCCGCATACGCCTCTCTGAGGTGGTAGACGATCTACCTCAGTACTACCTGAGCAGTACACGGGTTGTCTGTCCATGGGAGCATAAAGGCAAAGTTATGCGTATTCTGAGTGAGCAGTATCGTGAACGGCGTGCCAAGCCCATTGATGGTATCAAAATCGACCTTGGGAAGGAGTGGGTTCTGGTCCTGCCTGATGCTGACCGTCCTTTGTTCCATGTCGTCGCAGAATCGGTCTCAAACGATCAGGCCCAAGCTCTGGCCGAAAAGTATGCCCGCGTGGTGAGTGGTCTGCAACAATAGATGTGTGTTATGTGAGCATGAACCAAGAAGCGGTGGGTCTGTGTAGACCCACCGCTTCTTGGTTCATGCTCACCATGGCTGTTTTAGCGTACTCCAACCAGACAAGATTCCAGCAACTGTGTTCCAATCAAGGTATCCTGCTTCATTTGCTGCTGCAAGCGTTCAATGGCCCACTGCACGCCGGTAGTTAGCTCAATTTGTGGCTCCCACTTGAGAACACGTCGAGCAAGCGCATTATCCAAGATACAGGAATTCGCCTCGACGAGCGAATTGGAGATATAGACCGGTTCGATCTCACTGAAGAGCAGGTAGGCCACTGTCTGGTAGAGTTGATTGAGGGTGTAGCCATGGCCCGAACTGATATGGAGGGTCGAATTCTGGCCTCGCTCTAGAGCCGCCATGTTAGCTGTAACTACATCATCGATAAAGATATGATCACGTACTTCATCGACGGCCCCACGAATGATCGGGCGTTGCCCTTCCTGAAGCATACGCACAAAGTAGCTCAGAGGGTGATGAGCAGAAGTACTATCGGTCTCACCATAAACATCAGCATAGCGTAGAATAGTATGGGTGAGACTATACTGTCCCGTGTAGTAGCGTACATACCATTCGCCAGCAACTTTACTGATATCATGCGGAGCCTTTGGACAGAGGGCTGTACTTTCTTGAACGACAGGTATGCCTGTCTCTGCTATATCAGCAGAGCTTACACGTCCGTAAAGACCGCTCCCACCAGAGGCGAAAATAATTTTGCTGACAGATGCGCTTACACAAGCATCAAGGACATTGAGTAGCCCGCGAATATGCGTATCAGCATCGGTGACGGACATCGCGGCCAGAGGCAGAGTGTCCTGAGTGCGTTGCAGAGCATGATGACTGACGATATCTGGGCGTTCTCTTTGCAAAAGTGAGTGCAGTTTGCTATCGCGAATATCCATTGAATAGAAGCGTGCGCGGGGATCAACGGCCTTGCGTGAGCTGTGCAGAAGGGTATCGATCACCAGTACATCATGACCAGCATCCAAGTATGCTTTCGTGAGATGAGAGCCAATAAAGCCTGCTCCACCAGTAATTGCTATTTTCATATTCTTCTCCTGCCTAATTTTTGCTAAAAACAGTATATTTTTGTAAAGTTAGTGCCTCCATGCATGACATGGGCTTATTCATAGTATAGTGAGAGGGCCTATCGATACATAGAAAGATAAGAGTTATGGAGCGTAACTATTCGGCACTCCTCACCATTTACGCTGGTTCGCATATCGGGGGCAGTAAAGCAGCGAGGAAGCGACTACCTCAATGGTTACAACATGAAAGAAGCAAGGAACCTGAGAAGGTTTCCTTGCTTCTAGCTTCTACCTAATTAAGGAGATTATTCAGGGAGATGAGGACTGCTTAGCAATTTATCGAGCGTAGATTTCTTGACACGATAGGCTTGACGGCGACCTTTGTGGGGGAGGGTAATCGCCTCTAAGGCACCGCTCTTGATCCAACGCCGGACGGTGGTATCGTCCACACGCAAGCGACGAGCTACCTCACGGACAGTAAGCAATTCTTCCATATCTTCGGCCATAAATGTTTCTCCTGTACCATTTAATACAGCACTACGACGAGGCATATTGTACACCTTTACTTTGAACTTGGGTATCAGTATAGCGAGCCATACCCATTTACAATAGAAACGAGATTTTCAATGTGCTCAGAGGATCCTGAGACGTGGTAAACTGGCATTATACAAACGGCAGACGCTTCGTTTTTCTCTGCTATGCTTATGCATAAGACGGCATCACAGAGAAAAAGACACATCGTCGTCAGCCAGTTAACTATACTATACATATCGGCGCAAACAAACTAGAATGCAATAGACAGGAAAGTGACGAAGTTCGGCAAATGCTCAGGAGAGGCTTGCATTTCCACAACCGCATTGAGACGGTACAATCAGAACAGGTATGAAAGAGGATCTTTATGTCCAGTATTACATTAGTGATGAGTGATTTACACCTTACCGATGGTCAAAGCATTCTTGAAGGCTTTGGTGATACTCAGCAGGCAGCACTGGAAGGGCTGATAGCCGCCACCACTGCGGGGGGGCCACTAGGACGTGCAGATACTGTTGAGTTGGTCATCAATGGCGATGGCTTCGACTTTTTAGCAATTTCCCCATATACACCTGTAGGAACCAGCGACATTGCGATAGCGATGGAAAAGCTAAACAAAATTGTTGCAGCTCACACTCCTTTCTTTGAAACATTGCGCCGTTTTATTGATACTCCTGGACGCCGGGTAACTTTCATCACCGGAAATCACGATATAGAATTGCGTTTTGCCAAAGTACAGGCGGGCATTTATGCGGCTATAGGTGTTGCCTCAGACGATCCACGAGTCTTCTTTTGTCCAACCCGTTTTTATCGTCCTCTAGCAGATGTTTACATTGAACATGGCAATAACTACGATTTTTGGAATCAGAGCATGCCGGGACTGTGGGATGACTCAGGACAGCCGCTCGATATGAATCCTTCTCTAATTACTTTACCAGTTGGCTCACGGTATTTTCAACATGCAGCCTATCCAATTAGCCTTAATTATGCCTATTTTGACCATTTTGAGCCATCAATGAATAGCCCGCGGCAAATCGCATTGCTCTGTTTGCTAGCTCCTGAGATGGTGGTAGAGACAGCTAAACATACTCTGGAGTTGCTCTCCCCGCCACGCAAGGCACTAGTAAACCTGGCACCAGGTGAAGAGCAGATACCTGTCAAGCTCTTTGAGCAGGCTATGATGGATTTTGCCGCCTTCCATCAGGATATGAGAGAGCAAAAAGAGGGTTGGGTTGAGCTAGGTGGACAAGATAGCGACAAGGTACAGGCAGACACTATGATGGAGTACCAGATGTTGCTTGAAGCACTGACCCTCCCTACTACTGAAGCAGTTGCGGCTATCTGCACACCAACAACGTATCAGATGGGTGAGAGTGTTGCCATGGGTATGCATGCCGTACTGCAAAATGAACCACAACTGCGCTACGCTCTCGCGGGTCATACCCATATGGTACGTATTGATCTTGTCAATAACGGCACGCAAAGCTATCTGAATACCGGAACATGGACAACACGCCTGGCTCTGCCAGCTCCTGGCGAAGTCAATGCCGCCCGGGTTGAATGGTTGCGCCACCCCAACTGGCAACAGATTCCATTGCGCGATGTGTCACAACTAACGTTTGCTATGCTCAATGCTACCTCTCATGGGCCATCCAGCGCGAGTTTATGTGCATGGGAAGGCGGGCGCAAAGGCAGCTACCGGGTGATAGCGTAAAGGATAGAGAGCTATGACAATACGAGATATAAGCGATGTGGCTACAACAGAGCCGACAGCTAAAATAACTAACCCAAACACAACCAGAAAGAAACTGGTCCTGATTGACGGCCATGCGATGATTCACCGGGCCTTTCACGCTGTACCAGAAGGGCTCACAAATACGAAGGGAGAGCCGGTCAACGCTACCTTTGGCTTCACATCAATGTTGATGAAAGCTCTATTAGAGGAGAAGCCAGAGTATATCGCCATGACTTTTGACCGACCCTCGCCAACATTTCGACATGAGCAGTTTGCCGCATATAAAGCTCAACGACCAGCACTACCTGATACCATGCGTCCTCAGTTTAAGCGCATTCGGGAAATGGTCCAGGCATTTGGTATTCCCATCTACGAAAAAGATGGCTTTGAGGCAGATGATGTCCTGGGAACGCTATCGGTACAGGCCACAGAGCATGGCGTGGACACGATTATCTATACCGGCGATATGGATACGCTACAACTGGTTAATGAACACGTGATGGTCAAGGTGGCGAAGCGAGGTATCACCGAAATCACCGAGTATACCGAAGCAGCAGTCGAGGCACGCTACGGCTTTCCACCTGAGAAATTGCCCGACTTTAAGGGGTTGGTTGGCGATAAGTCAGATAATATTCCGGGCGTGCCGGGGATTGGTGAGAAAACTGCCAGTAAATTGCTGGCGGACTATGGCAACCTGGAAGGTATTCTGGCACATCTGGACGAACTGAAGCCCAAGGAGCAGAAACTGATCCGTGATAAGGCTGAACAGGCCAAAGAGAGTAAATTTCTGGCCACGATTGTGCGCGATGTGCCGATTCAGCTCGATCTAGACGCCTGCCGGATTGAGCATATGAACCGTGACAACGTACTGGCTCTCTTCCGCGAACTGGAGTTTCGCACCATGGTCGGTAGGGTAATAGAACTATTCCGTGCTTTGGGCATAGCTGCGCCCGACGATGATGGGGCAGTTTCTGAAGAGGAAAGTATACCCGCGAGGAAGAAGCCAGCCGAACCGATACCGCAACAGGAAGAAGACTTACTGCTGGCCCCTCCGGTCGGTATCGTGCCGATCCTCACCCCACCACTACCACCAGGGGCAGAGACTGAGAGCAAGCCTTTTGCTATAGCCGCTCAAGGAGCAGGTGGTCAAAAGAGTCATGACCATGCAGCAAGCGTAGCATCGTCACACGCCGAAGAAGAAGGACCAGTGCAGCTCGATTTGTTTGACATGCCCGAAGTAGCACCCGAGGCGGTACGCAAGTTGCGCCTGCCGGGGACCACTAGCTATGCTCAGGGAGTATCCATTATTGAAGAAAGCAGCACAAAGCCAACCCAAACACTGATCGTCGACAGCGAAGAACGGTTGCAGGTGCTGCTCAAGAGTATGCGAGACGCCGGAGGATTTGCCTTTGACACCGAAACGATCTCTGAAGACCCCTGGCACGCTGAGTTAGTTGGTCTCTCGTGCTCGATGGCGGCTGGCGAGGCATACTACATTCCGGTGGGACATATACAAACACTTGACTATCAAGAGCCAGGTAGGCAACTCCCCCTATCCTACGTATTGGAAAAGCTTCGCCCCTTGCTGGAAGATGCCAGCATCAAGAAATATATGCACAATGCCAAGTACGACATGCTAGTTCTGGCACGCTATGGCATCACGCTCCATGGATTGGCCTTTGATACCATGCTGGGTGCCTACTTAACAAACCCTGGTCAACGTGGGTTAGGCTTAAAAGATCAGGCCTTTCAGCGACTCAATATTGTGATGACACCCATCTCGCAACTGATCGGTACGGGCAGCAAGATGATCAGCATGGCCCAGGTACCGATACGTATGGCAGCTGATTACGCTGGTGCCGATGCAGATATGACGCTGCGACTGGTGAAACCGATTCAGAATGAGCTACAGCGTCATAACCTGCTCGACCTATATAACAGCGTTGAATTGCCGCTGGTGCCAGTTTTGTTACAGATGGAGATGGACGGAGTAGCACTGGATGCAAACTTCCTGGTAGAGTTTGACAAGAAATTAAGCGAGCAGGTGAAAGCTCTCGAAAAAGAGATTTACACGGCAGTAGGCCATCAATTCAACATCAACTCCACGAAACAACTCGGTGAGATTCTGTTTGGCGAACTGAAACTGCCTTCTGGTAAGAAAACGAAAACGGGGTATTCAGTCAGTGCTGACGTGATTGAGGGTTTACGAGGCAAGCATCCTATGGTCGATTATCTCCTGGAATATCGACAACTGACCAAACTCAAGTCAACCTATGTAGATGGTCTGCTGGCATTGATGGATCCAGTTACAGGAAGGGTGCATACCTCATTCAACCAGACGGTCGCCTCCAGTGGAAGGCTATCTTCCAGCAATCCAAACCTGCAAAATATTCCAGTACGTACCGAGTTAGGACGGCAGATTCGCCGAGCCTTTATCGCCGACCCCAGCTATGTGCTGCTCACCGCCGACTATTCACAGTTCGAACTCCGTATCCTCGCCCATATCACCCACGAACCACGCCTGGTAGAAGCATTCAGCAAAGGCGAGGATATTCACACTATTACGGCTTCGTCGCTCTTTAACGTTCCTGTCTCCGAGGTCACCAAAGACCAACGGCGGCTGGCAAAAACAGTCGTCTACGCCGTACTCTATGGCCAATCCGCCTTCGGACTGGCCCAGATCACAGGTATGACCAATAGCGAAGCCTCAGAGTTTATCAAACGCTATCACGAAACGTTCCCTAACATTAAGCATTATGTCGATAGCACACTCCATCAAGCACGCACTCAAGGTTATGTGAATACCCTCTATGGGCGCAAACGCTTCATTCCAGATATGCACTCGCTGGCCTTCGTTGAGCGACAAGCTCTTGAGCGTGAAGCCATCAATATGCCTATTCAGGGTGCAAACGCCGACCTGATCAAGATCGCCATGATCCGCATTCAGCACGCCCTTGAAGAAAAGCTCATGAAGACGCGCATGATCTTGCAGGTACACGATGAATTGGTCTTTGAGGTAGCTCTCGAAGAGCGCGAACGCGCAAGGAAGCTGATCAAAGCCATGATGGAAGGCGTAGCCAAGCTGGATGTACCGATTGAAGTTGAGTTAAAAGTGGGCAAAAACTGGTATGAAGCCGAGCCGATGGAGTAAAATGTAGGGCAACCTGAATACCGATATTTTTTAAGGAGCTTTTCCGTGCAATTATCTCATACTGTCACTAAGCTTCCACCGTATCATTTTGCCAACGCCAAGCAGAAAATAGCAGAGCGGAAAGCGGCAGGCGTCGATGTAATCAGCCTCTCGATGGGTGATCCCGATCTGCCTGCCCCACAAGCTGCTATTGACCGTTTGTGTGAAACGTTGCAGAACCCGGAGAATACACGCTATCCAGAATACCTGGGTATGCGTGCGTTGCATGAAGCCATTGCGGCATGGTTTGAGCGACGCTTTGGGGTGCAATTGACACCGGAGCACGATATTTTGCCCTTACTTGGCTCAAAAGAGGGGCTGGCCTATGTACCAATGGCCGTACTGAATCCTGGCGATGTTGCTCTGATCCCTGATCCCTATTATACCGTATATGTGACAGGGAGTACGACGGTAGGAGCGCAAGCATATATGCTACCGTTGTGCGAACAGAACGGCTATCTGCCAGAGCTCGATAGCATCCCACAGGATGTACTGGCAAAAGCACGCTTACTGTGGCTAAACTACCCAAACAATCCCACAGCGGCCTGTGCTGATCGGCATTTCTTTGAGAAGTCGGTCGAGTTTGCTCAGCAGTATAACCTGGTTATCGTACACGATATGGCCTATGCCGAGGTCTATTTTGACAATTTTCGTCCCATGAGTATTTTGCAAATTCCAGGAGCTAGCGAGGTAGCGGTCGAACTACATTCATTGAGTAAGACGTATAATATGGCCGGGTTTCGCGTAGGTATGCTCGTAGGCAATGCCGAACTGGTCGATGCGGTGGGACGCCTTAAGAGCAACATCGATAGCGGTATGTTCCGCCCCATCCAGTATGCCGCCATTGAGGCTCTACACCTGCCACAAACATGGATAGAGCAGCGCAACACACTCTACCAGCATCGGCGCAATATGCTGGTCGAGGGCTGTAACGCCATAGGCATGCACACTCAGGCCACTAAAGCGGGCTTATATGTATGGGCCGCGATACCTGAAGGCTTCACATCACGCGACTTTGCCAATTGGCTTTTCGACAAAACAGGCGTTTTTATCACCCCCGGTACCAATTTCGGTAAGCAAGGCGAAGGCTATGTGCGTATTTCTATGACAGCACCGGACGAGCGGATTGAAACAGCCTTGAAACGGATGAAAGAGGCCCTACAGGGGTAGATCGATGAAGATAGAGCATGGGAGGCTAGGCATAAAGCTTTCTTGCTCCACTAACATACAGCAACCAATACATTTTCCTATGTTTGGAAAGGCAAAGCATATGGGTACGATTACTGAACAAAATATTGATATAGCGCATCGCGCTCCTACGAACGCCTGGCACCTGTATGTGGGCAGGGATATTTGCGGAAATGTGGAGGAGGGGCTAAACCATGAATGGTTGGTGACCAATGGTTTAGGCGGCTACGCCAGCGGCTCGCTGGTGGGAGCAACCACGCGTAGCTATCATGGGCTACTCGTGGCGGCTACCCGTCCACCAGTCGAGCGTACTGTTTTGGTAACAAAGATAGACGAAACAGTCAGACTTCCTAATGGACACACACTCCATTTAGGCACCAACGAATATCAGGATGGCACGATTGACCCGCAAGGTTATCAACACCTTGATACTGTTGCCCTTGAAGGCGATATCCCTTGCTTTACTTACACGCTGGGAGAGTTGCTCAGTCTAGAGAAGCGCATATGGATGGAGTACGGGCAAAACACCACTTATGTACAGTATACGTTACACGGTGCCTTTGATGAATCCATTGAGAAAAGCGAGGAGAAGTTGACACTTACCGTGTCGCCCTATTGTCTCTATCGCGACCATCACAGTGTCACACGTGGCTCACCAAACTGGCGATTTCTCGTGGATAATCAGGGCAACAAGTGTTCTGTGCGGGCTTACGATGGTGCCACACCTATCACAATGATCGCAGGCCCATCAGCAATCTTCACGCCTACTGGTTGGTGGTATTGGAAAGTCCTCCATCGACGAGAACGCGAGCGGGGACTACCCGATATTGAAGATGTCTATCAACCTGGCAATTTTCGTATGCAGCTTGTGCCAGGTATGCACGTGACGCTGGTACTAAGGGCCGAAAGTGACTTACCTGCCGAACTGGGTAGAGAGCTGCATGAGGACGCTGTAGCACACGCCCTACTCCGTCACAACCGCCGCAATCGGCAACTCTTAACAGTAGCAGAGCGCACCACCGCAGATTTAGCGCAGAAAGACCCGGTGTTAGCGCGTCTGACTGTAGCCGCCGATCAATTTATCGTAGCACGTCCAGAACAAGGAGCATCTTCGGCTATAGGAAAAGAGAACATTCGGCTGACTCCTGAGCGCAAGACCATTATCGGCGGATATCCCTGGTTCACCGACTGGGGACGCGATAGCATGATCTCACTGCCCGGACTGCTGCTCACTACGGGCAGATATAGTGAGGCGCGTGGGTTACTAAAAGCGTTTGCTTCCTTTACACAAAACGGTTTGATACCTAACCGTTTTCCCGATCACGGCGAAGCTCCTGAATACAATACAGCGGATGCCACACTGTGGATGTTTCACGCCCTTGATTCGTACCTAGCAGTCACCGGAGACTGGACGCTGTTGAAAGAACTTTACCCTACCATGAGCGATATCATTGCATGGCACGTACGTGGCACAAGCTACAACATCGGCGTCGATACTCGCGATGGATTATTGCATCAGGGTGTGCCCGGCCTGCAGTTGACATGGATGGATGCCAAAGTTGATGATCGGGTTATCACGCCGCGACATGGCAAAGCGGTTGAGGTCAACGCCCTCTGGTATCGTGCGCTCACAGCCATTGAAAGCTGGGCCGTGCGCCTCTCGATAGATGCGACACAGTATAGTCAACTGCGAACACAAGTGCGTCAGAACTTTGCTTCGCGCTTCTGGTACAAAGACGGAGGGTATTTATATGATGTGGTCGATGTGGATGGAGTACCAGGCCAGAATGATGCATCGTTGCGCCCCAACCAACTCCTGGCAGGGTCGCTGACCCGCGATCTCCTCTCTGAGGAGCATTTGAGCAGCATGTTACAGCAAGTGACCAAGCACCTCTTGACGCCGATAGGCTTACGCTCCTTGAGTCCCGACGACCCGCACTACCAGAAGCATTTCAATGGTAAACGTGAGGAGCGTGACGCAGCCTATCATCAAGGAGCGGTCTGGCTATGGCTGATAGGCGCGTATATCGACGTGCATTGGCGCGTGCATAACGACCGCCAAGCACGGCGTACTCTCTTAGAGCCGTTCATCGAGCATCTCTGGAGCGCCTGCCTGGGAACGCTGAGCGAGGTGACGGAGCCGGAGCCACCTTTTACCCCTGGAGGCTGCTTTGCACAAGCCTGGAGCGTGGCTGAGGTATTGCGTTGCTGGCATTTGATTGCAGAATAGAGGCATTGTTACTGCACCTTGATCACAATAGCACTCACATTCCCTTCGCCACCGGACAGATTGGCGGTATCCACCAGAGTACGAGCTAACTTCTGAGGATCGCCACTTTGTCCTTGAACAAGGAGTTCGGTCAGCTTCTCATCGCGGACCATGTGCCAGAGGCCATCTGTGCAAAGGAGAATCAGATCGTTCACGGCCACGTCGCGTTGGAAAAGATCCACCGCTATAAAGCTATCTTGACCAAGGTAGCGATAATGCCGATGGCGTTTGGGGCTATTGTATACCTCATCAGGTTGCAGAAGGTTGACCTCAACCAGATTAGCAGCCAGAGTATGATCTGTGGTAATGCGCTGTAAACCCTGAGCGGGATTATAGTGATAGGCACGACTGTCACCTACACTGGCCACATAGAGGCGATGTTTGTACAGCAGAGCTACCGTCAACGTGCTCGCCATGAAGGCTTCGTAATCAGCGTTACAATGATAGATCACTTGATTAGCCTGACGCACCGCATTGCCTAACCACGGTTCCAAGATGGTATCAGGAGGGGGTAACGGTCGGGAAGGAGATGAGGCCTGTTGATCACTAGAGGGGGCCTGGCTACCCGATATGCTGTAAGAAGAAGAATTTGTGGATACGCTGAGCAGTGGGATAAGTACATCGGCAATGGTGACTATAGCGAGGCGGCTGGCCTCATGTCCTCCAGCGGGTTTGCCTCGTGGGCTGCGTAGCCCATCAGCAACGGCAAAGAGACCAAAGGGGTGCGGAGGAGGAGTAAGCTTGACACATAAACCTTGCACGATGAGTAACATATCTTCGTTCTCCTCGGCAGCATAGCGACGTCCCACATCACTGACATAACCAACCTGACAGACGTCTGTTACCAGATGCGAGGTATCTTGCAGGCTATGTCCGCAGCGACGGCAGAAGCGTGAGGTAGCGCGATTCTCTTGCCCGCACTTCCCACAAGGATTCTCTGGAATGACCGTATGCACAATCACGTTCGCATTGCCTGTTGAGGCAAGAATTGTGGGCATATCGGTAATCGGCGGCGAGGTCAGTGCAGCATTCAGAGCCTCGGCAAATTCTTTAGCCGAAGGATAGCGTTTAGCAGGTTCAAGCTCCATAGCACGTTCAATAACAGCGTCTACGGCAGATGGAACCTCTGGATTGAGTTTACTGGGCGGCGGTACTTCAGCACCCACGTTACGCACTAAAGCTTGAAAGGGTAGCAGACCGGTGAAGAGCTGATAGGCGATGACCCCCATAGAATAAATATCGCTAGCAGGTTCAGCCTTCCCATGCTCTTGTTCAGGAGCAACATAATGCTCCGTACCGACGCCCCAACCCCGTTGCGTCAGAGGTTGCTCTTTTTGCATAGCACGAGCAATGCCAAAGTCGGCCAGAACGAGACGTCCATCATCCTGATGAACGAGCAGATTGGAGGGCTTAATGTCACGATGGACGATCTGTTGAGGATGAGCATGTACAGCACTGAGAGCTTCAGCCAGATCATTGAGGTAACGTTGGGCTAAAGGAACAGGCAATGGCTTCTCAGCCTTAAGCAGCGATTTGAGGGTGCCACCGGTGATCAGTGGCATCACAAGATAAAGAAGGCTACCATCCTGACCAAAGTTAAGGATCGGCACAATATTTTTATGGTGCAGTTGATGTGCATAGCGGGCCTCACGCCGGAAGCGTTCTATCGCAGTGGGCATATCCATATTGTTCTTGGCCACCGAAATAATGACCTTGAGGGCTACCTGTTGCATTTCGAAGGTGTCATTGACGCCATACACTGCCCCCATTCCCCCCAAACCAATCAATGTTTCGACACGGTAGCGACCCGCTACCACAGCACCAGGCAGAATACACTGGCAAGAAGGGTTTGTACATTGCGTCGTTCCAGGTAGGTAGTCAGCTCGACAGCGCGGGTTAGGGCAACGTGGCATAATTTTTTCTTATTCCATCCTCATGTATGTTCTAGCAATATAGAAGCTTTCTCCTATTGTAGAATGATGAGGAATGACTGTCAATGAGGAATGACTGTCAATAAGGAAAGAGATGGAAAGGCTTCAAGGCTCTAGTTTATGCTAGAGCCCTGAAGCCCTTTCCATCTCTTCTCCCCAATTATCCTACCTTTTCTTGTCTACCAAGGTCTTTCGTTGTATCCTACGAACAAATAATTTTGGAAAAGGAAATGTTAGCACTTAATAACAGTTATGAGTGTTGAGGAGAAAAACATCGCAGCAATAGCAAAAGAACAGCTATCCCTAGCTTCCAGGCAAGCGAAGCTCTCCCAGTCATGGTATATCATGCTACGTTCTTCCCTCTGGCTCTGCTTACTACTTGCCCTGCTCATACGTGTGTGGTTGATCTATCATACGCATGGGGTGATAGATGGGGATGAGGCTATGGTGGGGATTCAGGCTGAACATATCCTGCGTGGTGAGCATCCGATCTATTTTTACGGACAGGCATACATGGGAAGCCTGGAAGCCTATGTGATGGCAGTGCTGTTTGCTCTCGGCGGAGCTTCGGTATGGATGCTGCGAGCCGAACCTATCCTACTTTCACTCCTGGTAGTCTATCTGACATGGCGACTGGCAGGAGCATTAGCAGAAACAGCACAATTGCCCCCGCTTGCCCGGCAGCTATTTCAGACCCTGGCAGCACTCTTTGCCGCCGTACCACCACTCTATGATACAGTCCTAGAGCTACGCACACTGGGCGGCTATATTGAGACCTTTGTGTTGATGCTCTTGCTGCTACTCTCAGCCCTGCAATTAACGAGACGCTGGCATGCAGGAGCATCTTCCAAAGAACTCGCCTTACGTTGGGCTGGTATTGGCTTTATTGTTGGTCTCGGATTTTGGGTCAACCCATTGTTGGTCTCTGCCGTCCTGGCAACAGCTATCTGGATCGTAGTGTTTTATCTTAGAGAGCTTGCACAGCCTAAGATGCGTTTTAAATTTTTACAGCGGGTACAGGTAGTGGGACCTGACCCCCACAAGGGGGGTCACTACATTTCAAAGACACTCTCCATCATTTGTAGGGACGCGATCAATCGCGTCCCTGGGGCGGGGTGGGGCCACCTGAGCGGCTCCATCCGACCTTGGGGAGCCCCGCCTCAGCCCAGGGACGCGATCAATCGCGTCCCTACTACCTTGACTTGCCCTTCATGGAAATGTATTGCCCCTTGTGGGGGTCAGGCTCCACGCACAGCTTCCACGTTCTTGCGTCAATGCATTCTCGTGCTCGTAGCCCTCCCAGCCAGCATGATTGGAGCCGCGCCGGCCCTGTACTGGGGCCTCCACAACCACTGGGCCAATATTACCTATGTACAGCAACTCGGCGATCTCAAACTCTTAGATGTGGCTATAAAAAGTCACTATCATAGTCGCCTGGAATTAATACGTGATCAAATCGCTCTCTACCAAAGCACTATTGCTCCACATGTCATCAGTGGTTCACTACCTGTCGAAAGTACCACTCTCACCACTATCCATACCTTCACCTTGTATGTAGGACTGACTTGTCTTGTTACATCACTACTCTTAGTTGTGCTTTCCCTGTTATGGCATCATTCCCTACTTCTACGTATACGCCAGCTTATCTCCCTACCCTTGCTTTTTGCCATCTGTACCGCCTTCACCTTCTGTACTTCGACTATTACATCATCCGGCCTTATTTCACAGCAGCATGATCTCGCAGGACGCTACGCCACTCCCTTAATGCTGGCACTCCCTTTCTTTTTGGCAACAGTCTTCACGCTTCTTTTTGGGAAGGGGTCTCGTGTAGGGGCGGGGGTGGCGTGGATGTGGAGCGGGGGCCCTTGTGGCCGCCCGTTGGTGGGGGAATGGTTCCTCTCTTGGTTGAAAAAATCTACCTTTATGGCTGGCCGACGTAGCCATAATCATCACTCAACACACTTGCCACATCCCACCCAACGGGCGGCCACAAGGGCCCCCGCCACCCATCCATACCACCCCCGCCCCTACGCGATTGTACCCTTGATCATACAGGGTGTATTGTTTGCCATCCTACTTTTATACGTGGGAGCGCAAATAGCTACCTTTGGCTTGACCGATGCAGATGCCACCTTCCAATCGCCATCGTGTCTGGTCGCACCTGCCAGTGATGATAGCATTATTGCTTATTTACAGCAGGAACATGTCCACTATGGTTGGGCCGATTCCTGGCTCGCCACCCCGATTGTCTTTAACACCAATGATGGTATTATCCTGGCCGATCCACATCCAATCATCTATCAGCAAGGCTTTGGACGGTTACCTGCCTATACACAGGCCGTACTTCATGCTGATCACCCTGCTATGCTCACGTTTGTACCCCATAGCGATACATACCCGCTCCTGCTGCATGCACTGGATAATCAGCACGTTACATACCGTGTGAGACGTTTTCCGGCTCTGCGGGGTTATGATGTGCTGGTAGTGACAAATCTGAGCCGTAATGTAGCCCTTGCTGGCTCAAGAGATTTTGCGGCAGTGTTTCCGTATTGCGCGGTGTATCAATGACAAGGGCATCTCTTACGCTGTCACCATCATTATCTTGATTGCTCCGCTGTCTGTTATCAACAGCATTCTCTTTGGCTATCTGGCAGCGAATAGTGGTTCCTTGTTCTGACACTTGCGAGATTGGGACAGTTGTATCACTTGTATCCGTTGTATCACTACGCGGTCACGCTTCCATTCTCGTTTTCTCCGCCATCTCCCTCTTGGAATGTGATATGTCTCTCTTGTCTCCATAAGCCCCACGAGATACGCAACGAGGTGGTGTAACCAGGATGGGTAGAGGGTCAAGCGTCGAGAAACTGGCAAAAGAGACAAAAACTATGTCTTCCTTACAAGGGAAAGACCACTATGGCTTCCTTTTCCCTAGAAAGAAGACACAGAAAAAGTATGACACTCCCTTCAGTCCATGTCCAAATCGCTCCCACCTCCGTTCCTTCTACGCCTCCGTGGCTAGGGGAGGTGGCCGTTCTGGCTCATGTGTTCAGCCAGTTGGGTCTCCAGAAAGCCATCGAGGAGCGCGTGCGGTTTGCACGCGCTCGCATGGGGGACTACGAGGTCATTGATTTTGTGGTGATGCTCCTTGGCTATGCCGTGAGTGGGGAACCAACCCTCAAGGCTTTTTCTCACCGACTCCTTCCGTTTGCCGAGCCGTTCATGGCGCTGTTTGGAAGGAAGAGCGAACCTGCCTCATCCTGCAACGCTTTCCCGCTTTCTGGCGGCCCTGGATCAAGCTCCCGTGGAGGCGCTCCGCACGCTCTTTCAAGAAGACCTGGTGGCACGATCTGCGTTCGCCTCCCCGCCAGGGGGAGTGTGGGACCGGCAGGGCCAGCATTGGACCGTGGTGGATGTCGATGGAACAAAGCAGGCTGCCAGACAACGGGCACTTCCCCAGACGGCAGACCGCGCCTTTGCCTCATCGCCGCTGTGATCGGGTCTCTGCTCCCGGTTACCTGGGACGCAAGCGTGGAGAAATCGTGCGCACGAGAACCACCGTACTCCAAGCGCATACCCATCAGTGGCTGGCCAGTTTCGGCAATGCTGGCAATGGCGATTACCGGGGAGAATTGCGGCGAGCACGAGAGGGGATTGCGACCTATGCCACCCGGCTCGCTCTCCCCCTCTCTCACGTGTTGGTGCGCTTAGATGGCTTGTACGGCAATGCGGCTCCGCTTGCCGATCTGCTCGCTCCTGGTGGGCCTGGGGTGATCGTGCGCGGGAAGGACTATCACCTGTTGGACCTGCCTGCCGTGCGCGCGCGGTTGCAACTCCCACCAGATCAACAGAGCAGGCATCCTGAGTCAAGCACCAGTCGTGCGCTCTACGACTACCCGAATATTGCCCTCACGCCCACAGGACCTGTGGTGCGCATGCCGCCTTTCTGCACGTCAGGGTGCGGACTCTTCCCCTTCCATCGGCACGCTGCGTAACGGGACGGTCTATGAACAGTTCTTCACCCCCGTCCCGCCAGACGCCTTCACCCCCGCTGATGTGCTTGACCTCGCGCTTCCCATCGAGGGTCCGCACGAAACCGTGCTCGCCGATGAAGATCAGGAACAAGACGCGGACCGCTGGGTTTCTCATACACGCCTTCCGACAAGAGTTCTGGCAAATCATCGCTCAATGGATCTGGAATCTTCGCTTGGAGTTCGGGCAGCACGTGTCTGCTCCCAGCATGCGTTTGACGGAATTCGCCTATTCTCAGATTGAGGAACCGGTGACGGCGAGGGAACCGGTGACGGCGAGGGAACCGGTGACGGCGAGGGAACCGGTGACAGCGAGGGAACCGGTGACAGCGGGTACGCCTGTCTGCTATGGGCCTGCTCAATGGGCACGCCGATACGCGCACCAAAGGATTTGCCGGAGCCGATTTCGCTGTGCAACCAGATGGAACGCTGCGTTGTCCGGCTGATCACCCACGCTACCCGCAAGAGCGGGTAGCAGAGCGGGAGGGCTCTGTGCGGGTGCTCTATGCTGCCCGGATTGGCCATTGTCGCTCCTGTCCCCTGCGCGCACAGTGTCAAGAAAACGGCTCTCCCATGAAACCGCGACGGGTGAGCGCGGTGTTCTGGCCACTCACTTCCACGACTTCCCCGCCCGATGAACCGCTCCCCGATCAGTCAGCGCCTTCTCGCCCAGTGCTTTTAACTTCCACGACTTCCCCACCCCATGAACCGCTCCCCGATCAGCCAGCGCCTTCTCGCCCAGTGCTTTGGGGCGATTGGGAGCGTTGTCATCTCCGGCAACACTGGTTCCATCTGCTGCGCGCACAAACCGTTCTGCTCACCTTTGGCCCGGTTCAGCACGTGGTGGCAGAGCAGGCTCAAGCACCACACGTGCAAACCAGAGCGCAGCGGGCTCATTGGCGGCTCAGTTGGCAGCAACGTCTTGCCCGCAATGCTCGCCCTCTTCCCTCCCCACCACTTGAGGTCACTCTCCATGGCCTCCCAGTCCAGTTTGCTCACGTCTTTGGCTTTGATGTGCTGACGGCGGCCTAAACGCTCTGCCAGATCGCTTGCTTCGCGCGCTTCTCGGATCTCTTCTGTCTGGCAAATCTTCAATATCTATCTCCATCTATCCATTTCTCTTTTTCACTTCACTTTTCGGTGTTTCCACTTCATGCAACGGTTGTCACCTCTCCTCCACCGCTATCTGCTTGCTTTATCTCGTTGCGTATCTCGTGGGTAAGCAACTTCCTTACAACAAGCCCAATTCCCTTGCACGCACAATCGCCTGTGTGCGGCTATGCACACCCAACTTGCCATAGATACTCTTGATATGCGTCTTTACTGTTCCCACCGTTACAACCAACCGCTCCGCAATCTTTTGATTCGCCATCCCTGCAGCCAGCAACTCCAGCACCTCCTGCTCGCGTCCACTGAGTGGTTCTAATAATACCTCAACCGAGGTAGTGATAGGTTTAGTCGCTACCTTTTCAGTTCTTTGTACGCTCAGGGACTCAGGAAACGCTGTCAATAGTTGTTTAATATATCCTGCTTGAGGAGCATTCTCTTTGGTACTCAACATCTTGGTCAGCAAGGCTTGTAGCGATAGTCCCTCATTTACGAAAACACGGACATAGCCTGCTGGTTCCGCTAACGTCACTGCCCGTTCCAGGGTCTTTATTGCCTCTGTTATGCGCTTTGCCTGTGCATATGCCTTTGCTTGTAACACTAGAATGGCAATCACATTGTGGACACGCCCGGCCTCTTCATCTTTCCCTAACATATGCTCAAGTAACGGCAATACCTCTGAAGAGCGTTGTTGGGTGATACCGACTCTTGCTAGCATCAGGTATTCAACTTCACGCTCGTATGATGGCTCGTCAGCCAAAGTGATGCTCGCCGTGCTTATCCATTGTTCAATGGCTGACCAATCCTCCTGAGCCAACGCCATTCGCGCCTGCCCAGCCATTGCCCAACGGAGGGCACGATCATGACCAAGCTTCTGAGCCATCTCTATTGCTCTGGCAAGGAACTCCTGTGCCTGCTCATACTCACCCCGCGCCTGCATGACCTCAGCCAGAATGATATAGCCTGGAGCCAGATAGATCTCTCGCAACGTCTCCTTACCAAGTGCAATCGCTTGTCGTAAATGCTGAGCGGCATCATCAAGTTGATTCCACTCAAGAAAGAGACTACCCAGGGCTATATGCGCCTCGACCACCTGCCACAATGGCCGTGATCCAGCCTGCTGTAGTACTTCCTGATAGACAGGAGCCGCATCTTGCAGCCGCCCCTGCATCACTTCAATATCTGTGAGCAAAATAGTGGCAAGCAGAACGCTGATCAAGTTGTTCGCCATCTGGCTCTGTGAACGCCCCTCTAACAGATATTCATGGGCTTCTTCCATATTGCCGAGCATCAGATAAGCTGCCCCGACAGCAATGGCACTGCTGCCACGAAAGTACAGATTATCTTGCGGAAGCAGAGCCAAAGCCTGCTGTCCATAGCTCAGCGCATAGGCAGCATCCCCACGCAAACGGGCCACATGGGCATACAAATCATACACTTCCCCCAATCCAGCAGCATTTCCTTCCGCACTCCACGCCTGTTCTGCTATGCGCAAAGGACGCTCGTGCGCTCCCACCTGTCCCGTAAAGAGCAGAATCCAGGCATATTGCAGACACAGCCGTGGTTGAGAGAGCAACACATCTTCTGGAGTTGCCTCTAACCAGCGTAACAAAGTCACATATTCGCCACGCTGCACCATTGTCATCCACACCAAGGCCGCAAGCTGCCCGGCTCGCTTAAAATCCTCTGCGGCAATCGCATAGTTCACCGCCTCTACCAGTGATCCTTCCTGCTCAAACCAGGTACTTGCCCGCTTACGCAATTCTGCTACCAGTTCAGGCTGTAATTGGCGTAAATGATACTGCAAGACATCGGCGAACAGATGGTGGTAACGATACCAGTTCCGCTCATCATCCAGAGGTACCACGAATAGATTCGCCTGCTCCAGGTGTTCCAGTATAGCCTGACTTCCCGTCTGGCCGGTCACCGCGTCGCACAATGAAGCATTCATGCGTTCAAGGATCGACGTCTGCATCAAGAAAGTACGCATAGCTTCAGACTGTTGATGCAACACCTCTTCAGCCAAGTAGTCGATGATGTAGCGATGACTCCCGGCAAAAGCAGTGATAAAGCCATGGATATCTTTGCGTCCTTGCATAGAAAGAGCCGCTAATTGCAAGCCAGCAATCCAGCCCTCTGTACGTGTTTCTAATGTCTCAATCTCCCCCGTGCTTACATCTAAGCCCATCATCTCGCGCAAAAAGAGCGATGCCTCTTCAGCCGTAAAGCGCAAGGCATCCGCACGCAATTCTACCAACTGACGCCTCATGCGCAAGCGAGCGAGCGGCAAAGGTGGATCAACACGGCTGGCAATAAACAGGTGCATTTGCGTTGGTCGATGTTCTAGCAAGAAGGTCAGAGCGTCTGCAATCGCCGGAGAGTCAATCATATGATAGTCATCAAGCACCAGCGCAAAGTGCTCTTGATGTGTGCTCAACTCATTGAGTAACACTGTAAGAATACGTTCAAGCGACGTGGGTTGGGGCGATTGCAACAACGCCAACGCCGTCTTGCCAATTTCTGGATGCATTTCTTGCAATGCCGTGACCACATATATCCAGAACACCACAGGGTCGTTGTCATTGATATCCAAAGAGACCCAACTCACGGGATAGCCACATTGCTGCGCCCATGTACTCACCAGCGTGGTCTTGCCAAATCCTGCCGGAGCCCCAACCAGCGTCAGGCCATGCTGCATCCCTATCTGCATCTGTGCCAACAGGCGTTGCCGGGGAACCAGATCAGAACGGATCGCCGGAAGGGTTATTTTTGAACGTAAGAAAAAGTGTGTTGTCCCAATTGCCATGGATAAAGTATATCTTATACAAGAACAGCCCGTATTTTGCGTGTGCTTTGGCAAAGCACACGCAAAATACGGGCTGTTCTTTCTCCTGCTATTGTATCCCTCGCATACTCAACTGCACCCTACCGCGTTGCATATCAACCTTTAGCACACGTACCTGTACTACCTGGCCAACCGCGACCACAGCAAGTGGATCTTTCACAAAACGGTCGGCCATCTCGGAAATATGCACCAGGCCATCCTGCTTGACACCAATATCCACAAAGGCTCCAAAGTCCACGACGTTGCGTACCGTCCCTTGCAAAATCATGCCCGCTTGCAAATCTTCCATTTTCAGTACATCATGGCGCAGAATGGGAGCAGGCAGGGCATCACGCGGATCAAGTCCAGGCTTTTCCAGATTCTCCAGAATGTCATTCAGCGTTGGCAGACCTACACCGATCTTTTTAGCAAGCTCTGCCCAGACCTCCTGTTCGCTATTCCCACTGCCAACAGATCGCTTGCTCTGCTTGCTACGCCCAAGGCTGTTCTGTAGCTTCACTAACTGGCGAAACTGTGCGATGCGTTCAGCAGGCTTGCCGGATAGCCCATTGTCGCTCTTCGGCAACATCTCCAACAAAGCACGCGCTGAGGCATAGCTCTCTGGGTGAATAAAGGTATTGTCCAGAGGCTCAACGCCTTTTACCACTTTGAGGAAACCTGCCGCCTGCACGAATGTCGCTGGCCCCAGCCCAGTGACCTTGTGCAGCTCTTCACGTGAGTGAAACGGCCCATGCTCCTCGCGATATTTGACAATCGCATTAGCAACGCGGCTATTGATACCCGACACATGCTTAAGCAGAGCCGCCGAAGCTGAATTGACCTCAACGCCCGCAAAGTTGACACACGATACCACAACCCGCTCAAGCGCATCGGCCAAGGCTTTCTGATCGACATCATGCTGATACAAGCCTACACCAACCGCCTTGGGATCGATCTTGACCAGTTCGGCCAAGGGGTCTTGCAAACGCCGGGCAATTGAGATCGTGCCACGCTGAGTCGCATCTAATGTGGGAAATTCCTGCCGTGCCATTTCCGAGGCCGAATAGACCGACGCTCCCGCCTCATTCACAATCACATAGCCAATCTGCCCGCTCTTGCCTGTCTCCTGCTCCATTTCTCGCAGCAGCGCAGCCACCAACTGCTCCGTCTCACGTGAAGCCGTACCATTGCCGATAGCAATGACAGCAATATGATGCTGTGCCAACAGTTTACGCAGCATCTGTTGAGCCTTTTCTGACTGATACAAGTACAGCGTATCTGACTCGATATACTTGCCAGTCTCATCCACAATCGTGAGTTTACAGCCAGTACGATAGCCGGGATCGATGCCCAAGACTTTCTTTCCACGCAGGGGTGGCTGCAACAATAAATTGCGTAGATTGGCAGCAAAAATAGTGATGGCGTGTTCCTCAGCCTGTCGTGTCAATTCCGCCCGTACCTCGCGCTCCATGGCAGGTGCTAGAAGCCGTTTATAGCCATCCTCCATCGCCTCGGTCAGGTGTTCAGCAAAGGGTGAGGTAGCCTTAACCGGATAATAGTGCGTAATATCCGGCTGTGCCTGTTCGTATGGTAACGCAACGCTCACCCGCAATACCTCTTCCCGCTCGGCACGGTTCAGGGCCAGCACACGATGAGGGACCAGCTTTGTAACACTTTCGTTAAAATCGTAATAGAGTTGATAGACGCCATTGGGATCTTTCTCGGCAATCTTCTCAGGATCAGCTACCTTCGCGCTAAAGGTCGAACGCTTGAAAAACGAGGTACGCACGCTGCCGCGTACCTGGGCATCTTCAGCAATCACTTCAGCTACGATATCGCGTGCGCCTGCATAGGCTTCCAAACTTGTATCGACGCCCTTTTCCGTGTTTAAGAAGGGTAGTGCCTGTTCTTCGAGTAGCGTGGCCGCATCACCGACCAGCTCAGGCTGTTGCAAAATGATCTCAGCCAGGGGAGCCAGCCCCTTTTCACGAGCAACGCTGGCACGGGTTTTACGCTTGGGTCGATATGGCAAGTAGAGGTCTTCAACTGCTTGCAGCGTAGTCGCACTGGCAATCGCGTTCGCCAGTTCCGGCGTCAGTTTGCCCTGCCCATCAATCAAACGCTGTACATCCTGCTTGCGCTCATCCAGTGTACGCAAAGCTAAAGCGCGGTCAGCAATGGCCTGAATCTGCACCTCATCTAGACTGCCCGTGACTTCCTTACGATAGCGGGCCACAAAAGGAATGGTATTACCTTCATCTAGCAACGCAATAGTGCGTGCGATCTGCCCACTCTGCAAGCCCAATTCTTTACTAAGCGACTGCGCTAAATCCGTAATCGCTAAGGGTGCCGCTTGCTGGTACCCATCTGCTACCTGACTAGTCTTTTCCTCAGACATCACAATACATTGCCTGCCTTCCCTGACGAGTAAAATTTGGCTATGTCAGGGAAAATATTACCATAGAGGTCAACAGAAGGAAATCAAGTCTCTTCCCAGATCACCAAATCCCTCTATTATTGCACGATCACGGTCAGATTCATGCCAGGATGAATCGTGCAGTAGATGTGAAAGGTCCCCGCCGTGTTGAACGGCCCGATTTCGATGGAATTACCGTTCACTTGCACATCATGAACGGAAGGGGCACCCGTTTCTGTCGCCGGATATGGCGTATTGTTCTTCCACACACCGTTTCGTAGGATGTGGGGAAATGAACCATCATCAATCAGCATAAGCTTCGAGCCTTTGGAAACGGTGACGCTTGGCTGTGCAAAATTGCTGACACCCATATGCACAACCGGTTCCCCATTTACGCTGGCTGTCTGAGAGCCGGGCAGGTAGGCCGTCATAAACTGTTGGAGCAGATACTCGACCACCCAATGCCCTTTGTCAATCAGTTGATTGACAATCTCAACGTTGTTTTTGCATGATAAAGAGCGTTCAATGCTCATCCTATGCGCCAACAGCGTTCTTTATCTCCAAACATGCCGGACACTAATTGGTTCAAAACGCCAATCCTTCATAATATTGGCAATCTTGCCGAAAATAAGTAGTATAATCAACTTGTCTAATTGATAAGAACATTGCTTGCAATAACACATTTGTATGATACAATGACTGCACACAGACAAACTGAACCAACATCCATGCGAAATGGAAGAGAGCAATCCTTTGGAACGAAAAGTGATGTTTGACACAGAACGAGATAAACCAGCCGATACAGAACGCGAAACTATACAAGACTCGGACCTTAATGGTCTAGCGCAAAGCGATAGTTTACGTCTCTACCTCCGCGAGATCTCACGTATTCCTTTGCTCTCACCGGCCCGTGAAGTCCTTCTGGCTGAACGAGCCGAGCTAGGAGATAAGGACGCACGCAATCACCTCATCGAGGCAAACCTGCGACTGGTTGTAAGCATTGCGAAAAAATATGTTGGTCAGGGATTGACCCTCGAAGACCTTATCGGAGAGGGCAACATTGGCCTCATCCGTGCCGTTACTAAATTCGACTTTAGGAAGGGATTCCGCTTCTCCACCTATGCCACATGGTGGATTAAGCAAGCCATTACTCGTGCTATCCTGGAAGGTACGCGTACCGTCCGTTTGCCCGTTTACATCATGGAAGAGGTGATGCGGGTCAAACGGATGACACGCCAACTCTACCAGGAACTGGGCCGCGAACCCACTCCTGAAATGATCGGTACCCGTTTGAGTATGACGGCAGACCGTGTCAATGAGTTGCTCGTATGGGCCGAAAAAGTGTTTTCACTTGATGCACCGCTCTCCGAAGAAGAGGAAAACACCCTGGGCGACATCATCGAAGACACACGCAATCGCAGTCCGATGGAGATCACCGATCAACAACTGCTGCGTGAGGAGATTCGCAAAGTCTTGAGCAATCTCACACTGCGCGAGCGACAGGTCATCGAACTACGCTTTGGTCTGGTAGACGACCATGACCATACATTGGAAGAGGTAGGTAGAAAACTGAAAGTGACACGCGAACGAGTACGCCAGATCGAGGAACGGGCTATTCGTAAGCTACGCCATCCGCAGGCCAGTCGCATTCTCAAAGAATATCTCGATTAACACAGAGGTTGGCCTTTTATGAATGAACTGGCAGGCCAATGCTTGGGTGGCTATCAGTTGGAAGACGAAATTGGACGGGGGTCAATGGGGATGGTCTATCGTGGCAAGCAAATTGCGCTTGGGCGCGAGGTCGCCGTCAAAGTGATGTCTCGTGCCTTAGCCAAAGATGCCTCTTACGTAGCGCGTTTTATTCGTGAAGCGCAGATTATCGCGGGCCTTAACCATCCCAATATCGTCCAAATCTTTGATGCAGGCCAACAAAACGGACTGCTCTACTTCGTCATGGAATATGTCCAGGGACCCACGCTTGCTAGCTTACTGCACCTGGATGGCTCCATCCCCCAACATTTAGCCTCAAACCTGAAAACCTTATGCTCGACCGTTGGGGCAAAATCAAAGTCATGGATTTTGGCCTAGCTCGTGCTATCGGCCATCAAAAGATCACGGTTGCCAAGACTCTGGTGGGCAGTATTTATTACGCCTCACCTGAACAGGTCTGGGGCTACCCACTCGACAATCGCAGTGATATCTATGCTCTTGGTGTTGTACTTTATGAAATGGTCACCGGTCAACGCCCCTTTGTAGGCCGTTCCATGCCCAAACTCACTCAAGCTATCGTCAGTGGACCACTCCAGCCACCGAGCCAGCTCGCTCCCGACCTCTCACCGATCTTGGAACAAATCATCCTGGTTGCCATGTCCCGTGATCGTGACCAACGTTATGAACAGGCTATGTTGATGGCTCAAGACCTGCGAGCCCTCAATCTGAAACCCCCGTTTCCCTCAACCCCCCCTCATCCTATGCATGGGCAGAAACTAACTCGCGAGAAGATGATCATGCAGCCTCCCAAACGTCCACAAATGCCACTGCCACGTTATCTTGATCAGGAACAGACATACTCACCTTCAAGCACCTCTGGAAAAGCACAGCCTCAGCCACTCACTCCAGTCACTCCAGTTGCTCCTGCCAATCTCCCTACAACCAGAACACAGGTTGTAGACAAAGCGACTATAGATACCGAAGGGCCTACTCGTCCCCTTGAGTCACCTTCATCTAAAGGCAAACCAACATCATCACAACGTTCTTTCTGGAAAAAACTGTTCAAGCGATAAACAAAACACATGAAAAGTGACAGCAGGTAAAGGATATAGGTGCTTGACCTTAAACACCTATATCCTTTACCTGCTGTCACTTTTCAACGCTTGGTAGCAGGGAGTATAACGAAAACAGAACACATCTTTTTTATGAAAGAAGAACCTATGTCAAACGAACATATACACATAGAACAGCCATCACCAATCTCAACTGCCGATGATACTCATATCACACAGCTTCACCCCTATCCCAAACAGAGCCAGGAACACGTCTTGTCTGCCCTCGCTCTCTTACTCGGTCCCGAAACCAGCCAGACTATACGTCTACGTGCCACTCGTCACCTGGCACGACAGGGATCATCAGTACTACCTCTCGTACTCACTACCTTGCATACCTACCCAGAGATCATCTCGCCTCCTTGGCCCCACTGGCCAGTACAATATGAACATTGCAGCCGCCTCCTGCTTCATCTCTGTCGATGCGCAGGACTCTCACTTGAGGCCTTGCTTCAACACCCTATCATCTCTCAGCCGGTCGGGCCAGTTCTCTGGACAAGCATCATTGAAGCCGCCAACCTGCAACCTTCCACTGTCTATGAGCCTCTCCTATACCAAGGCTTAACAGCTCCCTGGCACTCTACACGCTATGCCGCAGCTATGGCCCTCGCCCATCTCACCGACCAAGTTGCGCTCCAACCAACAACTCTGGAACTGCTCCATACATGCCTGCAAGAACAAGAACCTCTCCCACTACGTCTCACCGCCTCCTATGCGCTTTTGCGCAGCAATGATAGCTCTGGATTAGCAGTGCTGATGCAACTTATCGCTGCCAATATTCCTTGCGAAACTCGCAAAGCCGCTATTTTTGTCCTTGCTACAGACCCACCCCTCCATCTCTGCTCAACACAGCGTAGCAAACTCATCCAGCTATTGCTTACCACCTTACAAGATGATGATGGCGAGATTGCTTTACACGCCGCTCATATCCTCAGTCGCGTTGCCTCACCTGCAACCCTTCCAGCACTATACACAGTGCTTGCCTCTAGCAGACCACAGGCACAGATAGCCACCCTTACGGCATTGGAAGAAATGGCGGATCGCAAGACTATGCACCGTGCCATTCACCAGCACAATCTCCCTAGCACCATCGTCCCATTGCTACGCACTGATGTAGCTGAAGTACGTCGTCAGGCAGCCTGCACCCTTGCTGCTATTGGAGGTAAATATGCCTCTGCCGTACTCGGCACAACTCTATTTAACAAAGAACACCCCGCCCAACTCGCTGCCATTGAGGGGCTACGTTACCTCCGAGGTGCGCGTAGCGCACCCCACCGTACTCGTGTCGTGAGTTGGCTCTTGTATACTTTGCGTCAATCCTCTGAGCAAATACAGGTAGCAACGCTCGATTCCCTTGCCCATCTTACGCTGCAAGCACGCATAAACGGCTATGAGAAGGCATATGAAGAGATCAGCCAGACTATATATCAGGACAGTATTGCTATCCAGTTGCTGACGTCACCCTCTGCCTGGGTACGACAACGCACCGTAGAACTACTGAGCATGCTGGCGCATCAACCACAGACCTTACACACTCAGTTTCTCCACCTCCTGCATACCGACAACGATAGTGGAGTACGTGCGTGTGTAGCCTACGTCCTGGATACACTTCAAGCCAATTGGGCCATCCCCGATCTACTCCACGCACTCCTCGACCCCGACGAATATGTGGCCGAAACCGCACTTAATGCCCTCGCACATCTAGCCTCACCTGACCATGCCATTGTTGCCTACATCCTCAAAGAATTGGCCCAGGAACACCACAAAGAACAACCGTCTCTCCGCCTATCTCAGGCTGCACGCCACTTGCTCAAAAAATGGCGTAAGGGCAACGGCAAAAGCACACAACCGCTCTCACTTTTGCTATAATCAGAAAAAACACATACAAGGAGGCCAACTCATGCTCTCAGATCGTCTCTGTAACACGCTCATTGAACTCGTCGGCATTCCCAGCACATCGGGTCACGAGGAGCAGATTCGCCACTATCTAGAGGAGCGGCTCAGCACATTTGGCCTTCCTATCACCGTAGATGCTACAGGAAATCTTATCTGCACCATCCCCGGCGAAGGCAAACCTATCCTGCTGAATGCCCACATGGATCGTGTCCCGCCGGGTCTTGGTCATCGCCCTATACTACGCGAGGGCATTCTTTATAGCGATGGTACCACCAATCTGGGAGCCGACGATGCCGCCGGTATCACCATCATCCTCGAAATACTCACTCGTATTCTGGAGCAACGGCTCCCTCATCCACCACTTATCATTCTTTTCACCGTTCAGGAGGAAGCCGGTCTCTGCGGAGCCAACATGTTTGACCCAACACCCTACAACGTCACTGATGGCATCGTCTTCGACAACGCTTTTGAGGCAGGCACAGTTGTCTCTCAAGGAGCGTCCTACGAAGCTTTCGATATCTCTATCACTGGGCGCACCGGTCATCCCGGCAAAGACCTCACTCAGACCGTCAATGCCATCGAGATATTCCGTGCCACGCAGTATCCTCACGGCTCGCTAGCCAACGACCAGACCCGTCTTCTTATTGGTCGCATCAACGGTGGCTCTGCCCGTAACGCTGTACCCGCTACGCTCACCCTCGAAGGCGAGCTCCGCAGCTTCGAGCCAGCCGCAGCACGCCAACACTATCTGCAACAGATACGACAAGCCTTTGAGCAAACTGCCAAAAAATACGGTGGCTCCGCCGCAATGACGATTACCACCCACTCCACAGGCTACGCAATTGATGAAAACGAACCACTCCTCCAACTCTACAAGCAGGTACTCACCCAACGCGGCGCACAACTTCACCTGAAACCAACCTTTATCGGCAGTGACACCAGCGGCTTCCGCCCCTCCATCAAAGCCTTCACCCTCTCCACAGGAGTGGTCAACGAGCATTCCGTTGAGGAATACGTGCCCATTGCCCCACTCGAACAAGTGGTGCAGGATATGTTGCGGGTGCTGGAGATATTGAGAGGGGTCTCTAGCTAAGCCACTGAGGTAAGCACGGAGACATCCGTGTATTCAGCAAGGGTCTGCGGCTGAGGAATAGGCTCACCATCCTTTATCATGCCTTCTAAATGCAAAGCTATAGCCTCTTGTATATTTTTTCTTATTTCGTCAATTGTTTTGCCTGTGGTGACACATCCAGGAAGATCTGGAACATAAGCAGAATAATTATGCTTTGCCTTTTCAATAATGTAAAGAAAGTGGTATGTAGCCATGTTTTTCCCTTTCGATGCTTACTATCCCCATAAGGATAGAGCTAGATCCTTCTCTCGATCAGCGCTTAAGTCCTGCTTGACGAAGAACACTAGTTAGAGTGCCTATTGGCATTTCGTCATTAAGATGTCCTGGAACAGTAACTTTGCCCTTTTTGATTGGGTGTTCGTACTGACGGTGACTACCTTTGGTTGCTACTAAGTACCATCCATCGGCCTTCAACCACTTGAGGACATCCCGAACTTTCATATATCTTGTCGCCCATCCTAAAATATTCTATTGTCACCAAATTTTAACATAGGTCGAGACTGCATTGCAATGCTTTTGTTGTTTCACGACGAGGGTCAGGAATGCGTCACCGTGTGAAACGATGACGCATTCCTGACCCTCGTCCTATTTACGCCCATGCTGACAATAACTAATATTATAGGAGCATCAAACCCTACATTCCCCTATGCAACCTCGCCATATGCATTCTCGCTGCTGGTCCCCACATCGCCTGAACTTGTGGCTCCTCAACCTCATCAGTTATAAGAGTACTCACGCTCTTCATCTGTTCACGCAACACTTCCACCTGTGTCGTCATCACGTCATCCATAGACTCTGCCGATTGCTTCCCGATCCAGCGCATCATTGATGACAGGAACAGCTCTTTCAGGTATGCAAACGAAAATTCCTCGGTTAACTCACTGATTTTAGCTACGCCCACCTCCGAAAGACGTAACTGCGGTTTCAACGTGCCATTCCACATTGCAATGTATGCCTGTCGTTCTGCCAGTTCCGGCAGATCAAAAGGATACTTACGATCAAAGCGACTTGGTCGATTAAGAATGGCCGGGTCTAATCGCTCTGGATGATTGGTCGTCGCCAGCGTCACCAGCCCAATATTGGCCGCGAAACCGTCCAGTTCATTCAGGAAAAAGGAGCGATTCTGGGGCGTGAGCTGCGCATCCAGGTCTTCTAATACCAGCACACACGGAGCCGTCCTCCGCGCCCGGTCGAACACCTGGCGAATACTGATATCATCGGGCGCACCATGCGACAACTTAAAGCTCTTCACGTACAGGCAGGGTTGCTCTATCGAGTTGATCAGTGCCTTTACTGTATGCGTCTTGCCGTTACCAGCAGGCCCCACAAACAGAATACCGCGCTTCCACGGAACGCCATACTCCTCATACGTCTCGCGAGCCGCAAAGAACTGCATAATATCAGTACGAATATCCTCTTTGAGGCTCCCACGCAAAATCAGATTATCAAACGTGGCCCCCTTAATATCCTGATAGAGATGCACGTCCTTATGCCAGCAGCCGTTATCAAACACCAGTACCTCACCTCGTATCTCCATATTCCACTTAGAGACTGCCGCAAAAAAGTTACGCGCCACCTCCTCGCTATCCGCTATAATCCAGTAGTGCGTTGGTCGATCTCCCAGGTTTACCACGATCACATCTAGCGTTGCCCCTTGCCACTGTACCTCCAGCCACGCATTCTTAGCCCTATCAAACGTCTCCTGCTCTGTATCC